>JAEEGG010007937.1_pt1 | contig 24264 bp, 15 predicted proteins | sample 9134161 | NCBI WGS metagenome assembly JAEEGG01 (sample SAMN16246543, study PRJNA631951) | gut metagenome | biome: gut microbiome; feature: rumen; material: CR-attached | host: Bos | place: Iran: Karaj | collected 2018-10
GTAGAGCTCGCGCTCCGGATGCGCCGGATCGTAGACCGTTATGGCGTAGCTGATGAGGTCGAGCTTGCCGTCGGGCTTGAGTCCGGTCTTCACCCGCCAGCCGCGCGGGATGTTCATCGTGAAGAAACCGCTCGGATCGGTATACTTCACATACTTGACGCCGGCGACCTCCGACGGCTTAATGCGCAGGCTTTTGCTGTTGCCGCATCCGCCAACGCCAGGTGCCAGGACTAGAGCCAGAAAGGCTGATCTAAGATATGCGTTCATAGGTTTAGAGAGTAGTATAGCACATCTCGGCCGATATTGGCATTTTCCCTTTGACAGACTTCGCGCGCGCTTGGTACAATTGGGAAATTGATTTCGATACTGCCCTGTGGATGGCCCCATCGGGACCGTGGGTTTTGGGCACGCCTTTCCTTTGCGCCTGGACGGTGGGCCATTCGACAGGCAAGGCGCAGAAGGAGGACCCCATCGGGGAACTGTACATGAACAAAAATTTCTGGATCGGCGACGAATGGTTCGAGTTTCTTGTGGATCATCCAGAACAAGCAGACAAGAGCGATTTGTCAAAGCTGGACGGCTCCCAGTGGAGTTACCTGCTGGCGGAGCAGCCGCAGTTCGCGAACAGGTGCGACTGGTCGAAGCTCGACGGCCATGACTGGCGCTTCCTTCTGCAGTATCAGCCCCAGTTCTCAGACAGGCGCCGCTCGCATTGCGGTCGAACTCGTAGCAGCCGATATTCGGGCCATTGACATCAAGCCGAAGAAGTAACTTGAGCAGTCGTTGAAAAGGCTTCCACGGATTCTGCGGAAACTTTCCAATGACAATCCGCGGAGATTCGCGTATAATTTGAAATGCGTGCAAGGGCGCGAATTGCAGTTTTCTTTCAACCTCACAACACAAGGAGAATGACTTATGGATTTCGACAAACTGAATGGTTACAAGTGGCGCGAGCTTCTAACGGAGCATCCCGAATATGCGGACAAGTGTAACTGGTCAAAGCTTGACGGGTCGGACTGGAGAGGGCTTCTATGCGAGCAGCCGCAGTTCGCGGACAAGTGCGACTGGTCGAAGCTTGACGGGGCGGACTGGAGACTGCTTCTGCGCGTACAGCCGCAGTTCGCGGGCAAGTGCGACTGGGACAAGCTTGGCGGAAGGGATTGGAGTGACCTTCTTGCGAAACAGCCGCAGTTCGCGGACAAATGCCCGTGGGACAAGCTGGACGGTTCCGATTGGGGAAGTTTGCTCTGCGAGCAGCCACAGTTCGCGGACAAGTGCGACTGGGACAAGTTGGACGGCTGGGGTTGGAGTATGCTTTTACAAAAGCGCCCGGCATTCGCGGAAAGATGCGAATGGGATAAACTTAACGATTGGAATTGGAGCGGACTTCTCCAGAAGCGTCCCGAGTTCGCCGACAAGTGCGACTGGGACAAGTTTGACGGTGGTGGTTGGAGCGATTTGCTTTCGGAGAGTCCCGGCTTCGCGGACAAATGCGATTTTGATAAGTTGGATGGTGGCGATTGGAGCAAATTGCTACAGAAGCGCCCCGAATTCGCCGACAAGTGCGATTTTGATAAGTTGGAGGGTGGTGATTGGAGCGAATTGCTACAGAAACGCCCCGAATTCGCCGACAAGTGCGACTGGGACAAGCTTGAGGGTGGTGATTGGAGCGAATTGCTTTCAGTGAGTCCTGGGTTCGCCGACAAATGCGACTGGAACAAGCTTGACGATGCGGACTTTCGCAATTATTGGAGCGAATTACTGCAGGTACGTCCCGAATTCGCCGACAAGTGTGGCAAATGGGATGTGTTTGGAGGGCAAGAGTGGGCAGATTTGCTGGAGAAGCAACCGCAATTTGCCGACAAGTGCGATTGGTCAAAGCTGGACGGGCATAATTGGCTCCTATTGCTGACGGCGCGCCCGGAATTCGCAGACAGATGTGATTGGTCAAAACTTGATGGCCACGGTTGGTGCTTTTTGCTCAAGGAGCGCCCGGAGTTCGCGGACAAGTGCAAATGGAGGAAACTGGATGGATATCATTGGAGCCAATTGCTTCAGGAGCGTCCAGAGTTCGCGGACAAGTGCGACTGGGGAAAACTGGACGGAGAGGACTGGTCTAGTTTACTTTACAAACACCCCGAATTTGCTGACAAGCTGGAGTCTGCCGGAATAGATGGTAAAGGATGGCGCGCTTTACTTGAGGCATATCCCGAATTCGCCGACAAGTGCGACTGGGACAAGCTTGACGGTAGTGACTGGGGCTGTCTTCTTGATAAGCAGCCGCAGTTCGCGGACAAATGCGACTGGGGCAAACTCGATGGTTGGAATTGGAGTTTCCTCCTTGACGGACAACCTCAATTTGCCGACAAATGTAACTGGGGAAAACTTGATGCGGAGAACTGGGCGTATCTCTTGTCAATCCGTCCTCAGTTTGCCGACAAGTGCGATAAATGGGACGACATAGAGGTCGGACAAAACATAGAAGATGATCCCGATCGTGATCATTACAGCGTTTTTGGTTGGATTCAGTTGTTGAGAAGCCAACCGCAGTTCGCAGACAAGTGCGACTACTCCAAGTTCAAGTATGATAATGGTGCGTCTAACTGGGTGGAGCACAAGAGTGATTGGGCATTGTTTCTGGAATATCTCCCGCAATTCGCCGACAAATGCGATTTTTCGAAACTAAGCGCAAAGGAATTAAAGGAGTTGTTGAAGAAACACCCTCGGCTGGCATCATTTGCCAAGCCGAAATCCGAAGTTTGATGTCGTTTCGCCGAAGAAGCGCATGAAGGACATCCGCATTTTCATCGCGTCGTCGAGGGAGCTGGTCCGGGAGCGCAACGCGCTCGCCTTCCTCGTGCTGGCGAAGGAGGAGGAGTTCGCCGCGCGCGGGCTGCGCGTGCGCCTCGCCAAGTGGGAGTACGTCGACCCGAAGATGACCGAGGCCCGCACCGAGGACCGTTACCTCGACGAGATGTACGACTGCGACGCGGCGCTCGTCCTCTACTATACAAACTGCAGGACCTTTGGCCCAGAGCAGATGAAGGAAGCCTACGACAGGACGAAGCGCGAGGAGAACCCGAAGCGCCTCTATGTCTTCTTCCGCGACGCGGACGACACGCGTCTCGACCCGTCATTCGCCGAGAACACGCTTACGACGAGCAGTCACGGGCATGCCGCAACGACCCAATCCGTGTGATCGCCTATTCCGACGTCGCCGACATGGTTGCAAGGCGATGATTTGACACGGACAACAGAATTTTCTCCCAAGGAGAACAACCATGACCAACGAAAACGAGACCGAGAAGAGCCCGATAGAGGCCGAACCCAAGCCTAACGGAAAGTACAAGGAAACCGTCGACGGGTTGACCTGGAACTACGAAGTCAAGGATGGGACGGCCACCGTTCTGAATAGCGGGAAGAGGAAAGGCGACGTCGTCATCCCCCCCATGCTGGGCGGGCATCCCGTGACGGCCATCGGCAAGGAAGCGTTCTACATGTGCGGTAGTCTGACGTCCGTGACCATCCCGGACTCCGTGACGAGCATCGGGGACGCGGCGTTCTCCAAATGCGAGAATCTTGATTCCGCGACCAGGGAGTGGCTGAAGACCCGCTGGCCGAACAGCCTGTAGGAGACTTTTCCAGATGATTGACCTGCATGTCCATAGTTCCGCGAGTGACGGAACCCTCAGTCCGGAGTGTGTGGCCTGTCGTGGACGCGACCTGGCCCTGATGGCGCTCACCGACCATGACAGTACCGAAGGGGTCGCTCGCTTTTTGGCCGAGTCACGCCGGCTTGGGGTGACCGCGCCGCGCCTTGCGGGCGCGGAACTGAGCGTCGAACCTGGGGAGGGGTATCACCAGTTCCATCTGCTTGGTCTTGGCTTCGACATCGCGAATGCGCCCCTGCAGGATCTTCTTCGGGAGATTCGCGAGATCCTGGACGACCGCAACCGGCGCATGTACGCGAAGCTTGCCGAAATCGGGATGCCGGTCGACGAGGCGGACGTGCGCAGGCATGTCGATGGGGTGGTTGTCAAGAAGCCCCACTTCGCCCACGCACTCAAAGACCGCGGCTGGGTCGCCAACTACCAGGAAGCCTTCGACCGGGTCCTTGGAGACGGCTGTCCCGCGGACATTCCGCATCGCCACGTCAAGCCGGAGGACGCAGTTGAACGCATTCACGCGGCTGGCGGAATCGCGGTTCTGGCGCATCCGTTTTCATGGACGAAGGACCCGCAGGCGCTGCGTCAAGGACTCGTCCGCCTGAAAGACATCGGAGTCGACGGCATCGAGGCGCACTACCAGGCCTACTCCCCCGAGCAGCGGCGGTTTCTCCTGTCGCTGGCGCATGAACTGGATTTCCTGGTTACCGCAGGCAGCGATTACCATGGAGACAACAAACCGGACATACAGCTTGGCATGGGTGTGCCGGACGAATCGGCGTTCATCAACGCCATAACCGGGAGACTAAGCGCCGAACGCTGTTCGGCAATCCAGAAGGAGACTGAAAATGGAAAAAGAAGCTGAAACGAATTCATGTGATTCCGCCGAACCCAAGCCGGACGGACAGTACAAGGAGACCGTCGACGGCGTGACCTGGGATTACAAGGTAAATGACGGTCAGGCCATTGTTCTCAAAGGAGGCAAGAAGACGGGAAACATCGTCGTTCCCCGCGCTCTGGGCGACCACCCTGTAACGGGCATCGGGAACGACGCGTTCAACGGCTGCCGGGGCCTTGAGTCCGTCACGATCGGCAATGGCGTGACGGAAATCGGGGACAGGGCGTTTTGCTGGTGCCTCAACCTCAAGTCCGTGACGATTCCCGACTCCGTGACGAGCATCGGAAACGGGGCCTTCATCGGTTGCGGCAGACTCGCGTCTGTGACGATCCCCGATTCCGTGACGCGCATCGGGGACAATGCGTTTCCAAAGATTTATGAGGACAAAGTTGAAGAAAAGCCCGCATGGGTCAAGGAGGAGGTGAACAGAATACTGGAGGAGGCACGGAAGAACTTTGAGGCGAAAAAATACCTGAATGCGCTCGTATTGTGCCACAAGGCCGGAACGCTTGACCCAGGCAACCTGGATGTCGACTGGCTCGAGGGGTTGATTCATCTGGAAAAAGGGACGCTTGAGACGGAATGGGACACCAACGACACGATTACCGCATGCAAGTGTTTTGAATACTTGGCCGAAAGAGATCCCGGCCGCCGTGCGCAGGCCTACTTCTACCACGGCATCGCCATTGTCCGCTGGGGAAACAACTACCGAATTGCAGTTGAGAATTTCGACAAAGCCCTGGAACTCGAACCGGGAAATGAACTGGCGGCCAAGTTCCGCGACATTTGCCGGAAATGCATGGAGGGGTACACCGCCGAAGCCCAGAACGATTTGAATTCCCTTCTCAACTCCATACGGGCGGACTACCACATCAATCTCAGCCTGAATCAGATACTGCCTAGCTTATGAAGGGCATTCCCGCATCAACGGAAGTTTCTTGAGGAGGATGGAGATGTTCATGCCTATTGTCGGCAGCTTGTTGTTCGGATTCCATGTTGACAGCGTCACGGACGTACCGGACGTCAACGGGCGTCTTTGGCGGATGACGTACCAGAAGAACGGCGCGGAGCTGGTCTGGCTTGAGCGCGACGACGACGTGAAGACCTTTGTCATCGCGTTCAAGACGTTGCCGGAGGACGACACCGGCGTCGCGCACATCCTGGAGCATTCTGTCCTGGCGGGTTCCGAGAAGTATCCCGTGAAGAGCCCGTTCGGCGAGATGCGCAAGAGCTCCGTCCGCGTCTTCATGAACGCGATGACGGCCCGGGACGTGACCTACTACCCTTTCTCCACGCGTAACGACCAGGACTTCCTCAACCTTGCCGACGTCTATCTCGACGCCGTCTTCCATCCGCTTTCCGTCCGCAATCCGCTGGCCTTCAGGCAGGAAGGCTGGCACTACGAGCTGGACGGGAAGACAGGGGACCTGTCCGTAAACGGTGTCGTCTTCAACGAGATGAAGGGCGTCTTCGCCGTCCCCGACCGCTGCGCCTGCCGGGAACTGACGAGTGCCCTCTACCCCGACATCGTCTACGGCCACGATTCGGGAGGCAGGCCCGAGAAGATTCCGGACCTCACCTATGAGGAGTATTGCGCATTTCACAGGCGGTTCTACCATCCATCCAACGCGCGGGTCTTCCTGGACGGCAAGGTCGAGATCAAGAGCGTTCTCGAAAAACTCGACGCCGTCCTTTCACGCTATGACCGGCTTGATGTCGATGCGGACATCGGTTTGCAGACGCCGGTTTCGAAGTCGCTGCGCCTGCCGTACGAGTCGACGAACTGCAACCACAAGACGATCTTCGCCCAGGGGTGGTCCGTGGGGACAATCACCGACGATCCGGCGTATGTCCGCGCGTTGGACGTGCTTGTCGAATACCTGTGTGGATCGAACGAGGCCCCCTTGAAGAAGGCGTTGCTTTCGCGACGCCTTTGCAAGGATGTCTCGATGGGCGAGTTCGAGTACAGGCAGATTCCGCTCTTCCTCATTCTGAAGGACACTTCCGACGAGCAAGTTGATGAATGCGGGAAGGTCATTCAGGAGACCTTGGAGAAGCTTGTCTCGGAAGGGTTCGACAGGGAACGGCTTTCGGCCATCATCAACAGGAACGAGTTCGCCGAACGGGAACTCAATTCAAGCCGTCCGAAGGGGCTGCACTACTTTTCGGTGATGCTCCGCCAATGGCTGTATGGCGGCAGTCCGGAATCGGCGCTGGATTTGACGGACGCCTACCGCAGGCTCCGCGAAGGAGTCGCGGACGGGTGGTTCGAGAAGATTGTCCGCGAGCGGATTCTGGCCAACGGTCACAAAGTCGATCTCGTTCTCTCGCCTGACGCGACGCTGTCGAAGGCCCGGGCGGAGAAGGACAGGGACGCCCTTAGGCGGAAGCGCGACGGGATGTCACCGGAACAGCTGGCCGAAGTCGCGGACGAGGTGCGCCGCCTCAAGGAGTACCAGTCCCGTTCCGATTCCAGGGAGGACATCGACAAAATCCCGCGATTGACCAGCAAGGAGCTTCCTGTCAAGGGGACACCCGTCTGCGGGGAAATCCGAGAGTCTGACGGGGCGACGTACATCAAGACGAAATCATCGGCCGCAGGGGTCTTCTACCTGACGTTTTACTTCCCTATGGACGGCCTTGGGGAGACGGACCTGCCGATGACGCCGTTGTTCGCAAGACTTCACGGCAAGCTGAAGACTTCGAAAAGGACGGCCTTCGAATTGCAGACGCTGGTCGCGGCCAACGTCGGCAGGCTTTCGTACTCGGCGGTGTCAACCGGTCGCGGACCCTATTTCAAGGTTTCCATGGCCGGATTGACCGGCAAGGCGCAGGCGGCGGTGGATATTTTGCGCGAGATTCTGTTCGAAACGCAGTTCGACGACGTCGGGGAAATTGAGACGATTCTCAGGCAGAAGCAGCTCGACGCGGAGCGGGACGTGTCCGGGGACGGACGCGAACTTGGGTTGAGAGTCGCGAAGCGAGCCTTTTCCGAGCGGTGGACGATCGCGGACATTCTCGGCGGGGAGAGGCAGTTGCGCTGGCTGCAAAGTGCCAGGGCTGACAAACCGATGTCGGATTTCTACCAGGGGCTTGCCGAAAGGCTGTTCACGGCGGACGGAGTCATGGTGTCGTTCACCGACAATCTCCCCATGGACGTCGAAGAGCTTGTCCGAGGAACGTTCAAGCGGACCGGGCGACGTTCCAAGGTTGACATGACCGTCAACGGATTGCCGGCGAGCGCGTTCTCAATCGACGGTGACACCGGCTTCGCCGCATGGACGGCCAAGCTTCCGCAGGGGGCAAGGCTCACGGGGCCGATGCGCGTGGCATGCAAGATACTGTCGCTTGAATACCTTCACCGCGAAGTGCGGGAGATCGGCGGCGCCTACGGGGTCATGATCCACGCAACTGAGAGCGGGACGATTGACGGTTTTTCATATCGGGATCCCAATCCGGTCCAGACCCTTGTGACAATCGGCAAGGCCGGGGAGGCGTTGCGGAAGTTCGTGAATTCCGGCGCCGACATCGACAGGTTCATCGTTTCTACAATTGCGGCGATGGATCCCTATCGTCCTCCGGCCGAAGAGGCGGTCAGGGCCGCTGCGTTGCACATGGAGCGCCGAAGCGGCGAAGACGAGGACCGGATTCGCGCCGAAGTGCTTTCGACGACCAAGGAGCAGCTTCTGGATGTCGCGGACATGCTTGATGCCATCGCCCCGGGGGCCAGAACGTGCATTGTCGGGGGATCCAGACAGTTGTCCGGCGTGGAATCGCCCTCCCCAGTAGCCCAAGGACACTAATTCAACCTTTCAACCTTTCAACCTTTCAACTCTTCAACCTTTCAACTCTTCAACCTATCCAGGCAACAACCATGGCATATGACGTTTTCATCAGCTACAGGCGCGACAATGGCTCGTTGATAGCGCGCAACCTCCAGCAGGGGCTGGAGAAACTGGGACTCCGGGTCTTCTTCGACATGGAGGAACTCACGGACGGCAAGTTCAACGAGAAGCTCTACAACGCGATTGAGGAATCGAAGAACGTCGTCTTCCTGATGACTGAAGGCGCGCTGGACCGGTGCGTCAACGAGGGCGACTGGGTGCGCAACGAACTGGAGCACGCGCTGGACCGTGGCGTAAACATAGTCCCAGTCGCACCCATAGAGGCTAAAGGGTCTTTCCCCAAGGTGTTGCCGGGAAAACTTGAACCTCTGAGATTCATTCAAATCTCCCGTCTTGATTCCGACACCCTTTTTACTCCCTCTGTTGCGGCAATTGCGGCCAGGTTCAAGGATGTGGTGCTTTTGGAAGAAAAGAACGCGAAGGAGGCTGAGGAGGCTTTTCTGAGCCAGGCGCGTCGGTTCAAGGGCAATGACGGCGTCATTGACGCCGAGGAGAAGCAGCAGCTTGTCCAGACCGCGAAGGAGCTTGGAATACACCCATCCCGCCGTGTAAAGCTCATCGAGCAGGTCGAGCAGGAGTTCGTTCCCTCGGCAGCGGCGGGACCGGACATGTTGCCGCCGGCTCCCGAGATTGTCCCCAGTTACGACGTCTTCGTCAGCTACCGCCGCGACGGCGGCGCGGCCGACGCGAGGCTGATGTACGAACGGCTGTCGAAAGACGGATATTCGGTGAGCTTCGACATGGACACTCTGAATAGCGGGAATTTCAACGAGGAACTGCTGAGACGCATAGCGGAATGCAGGAACTTCGTCGTGCTGCTGAGCAAGGGGTGCTTCGACCGTACGCTTTCCGGCTGCAGGCGCGAGGACGACTGGATGCGCGTCGAGCTCGCGACGGCGCTGTACAACCGGAAGAACGTCGTCACGGTCATGCTTCCCGGGTTTGAGTTTCCTAAGAAGCTGCCACCCGACATCGATGCGGTCAGGAACATCAACGGCCCGAAGTACGACATGTACTATCTGGACTCCTTCTATGCCAAGCTTGAGAAGGACTTCCTGCGCAAGGATGACGCAGAAGGGGGAATGCGGGCCGAAGACGGTGGGCAGAATGTAATTCTGCCGGCTGAAGCGACGGGCGAGCGTGACACGTCGATGGACGACATCTTTGGTGACGATTCCGGCTATTGGCGTGAGGAGGCGGAGGCGGCCTACAGGTCGGTGTCCCGCGTTCTCCCATATGTCGAACTAAAGAGGCTAGATGACGCATGGAAGACGGCCGAAGCCAATTTCGAGGGCGGCGACCACAAGATCGCGACCAGATGCTACATGGATGTTGTCTCGACCGCGTCCAAGGTCAGGGGCAGCTCATCGTCGTTCATTACGAGAATGGTGGGGGACGGCATCGACACGCGTTCCGAAGACTGGTTCGACAGCGCGCTGAAAAGGGCGCAGGACGGCGACGTGGACTACCAATACGGGGTCGGTACACTCTATTCGGCTGGCCTCGGCGTCGAAAAGGACAGTTCGGCGGCCTTCCGCTGGTTCGAGCGCGCGGCTGCACAGGGGCATGTACAGGCTCTTGCGGCGGTGGGGGCGGCCTATTCCTGCGGAGACGGCGTTGAAATCGACTACCATGCGGCGAAGAAATTCCTGACGAAAGCTGAGAAGAAGAATGACGCCCGGGCCTTTGAACGGCTTGGATACCTGTATGAGAATGGGTTCGGTGTGCGCCGCAACTATGCGATAGCGGTGGACAAGTACAAGAAGGCCGCCTCAGGCGGCAATTCAGATGCGATGGTCGCGCTGGGCAGGATGCTGGAGGAGGGAACCGGCATCGAGGCGGACTTCGAGAAGGCCGTCGCCTGGTATCGGTCGGCCGTCGCGAACGGGAACGCCGCCGCCCAGCGCAAGATGGCCGTTTTTTTATTTGCTGGAAAGGGAATGGAGAAAAACGAGGCCGAGGCCGTTAAACTCGCCCGTCTCGCCGCCAACCAGGGAGACGCCGACGCAATCGCCATCCTGGGGCGCGCATACGAAAACGGCGTCGGCGTTGACGCCGATGCCGCGAAGGCGGAGGAGCTGTACCGCAAGGCGGTGGAAGGCGGAAGCGCCCTCGGCAAACTGTACCTATCGGAACTTGAGGCGGAGGCCCAATACCGAAACGGGGTAAAATGCCTCGAGGGGAAAGAAGTCGGGCAGGACTTCAAGGCGGCCCTCCAGTGGTTCGAGAAGTCGGCGTCCCAGTCCAACGCTTCGGCGATGGAGCAGCTCGGGTTCATGCATGAGCGAGGTCTGGGGTGCGAGGTGGACACGGCATTGGCAAAGGAATGGTTTGAAAAGGCTGCGGACAAGGGCAGCGCAGCCGCCATGGTCGGCCTTGGAAAGATGTATTTCCGGGGCTATGACGGCATTGAAAAGGACTACGGGAAGGCCCGCGAGCTTTTCAAGAAGGCGGCGGCGGAGTGGCGCACGACCGGGCAGGAGAACCAGTGGAAGGTCTTCTACGCCTTTTATTACCTCGGGCGGATCTACACGGAAGGGCTTGGCATGGACAAGGACTTGATGCTCGGACAGCGCTGCTTCATTTTTGGAGCTGGCAATGGGAATGTTCCGTGTACGCGCGCAATAGCGATGGGATACGAAAAGGGAACCAGGGGCTTCGCGAAATCCGAGAACAGGGCGAAGTTCTGGTATGCCAAGTGCGCTAGAATCCTCAATGACAAACAGTTCAGCTTTGCGGATGACATGGCCATGCATTCGTTCGGTCTGCTCCACCAACAAGGGAGCGGAGGTCTTGATAAAGACTTGGAGAAATCTCGCGAATGGTTTGCAAAGTCCGCCGCTCTGGGCAACATCCAGTGCCTGGCAAATCTTGCCAGAGCGTACAGGGATGGCAAAGGCGTTCCAAAGGATCTCCGAAAGTCGATTGAGCTGTATGAGGCTGCCGCAGTCAGAGGGGACGCATCAGCCCAAAATGGTCTTTCCTGGACTTATTACAAAGGAGAGGGCATTGAACGGGATTTGGCCAAAGCCCTCATGTGGGGTATGAAGGCCGCCGAAAATGGCAGCGGTGGTGCGATGGAAACGCTTTACAGGATGTACCGTGACGGAGACGGAGTGGAGAAGGACGAGGCGAAGGCATTGGAATGGCTCAAAAAAGCTTCGGAGAAAGACATTTCAGTTGCCATGGCGGCCTTAGGCGACTGCTACGAGCATGGCCTTCTGGGCGTGGAGATTGACTTGGACAAGGCCGTGGCGCTCTACAAAAAGGCCGCAGAGGCGGATGACACCATGGGCATGTTCTGCCTCGGACTCTGCTACAAGGAGGGCAAAGGAGTCCCGCAAAGCGACAAGGAAGCCTTATTCTGGCTGACCAAGGCTGCCGAGGAGGAGGACGACGATCTCCACTACGATGAACAAGCGATTGCGGTTCTTGCCGACTGGTACTACGAGGGAAACTTCAAGAGCCGTGTGGAGCGTTTCGAGCGGCTGGACGCCGAAAGCAACAAAAAGGCGGTCTGGAATTTGTATCGCGGCTACAGGAAAGGAAAAGGCCTCGCGAAGGATCCGAAACGGAAGATGGAATGCCTGAAGACCGCCGCTGAACTCGGAAACAAGAAAGCCCAAAACAATCTGGGATGGGCTTATTATAAGGGAATTGACCTGCCGCGCAATCTGAAACGCGCCTTCGAGTGGACGAAGAAGGCAGTAGACAATGGCATTCCCCACGGGATGGAAACCCTATTCCGCATGTATCGAGATGGTGACGGAGTTAGGAGAAACGAAGCCGAAGCACTCCGATGGCTTGAAATATCGGCGCGAAACCCAGAAGAACAGGGCTTGGCTATTTCCGAACTTGGAGAATGCCATGAACACGGACTGCTTGGACTGAAGAAGGATGTCTCAAAAGCATTCAAGCTGTATTACCAGGCTTCGCAACGTTCCAAATGTCCCGGCAAATTCAACCGCGGGCGCTGCCATCTGTACGGCATTGGCACGCCAGTGGACGTGCCGCGCGCAATCGAATGGCTAACAAAGGCGGCAGACAAGGAAGACGGCGACGACTACAAATATGATCTGCTGGCCATGGCCCTGCTCGTGAAACTGTATTCGGAGGGAAAACTCGTCGAAAAGAATGAGACTAAGGCCGCCGAGTGGCAGGGCAAGCTGGACGAGTTGAAGGCCAAGCGCCTCAAGGAGATCCCGGGATACGTGTCGCCAGTTTAATTTGACGGTCAATCACGTGAAAAAGCTGTTGACACATTAGCGCAAGTTAGTTATAATAGTTTCACCGGCGCGAAGCCGATGAAGGGAAAAGATTATGAGCGAGAAGGAAAAAACGAAGAACGACACCCCAACTGACACCAAATACGTTGTCACGAGAATGGCCATTGGGACGGCCAGGACGGAAGAACTCGTGCCGTCCGGTGATCCTGAAAGGAAGAAGTGGCACAGATGGAGGGGGGCCGAGGAGGTACTTGTCAGAATTGTCGCGGGGAAGGGGAAGCCGTTGAATTCCTCGCTGAGGCAGGCGATTTTCCTCTACCGTGGCAAGGCCGAACCCAAGTCACCCTTGGTTTTCAGCGTCTTTGAAGACCCTTGCGAATTGGACGAGGGGTTTGGCCCACTCCCACTTCTCTCATCGCCACAGGAGCTGTGGGTCTGGTTCGCCCAGGCGGACGGGAAAGGCGAACCAGTTCCAGGGACAGAGAAGGAGGTTGACATCTGGATCAATCCCGCGGACAGGAACTCCTCGGGGCTGGCCTTTCGCGACGACGGGGCGCCCTTCCCACCATCGTCAGAACCGACGATGTGGGTCGAGTGCGAGACTTTTTCCTGCATTTGGGCGATGGAAGAGCCTTTTGTCCTTGACCACCCGTTCGATCCTTCCAGGATGGTAATGCCTTTCGCGACATTCGCGAACGCCTTTGGTAGGCAACGCAGTATCCTGCTTCCCGAAAGGATCGAATACGATGGCCGCCCACTGTCGTTCAAAAACGTGGAGAACGTCATCATGCCATTCGGTCTTGAGCAATCATTCTTGGATGGCGAAGCTTTCCCAAAGGTTTGGATTGAAGGTCCCGATGGGAAGAAACCATACCTGGGTCCCTGGGAGAAGTTCGACGACGAAGCGATTCCTGCCTTCCTCATCCACAATCCGCAGTACGCAGACAAGGTGAATCTCGACGCGATCACTGGCGAGGGGTGGGCCTACATTCTCGCCGAATGGCCGAATCTGGCCGACAAGTGCGACTGGTCGAAGCTTGAGGGCTGTGAATGGGAGTGGATCCTCACCAACCGACCCGAAATGGCAGACAAGTGCGACTGGTCGAAGTTGAATGGGGCAAACTGGTCATTCCTTCTTGAGTCGCAGCCGCAGTTCGCCGACAAGTGCGATTGGTCGAAGCTGGACGATGAGGACTGGGCCTATCTCCTTGAGTCAAGACCCGAGTTTGCCGACCGACGAGTCGTCAAGTGAACAGAGAGAGGATGACGCGCAGGCAATCGGAGACCCTACACGTTGAACAGGAACTCGACCATGTCGCCGTCCTGCATGACGTAGTCCTTGCCCTCTTCGCGGAGAAGGGCGAGTTCGCGGCACTTCTGCTCGCCGCCGTGGGCGACGAAGTCCTCGTAGCGGACGACCTTTGCGCGGATGAAGCCGCGCTCGAAGTCGCTGTGGATCACGCCCGCGCACTTCGGCGCCTTCCAGCCCCGATGGAAGGTCCAGGCACGGACTTCCTTTGGGCCTGCCGTGAGGAAGGATGCAAGGCCAAGCGTGTGGTAGCTCGTCTTGACGATGAGGTCAAGTCCGCTTTCCTCAATGCCGTAGGAGGCGAGGAACTCGGCGCGGTCCTCGTCTGAAAGGCCAGACATATCCTGCTCGACGGCCGCGCAGATGCGGACGCACTCGGAGCCGACTGATTCCGCATGGGCGCGGAGCGCCTTGACGAAGTCGTTGTCGTCCGTGACGCTCGCCTCGTCGACGTTCGCGACGTAGATGACCTTCTTCGCGCTGAGGAAGCGCCCTTCTGCAAGGGCCATGTGGAGGGCGTCGTCGTCGAGCTTCGGGAAGGAACGGACGGGCTTTGCTGCATACAGATGATCGTGTAGCTCTTCGAGGAGTTCGAGTTCCGGGCGGAGCTTGGGGTCGGAGCGGGCGATCTTGGAGACGCGGGCGATGCGGGCTTCGACGACTTCGAGGTCGGCGAGCATGAGTTCGTTCTCTATGATGCCGACGTCGCGGACGGGGTCGATTGAACCCTCGACATGGGTGATGTCGTCGTTTTCGAAGCAGCGGACGACCTCGAGAATCGCGTCGCAGTCGCGTATGTTTGCGAGAAACTTGTTGCCCAGGCCCTCGCCCTTGCTTGCGCCTTTGACGAGGCCGGCAATGTCGACGAACTCGACTGTCGCGTGGATTACGTTCTGGGGATGGACCATGTCCGCGAGCACCTGGAGTCGCGGGTCGGGGACGGGGACGACTGCCGTGTTGGGCTCGATGGTGCAGAACGGGAAGTTCTCGGCCTTGGCGTTCTGTGTGCGTGTGAGGGCGTTGAAGAGAGTCGACTTGCCGACGTTGGGAAGTCCGACGATGCCAACTGAGAGTGACATTTCAAATCCTTGCTACTGGAGTTTCGATGGTGAGGCGGAAGTGGGGTCGGGCATGGCGAAGGTGCCCGGCGTGAGCGATTCGGGAATGCCGGCGATCTCTATGAGCCGCCCGACGAGCGTATCAAGTTCGGCCGCGCTGTCGGAAATGAGTTGGACAATCTGCAATTGCGCCTCGGGGATTTTGCCGAAGTGGCCCGAAAGAATCATTTCCACACCGCTGTTCACTACGGTGAGAGGCTGGCGGAGCTGCTGGCCGAGTTCCGCCATGAGCGACTGGAGCTGCTGGCGGGTGAGCTTCGGGTTGTCCGTCCGGTACGACGGAATCATGACGATCTTGCGGAGCGTCTCAAGCTGCTTCGTCGCGCTTCGTTGCGTGTCGAGCAGCGAGCGGCTCATTTCGCCAAGAATGTTTTCGACAAGGCCGGTAAGCTCACCCGATCCCGGTTCGGTGTTTTTGAGCTTGGCAAGCAATTCTGCGAGGTGGGAGTGGGAGTCGTCTGGCTTTTGGCTTTTAGCTTCTGGCTTCAGGCTTCCAGCTTCTGGGTGTTGGCTGTTGGCCTGGAGCTTTTGACTTCCGTCTGGCTGTGTTGACGCGCTTGCCGTGTTCTGCCCGCCCGTGCCCTTTCCGGAGGCGAGAAGCTCGCTCACCATCTCTTCCGTGAGACCAGCGCCGAGGAGTCGTCCCTGCAGCTCCTTGCCGGCGTCTGCACCGCGCCGCATGGCGCCGCGCATCCTGCGGCGGAGGCGCGCGCCGTCCGCGTTCGCCTGCTCGCGGAGCTTGACATAGCGGGCGGCGATTCCGTCGACGGCGAGGTCTTCGACGAGCTGCTTGACCTTGGCGGCGAGACGTTCGACAGCCTCGATGTCCGCCCCAAGCTTCTGGAGGCGCTCTGTGACATTCGTCTCGGCTTTTTTCAACAGCTTGCGAAGATTGCGTCGTCCAGTCTGCGTTCGGTTCTCCGGATAGGCCATCAGCCCCTCGGCCAGGCGGGCGAAACGGTTTGCGGCCTCGTCCGCGAGGTCGTTGGGCCTTGCGGTGTGCGCGTCCAGCGATGGCGGAGATGCCATGGAAAGAAGTTCCGTGAGGTTCTGCGAATCGGAGAGGTCGACTTGCAGCGCCGGCATTGGCTGTCCTTGCGGCGCTGAATCAAGGAGACGCGAGGCGTTGCGCAGTCGCGAGGCGTTTCGGATGTTCGCCGCCGATTCAATCTCGGCCTTCTTGAAGACGTCCTCGTCGGATGCGACCTCCCGGAGCGTCACATCGCCGGACTGGATGGATTTGAAGCCGGCCGAAGCAAGAGTCTGGCCAAAAGAACCAGGTGCGCCGGTAGCGCCGGAGTCAAGAACGCTGAACCAGTGGTCCAGTTCCCCTGTGGAGACATCCGTGCCAAAGGAAAGGTCCGCTGCGCCGAGTTCCGCGAGCCGCTTGGCAAAGGCCTCTAGCGCGGGTGTGTGCATGTCGATTGGCGCGCCCTCGACGAAAAAGTCAACGCCTTTGACCTCAAAAGTTAGGACTCCGAATGTACGAAGGTAGGCGGCTAGCGCTTGGCCGACCATTTCCGCTGCATGGCGGGTGATGTTGTGTGAGAGACCGTATGTCCTGGCATTTGCCAGGACAAATGCGAAGCCACGAATGACTGTTGTCGCGGACAGCCGTTTGCGCTCGTTGTATGAAGAATCGTTAATGCTGTTGTCTCTGGTCATAATCGAACAATGTAATTATACCATATTGTTCGAAGAGCATGCTTGGCGCTTGCGCTTGACGCTAGTCAATCTACCCTCTGCTGCCACTCGCGAAAGGCATGGAAGTTCCATCCTTGTTTATGGTAAAATAGTACTGTAAAGAAGGTTTTCAATGGCACGCAACATCTTGATAACTGGCTCATCGCACGGCATCGGCGCCGGATGCGCAATCGCCTTCGCGCGCGACGAGGGCGCGAATATCGGCATTTGCGGCAACAAGAGCCCAGAAGGCGCGGAGGAAGTCGCTCGTAAATGCGAGGCCTTCGGCGTCAAGACCAAGGTCTACATCGGCGATGTGGGCACGCATGACTTCTGCCGCGCGACGATGGAGGACTTCATCGCGACTTTCGGCAAAATCGACGTGCTCGTCAACAACGCGGGCGGCGCGCTGAAGATCCCTGGCGGCCCCAAGGGCGAGTTCAAGGACATGCCGATGGACTACTGGGACTCCCAGATTGCCCTCAATCTCAATTCCGCAGCCTACCTTTCGCGCTATGCAGTGGCGGACATGGTGGAGAAGGGGACCGAGGGCCGGATTGTGAACGTCTCTTCCGTCCATGCTGCCGTGACATGGGTCCATAGGCGTCTGCTTCCGTATTCCGCGGGTAAGGCCGGCCTTGAAATGTTCACGCGCTCGCTCGGCGTTGAAGTGGCCAAATACGGCATACGCGTCAATTGCGTCGCCCCTGGCCTCATCTACACCAAGATCATGGCGCGCTACTCCGAAGCCGACATCCAGGGCTTTAACCACAAGATCCCCGTTGGCCGAGGCGGACAGGTCGAGGAGATCGTCCCGGCCATCCAGTTCTTCGCGGACGTCGCCAAGACCCGCTTCATCACCGGCCAGATTCTCCGCGTCGATGGCGGCCAGTCTTGCGACGGATCAATAGAGTCCATGAATTTCCCCGTTCAAGCTTAGAGCTTTTGGCAACCACTAACGACTAACCACTAAGGACTAACCACTATGAAGTTACGCAGTCAATGGGAATTCGGCGAGGCGAGCGAGTGCCGCCGCGGCCTTCTTTGCGGAATGGGCATATCCCCCGAGGAACAGTCACGGCCGCTCATCGGCGTCGTGAACTCCTGGAACGAATACAACCCCGGCCACGTCCATCTCCGCGGCCTCGCTGAGCGCGTCAAGCAGGGCATCCGCGACGCCGGTGGCTATCCGGTGGAGGTCATGACGACCGGCATTTGCGACGGCATGGTCCTGAAGGACCCGAAGTACATCGAGATTCCGTCGCGCAACTCGATCGCCGACCAGGTGGAAATCACCGCCGAAGGCAACTTCTTCGACGGCATGGTGCTCCTTTCCACGTGCGATTCGATTGTCCCAGGCCACCTCATGGCCTGCGCACGCCTCGACATCCCCTCCGTAATCGTCACGGGCGGCTACATGCCGCTCGGCACTTTCCGCGGCAAGGAAGTCCTGCACATCCACGCGCAGGACAAGGTCGGCACGATGCACGACGGCAACATCGACCCCGACGAATACAACGGCCTCATCGAGCACTCGTGGGGCACGTGCGGCGGCTGCACCTCCATGACCACGGCCAACTCCATGTGCATGGTCGCCGAGGCGCTCGGCATGTCGATGCCGTACAACTCCACGGTGAGCGCCGTGTCGAGCGAGCTCTCGCTCATCGCCTACCGCGCCGGCCAGCGCGTCATGGCGCTCCTGCGCGACGGCATAACGGCCCGCAAGATCATCACGCCAGCCGCAATCCGCAACGCGATCATCATGGACATGGCCGTGGCGGCCTCCTCCAACCTCATCCTCCACATTCCGGCAATCGCCCATGAGGCCGGATACGACGAGCCGTGGTGGAAGTACTTCGACGAAGCCTCGAACGACATCCCGCTTCTTTCGCACCTCGCTCCCTCCGGACCGTGGAACCTTCACGACCTCGATCTCGCAGGCGGCCTCCCGGCCATCATGAAGGAGCTTCTGCCGAAGATTGACGGCTCCGCGCTCACCGTGACCGGCAAGACGATGGCCGAGAACGTCGAAAAGGCCAAGGTCTGGAACCGCGAAGTCATCCACACGCTGGACGAACCAGTCATGAAGGAGCCGGGCATAGGCGTCCTCTACGGCTCCCTCGCCCCCGAAGGCGCCATCATCAAGATCGCGGCCGTCCCCGAGGCGCTCATGGGCAAGTTCGCAGGCCCGGCGCGCGTCTTCGACGAGCAGGACGACGCCCTCGCCGAACTGCGTCGCGGCGGCATCAAGCCCGGTGACGCCTGCATCCTCCGCTTCCTTGGCCTCAAGGGACGCTTCGGCACGACATCGTTCATGTTCCAGGAGGAACTCAAGGGACGCCCCGAACTCTACAACTCCTGCGCCGTCATCACGGACGGCCGCTTCTCAGGCGGCACGTCCGGCCTCTCCGTCGGCTACGTCTCGCCGGAAGCGGCCCTTGCCGGCCCGCTGGGACTCGTCAAGGAAGGCGACACAGTGGAGATCGACCTCCCCAACCGCCGCATCGACCTTAAGATCGACGACGATGAAATGGCCCGCCGCAAGGCCGCCTTCAACTGGAAGTTCGACGAGGCGAAGTACCCGCGCTATCTGCGCCTCTTCGTGAAGAACGTTGGCTCCATGGCGCACGGCGGCATCTGGGAGTGACGAGTTGGAGTTTTTAGTTGGAGTTGGAGTTTCTAGTTAGAGACCCGAACTCGCCACTCCAGCTCCAACTTGCCACTCCAACTTGAACTCGTCACTCGAACTATCTTATGCATGACGTCCTGATAATTGGCGGGGGGCTGGCCGGATGGCGGGCGGCGGAGGCGGCGGTGAAGGCCGGCGCATCGGTTGCGCTTGTTGCCAACGGGGCCGGAAATTCGCCGGACATCCATGCCCTCAACGTCCCGGTTGGACCAGGCGATTCTGTCGGGCTCTTCATCGACGACACTTTGCGCAGCGGACGCGGGGCATGCGACCCTGCGCTTGTGGAAACGCTTTGCCAAGGGGCGCTCGCCCTTGCGGATGAGTTCCCATGGGACCGAAAGCCCGACGGTTCGTTCGACATGCTCCAGCCCGTTGGCTGCAGCGTCCCGCGCTGCGTCTCCATAGGCCACCGCATCGGCGCCCTTGCGCTCGCCAAGATCAAGCGCGACCTCACTGGCAAAGTCGAGGTCTTCAACGGCCGCGTCACCGCCATCCACATGGAAGACAGCCTGTTTTACGCAGATTGTGAGGACTCGTCACTCGTCACTCGTCACTCGTCACTGCACGGCCATGCCGTGCGTTCGTCACTCGTCACTCGTCACTCGTCACTGGAAGCCAAAACCGTCGTTTTGGCTTCCGGCGGCTGGTGCGGCAAATACGACTTCACGGACAACCCGCCTGAACTGCGCGGCGACGGCATTGCCCTCGCGCAGTCACTTGGCGCCGCCGTCCGCGACATGGATGCGGTTCAATACGAGCCCACTGTGGCACTGGCGCCGGAAAAGGTGCGCGGCATTCCCGTGATCACCACGATGCTCCACGAGGGCGCGACCTTCCGCAACGCGCTTGGCCAGGAATTCCTGCCCGACAAACACGCCAACAAGGATGCCATCTCCCGCGCCATCTTCGCGGAGATTGCCGCTGGTCGCGGGGTTTTGCCGCCGCAAGCGGCAAAACGCAATGCAGAATGCAGAATGCAGAATGCTGGAGCGGTGCCTGGGAGCGCGGGCTTCCAGCCCGCGGAGAAACCTGGGGGCGCGGGCTTCCAGCCCGCGGAGAAACCTGGGGGCGCGGGCTTCCAGCCCGCGGCTCTTTCGCAGGCAAGATGCCTGCGTCCCCAGGGAAGTGGTCAGCCCCCGTCCCCTTGCGGTGTGTGGTTCGACGCCACCGGCGTCGAACCAAACACCCTCCGCACCCGCTATGCCGACACCGTGCGGCGCTACGCCGACTGCGGCGTCGACATCATACGCGAGCCTATGCTCGTCGCACCCGCGCCGCACACCTCGCTTGGCGGCGTTGTAATCGACACCAAGTGCCGTGTGCTGCGCCCTGATGGCTCATCGATTCCCGGCTTCTACGCCGCAGGCGAGGTGACAGGCGGCATCCACGGCCTCAACCGAATCGGCGGCAATGCCGGCACCGAAGTTCTTGTCTTTGGCCGCATCGCAGGTCGGGAGGCCGCCGCATTCTCGGGAAGATATGGCCCGTAGGAATCGCGACGATGACGGAGTCTGCCGCAAAACGCATTCTCTACCTTGACGTTCCTGTCGGGAATCCCGCTCAGGAGAGGAAGGTCGCCGGCGTCCGCCACTATGCCGCGTTGCGCAGGTGGGAGGTCGTGGTAGTGCCCAGGCGCGGTGCCGAACGTCTCAATGTCCGATCCATTCTTGCCCGAAACAAACCGCAGGGCGTTATCGTGGAAGGCTCAGGGCGCAAACAGGCATACCCTCCTTCGCTTTTCGGAAAGATCCCAGTTTCATACATCGAATATCCCGTCCGTGAAATCGCCGGCCTTGCGACAAACGTCTCCGTGGACGACGCCGCAATCGCCGACAGTGCCTTTCGCGAACTTTCCTTTGGCAATCCGGCTTGTTTCGCGGCAATAGGCCATAGAAACCCACATTTATGGTCCCAACTCCGAATCCAGGCCTTTCAGAACCGCTGTGCCAGGGCCAGAGTTTCCTGCGCGGTCTTTCCTCAGGGAAAGAACGAAGCAACCGAGAGCCATGAGGCGCGCCTTGCCGCGTGGATAGCCGTTCTTCCGCCCAAAACCGCCATTTTCGCCTCATGCGACTCGGCCGGCGTCGCCGTTTCCCGAATCGCCCGCGCCGCCGGGCGCCACATCCCGAAGGATCTGACGCTCTGCTCCACGTGCGACATCCCCGAAGTCTGCGAGGACGCCCCGACGCCGGTCACTTCCATCCATCTGGATTTCGAGCGCATGGGCTGGCTCGCCGCCAAGGCCCTGGGGGGCTTGGAAAACGTCTCCGTCGGGCCGCTCTTCGTCGCACGGCGGCTGTCCACCGCCGGGCGCGGACGTCGCGAGCCGTGGATTTTGCGCGCCGTCGAGATCATCCGCGCAGAGGCCTGCGCGGGCCTCAGCGTGGAGACACTCGTCGAACGCCTGGCCCGGGATGTCGCTTCCGTTTCGCGCCGCAACTTCGACCGTCGCTTCCGCGAGGCGATGGGGCATTCGGCGCTTGAGGAAATCCTCTCCGTTCGCCTCTCCGCCGCCTGCGAACTGCTTCTCAGAACCGACACCCCGGTCACGGCCGTTCCGGATTTCTGCGGCTTCGGCTGCTACCGTACGCTCGACGCGCTTTTCCGTTCGCGCTTCGGGATGTCGATGGGCGCTTGGCGCGAAAAAAACGCCTATTGAAAATTTTTGGCCGAAAATTGAAGGTCCGCTGGCGAAATTCGTTCATAATGAATCTCACACATGGACTCAATTGCTCCAAAGCGCCCGCTGCCGGGAGGGAATGCGCCACGCTTGCGCGTCGGCGTCCTTACAGACATTCACATCACGCCGCCGGAGACCGGCGACGAGTGGTTCGTGAAGGCGCTGCGCCGTTTTGACGCGGAGCGCGTCGATGCTGTCCTTGTCGCCGGCGACCTCACCACCTGGACGCGCCGCTTCGAGTTCGAGGCCGCCGCCGCGGCCTGGCGCAAGGTCTTCCCCGACGACCGCCGCAGTGACGGTGCCCCGGTCGAGCGGCTCTTCATTTCCGGCAACCACGACGTCGATGGTTTCTTCTATCCCGATGCCAAGTTCCAATCCCGCGAGGAGGCGGAGCGCGACAGTTTCTTCTTCCATCGCGACGAGTGGTGGCGCGAGTTCTTCGGCGAACCCTGCGCGCCGGTGCGCGTGAAGACCGTGAAGGGCTATGCATTCGTCCTCGTAAACTGGTGGTCGCGCGCGGCCGAGACGTATTCGAAGAATCCGGCGCGTTTTCCGCTTGCCAACGGCGTTCCGGCCGAAGAGAATCCCGCACCGGACTTTCTCGAAGCGGCCGAGTCCTCCCTGCCGCGCGACCGTCCGTTCTTTTTCGTGCAGCACGAGCCGCTCCCCGGCACGGTCTGCCAGTGCGAGTTCGATGCGTCTCTCGACGAAACCGGACGCATCCTCGCCCGCCACCCCAACTGCGTCGCCATTTCCGGCCACATGCACTACCCGCTCACGGACGAGCATTCGATCTGGCAGGGGCCGTTCACGGCGGTGAACGCCTCGTGCGCGCGTGGTTTCGCCTTTGCCTTGCCCGGCCGCGAAAACGGCCACGCCGTGGGCGACTACAACCGCGACCCGCCGTTCGAGATGGACAAGTTCGACATCCACGCGGTGCGCCAGGGACTGACGATGGATGTTTTCTCCGACCGCATCGTATTCCGGCGCTTCGACATCGCGAGCGAACTGCCGCTGGGCGAGGACTGGGTGGTGCCTGTTTTCGCGGACGGAGCAACCGTTCCGCCGCCTCCCGCCGCGCCGAAATATTCCTTCGCCGCGCGCGCCGCGGCGTCGCGGCCGCCGCAGTTTGCCTCCGGTTCCGCCGTTTCGGTGCGCGAAATCGACGACGGCCATCGCCGAAACGCGCGCGGCAACGGCCCCGATTCCGCGCCCCGCCGCCAGGTTGTCGTATCGTTTCCGTCCATCCACGCCACATCGAACTCTTCGCGCCCCTGGGATTATTCCGTGGCCGCCGAGCTGCGCATCAAGGACCTGACGCAGATCGTGCAGGAGAAGCGCGTCTATTCTCCCGGCTTCTGCATGCCGGAGGCGCTCGACACCGCGCCAGTCGAATGCGCCTTCGCCCGCGAGGCGCTCCCGAAGGACCGCGACATCCGCTTCGTTGTCCGCCCGTTCGACTGCTGGGGCAACGCCGGGACGCCTATCGCGTCGGAATGGCGGCGGCTCACCAAGGATCCGCAGTCGTCCCGTGGCGCTTCGGCCCCCGGCACGCGGACGATTGCGGGCGACGCGGATGTCCTCGTCGTCGGCGGCGGCCCCGCCGGCGTCTGCGCCGCAATCGCGGCGGCACGGCACGGCGCCCGCGTCGTTCTCGCCGAACAGGGCGGATGCCTCGGCGGCATGGCCACGCGCGGACTGGTGGGACCGTTCATGACCTGCTACGACAGGCGCGGCGAAACGCAGCTCGTCCGCGGCCTGTTCGAGGAAATCGTGCAGCGGCTCGTCGCCATCGGCGGGGCCATCCACCCGTCGCAGGTTCGCGCCGGAACCTCCTTCGCCGCCTGGCACGTCCGGGGGCACGACCACTGCACGCCCTTCGACCCCGAAGCCCTGCAGTTCGTTCTCGACGATCTCTGCGCCGAGGCGGGCGTCCGAGTCCTCTTCCACGCCACCTTCCTCGAGCCGGTCATGGAAGGCGCCCGCATCGTCGGCGCCGCCTTCGCCACGAAGGGCGGAACCATGCGCATCGGGGCGCGCATCGTGATCGACGCCACAGGCGACGGCGATGTCGCCTTCCGCGCCGACGCG
>JAEEGG010007939.1_pt1 | contig 24263 bp, 21 predicted proteins | sample 9134161 | NCBI WGS metagenome assembly JAEEGG01 (sample SAMN16246543, study PRJNA631951) | gut metagenome | biome: gut microbiome; feature: rumen; material: CR-attached | host: Bos | place: Iran: Karaj | collected 2018-10
TTCAGTAAGTTAATAGCCATATGAAAGTAGTGGGCCCGCCCGGATTTGAACCGGAGTCAATGGCTCCCGAAGCCACAAGGATACCAAGCTACCCCACGGGCCCACTGGAGAGCGGATTTGTTCGACTGATATAAGGATTTGCATAAGGCGACAGAATGCGATATCCCATCGTCCTGTTCCAGTAATCCCAGCGATCTTTGCCTTTGCCATGAAACCCTCAATTCTCGTAAATACCCGCAAGAGCATTCCCCTCCAATGGGACTGATAATCAGGAGCATCGTGAGCCGTACCGGCCCGGGCCTCGCCCTTCAGGAGATGATGTACGGGTTCATCATGGCCCTCCTGTTCATCAGCGCATCCAGATTCGGCATCATCAACTTCTCGTCCGCCACGGACATCATAATCCTGATGGTAGGGATGGACTTCACCTGGGGAGCCATAGACTGCATCCTCTTCTTCGTCATAGACGTGCTCGATCAGCGCAGAATGCTGAACTACATGCGCTCCGAAATCCCTCTCGAGCAGAAGGCGGAGATGATGGCGGACGACTTCGACAACAGCCCTCTGGACCTCGTCGATACTGAGCAGAAGATGGAGGCCTGCAGGAAGATAGCCGAGCTCGACATAGAGAGCGAGGAGGAGATGAGGTCCGACCGCAGACGCATGGCGATCAGCGCGTTCTACTGCTTCGTAGCCACCATCCTCCCTCTGATCCCCACCTCCATACCTCTGCTGCTGATCGACGACCTGTACGACGCCCTGTTCGTTGCGTCCGCGCTTTCCGCCATAACCATGTTCTTCATCGGATGGAGGATGGGGAAGTACGTCGGAATGGAAGGCTGGAAATGCGGGCTCATAATAACCAGCCTTGCTTGGGTTATCACCCTGGTAGCCACGTTCACAGGCGGATGAGGAGCTCATCGGAACAGAGCCGGACCTGCACGATAGCCGGTTTTCCCCGTCTCTTTGTCATCATTCCTTAATTTTATAGGCCGCTCAGTATAGACCTCACCGACGGATTCGACCTCTTTTCTGTTTGTCTGGAAACCGATCCCGTATCCCGTTTCCAAAATCAAAAACTGTCGAATCAAGCGCTGGTTGGTAGGTGTCTAATAAATACAACCTGTGCATGGGCGGTTCTTATGGACGGAGAGACGAAAGGCGTAGAACTCCTTATCGGAAACCAGAGGAAAGGGATCGTAGCCTTGGCTATACCTCTAGCCGTAGCTCTCCTGTTCCAGAGCCTCAACAACATCGTCGACAGCCTCTGGGTCTCGGACCTCGGCGGAAGCGCCATGGCCGCTCTCGGGATAGTCTACCCGATCTACTGCGTCCAGATAGGAATAGGCAACGGTCTCGGCATCGGGGTGTCCGCAGCGATCTCCCGCCACATCGGGATGAAGGACAGGGCTCTAGCAGAACGCTCGGCCGCTCAGGGGCTCGTGGTGTCGGTGCAGGCGTCGCTGATGCTGACTCCGGTCCTGGTGCTCACAGCGCCCTTCCTGATGCCCCTGATGGGCTCCGGTGACATCAACGACGTGTGCCTGGGGTACGCCTACCCCCTGTACATCACGACGTTCTTCATCATCCTCAGCGGCATCCTGGCCGGGATGCTCCGCGGAGAAGGGGCCGCTAAGCGCTCGATGCTCATGCAGGCTTCTGGAGCCGTTGTTAACATCATCCTGGATCCGATAATGATCTTCGGACTGGACATGGGCGTCGCCGGAGCCGCGTGGGCCACCGCAATATCCTTCGCCGTATCCTGCCTGATAGCCATCATCTGGTACATCCGCGGAAGGGGTCTGTTCGTCCGCATCAGGAAGGAGTACCTCAAGAGCGACCGCGCCATGAGGAAGGACATCTTCTCCGTGGGACTACCGGAGGCTCTCGAGCTGTCCGTCATCAACGTGTTCAACATCGCCCTGAACCTCTGCGTCATCCATTGCGGAGGAACCGACGGAGCGGCGATCTACTCGTCCAGCTGGAGGGTGTTCTACATACTACTGGTGCCCGCACAGGCCATGGGAGGCGCCCTGGTGAGCGTGTGCTCTGCGGAATACGGCATGGGAAGGTTCGACATGATCAAGGACGGATTCCGCTTCACGGCGGTCTACGCCTTCGTCATGCTGGTGGTGTTCTCCGCCATAACGGCGGTGCTGGCAGACCCTATCTCAGCCGCTTTCACCCACAGCGACGGCCTGAAGCACATGCAGCACGAGATGACCGACATGATCCTCATGTTCTGCGTCTTCCTGCCATTCATGTCGTTCGTCTACACCGGTTCGTCCCTGATGCAGGCGGTGGACCGCGCCCGCGGAGGCATGTTCAACTCTCTGGCAAGGAACATCCTGCTCACAGCCCTCTTCGTGTTCGGCGCGTACACCTTCGGGACCTTGAACTCGCTGTGGATACTGCTGACTATCGGAGAGATAACCGGAGGCCTGATGATGCTGATCCACGCGATTATCGTGTTCAAGAAGGCGGAAGCGGCGGGTCCGCCAACCGAGGGCATTCCTGCCTGAGAAAAGGTTTCCGCGGCATGGCTCAGACGTCACTCCGGGTCTTTCAAAGCCACAACCATGTCTATCTCGCGGTTGTTCCTGCTTATGATAAGACCTGCTAAGAGAGATGTCAGAAACAAGAGCACCACCAATGATATGAAGATCGGGATCCCGACCGCCATCCTCGTCTCGTAATCGGATGCCGGGGTCCTGATGAGGTAATCCAGGACGAGAATCCCGAAAGATATGCCGATTATGATTCCGACCGCGATGAGCCACATGTTCCATCTGGTCAGGATGCTTCCGATCTCCTGTCCAGAACCTGGGAATGATCATCCGTTCGTTTCGCCGTCTCGTCATGGGCGCAGTCGAGTATCGTTAAACTTAAGGGGACTATACAAAGACGAGGCGGAGACAGGTCTGAAAGATACCACCTTCGTGAATGATCAGCGAAGAAGAGAGCGTATCTGCAACCGTCAATGGCCTCTATCGCGTCCTACAAGGAAGACGGACATCCCGTCGATCTCCTCGTCGTATTCGACGCGAGCCTTCATGCCGAAGACGTCGCGTATCATCTCCTCCGTGATGACCTCCTCTGCGGCCCCCATGGATACTATCTCTCCGTCCCTCATCACTATGATGCGGTCGCAGTATCTGGCAGCCAACTGCAGATCGTGGGTCACTATCACAATGAGAATGCCTCTTTCGGCGACTATGGTCCTACATAGATCCATTAGATCGAACTGATGGTTGATGTCCAGATGGAGCGTGGGTTCGTCAAGAAGAAGGACCTCGGGTTCCTGGGCCAAGGCCTGGGCGATCATCACCCTCCTCCATTCGCCTCCGGATAGCTGGCTGACGTCCCTGTCGCTGAATCCCAGAACTCCTGTGGACTCCATTGCCGAGCAGACTATGTCCATCTCGGAATCGGTGTTCTCGTCCAGCATCCCAGCGCGAGAGTACCTTCCCATCCTGACCACCTCCATCACAGAGAACGGGAAGTTCATGTGAGAGTTCTGCTCGACAGTAGCCATCACCTTGGACTTCTCGTGCTCCGACATATCCCTCACGTTGATGGAGTCGAGCATCCTATGATGGGGGTCCATAGACTCCTTGGAGAAGTCCAGAAGATTAACGGCCCCGTTCTGAGGCTTGTATTCGGCGTTGATGCAATTGAGAAGCGTAGTCTTGCCTGAACCGTTCTGTCCCAGTATCCCTACGACCTCCCCTTTGGATACCTTGAAAGTGAGTCCGTCCAGGATCTTCTTCGAACCGTGCGAGAAGCACACGCCGTCCACGTCGAGAACGACCATATCAGTTCCTCCATACCTCGTTTTTCCTCGAACGAAGGATCCAGAGGAAGAACGGCGCTCCGATGACGGAGGTGACGGTACCGACAGGAAGCTCGTACGGCGGAAGAGCCCCCCTGGCGAAGGTGTCGACTAGCATCAGGAATACAGCGCCTCCCAGCATGCATATGGGCACCAGCTTCTTGTGGTCGGGCCCCACTAGCGATCTGAACATATGAGGCACAATGAGGCCGACGAACCCGATGACCCCGCAGACCGATACGCAGGTTGCGACCAGCACGGACGAGCCTATCAAGACCATCAGACGCACCCTGCGCACGTTCACGCCGAGGGCTCTGGCCTTGGACTCCCCTGCGGTCATCAGATTCAACGCGCGGGCGTTCAGAGCTATCAGAACAGCCCCCAGGATTATCGGGCCGATCATCAGCTGGAAGTCGTTCCACCCGCATCCGTCGAAGCTCCCCAGCATCCAGAAGACGATGGATGTCACCGTATCCGCATCGGAGAAGAACTCTATCATCGAGGTGAATCCGCTGAAAAGGGCGCTAACGGCCATTCCTGCGAGAAGGAGCATGGTGGTCTGCACCCCTCCCGACCTGTTGTAGGCGAGCGCATAGACCAGGAGCATGGTCATCATGGCCATTCCGAAGGCGCAGAGGACCGTGCCCCATGAGCTGAGTATGATGGCGGACCCGTAAGCGATATAGAACGCCGCGCCGAAGGAAGCTCCCGAGGAGATCCCCAGAACGGACGGAGAGGCCATGGGGTTGCGGAACAGCGCCTGCATAGCAAGCCCGCTGATGGACAGGGCGGCACCGACCAGAGCGGAGCAGGCCACCCTCGGTGCACGCATGTCCAGCACGATCATCTCGGTCGCCCAGTCGCCATGGCCGGTCAAAGCCGCCCAGACATCCTCCACGGGAATGCGGACGGACCCGATTGTTATGCAGAGCACGTATCCGACGAAGAGGGCCACAAGCAGGGCCAGTACGGCCACCGCTGCTCTCTGGCGACGCTTCCGGTCCAGCTCTATGGCCCTTTCCTTCAGTTCCGTGCTCTGCATGTTATCAGGTTTTTCAGGCTGCCCTCATCTTCTCGGCCAGCGACCTGGTGTCGGCCTTGTAGAAGCCGATGACGTCGGGCTGCGACTTGACGATGTCCTCGTCCGACATCTTGCTGCCCATGAGGCTTCCGTCGTACACGTTGTCCAACTTCAGGACGGAAGCGAAGATGCCGCCCATGAGGGTGTTGGAGCCGACGGACTTGCCGGCTGCGGTCTCGGTGTAGAAGGTCTTCTTGACTCCGGAGTCGTCGATCGCCTTCTGCATGACGTAGATCTTGGCCAGAACGGAGGTCATCATGGAATCGGTGTTATCGTACCCGATGACCTTTCCGATCATCTCCATGGTGGAGAGGACCATCGCAGGGGAGTTGGACAGCAGGTAGATGAACTGGACGTTGCTGGCCTTCTGCTCGATAGCGGTGTTGGTGGCCCACCAGGAGGACTTGTTGGTCGACCTGATGTTGTACTCGGACATGAACACGATCAGCTTGTCGTCGCTGGAGATGCTGGCGCAGTAGTTCAAGAGATCCTCCTGAGAGCCGCCGATGACCGTGACGCTGTCAGGAACGTTGAGACCGTACTTGCTCTGGACTCCGCTCTTGACGCTCTCGGGGATGGCCGTTATGAGCTCCCAAAGCTTGGCGTCGGCCTTGGGGGTGTTTCCGGAGTGGGCCGCCTCTCCATAATAATCGCAGAGGATCATGTAGATCGTGTCGACATAGGCATCCGTGTAGCACAGGATCTTGGTGGGGGTGAAGTTGATCTTCTTGTCGGCGAAAGCCTCGCTGGTTCCAAGGCTGGTGTTGTCGAACGTCTTCACTGTGAGAGTGCCGTCGGAGTTCTCGGTGACATAGGGATTGTAAGCATAGAGATACTCGGAGGGGATCGCATCGCGGGTGATTCCGGAGTGATCGGGAACGGCTCCGTAGACCTTCTTGTAGACGCTCTCAGCGATATCCATGAAAGCGGGAGTGCAGTTGGAATAGTTCCCATCGACGGTGACGACTGCGGGGTTCCATGCGTAGAATCCCTTTCCAGCGAGACTGATCATGTCATAATCGACGACCACAGTGGTGTCTGTGGCAGGATCGAAGCTGCCGACATAGGGGTAGAACACGCTGACGAGCTCCTTGTAGAGCTTGTCTCCGAAGTCGGCTCCGAACACGTCGGGGTACAGGACCTGGGCGACGTACGCGGTCCTGACGATGTCGGGCATGTCCTTGTTGATGACGACGTAGTTCTGAGGATACGCCTTCATGAGGTTGTAGTACTGTCCATAGTACTCGAACTCCTCCTTCATCTCGTCGACCGTGGGGTTCCAGATCATGTCCAGGCCGTTGTACTGGATTATGTACTCCGCCTGGTACTTCTCGTCGGCTGCCCACTCGGGGTTGTCCTTGATCTTCTTGGTGTTGTCGGTGAAATCGGACAGGTTCTCTGCGCCTGCGGCTACCGTGTTCTTGGTGAGGTAGTATTCGGTTCCGCACATGCTATAGGAGTACATCGAGATGGTGGTCTTCTTGTCGGAGATCTTGGCTACGTTGTCCTCTATGATCTGGCCGTACTTGTCGTAGAACTCGACGATCTTTGCCGCCTGGTCGGAGTGCCCGGTCAGGAATCCGACGAGCAGGAAGGTCTCGACGGACCTGTCGCTGTCGTCCGGGTTGATCCTTATACAGGAGATTCCCTCGATAGGCTCGAGAACGGTCTCGATGCTGTCGTAGGTGCTGGTGTTCAGGGTGAACACCGCGTTGACGGTGGGGTAATCGGAGAGCGCCTCGATATCCAGGGAATATGCCTTGGCCCCCACAGATGGGAGGTCGCAGGTGTTGGCGTTGAGCACAGGATCTACAGATCCGGACTTTCCGGTCAGGGCGACGGCCTTGTCAAAAGCGCCGGTGGCGTTGATGACGGGGTGGACGGCGGTTCCTCCGACAACGAGGCCGGTGACGGGGTAATGAGCGGTTTTGACATCGCCGTTTCCGTTGATGTAACGAACATCGACGGAGTCTCCGGCGAGGATCTTCCTGACGATCTCACGGTCATCAGAAGTGACCTTTCCGTCTCCGTTAGCGTCGGCGTAGGGATAGGTCGTGCTGTCCCAGGAGTTGTTGATGAACCAGTCGATCGCTTTGAGGTCGCTGCTGTCCATGACGTCGTCCCCGTTGGCGTTTCCGTATACTTCGAGACGGTTGGTGATGTCGGTCTTCCAGGAGTTGTCTCCTCCGGTTCCGTATGCATCTTCGTAATCGATGACGACCACGGTGTCGGTAGCGGGGTTGAAACTGCCGACATAGGGGTAGAACACGCTGACGAGCTCCTTGTAGAGCTTGTCTCCGAAGTCGGCCCCGAACACGTCGGGGTACAGGACCTGGGCGACGTACGCGGTCCTGGCGATGTCGGGCATGTCCTTGTTGATGACGACGTAGTTTTCGGGATAGGCCTTCATGAGGGTGTAGTACTGTCCGTAGTACTCGAACTCCTCCTTCATCTCGTCGGCCGTGGGGTTCCAGATCATGTCCAGGCCGTTGTACTGGATTATGTACTCCGCCTGGTACTTCTCGTCGGCGGCCCATTCCGGGTTGTCCTTGATCTTCTTGGTGTTGTCGGTGAAGTCGGACAGGTTCTTGGCTCCGGCTGCCACGGTGTTCTTCGTGAGATAGTAGTCGGTTCCGCACATGCTGTAAGAGTACATCGAGAGGGTCGTCTTCTGGTTCTTGATCTTCGCGACGTTGTCAGCGATGACCTTGTTGTACTTGTCGTAGAAAGCGACGATCTTCGCCGCCTGGTCGGAGTGCCCGGTGAGGAATCCGACGAGCAGGAAGGTCTGGGTGGACCTGTCGCTGTCGTCAGGGTTGATCCTAATGCAGGAGATCCCCTCTATAGGCTCGAGAACGGTCTCGATGCTATCGTAGACGCTGGTGTTCAGGGTGAACACGGCGTTGACGGTGGGGTATTTGGAAAGCTCGTCCACGTTGAGGGAATATGCCTTGGCTCCGACGGAAGGGAGATTGTAAGTTTTCTTGTTGAGGTTCTCGTCCACTGAACCAGACTTTCCGGTCAGGGCGACGGCCTTGTCATAGGCGCCGGTGGCGTTGATGACGGGGTGGACGGCGGTTCCTCCGACAACGAGGCCGGTGACGGGGTAATGCGCGGTCTTGATGTCGCCGTTCCCGTTAACATACCTTACATCCACAGACTCGCCTGCTATCATCTTCTCGACCATAGCGCGGTCCTCACTGGTTATCTTCCCGTCTCCGTTAGCGTCGGCGTAAAGATATTTCGTCTTGTCCCAGGATCCGCTCGAGATGAACGAATCGATGGCTTTCAAATCATCATCGTTGATGTAGTCGTCGCCGTTGGCATTGCCGTATACTTGGAGACGGCCCGTGACGTCTTTCTGCCACGAATCGTCCTTCTTGTTGTTGTCGCCGTTGTTGAGCATGAAGAATACTGCGATCGCGGCGATGGCAATGATCGCAACTAGAGCTACTGCGATGAGCTTAGTATTGCTGCTAGCCATAAGTCGGATTAAACATCCAATATGTATATACTTTAGCGCATATCTATCATCATCTGGAGCATATGGACCTTTGGTCTAGCGCTCCAGGGTGGAAATCGGGGTCTTTGAGGATCACATAAGGCCTTCCATCGTCCTCTATGACCTTGGATTCGACCTTGTAGACCTCTCTGATGTTCTCTTCCGTGATGACATCGCTCGGAGTTCCCAGACGATAGATGCGCTTGTCGTACATCATGATCACATAGTCAGAATACCTCGCGGCGATGTTCAGGTCGTGGCTGATCATTATAACAGTCATTCCTTCCTGTTCCGAGAGCTCCTTGAGGATGCGGGTGACGTCCATCTGGTGCTTGATATCGAGATTGGATGTGGGCTCGTCCAGAAGGAGGATCTTCGGCTTCTGTGCCAACCCCCTGGCGAGAACGACCTTCTGATGCTGTCCCGCGGAGAGCTCGTCGAACTGGCGCATGGCGAACTGTTCGATGTTAAAGGTCTTGAGGATGGCATACGCCTCCTGGACATCCTTATCGGTTATCTTCCTCCCGGAATGGGGATGCCTTCCCATGAGGACGGTGTCCATCACGGTCATGGGGAACACGTCGCTGGTGGCGTGAGGGACGAACCCCATGGTCTTGGCAAGCTCCTTGACCGATATGGTGGTGACATCCTTACCATCGATGAGGACGGTACCGTCGGTTGGGGAAAGAATCTTGTTAAGACAGTAGATCAACGTAGACTTCCCCACGCCGTTGGGACCGATGATCGATATGAGCTGAGGGCCCGAAACCTGGAGGGAAATCCCGTCCAGCACCTTGGAAGCTTCGCTATAGCCGAATCCGAGGTCCTTGATCTCCAAGTCCAGATTTCCCATGGACCGTCGATTGACAATTTCGTATAAATACGATTGGAGGAATAATCCGACCCCATGGAGTACGTCGAGGACGAGGACGGAATACGCGTCGTGGAGGAGTACAACGCCTCCTTGGCCAAGAAGGCCATGTTCATACTCGTCATGCTCGTCGCGCTCGTAGCGGTCGTCTGCATCTCCGGATCCCTGGGAGGAAGGCACATCGATCCTCTAAGCATCCCCGGGATCATCTGGGACCACCTGTGCGGAGCCACCTACTCCTTCGGAACGGACGAATGGTGGGACGACTACGTCCTCGTCTCCGTAAGGCTTCCCAGGATAGCCATAGCCTGTGTCGCAGGAGCCACCTTGGCTATATGCGGCGCAGCAGTCCAGAGCCTGATGAACAATCCCTTGGCATCTCCCTACCCTAGGTATTTCTTCGGGAGCGGGATTCGGAGCCACGCTGGCCATCATAATGGGATTCTCCCTCGGCTCCAGCATAGGGATCTACGGAGTGACTTTCAACGCATTCATCTTCGGAATGATGCCGGTCGTCGTGGTCCTGATGCTGTCGAAGACGATCAAGATGACTCCTGTGACCCTCATCCTGGTGGGAGTGGCCATATCCCAGTTCTTCGGATCGCTCTCCACCCTCGTCTACATGACAGCAGAGGAGGAGTCCATCCAGGCGGCGTACCTTTGGGAGATCGGGAGCATCGAGAACGTCACTTGGAGCATGTTCCCGTTCATGGCTGGGATGATGGCTGTCGGCGCGATCGCCCTCTATGCCGTCTCCTGGAAGTTCAACGTCCTTACCCTGGGAGAGGACAGCGCGAAGACCATGGGCGTCGATGCTGACAGGTTCAGGCTTGTCACCATGTGCCTCCTCGCTCTGATGACCATGTCCGTGGTGTCCTTCGTCGGTATCATCGGATTCGTAGGGCTGATAGCGCCTCACATAGTCAGATCGATAATAGGTAGCGACAACCGCTACGTCCTCCCGGCCTCGCTCGTGGGAGGCGCCCTGCTGCTCCTCTGCGCAGATTCGGCGGCTCGTCTATGCACAGGCGACCTGGTTCCGGTCGGGACCGTCATATCGCTCCTAGGAGCGCCGGTCTTCCTTTATCTAATAATCAAGAAGAACAGCCAGTTCAGGGGGTCGTGGTGAATGTTCGCAGACAGGATCGTCAGCCGCCTCAAAGGAGCGGACGGAGCCGAGCGGTACAAGAGCTATACCAAGCTCAAGATCCGTATCACCATCCTGTTCGCGGCGATCGCCGCCATCATGGCGTTCCTGTCGATAGGGATAGGAAAATACGATGTGGACCTGGTTCGCGGACTAGAGATAATCTACGACTACTTCACCTACGGGCCCTGCGACTCCATCCCGGAGAGGGTGGTTTTCACGCAGAGGATACCCCGCGGGCTTATGGCTGTCGTCGTGGGCTCGGGATTGGCCATAGCCGGAGCCGTAATGCAGAGCATGCTCCATAACCCTCTGGCCGACCCTTACACGACGGGAGTGTCCTCAGGGGCTTCCATGGGGGCTTCCCTGTTCGTCGTCCTAGGGGTGAGCATCATACCCATATCCGGAAGCGTAGGGCTGATGGCAAACGCCTTCGTGTTCGCTCTGATCCCCGCGTTCCTCATCCTGGGGATGTCGGTGTTCAAGAAGATCACCTCGACGACCATGATCCTCATCGGAATCGGCGTGATGTACATGTTCAGCGCCCTGACGCAGATGCTGAAGGTCATCGCGACCCCTCAGCAGATGCAAAGGCTGTACCTGTGGCAGCTCGGTTCGCTGGGCGAATGCACCTTGTCCGACGTCGTCATCGTGGCTGTCGTGGTGCTGGTATGCGGGCTCATCCTCTATAGCTACAGGGTGGACCTGAACCTTCTGTCCGTTGGAGACAAGCCTGCCGTCACCATGGGTACGGACCCTTGGAGGACCAGGATCATCTGCCTCGTGGTGGTCTCGTTCATGACCGCCGTGGCTGTCAGCTTCACCGGAGTCATCGGATTCGTCGGACTGGTCGCACCTCAGATGGTGAGGGTGCTGATAGGCTCCGACAACAGGTTCCTACTACCAGCTTCCGCCGCCTTCGGAGGGATGTTCCTGGTGATATGCGACTGCCTGTGCAGGGTGCTGGGATCCACAGGGGTGCCTGTCGGAGTGCTCACAGCGGTAATCGGAAGCCCGCTGTTCCTCTACATGCTGGTGAAGAGGTCTAAGAGGCCGACTCTCTGATTAATCAAACAAAAAAGCCGGAAGGGAAGGTCCCCTCCGGCGATGTCTCGCGTTTACTCGGCCATCCTTCTAAGGACGTACTGGAGGATCCCGCCGTTCGCGATGTACTCGATCTCGGCGTCGATGTCCACCCTGCAGATGGTGTCGAACTCCAGCTTCTTGCCGTTCTTGTATGCGGTGACCCTGACGGTTCCCTTGGGCTCGAGGTCCTCCAGGTCGATGTCGAATGTCTCAGCACCATCCAGACGGAGGGTCTCGCAGTTCTGTCCGGGCAGGAACTGCAGCGGGACGATCCCCATTCCGACCAGGTTGGACCTGTGGATCCTCTCGAAGGACTCCGCGATGACCGCCTTCACTCCGAGGAGGAGGGGTCCTTTCGCTGCCCAGTCCCTGGAGCTTCCGGTCCCGTACTCCTTTCCGGCGAGGACGATCAGGGGGGTCATGTCCTCCTCGTACTTGCGGGAGGTCTCGAATATGGTGTCTACGGAGCCGTCGGGGAGATAAACGGACCTGCTTCCCTCGGTTCCGGGGACGAGCTGGTTCTTCAGCCTGACGTTGGCGAAGGTTCCGCGGACCATGACCTCGTGGTTGGCCCTTCTGGAACCGTAGGAGTTGAAATCCTCCTTCTTCACGCCTTTGGAAAGGAGGTACCTTCCTGCGTCCGAGTCGGCGGCGAATGCTCCTGCGGGCGAGATGTGGTCGGTTGTGATAGAATCTCCGAGCTTGGCGAGGCACCTGGCCCTGCTTATGCTCTTTATCTCGGGCTCCTCGAAGATGTCGTCGAAGAACGGAGGGTTCCTGATGTATGTGGAGTTCTCGTCCCAGGAGAAGAGAGGAGAATCGTTGCACTTGACGGCGTCCCACCTCTCGGATCCCTTGAAGATGTTCTTGTACTTCGAGACGAAGGTGCTCCTGGTGACATATTCATCGACGAGCTTCTCGATCTCCCAGTCCGCGGGCCAGATGTCCTTGAGGTAGACCTCCTTGCCGTCGACGACAGCCAGAGGCTCCTTGTCCATGTCGATGTCGACCCTTCCTGCGATGGCGAAGGCCACGACGAGAGGGGGCGAGGCGAGGTAGTTGGCCCTGACGAGCGGATGGATACGGCCCTCGAAGTTCCTGTTGCTGGATGCGACGGCGGCGACAACAAGATCGTTGGCCCTGATGGAGTTGCTGACAGCATCGGACAGGGGTCCGGAGTTCCCTATGCAGGTCATGCATCCGTATCCGCAGACCTGGAATCCCAGCTTCTCGAGATAAACGAGCAGCCCGGAGTTCCTGAGGTACTCGGTGACGACCCTGGAACCGGGCGCCAGCGATGTCTTGACGTAATCCTTAGGCTTGAGTCCGAGCTCGGCGGCCTTCTTCGCGACCAGACCGGCGGCGATCATCACGGACGGATTGGCCGTGTTGGTACAGGAGGTGATGGAAGCGATGACGAGCGAACCGTCTCCGAGCTCTCCCGCGACAGGCTTCTTCTGCTCCTCGACGCCCAGGGCGGTGAGGGTCTCGGCGAACTTCTCCTTCATCTCGGAGAGGAGGATCCTGTCCTGGGGCCTCTTGTGGCCGGCTAGGCAGGGCTCGACTGTGGCGAGATCCAGCTCGATTCCGTCGGTGTACTCGGGCTCGCCGTCGTACCACATCGTCTGCTCCTTCATGTATTTCTCGACGGTGTCGATGTGGTCCAGGTCCCTTCCGCTGAGCTTCAGATACTCGATCGTCTTCTCGTCGACGGGGAAGAATCCCATGGTAGCTCCGTACTCGGGTCCCATGTTGGCGATGGTCGCCCTGTCAGCGAGATCGAGGTTCTTGTACCCGGGTCCGTAGAACTCGACGAACTTTCCTACGACTCCCTTCTTCCTGAGCATCTGGACTACGGTGAGGACCAGGTCGGTGGCGGTGATGCCGGGTCTGAGCTCTCCGGTGAGCCTAAATCCGATGACGTCGGGCAGCTTCATGTAGCTGGGCTGGCCGACCATGACGGCCTCCGCCTCTATTCCTCCGACTCCCCATCCCACGACTCCCAATCCGTCGATCTGGGTGGTGTGCGAGTCGGTTCCGAAGCAGGAATCCGGATAAGCGATCTTCTTCCCGTCCTTCTCCTTCACGTGGACGAGAGGAGAGAGGTACTCGAGATTGACCTGATGGCAGATTCCGTTCCCGGGAGGCACCGCGCGGAAGTTCTTGAAGGACCTCTGGGCCCATTTGAAGAGGGCGTACCTCTCCTGGTTCCTCTCGAAGTCGAGCTTCTCGTTGAGCTCCTTTGCATCGTCCCTTCCGGCGTAATCGGTGTTCACGGAGTGGTCGATGACCAGATCGACAGGAACGAGCGGGTTGATGAGCTCGGGGTCTTTGCCCATGGCCGCAACGGCGTCCCTCATGGATGCCAGATCCGCGACCGCGGCTCCGCCGGTGAGGTCCTGGAGCAGAACCCTGGCAGGTATCCAGGGTATGTCGCGGTCCGTGTTCTCGGTCGGATTCCAGGATGCCGCCGTGATGACGTCCTCGTCGGTCACGAGCTTTCCGTCCCTCTGCCTCAGCATGGATTCGACGATGACCTTGATGCTGTACGGCATCTTGGACAGGTTCTTGATTATGCCTTTCGACTCCAGCTCCCTGAGGCTGTATACACAGACGTCCCCCTCCGCGGTGGAAATCGTCTTCATGCATTCTCCGATCTCTGCCATGGTATTCCCTTGGCCAAGAGTAAACACGCTTGGTATATGAGATTGGCGAAAAGACAAGTATACAGAACGCGTCGCATGCCTCATCGGAGTCGCCGATAGATTTTTTATTGATTTTAATTCATTTTTATTGCGATTACAATAAAAATTCATTCACAGATGAATGTTTTTAATATTCCATACTCAAATTTCTACATAGTGATGCGAGATGGGCGAGAAAATCCTCCTAGCGGTCGACGGAACCAAATCGAGCATTCCGGCGGTACGGAAGGCCATATCGATGGCCAAAGAATCGAACAGGAGCATAACCGCGGTGTACGTGAAGGAAATCGGCTTCAAGCTGAGTCCTTCGTTCTATTCCCTCAGAGAAGTCGACGTCATGGCAAGAGACGTGTTCTCCAACGTCAGATCCATGGCCGACGAAGCCGGGGTTGATATCAAGTTCAAGGTGACCGTAGGCCATGCAGCCAGAGACATCGCATCCTTGTCTCGCAGCTATGATTTCGTCGTGTGCGGATCGCGCAACCGCAAGGGAGTCTCCAGGATGCTGCTAGGAAGCGTATCCGATTCCCTGACACGGATGTCAAAATGCGCAACGATGGTAGTCAAAAGCTGATAGCCCAAGCATCACACTATCTTTTTTAAATCGGCGCGACGGAGGTATCATAATAGCCTTGTGCCTCCGCCCGCCGAGACAATAGTTTTCTTTATCGGTGGTGATTCCCAGCCATGGCAGTCCTCAAAGGCTCCGTCCCGATCGGCGAACAGTTCGTTTTCAATCTGGAAACCAACCCGACCACTGGCTACGAATGGAAGGTGAAGTCCGACGGCGGGCTGAGCTACAAGAGCTGGTACGAGCCCGATGACAACCCTGGCTGCCTGGACGGGGTGGGAGGCACCACGTTCTATGCGGTCGGATCCGACGTTCCCGGAAGACACATATTCGTCCTTCAGAGCGAGCGCTCTCCCGACGAGATCGGAGACACCTTCGAGGTGGACCTGTACGTGTTCCCCCAATGCGACAGCTTGTATCAGCAAACATGGGAAGGGTTCAAGCTGTCCGTAGTCTTGTCCGAGGAGCCAGAAGAACCTTGGGAGGTCGCCCACGATGACGGCATAGAATGCGAAGCGGGGATCGACGAGCAGAATAGGCCGGTCCTGAATCTGAAGGCGGGCCCTCCGGGGGAATACAGGTTGCTGCTCTCCCGCTCCAAAAAAATGCTCGCTCTGAACCTCAAGGTAGAACCTGTGGAGAACAGGAAGAAGGTTGAAACGGTCGTCGGAAAGACAGTATCTTTGACCATGGATGCCAACATCACCACGGGCTTCAGATGGGTCGTCGTGGACGACGGGGGCCTCGTATGCGAAGACAGGTACGAATCCGACCCCAATCCGGGCTACCTGTGCGGAGTCGGCGGGAAGCACATCTTCGAGATGACCGCCAGAGCCCCAGGGACCTACGTCCTTCATGCTGTCTATATGCGCCCATGGGAGGAACAAGGGATAAACTCCCTGGAGGTCGTCCTGACAGCCACCGAGCCTGCAGGGAACGATGCCAAGACGGCTGCCCTTCCGGAACCCATGACCGTCAGGGGGGAGACCAAGGTCAGGAAGGAATACGCCCTCAAGCTCAAGTCCAACCCCACCACAGGATTCAAATGGAAGGTTGTTGACGACGGCGGCCTGCATGTGAAGGAGAGCTACGTCTCCGACACCAGGAACAAGAGCATATGCGGAGCCGGAGGAACGACGATCTACAAGCTGGTCGCGGACACCCCGGGGGAATACAGGTTCGTGGCGCAGTACGGGCGCGACTGGGAAGATTCTCCTATAAAAAGCATTGTGTTGCTGCTGACTGTCAAGCCTGGTTTTAGGCTCTTTAGATGAGTTTCTGTCGAGAACACTCATCCACCATTTTATTGTCTATGCATCATTTTTAATGACCCGATTCCATTAATGCGGAGACGGTCACGATTTTTATTGTAGACTCAATAATATACTAATTTTAGGCAAATTCATTAAATATTCAAAACGTCTAATTCATTTTGGGATATGAAATGTTCCAAAAGATACTGTTAGCTGTTGACGGAAGCGTGAAGAATAGAGCGGCCGTGTCCAAGGCACTGTCCATGGCGAAGGAGTCCGGCGGTAAGGTTACCGCAGTATTCGTCGAAGACATCGGATACAGGCTCGTACCCACCTACTATTCGATCGCTGAGATAGACGAGACCGCTCAAAAGGTATTCTCGTTCGTCAGATCCGAGGCCGAGGCAATGGAAGTTGAAGTGGATTACAAGGTAGCTATCGGCCACGCCGCGAAGGATATAGCGATGCTCTCCCGCGACTACGACGTCGTCGTATGCGGAACGAGAGGCCAGTCCGGTGTAAAGAGAATGGTGTTCGGCAGCGTGTCGGACTACCTGACGAAGAACGCGAGCGGAACGACAGTGATCGTCAACAACTGAACCAGAGCAGTATAACCTCATTCCATATCCAGGAAAGGGTCGCGGGGCGGGACGCCTCGGCCCTAGATAGGGTGTGTTTCTTTTAGAACAGTAAAGAAAAGACACGGTCTCCCGTGCCTTAATGTGTTTAATTGTCCGGTACGAACTTGAATCCGTAGTGGATGACTCCGCTTGCGCCGTCTGCATCGAGCTTCCTGAGCACGGCGCGCACACGCATGCCTATCGAGATGGCGCCGAGATCGACATCGACCAGCTGGCCGGTGATCATGACGCCGTCGTCGGTGCGGACCATGACCGCAGCGTAAGGCTTCATCCTGTTGTTGCAGTCGGGAGCGTCGTAGATCACGGTGTACGTAAAGACCTCCCCGGTGCGGCAGACGTTGTGCTTCTCCATCTTCCCGAGGCTCTTCCTCCTGCACACGGGGCAGAAGTCGCGGCTGGGGAAGTAGATCTTTCCGCAGTTGGTGCACTTGGACCCGATGAGGTTGTACCTTCCCGGGATCTCCCTCCATTCCTTCGCTACAGAAGCCATCAGATCGCCTCCAGTATAGAGACGGCGACAGTGGAGCCGGTTCCTCCGGAGCTCTGCGCCAATCCGTATTTCGCATTTTCGACCTGCCTCTTGTCGGCGGATCCTCTGAGCTGCTCCACGACCTCCACGATCTGCGCCACTCCGGTGGCTCCGATCGGGTGTCCGCGGGCCTTGAGGCCTCCGGAGGTATTGACGGTCACGGCGTCTCCTCCTAGCTGGCACCTTCCCTCGAGGACGGCCTTTCCAGCCTCTCCCTTCTTGAAGAATCCGAGGTCCTGGAGAGCCATGATTCCGGAAACGGTGTACACGTCGTGCACCTCTGCGACGTCGATGTCCTTGGCGGTGATGCCGACCCTCCTGTAGGCCTTCTCAGCGGCCTTCACGGTGGCTCCGTAGGAGGTGATGTCGCTCCTCTGGAACAGGGCCAGGCTGTCGCTCGCCTGCTCCACGGCGGAAACCTTGACGTATGAGTCGGTGTGCTTCTTGGCGTCCTCGAGAGGACAGAGCACGAGGGATGCCGCCCCGTCGGTGATAGGGGCGCAGTCGAACATGCCCAGAGGGCTGGCGACAGGACCGGACCTGAGGACCGTGTCCAGGGTGATGGCCTTCCTGAACTGGGCGTTCGGGTTGAGGGCTCCATGGAAGTGGCTGTTGACCGCGAACGAGGCTATCTCCTCGCGGGTGGCGGTTCCGTCGTGGATCATCCTCTGGGCTATCATCGCGTGAAGACCTGCAAAGGTGATCCCCATCCCTGCCTCCCATTCCGCGTCCGCGGTGGAGTCCAGGATTGAGTTGATGCTCACATCGTCGAGATCGGTCATCTTCTCCGCTCCCCCTACGAGGACGACGTCGTTGAGCCCCGATGCGACAGCCATGACTGCCTGCCTGAACGCGACGGCTCCGGAAGCTCCTCCGGCCTCGATCCTGGTGGCAGGAACGTTGTTGCTGGCCAGTCCTGAATAGTCTACTATCAGCGATGCGATGTTCTGCTGGTTGATGAAACGTCCCGCGGACATGTTCCCGATGAATATGCCGTCCACCTCGCTTCCCGAGAGGTTGGCGTCCTCCATCGCTTTCATTCCCGCTTCGATCCCGAGAGCCCTGAACGACTTGTCCCAGAGCTCTCCGAACCTGGTGACTCCGACTCCTATGATTGCTACGTCCCTCATCTGAATCACTCCGGCATGACGATCTTGCCCTTGAACTTGGCATAGATTCCGTAGTCTACGTAAACTGGATTGGCGAGGATCTTCTCGAGCACGGGCGCGTTGTCCCTCTTGAAGTCCTTCATCGCGTCGGTGACGGTGATGTCGAAGGCGTCGCTTCCGGCTCCGGATCCGTACGATGTGACGAAGATCCTGTCTCCGGGCTGCGCGTGGTCTAGGACGTTGGCCAGTCCGAGGGGGACGGCGCCGCTGTAGGTGTTTCCGATCTCGGGGGTTAGGAGGCCGTACTCGATCTGCTCAGGGGCGAATCCGAGCTGCTTGGCGACCCTGGTGGGGAACTTCCCGTTGGGCTGGTGGAACACCGCATACTTGTAGTCAGCGGCGGTGGTCCCCATGGCGTCGAACATCATCTTCGCGGCGGAGGTTATGTGCCTGAAGTAGGCGGGCTCTCCGGTGAACCTTCCTCCGTGGAGCGGATAGGGCTGTCCCTCCCTCCTCCAGAAGTCGGGGGTGTCGGTGGTGAAGCTGAGGGTCTTGTTGATCTTGGCGATGACGTTCTCGGATCCGATGAGATAGGCGGCTCCTCCTGCGGATGCGGAATACTCGAGCGCGTCTCCAGGGGCTCCCTGGGAGGTGTCCGCTCCGATGGCGACTCCGTACCTTATCATCCCGGACCCTACGAGTCCCATGCATGCCTGTATTCCCGCGGTTCCCGCCTTGCATGCGAACTCCATGTCCGCGGCGGTCATCGCAGGGGTGGCCTCTATGGATTCGGCCACGATGGTCGAGGTCGGCTTCACCGCGTAGGGGTGGGACTCCGATCCGACGTAGATCGCTCCGATGGTGTCGGGATCCACCTGGGGGACCCTGGCCATCATGTATCTGGCGGCTTCCGTTGCGATGGTGACGACATCCTCGTCGGGAGAAGGAACGGATTTCTGATTGATCATCAGGCCTTTTCCCATCGCTTTTCCGTCTACTCCCCATATCCTCCCGATCTCCTCGGGTTTTATCCTGTATCTCGGGACGTACGCCCCATAGCTTACGATTCCAACTTCCATGTCATCATTCCTCTTTGAAAGCATTCAGACTCGCGACTATCTCGCTCACGCTCAGGTCGGTGACGACCAGAGGTATCCTCTCCAGGTGGGCCAGCTTGACAGCCAGCGGATCGACCTTCTCAGGCTTCTGATAGACCACCATGGCAGGCGTGAGCGGGTGGGCGCGAACCGCAATCATGGGGGAACGGCCAAAATGGACGTTGGTGAAGATCAACGCCCTCTCTATGTTCCCGCCGTATATCTTTAGGTAATCCTGGGACCCCAGGCTGAGGATCGCCTTGACGGAGTCCACGATGGTGTAGCCGTACACCATCTTCTTCGTTATCAGATCGGGGTTGAGGTTCCTGCCGGATATGGCTTCGATGAAGTCCTCTATGTCGGCTCCGCCTGGGAACTCGTCCATGGAGGTTATGCATTCCAGCTTGAACTCGGGATTGTACCTGGAGATCACTTGAGAACCGTTCTCCAGGTCCAGCTCGACGAACGCCTCCACCATCTTCTTGACCACGTTGACTCCAGGGGACTTGCGCCTTCCGGACTCGTAGTCGCTGATGACGGAATGGGAGACGCCCATCGCGTCGGCGAGCTGATGCTGGGAGAGGCCGAATTCCTCTCTCCATTTCTTGATCGTGCGCCCAGGGTTCGGGGAGAGGGCTATCTCTCCGGCGATCCTCTGTTTGAACTCGTCGACCATGAAGAGAGGATTCGGCGTCCGTATATAATGGTGTCGTAATTTGAGTACGGCTTTTGACGTATCAGTCCAGCTCTTTCGAGAGCGTGTCCACGATCTTCTTGAGAACCTTGATCCTGCCGTACTTCTTGTCCTCGGACTCGACCACGATCCATGGGGCGCGTTCGGCGTTGGTCGCGGAGATCATGTCATCGATGTACTTCTCGTAGATGTCCCACTTTTCGCGGTTCCTCCAGTCCTCGTCGGTGATCTTGTACTGCTTAAGGGGGTTCTCCTGCCTCGCCTTGAAACGCTTGAGCTGCTCGTCGGGGCTTATCTCCATCCAGAACTTCAGGACTATGCATCCGGTCTCGGCCATGAACTCCTCGAATCCGCGGATCTCCCTAGCGGAGCGTCCGTACTCCTCCTCGGTGCAGAACTTCTCGATGGGTTCGACCATCATCCTTCCATACCAGGACCTGTCGTAGATGGCTATGTGCCCTGCCTTGGGCATCTTCACCGCGAACCTCCACAGGTAGGTGTGAAGCCTCTCCTCTCCTGAAGGCGCTGCGACAGGGTTCACGTAGTATCCTCTGGGATTGAGGGCGGCGGTGACACGCTTGATGGTTCCTCCCTTTCCGGCGGCGTCCCATCCCTCGAAAACGATGGCGAGGCTCTTTCCAGAGTTCGCGAGCTTCCCCTGAAGCCTGTTGAGCTCGGTGGACAGCCTCAGGAGGTCGGACTTGTAGTTCTTGGCGGTCTTGGTGAGGTCCGCCTTCCCGCGAGGGTTGTCGAAGATCGGCTCGACCTTGTCGTTGAACTTCGGAGGCTCGGACTGCATCCTGGCGTTGACGCGGTCCAGGAATATGCGGAGGACGTTATCCGTCGCCTTGACGAGGTTGCTGTTGACCTTGACGATGTCCCAGGGAGCGATAGCCGTTCCGGTGTTGGATATTATCTTGGAAGACGTCTTGCGGTTCCAGATCTCGTACTTGGAGTCGTCGTAGAGGAACGAGTCCTTGGGGGCGTCCATCCATCCGTTATCGAATCCCCTGACCTCGTCATCGGAGTCGAGGAAGATCTTGACTAGGATGATTCCGCCCGCTACGAAATAACGCTCCAGGTCCTGGATGACGTTAAGGCGTCCCTTATCGATCTCGGACTGCTTGAGCCAGGAGTACCAGGACCTGTCGTACACGGCGATCTTTCCAGCGGGGGGCTCGTGGCCGATGGTCTTCATAGCTCCTCTGCAGTCCATCTTCTCTCCGGCCATGAAGTGCGAGTAGGTGGCCACGCGGGGGTCCAGAAGGTTCAGGAACTCGTTGACGATGTTTCCCTGGACCCTCTCGTCGCGGCTCTCGAAAACGACAAGAACGGGTTTCTCCTTCTCCACTATGACGCGCTGGATGGCGATTATCTCGTTCTCCAGCTCAGTGCTTATCTTGTATACCATATCAGCGTATCCAACCATATTTTTAAATTAATATCGACCGTAACCCGTTTCGTGCTGGCAGAGATAGAGAAAATCGTCCGGCTTTCCGGGAAGAATGTTAGAGAATCTGTTGATTTCACAGTCACAGACAAAGGAACCAGAGAGAATCTCGTCACGTCCGCGGACATAGAGAACGAGAAGTTCCTGAAGAAGGAGCTGCTCGAGCTCATCCCCGGGTCCGTCTTCAAAGGCGAGGAGGGGGATGACGTGCCCGTGGCGAAAGAGGGATACACGTGGATAGTCGATCCTATCGACGGGACGACCAACTTCTCGCGCGGCATCCCCGAGGTGGGGATATCGGTCGCGCTGATGAAGGACGCCCAGCCGTACATCGGAGTGGTATACAACCCGTTCACCGACAGCATGTACACCGCTCAGATAGGCGAAGGAGCGTTCAAGAACGGGAAACCCATACGCGTCTCCAACCGCTCGTTCGAGGACGGCATATTCTTCACCGCCTGGTGCGCCTACGACAAGAGGCTCTCCACGCCATGCTTCGAAGTGAGCGAGAGGCTCCATCCCCGGTGCAACGACATCCGCAGGATAGGGACCGCCGCGGTGGAGCTGTGCATGCTGGCAGAGGGCGCCGCGGAGATGTATTTCGAGATAAGGCTGTGCCCCTGGGACTTCGCCGCCGCATCGGTCGTGCTGTTCGAGGCGGGAGGCCACATCTGCTCTTTCGGAGGCCCGCTGGACTACGACAACCCCTGTCCTGTGATCGCCGGCAACAGCCCCAAGAACCTGATGTCCGTGGCCGATGTGGTCGTGGACGTCTTCGACGGGAAAAGGCCGTACTGATCACGCCTTCAGGAGCTCGACGGAGGCGACGTTCTCCACCGCCTGGTCCTCGTACGATAGATACCTGTCGTCCAGACCCAGAGCCTTGGCCTTCGCCTCGGTGGCTTGGCACAGGGAGTCGTCCCTCTCCATCCCGAGCTCCCCGAGCTTCGGATCGTCCACATCCAAGAGGAGGGCGACGTACTCTCCCCTCCCTTCCTTGGGCTTCATCTTGGCGAGAGCCTTTCCGATCTGCCTCTCCCAGGCGCAGTACAGGATGACCTCGGTCAGGAGGGTCTTGGTCCTGTTGGTCCCTTCCTTCATGGACCTTTCAGCGTGGATGAGAGCCGAGAGGACGTGGTCCTTGCCGCAGACCATGTCGGGGTCCATCAGGACGACCTCCCCTCCCATCGAAGTGAAATGCTTCACGATGTCGTCGAAAGGCGCATCTCCCCTCATCCCGATTACCTCGACTTTCATGCACGTGCATCGTATGGTGGATTTTATAATTTGACTGGCAAGAGTCCGAAGAATCTCCGCAGTCAAACTTATCTAATAAAGGAGTTATGGGTGACAACAGGAACGTGTGAGCCTTATGACCGACGAATGGATCAGGATAGCAGCTCCCGCCACGACGTCTAACATCGGTGCGGGATTCGACATATTCGGAATCGCTCTCAAAGAACCATATGACGTGATCGAAGGAAGAAAGATCGAGTCTGGAATCGTCATCACAGAGGTCTCCGGACCAGGATCCGAGTCCATTCCTCTCGACCCTGCGTCCAACTCCGTGAGCATAGCGGCGGCAGAGGTCCTCAGAAGATGCGATGCTGATTTCGGAATCGAGATCAGGATCAAGAAAGGTATCAGGCCCTGCAGCGGCATCGGCTCCTCCGGAGCTTCCGCGGCTGGAGGCGCCTACCTCGCACATATCCTCTGCGGAGAGAAGCTCACCCCTACCGAGGTCGTGCTCTGCGCGGCCCATGCCGAGGACGTCACATCCGGCGGATTCCACGCCGACAACGTCGCGCCCTGCGTGCTCGGAGGATTCACGATGATAAGGTCCTACGAGCCCTTCGAAGTCATCACCATCAAGCCTCCGGAAGACCTCGGCGTGGTCGTAGCCATGCCCGATGTGCTGGTCCCCACCAAGGAATCCCGCATGGTCCTCCCCAAGGAGGTCAAGGTCAAGGACCTGGTCTTCCATGTGGGGAACGCCTCCTGCCTCGTGTACGCGATGATGACCGGGGACCTGGGACTCATCGGACGCTCGGTGAAGGATGCGGTCTTCGAGCCTGCTAGGGCTCACCTGGTGCCCCACCTGAAGGAGGCGGAATCCGTGGCCATGTCCCACGGCGCTCTCGTGTCCTTCCTCGGAGGTTCCGGACCCTGCATCATATCTTTCTACGACAAGGGCTCTCACGACGGCATCCAGATCGCCGACAGCATAAAGTCGCTCTATGCTGAGAATGGAATGAAATGCGACACCTGGGTCACGGAATGCGGTTCCGGATGCAGGAGGATATAAAATGGCAGCACACAAAGTCATCTGCTGGGACTGCGGAGCCGAGGTGGACGATCCCTTCGTCAACATCTGCCCCAAATGCGGCGGCCTTCTGACCGTCAAGATGGACCTGGAGAAGGTCAAGGAGATGAAGCCGGAGGACCTCCGCAAGGCTCCCATCGGAGTATGGAGATACGCCCCGTTCATGCCCGTAGATCCAGCTCACAAAGTCTCTATCCAGGAGGGCGGAACCCCTCTGTACCCGACCAAGGCTCTCGGAGCCGAACTCGGAGTCGAGAACACCTTCGTCAAGTTCGAGGGACTGAACCCCACAGGTTCCTTCAAGGACAGGGGAATGACCATCGGAGTCTCCCACGCCAAGGAGCTGGGAGCCAAGGTCGTAGGATGCGCCTC
>JAEEGG010007943.1_pt1 | contig 24256 bp, 23 predicted proteins | sample 9134161 | NCBI WGS metagenome assembly JAEEGG01 (sample SAMN16246543, study PRJNA631951) | gut metagenome | biome: gut microbiome; feature: rumen; material: CR-attached | host: Bos | place: Iran: Karaj | collected 2018-10
CAGCCCGTCGCTTTATGCAAGCCTCGGTATCTTCCTGCCGCTGATTGCAGTGAACTGCGCCATCATGGGTGGTTCGCTCTTCATGCAGCAGCGTATCCTGCTCGACCCCGAGAATGTCAAAGCCATTGCCAATATCGGCGACGCTTTTGCCTACGCACTTGGTTCGGGTATCGGCTGGTTCCTGGCGATCGTCTGCCTCGCAGGTATTCGTGAAAAAATGGAGTATAACGATGTACCCAAGCCCTTGCAAGGTCTCGGTATCACCTTCATCACAGTTGGTTTGATGGCGATGGCGTTCATGTGCTTCTCGGGTCTCAAAATCTAATGGGAGGAAAGAACTATGTTGAAAGCAATTTTGTTAGCAGTAGCAGTATTCCTCGTAGTAATACTCCTGTTGGTCATCATTCTGTTGGTGGCTAAGAAATACCTCGTATCATCCGGTAACGTCAAAGTGACCATCAACGGTGACAAAGAGTACGACGTGGCAGCCGGCGGTTCGCTCCTTGCCCAACTCGGCGAAGCAGGTGTTCACCTGCCCTCCGCGTGCGGTGGTAAAGGTTCGTGCGGACAGTGCAAGTGCCAGGTACTCAGCGGCGGCGGTGAGATCCTTCCGACCGAGACCGTTCATTTCTCGCGCAAGCAGCAGAAAGAAGGATGGCGTCTGGGTTGCCAGGTGAAAGTGAAAGAAGACATTACCATGAAGGTGGACGAAGCCGTTCTCGGCGTTAAGGAATGGGAGTGCGAAGTCATTTCCAACAAGAACGTCGCTACCTTCATCAAGGAGTTCAAGGTACAGCTGCCTCCGGGCGAGCACATGAACTTCGAACCGGGTTCGTACGCACAGATCATCATCCCTGAGTACGATATCGACTACGACCGCGACATGGATAAGTCGCTCATCGGCGACCTCTACCTGCCCGCTTGGCAGAAGTTCGGTTTGTTCAAACTCAAACAGAAGAACACCCAGGCAACAGTACGTGCGTACTCTATGGCTAACTACCCCGACGAGGGCGATATCATCACCCTCACCGTCCGTATCGCTACTCCGCCTTTCAAACCGAAAGAGCAGTGCCCGAATGGTCCTGAGTTCATGGATGTACCCTGCGGTATCGCTTCGACGTATATCTTCTCGCTCAAACCGGGCGATAAGGTACGCATGAGCGGTCCTTACGGTGAGTTCAGACCTGTCTATGACAGTAAGAAGGAGATGATCTGGGTCGGTGGTGGTGCCGGTATGGCTCCGCTGCGTGCGCAGATCATGCACATGTTGAAGACCCGCCAGTGCCGCGACCGTCAGATGCACTATTTCTACGGCGCACGTGCTATCGACGAAGTCTTCTTCCTCGAGGATTTCCTCGCATTGGAGAAGGAGTTCCCGAACTTCCATTTCCACTTGGCGCTGGATCGTCCGGACCCGAAGGCCGACCAACTGGGCATCAAGTACACGGCAGGCTTCATCGCTCCTGTTATGGGCGACACCTACCTCAAGCAGCATGATGCCCCCGAGGATGTCGAGTACTACCTCTGCGGACCTCCTATGATGGCCAAGACCGTCCTTGATCTCCTCCACTCCCTCGGTGTGGACGATCAAGATATCCGATTTGATAACTTCGGAGGTTAATCCGCTTGGGTTATATAGTATAAGGTACGCACGCGTATACGTGCGTACCTTATTTTATATTGTATCCGCTCAATCTTGGCGGATTTTCCTTGTGTTCGCTCTCCCTTTCGGTATTCCGTGATACCGCTATTCCTGTGTTCCGTTTCGCGCCTGCGCGCTCGCGTCCGTTATATTACGCGCCCTTCGGTCGAGTGCTCTGCGATGTCCCGCAGAGTTCCCGCTCGCTGTCCACTCCTCGCGGCTATTCTTAGCCTTCGGCACGATTATTTCCCGCGAGCCCATCTGCCCACCTTCGTCTGTTTCCAGAGATTGTATCCTGGGTCATTTCTCCGTCCATTATCCCGGCATTGCATGCCGGTCAGTTTCGTCCATTGATTCGGGATTCTATCCCGAGCCGGATTACGTCCACGACAAGGAGCGAAAGCTCCGCTTACTATGTCTGTTCCGCCGATTACTAATCGGCATATAGAAAGGGAGCGCCTCCTCCCTTCCACCTGTTTTCCACCTGGTCCCAATATATGCTGAATATATGCTCAATATATGCCGAATATATGCTTTACCCGACATCACCCTAACCAAACTATAAGAATAACCTGAGAATCTTCCTCTTTCGCGTCTTCACAACACCATCCCCGCGCTCCTACGGCTCCACGTTCTCGCCTCTTTTAATCATCCCACTCACCTCATGCCGCACATAATCGCACAGCCGCCCTTGTATCGGCTTCCCGTACTTCCGCGCTTTCCGCAAAGCCTCGTCATATCTGGCTTGCCATGCCGCCCTACGCTCCGGATTATGCAGAATCTCTTTGCATGTCGCAATCAGCACACCAAACTCCTTTACATGCGGCAGACTTGCTTTCTTTTTCTTGGTTTTCTTGCTCAACTCCGGCTTTTGGCACACCGCCGCCCATTCTCCGTTTCCGGGGATATGCCTTGCATAGTGCCTACTGTCTACACTTCCCTGCAAATCATCCACGATACTTGTCCACTTCGCCTTCATAGTTTCGCAAATCTTTTCCAAATCGACTGCAAAGATACAAAAACTTTTTGATATATGCAAATTTTTCCCATTTTTCTTGCATATATCATTTTTTTTTAGTACCTTTGCAGCCAAAAGTTGCAAAGATACGATATGAGCAAGTACGAAATTCCATTTTTGACGAGTGCGATACAGTTGTTTGCACAAAGGTTTGCCATGACGCGGCAAGCCGCTTTCCGCTATTTGCAGAAGTACAAAGCGCTTGCTTTCTTAATGGAGTTCTACGACGTGGAGCACCTACAATCAATGGATGATACTATTGATGATATGCTCATTATTTGTCGTCAAAACGGAGGAACATTAGCATGATACTATTTCACGGCACAAATACGGATATTGAGACGATTGATCTTTCTCGTAGCCTTAACCACAAGGACTTCGGCAAAGGCTTCTACCTCACGGATTCGCGCGAGACCGCTATCCGAATGGCAACCAAGAAAGCGCGTCTTTTCGGCGGCAAGGCGACATTGATCAGCTATGAGTTCGATGAAGCCGCTTTGCATTCCGACTTAAAAGTCAAAGTCTTTCCCGAGAAGGCAACAGTAGAATGGTTTTTGTTTGTAGATGCAAACCGTGATAGAGAAAATCAACAACCAATACACGATTACGATATTATTGTCGGACCGATTGCCGATGATGGTGTAGTAGTACAAATTACTAATTATCGTCAAAACATTTTCACAGCCGAGCAAGCGGCAATAGGGTTGCAAGATAAGTTTCTTGACCAACAATATTATTTCGGTTCGGAGAAAGCCTTGCGCTATCTTAAAAAATCAAAAGTGCAAATACTATGACACAAGCAAATCATCATCAAATAGCAACTTACTTGACCGACTACGCCTTGAGCGAGTTGGTACGCTATGTCATGGAAGATACCGGCTGTGGTTTAGAGCAAGCTATGGAGCGCGTCTATAACTCGTCCCTTATGCCTGCTTTGCAGGACGAAGAGAACGAACTCTATGTCCAAAGCCCTGCCTACCTGTATGAGATGATGAATGCCGCAACGGCGTAATTTTGTTGCAGCCGAAAGTTGCAAAGACATGAACGAAGAGCAGCGCCTCATAGAAGCAATTAATCGAAGTATGCGGGAAACCGAAGTTCGATTGAGGGCGATGGGACGAAAACCATATTACGTAACGCGAGAGCAAGCAGAAAAACAAGTCGCTATGCTTCTGAAAGCAAAGGAAGAGTTCTTTGCAAATAAGATATAATCGGGGTATTAGCTCATCTGGCTAGAGTGTGAAGAAGCCAATTGACTTTTGGCTTCGACAATAAAGCCAGCGGGGAGCGAAAACTGCTTTATTGATAGAATAAAAGGCAGTGTTGAGGTGAGCGGTTCGAGTCCGCTATACTCCACAAACAATCTATCGGCCAAGCTTGACCGATTAACCAAAGCGCAAAGCGTTGCGCTACAGAAATAATTAAGCGTTTGCTATTTGTTCTTTATTGTCAACTACCACAAAACAAACAAAGTCAGAACAAGTTGTGAAGCGCCGTTTGGCGTGGATGACTTGGAGACTTTGTAGGTGTGGTAGCCTGACAATAAACAAGGATTCCGCGCTTTTTATATATGATTGAAATATTGTTAAAATCTATATACAATGAAAAGAATATTTTTATTATTGCTCTGTAGCCTTATGATTAGTATGGGCTACGCACAATCCACCTTGTCTCAATTGGAACAGGGGAAGAGTTTCCAGTATCCGTTGGACAAACATGGGAAAAAGTATTTGGAGTTTTATCTACAAGACATCCAATATTCTGATAGTACCGAGCGCAGTTGCATTGTGTTATATACATTTCGTGTGACATCAATTGGATCAGGTGTTGGATTCGGAGATCTACCAAAATTGCCAAAGAAAACTATCGCTATTCGTAGCCCATATTTTATGAAATATAGTGGTGTTGCATGGAGTAAACCAATTGAAATGATTCCCTCTGATCCTATTGTAATTCCACAAGATTCGTCTAAACTGATTCAATACAAACTAGAATATATCGGGCAACAAGCCTCCTTCTATGTTAATGGAGAAAGAGTTGCTTACATGAATATTAAATATGATAATACCCTCGTGTTGAAAAAGCAAGCGGAGCAGAAAAGAAAGATATGGAAGGAAGAACAATATGAGTCTATTAAAAGTGAATCAGATGTGGATATTAGTGCACAAGGGGATTGCGGGGTAGATACACTTTTCTTATATTCGAGTAGAGTGAGTCCTTATGATAAATATATTAGACGTTATTACATAATCAACTCACAAAAAATGATGGCTACATGCGTAGATGAGAATCTTCATTACCAAGATACATTCTTCTTTGATAAAATGCCACACTTCTTGCTAGAAGATTATCATAAAGAGATTGCAAAGGCACAAAAGCAGACGAAATTGCTTAATAAGGACATTTCCGAAATTGATGCCCGTGAAGTCTTTGATTACTTTCCAAGAGGTACAGACATTGTTGAGTTTACGAAAAGAATGGGCAATAAGGAATTAGCAATAACGCCTTGTTGTTATGAAACCACATTCTACGATAAGTTTGAGAAAAAGAACGTGTTATTTCAATTTACTTTCTGGGATGGCAGATTAGCAAGTATCAAACGAGAATCGACTAATACAATGCCTACGAATGATGTATGGACAGCGTTTATGTTATTGGAAACGGTAGATACATTTCGAGACTTAGGAAAGGCATTGGAAATACTGAAAAAAGATAAACAAAACACTTCTACGAAAAGATGATTATGGAACTAAAGTATGATTGCAAAATAGGCTGGCCTAAAAACATCATAACAAGGCTTAACATTTCTGCTGGTCTTTACCGAAGAAATTATAAGTTTGTTAAAATAGGTATTACTTCTGATCCGGAGCGTCGTTTTTCTGAACATAAGAAATCACGCAGATATCATTGGGAAAAGATGGTTGTAGTTTATGAAACAACAAGTATCAAAAATGCGAATGACGTAGAGAAATGGTTTATAGAGCATCGTCCTGATTTGGTTAATAAATGGAATGGTCATAGCCACATGTGCGAAAGCCAATATTATTATGCTTATTTTCTGTTAGGGAATTAGAATTTGACGATACTATCAATCCTTATCTATATTATATCTCATCATAAGCGCGGAGCACTCAAATGCCCCGCGCTTATTGTCTTCTTCATATTTCAGGAGATTATCAATTGCCTCTCTTATCCCTTTCCCTTCCTATCGAACTCCTCTGCCGTAGCCGTAAAGAATACATCGCCGCTGCTGTTAAGGGCGGTTTCGACGGAGTCTTGAACGACACCGATGATGAAGCCGACAGCGACCGCTTGCATGGCGACATCATTACCTATACCGAAGAAGGAGCATGCCATCGGGATGAGCAGCAATGAACCGCCGGCAACACCCGAAGCGCCACAAGCGCCGAAGGTAGCGATCACACCTAACAAGAGCGCCGAAGCAAACGTCACTTCCACACCTACCGTGTGTGCCACAGCCAGGGCAAAAACCGTGATCGTCACCGCCGCACCGTCCATGTTGATCGTTGCACCGAGCGGGATACTGACCGAATAGAAATCTTCGTCCAGCCCCATTCGTTTACACAGGTTCATATTAATCGGTATATTGGCCGCGGACGAGCGGGTGAAGAACGCATTGAGACCGCTCTCTTTGAGACAGGTAAAGAGCAGCGGGTACGGGTTCTTGCGCGTCAGCAGAAAAGCCAGCAAGGGATTGAAGACGAATGTATTGACCAGCATGCATCCCACAAGCAGCAACAGCAAATGCCCATAAACGGTGAAGACCTCCATTCCGCTCGTTGAGACCTCTGCATAGACTAAGCCGAGAATACCGAAAGGTGCGAACTCGATGATCCATTTGACGACCTTGGAAATCACTTCCGCCAACTCATGCATGACCGCAACGGTCGAAGGACGTGCGATGAGACGGAGTGCAAAACCGATCAATACCGACCAGAACAGAATCGCCACATAATTGGCTTCGGCAACCGCCGTCACGGGATTCGTCAACATCCTCGTCAGCATGTGCGTCAGCACCGCAGGCAGCGAACCTTCGGTCACTTCCATACTGCTCGTCTCACCCAACTGCAAGGTCACAGGAAACAGGAAACTACCCGCTACGGCGCATAGCGCCGCAATCAAGGTACTGAGCAGATACAAACCGATCAACACCGCATAACGCGAACCATGCCCTTTGCCCGCCTTCGCGATAGCGGAGTGACGAGTACCGCCACCAAAACAGGAGCAATGCCTTTCAGGGCGCCTACAAATAGCACTCCCAAAATCCCGATACCTGTCCATGAAGGAACCAAGAGCCCTAAGCCCGCACCGATGACCAGACCGATAAAAAGGCGCAACATCAAACTGACATGCGTATATCGCTCGATTATGCGGCGGAAGGGCTTCATAACGGGTATTAAGCAGCCATGCTACGGATATAAGCGAGGATGAGGTCAACGGCCGCGTCCTCGTTTATTTCGTCCATGTTGATGACGAGCTGGTAGTTACGGGTGTCGTAACGAGACGTACCGGTGAACTCTTGCACGTAGTTCTCACGCATTTTATCGACCTTCTCGATGACCATGCGCGCCTCCTCTTTGGACATATTCTGCTCGCGGGCTACACGCGCCATGCGGCAGGGCATGGAGGCTTGAATGAAGATATTCAGGTGGTTCGGGTGCTCACGGAACATATAGAAAGCTGTACGACCGGCAATGACGCAGGACTGATCCTTGGCAAGCGCCTTGAGGATCTGCGTCTCGGCGCGGAAGACATCCTCGGTCTCGATATTCGTTTGGTTGAGATCGTACTCGGAGTCGGAGAAAGTCATTTTACGCTTGAACTCAGCCCACCAGCCGGTCTCCTGACCTTTGAGGTGCTCGATCTGTTCTGCAGTCAGATTATACCGCTCTTCGAGGGCTTTGATGACCGCCTTGTCGAAATACTCGACATTCAGTTTCTCGGCTAACTTACGACCGACCGTGCGGCCGCCACTACCTAACTCACGATTGATCGTGATAATGAATTTGTTATTGATATTCATAATTTAGAAGATTAACAAAGTTAATAAATACGCCACGAGGGTGGAGACGGTCACGCAGATGAGACCCGGCATCATGAACGAGTGGTTTAATAAATATTTACCGATGACGGTCGTACCCGAGCGGTCGAAGTTCACGGTTGCGATATCCGAAGGATAGTTCGGAATGAAGAAATACCCGTAAACCGACGGCAGTACACCAAGCAGCACAACGCCCGGGATACCGAGTTTGTACGCCAACGGCAGCATGGCTACGACTACTGCACCTTGCGAGTTGATCAGTACCGACACTGCAAAGAACACTAAGGCGATCGACCACGGATACTTAGTCACGATATCGTCCAACATATCCTGTATCTGCGGCATGTAGTTACCAAAATACGTGTCCGCCATCCACGCGATACCGTAGATAGCGACCACAGCCACCATACCGCTTTGCCATACAGGGCCTGCTACCGCTTTCTTCGGCGAAGCCTTGCAGAAGATGATCATCAACGCCGCCGCCGTGATCATAATGATCTGGATGACCTGGTTCATCTTGATATGCAGATAAGTCAGTTTTGGCAGGAAGATCGCAAAGAATACGACCATGACCAGTGCGCCGAGGAAGATGAAGACGCTGTTCTTGGCGGATTGCGGAATCTCGCGATCGAGGGTGGTTGCCGTATTACCATATATATACGCGCGTTGCTCGGGATCGGCTATCTTGGCTTGGAAAACCGGGTCTTTATCAAGGTCGAGACCACGTTTATAGGACGCTGCCGCGGCTGCCATCAGACCGCAGATACAAGCGGGGATGGTGATCATCAGCACTTGCGGGATCGACACATCAAAACCGTTGGCATTGGAGATTGAGACAAACGCCACGACCGCTGCTGCAATCGGCGAACAGGTGATACCTACCTGCGAAGCGATAGACGCTACACCGCACGGACGTTCGGGACGGATACCTTTCTTGAGCGCGATGTCGCAGATGATCGGCATCAGCGTATAAACCACGTGACCTGTTCCGACAAGGACGGTCAGGAAGAAGGTTGTCAGCGGGGCGAGGAAGGTGATACGATCCGGGTGCTTACGAAGCATTTTCTCCGCCAATTGAATGAGCCAGTCCATACCGCCCGAAGCCTGCATGATACCCGCGCAGGTGACAGCTGCGATGATGATGTAAATGACGTCTGTCGGAGGAGTACCGGGCTTCATTCCGAAGCAGAAAACGAGAATCGCCAGACCGATACCGGAGATAGCACCGAGCGCCAGACTACCGTACCGTGAACCGACCCACAAGGCTCCTAACACAATGAGGAGCTGCAAAATCATGATCCAACTCATAGTATTAAATTTTCCTTTTCGGCTGCAAAGGTACAATAAAATTCCGATATATACAAGTTTTTAAGTAGAAAATTTGTATATGTCAAAAAAATGCAGTATCTTTGCACGCAAAATTGCGTGCGATATGAAAATCCTGCTAATTCTTTTGAGTGTGGTGACGTTCACGATCGAGTCCAAAGATAAGGTGAGTTTGTCCGGTGATGCATGGCCGTACGATATTCAAGTCAGTTATGCTTGTTCGTATCAAGCAGGTCAAGTGCGTGCTAATGACACGGCGACCTTGCGGCTGGGCGGATTGGAGAATGTGCAGATCGAATCGGTGCAACTCTATATGCGCTCGAACAAAACTGCCGGTGCAGGGATAATCAAGATAACCGCTGACGGCGAGAATTTGTACACCCAAAGCGGAACGTATATAGACTGGTTCGGTGCGTACGACAATTCCAACTATCAGCCGATCGGTTGGACCGGCAAGAAAAAACTGAACGATGGCACGCTGGTGGTCGAAGTGGCGGGTACAACGAACTCGCTCTATATCGAGAAATACGAAGTCACATGGACGCAACCTGCGTCCGTGGCGTATAACGTAACGCTGATGACCGAAGGCGTGGCAGAGGTGCTGAGAGAAACGGCGCCGGAGAGTGGAGTAAAGCTCCCGACCAAGCCGAATAAGAACGGTTTGTATTTCACAGGCTGGGCGCTCGAGGAAATCAATAATACCGGCAACCAACCGTATATGCTGTCGCCCGGGGTGTGGTATTATCCGAAAAAAGATATGACTTTATGGGCAGTGTGGTCGAACGTGAAAGAGCCGACCTGGACGAAGCACTCGGTACCGGAAGATGGATTCTATGTCATGGATCTGCTGGGCTACACGCTGGCGGGTACGATCAGCGGCGGCACGGTACCGATGGTGGATAACAGCGAGATGGTCTATGAGAGTAACCTCTATGAAATCCACTTCAACACGACGGACTCCACCTGCACGATTCGCAACTACGGCGCCGAAGAGAACACGGGATATATCGGCTTCAATGACGAACGCAATGCGTTGCTGGCACGGGAGAGTGCATGGACATATCTCATGCTACCGGACTCGACTTGGTATTTCATCGCCAAGGAAGAGGGAGACCGGACGTGGATGTTGTTCAAAAAAGATTATTACCATGCAGAGGCATGGCTTAGCCATTACGGCAATGCCCATGCGACCACAGGCGGAGGATGGGAACTATACCAACTCCCGAATCCGAGTGTGAAACGTCATTGGACCAGCCATCCGAGTGTGGATGCGATTGAAGTAGTGAATGGTGAACGGTTAATGGAGAATGGTGAATGGATTATTCCTTTTGGAATCTATGATTTGATTATCAAGGACGGAAAGAAGTATCTGAGAATAAGATGAAAGTATTAGCAATTATATTAGGTGTATTGACCGGCATCTTAGGGGGCGATTATAACGCGAAGACCTTGTCGCTTGCCGAGCAGGATAGTATTTTAGCTGTCAGTAGTCAGTGTTCAGTATTCAGTGGTCGGTATCGCTTGGAGAAGGAGAACGAAGAGCAGATCTTCCGGCATTCGAGTGTGGCCGATTGGTACGTACTCGATACGATGCGTCATACCCGCAAGCGCCTCGGTGAGGGCATGTTCAAAGGCGAGGAGGTACAAGTGCGCGATGCGGTGATGTCGCCGAACGGACGCTATGTGGCGTTTGCCAAGGATAATAATCTCTATATCCGTAAACTCGATTTCGGTACGGAGGTGGCGGTGACCAAAGAGGAGAACACCGATATCATCAGCGGTGTGGCCGATTGGTTGTATGAGGAAGAGTTCGGTACAACGGCGCTGTTCGCCTGGAGTCCCGACTCGAAGATGCTGGCGTTTGTGCGGTTGGATGAATCAGAGGTTCCCACGTTTAGTTGGGAGGTTTATTCGGATACACAGTATCCGGTTTTAGAGAGTTTACGATACCCGAAAGCAGGCTGCGCCAATGCGAAGGCTTCGGTCTGCGTCTATGATGTGGCAACGAAGGGAATTCAGCGCTTGCAGGTGAATCCGAAAGACGAGGATGTCTATTTCCCGCGGATTAAATGGTATAAAGAAGACCGTCTGTTTGTGCTGCGCGTGAACCGCGACCAGACGAAGATGGAGGTGCTGGATTGCAATGCCAAATCGACGGTGACTTATCCGTGGTATCAAGAAGAGAGTAAGAAATACTTCGTGGACTACAGCCTGTTCGATCAATGGCAGTGGTTGAGTGACGGAAAGATGATCGTATTGAGTGAACAGGAAGGCTGGCGTCGTGCGTATCTGTACGGTACTGACGGCATCAAGACCCGTGCGTTGACGCCGGAAGGCATGGACGTAACGGCTGTGTACGGAGTGAACGAGAAGACGCAGACCCTGTATTATCAAGCAGCTCCAACGCCGAGTACCAGGCAGATCTATGCGCTTAACCTCAAGAAAGGCGATATTTCCCAACTCACCAAGGAAGAGGGCATGTGGTCAGCACGTTTTGATAGCGAAGCCACCAAAGCCGTGTTCTGCTATCAGTCGTTTACCACACCGAACACCTATTATCTTTATTCAAAGAATAAACTGGAACTTATCGAGGATAATAAGGATGTTCAAGCCGCATGGCAAGCGAATCATCTTCCTGAACCCGAGTTGATGCAGATCAATGGTCTCGAGGCAATGCTTCTCCAATCACCAATGACCAATCACCAATCACCTTTGATCGTCATGCACTATAGCGGTCCGGCGAGTCAGCGAGTACTGAACCGTTGGCGTAAGCGTTTTGAGTATGCCTTGGTAGAGCAGGGTTATGCCGTGCTGATCGTAGATACACGGGGATCGGATTGCAAAGGTCGCGCATGGCGTAATGAGACCTATATGAGTCTTGGTCAGAAAGAGGCAGAGGACCTTATTATGGCAGCCAATGAGATGGCGAAGCGACCGGATATTGACGGCGAGCACATGGCAATCATGGGCTGGTCGTACGGCGGATACGAGACGCTCTATACGATGAGTCAGAAGAACCATCCGTTCAAGGCAGCTGTGGCGATTGCGCCGGTGACCGATTGGAAGTTATACGACAGCGCCTATACAGAGCGGTATATGCGTCGTCCGCAAGTGAACCCGCGCGGATATGAGGAGGCATCGTTGCTCAATAAGGCGAAGGATCTGACGGGCAAGGTGCTGATCATTCACGGTACAGCAGACGATAACGTACACGTGCAGCACACGATGCAGTATATTGCCGCACTCGTGCGCGCAGACAAGCAGTTTGAGATGCAACTCTATCCCGATGACAATCATTTCTTAAGGAAGGGGAACAATGCCTCTCATATGCACAATAGAATACTAACATTCTTAAAAAATAATCTATGAAAAAGTACGCTTTAGGTATCGACTTAGGTGGCACAGGCACCAAGTTCGGTTTAGTTAACGACGAAGGTCAAGTATTACGTAGCAATTCGATTCCGACCCAGCAATATCCGGATATCGACGAGTACTGCGACGTGCTCTGCGCAGGTCTCAAGCGTCTGGTAGAGGACGAGGGTCTGACGATGGGTGATATCGTAGGTGTTGGCTGCGGCGCTCCGAATGCCAATTTCTATTCGGGTTGTATCGAGCAAGCTCCGAACCTGCCGTGGAAGGGTGTGGTGCCTTTCGCTAAACTGATCAGCGAGCGGATGGGTGTGAAGTGCACCATTACGAACGATGCCAACGCTGCGGCTCAGGGCGAGATGATCTACGGCTCGGCACGCGGCATGAAGAACTTCATCGTGATCACCTTGGGTACGGGTGTAGGTAGCGGTATCGTGATTGACGGTAAGCTGCTCTACGGACATGACGGTTTTGCCGGTGAGTTAGGTCACTGCAAGATCGACCACTCGGGTAACGGTCGTCTGTGCGGCTGCGGTCAGAAGGGCTGTATCGAGGCGTACGCATCGGCAACGGGTGTCGCTCGTACTGCCAAAGAGATCGTCACGGCTACGACCCAACCGACCTTGTTGCGCAACGTGGAAGATATCAACAATATCACCTCCAAGGACGTGTTTGATGCGGCAGAGAAGGGTGATCTCGTAGCGAAGGAGATCTTCGATTATACGGGTCATCTGCTTGGTGAGAAACTGGCAGACTACGTTCATTTCTCGAGTCCGGAGGCTATCATCCTCTTCGGCGGTCTGACCAAGTCCGGTCACTGGATCATGGATCCGATCCGCGAGGCGCTGGACGCTAACCTGATGCCGATCTGGAAGGGTAAGATTCCTGTATCGATCTCGATTCTGAAAGACAGCGACGCCGCTATCTTGGGTGCATCGAGTCTCGCGTGGTAATGGGAGTGATTAAGAATATATTGCAACGTCTTTATCCATGTGGCAAATGCCGTGTGGGTAAGGCGGTGTATCTGACCTTCGATGATGGTCCTATTCCCGAGGTAACCCCGAAGGTATTAGCCATCCTCGGTCAATACGGCGTGAAGGCAACGTTCTTCATGGTAGGCGAGAATATCGACAAGCACCCGGATGTGTTTGAGATGGTGGTCCAAGGCGGTCATGCCATCGGAAACCACACCTATAACCACATGAAGGGATGGCGGGTCTCCACGGCCGAGTATATCGCGAATGTGCAGAAGTTTCCAAAGGAAACGAAGCTCTTTAGACCGCCGTACGGTAGAACGTGGGTTTGGCAGAGACGGGCAGTGAAGAAGTTGGGGTATGAGATTTATCTATGGGACGTGCTGACGCGCGATTATAACCCGAAACGGACACCCGAGGCGATGCTGAAGCAGATCAAACGCTGTACGCGACCGGGCAGTATCATCAATTTCCATGACTCGATCAAGTCGAACGAACGAATGTTGGAGGTCTTACCGCAAGCCATAGAATGGTTGCTCGCAAATGGGTATGCACTAGAAAAGTTGAAAGTTGAAAGTTGAAAGATTTCATATTCTTATACTCGCGCTGATTCTGGCGAGTTGTGCGAACAGGGGAATCGGGCCACAGGGTGGTCCGAGAGACTCCGTGCCGCCTGTGCCGGTGAAATATGAGCCGGAAATGGGTGCTTTGGAGTTCAAGGGCCAGCGGATCGAGATCACGTTCGACGAGTATCTCCAGTTGGATAACTTGTCTGAGCACCTCTTGATGTCCCCGCCGCAGAAGAACCCACCGGAGGTTAAGGCTCGCGGAAAGAAACTGGTTATTCAGTTACAAGACACCCTTCGTGACAGCACGACCTATACGATCGATTTCGGAAATGCCGTGTGTGACTACCGCGAGAAAGTGCCGTTGAAGGGCTACTCGTTCTATTTCTCCACAGGTCCGACGATCGATACCTTGGTCTATACGGGCTATGTGTACGACGCCATGAATATGAATCCGTTGAAGGGAATTTTCGTAGGTATCCATAAGGATAAGGAAGACAGTGCGTTTGTAAGTACACCTTTCACGCGCGTGGCGAAGACGGACAGTACGGGTCATTTCCGGATCGGAAACATGAAAGAAGGCAGGTACCGGCTCTATGCGGTGGATGAAGTGAGTCGAGACTACCGCCTGACGATCGGCGAAGGGCTGGCCTGGGCAGATGAAGAGATAGAGGGAAGAATAGAGAAGAAGCCTGTGCCGCAAAGAACGGACAGTTTGGCGCAGGACAGTCTGTCGCAGGACAGTGTGCCACAGGACACGTTGATACAGGAGCCTACGCCTATCGAAGAAGGGAAATTGTTCCTGTTTAAGGAAGAGCAGCAGCGCTTGTATCTGCAGCGAACACTGCGTAAGGAGAAACATCTGATACAGATACTCTTCAGTTCTGAACCGGACAGTCTGCCGGAACTACGGTTCTTGCAGGACAGTGTGCAGGACAGCCTGGGTGTGCGTTTGAACTATATCACGAAGTACTCCCCGCATCATGATACGGTCAGTTTATGGTTGGCAGACAGCCTGTCGGTTGCGCAGGACTCGTTGTTTATCGAGGCGCGTTATAGAAGGACGGACAGCCTGTATCAGTTAGAGTGGTACACGGACACGTTGCGGGCTATCTGGCGTGCACCCAAACTGTCGGCAAAGGCAAGGCAGGCACAGGAGCGGCAGAACCGAAATCGCCGATTGGATCTGAAGTCCAACGCCAATGCGAAGTTCGAGATTTATGACACGCTGTACTTGGAGTGTAAGACGCCGCTGGCTTCTATCGAGTGCGATTCGTTCCATCTGTACGAGCGAATCGATACGATCTTAAAGCCTATGAAGTTCAGCATTGCCGATCACGACACGCTTCCTATGCGCTTGCATATCCTGGCGGACTTGAAACCGGATAAGAAATACGAATTGGTAGTGGATAGCGGTGCGTTGCACGATATATACGGAGTGACCCATATCAAGGGTACGTACTCGCTCCAGGTGAAGACGCCATCGGACTACTCGACACTTCGCGTTAAACTGAATCCGTTTGTGCCCAAAGCGCGGATACAGATCCTGAATAAGAACGATAATGTAGTCCGTGAGTTACCGGCTATTCCGGATGGCGCGTTCTTCGAGTATCTGACGCCGGACACGTATTATATGCGGTTGTATATCGACGAGAACGAAGACGGCAAATGGACCACGGGTAGTTGGGAAAAGAAGAGACAGCCGGAGAAAGTGTATTATTTCCCGGAGAGTATCCAGACCAAGAGTAACTGGGACTTTGACGAGGAATGGGATTATCAGGCGGTAGAGCAAGCGAAGGCAAAACCGGCGGCGTTGATCAAGGCTTCCTCCAAGAAATGATGCCGTAGATACAGTTCGCACACCAGATCGTGTACTGGGTGACCATGAAATAATCGCCGGCACGAATCCAGAGTATCACGCTTAACACATCGACCGCGAGCCAGATGAACCAGTGCTCGCGATAAACGAGAATCATCAGTACCTGCGCGATGAGTGCAGGTACTGTCGTAAAGGCATCCAAGTAGGGCTGCGTGTCGTCGGTGAAAGCTGCGAGTCCCCAGCCGACAAGCCATGAACCGAGTAGGGTGGTGACGGCTATCAGGGTAATCACGAGAGGTTGCAGGCTGCGCGGCTCTACCATCTTTTTTCCGCTTTCTTCTTTCAAGCGCTTACGCCAAACAAAGACTCCGTACACCATCGTAGCGAAATAATAGGCATTGATGGCTATCTCGCCGTAGAAACGCTGGATATAACAGAGATAGGTGTAAGTCAGTACTTGCGCAAAACCGAAGGCGAAGGTGAGGATATTTCGCCGCGAAGCCAAGACGACCGAACAGATGCCTAAGCAGCAACTGATCAGCGACAACCATGTGAGCGGGGCATCGATCACCGCTCGTTCGGCATTTGAAGCGTATAGAGGATGGCTTCCATCTGTCGCATGGCGTTCCGTTTCTTCTGACCTGCCGCATAGAGGAAGGCTTCGGCGGTCACGACACGTCCGTTGACTTGGTCAAGACGGGTAAGGCTGACGAAAGGACCGCCCATGGCTTCGCCGTCGAGTATCTTCCACAGACCGCGGGTCTCCATAGCGTAGAAGCCGCCGACCGTATCGCGGAGCGCCGGTACAGAACGGGTGACAGGCGGGAAATGTTTGTATTCGGTGCCCATATGACTACCCGGCACTTGGGCGGTGACGAGTTGTCCGAGTACGGCATTACGTACGGCGATGATCGAGTCGTTGGAGAATTGCTCCTGCGCCGTGTAAGGATAACTGTACACAACGATATCCTTGCGCATAGGACCTTTGTTATTGCAGCACCAGAGGACAGCTATGCTGTCATTGGACATTGGATATTGGACATTGGAAATTGTGATATAATCCTCGGGGATGAGCATGTCGTAGCCTTGGCGATTGAGGATCGCACGGGCATCTTTGTTCGTGTTGGCGCGATAGAAAGTGATCTGGCGCGCCAGTTCTTCTTGGATGAACCACTCGCGGATGGAGGCTCCGTGTTCGGTCCAATAGGCGAGGAAAGCCTCATCGCTCGGCGCCTGGATACGGATCATAGCCTGCGGTTTGGACCACACGTCGCGCGAACGGATGGCTTTGATAAGCGTGTATTTGGAAGGGTTGATGTCGATGAGCAGGATGTTACGGGTCGCCTTGAAGAGGTCATCAAACTGCGCCGGCGTGACATGCGTGGTGGTCAAATAGGCTTCCATCTGAGGCAGACCGTACATGTCCGCACCCATGGTGTCACAGACAGCCGTTTTGACGGCCGCATTGCTGACGACGAGGCATTCGTAGATCGAGCCGGTAGCCGAAGTGAGGATACGATCGTTGCCTTTTCCGCAGCCAACGAGTACAAGGGCGCAAAGCGCCAGAGAGAGGATGTGATTTCTCATAGTGAACAATTATTTTGCGGTGCAAAATTACAAAAAAATCGTGAAATTAACAAATTTATTCTCAAAAATTTGCACAATTGAAAAAAAAATCCTACCTTTGCGCCAGATTTTAGATAAGAGTAACCTTAAATTCAATACTTGCTCTATGACACTAACTACTGATTACCTGTTTATTACGGACGAGCACGAGGGTTTTCGTGTTTGCCGCGAAGAGCGTACGACTAGTGCGACCACGATGACCGTCCTTTATTGCGAGGAAGGTTATATCGACGTATATTACCACGGTGACATGCTCCGTATCAGCAAGGGTGAACTCTTCGTTCGTATCCCGGATTTCATTCAGCCCTTGGGTCCCTATGAGATGAGTAAGGATTTTGCGTTCAAGCAAGTGACGGTCGATGCCAATATTTTTGAGCAGATCATGTACGAACACATGCGTGTAGAGCCCAATTGGTACGCAAAGCAGGAGTATATAAAGGAGCACCCGATATTTAAATTGAATAATCCGAGCAAGGAGTTCTTCTACGCTTATTACCATCTGTTAGTATTGCAAATGCAAGACAAGCAGAGTGCATACCGGATCCAGATCCTGAAACTTATGGCGCGTGGTGCAACGATGGAAATGCTCAATTATCTGGATAAGTTAGCCGTTCTCTCTCCGGATATGCTGGTTCGTAGGGCGACCAATGCGAGCGATTATACGTTCCATGAGTTTATGCAACTCTTGCGTAAGAATCCGCATGAGCGCGAGGTACAATGGTTCGCCAAGCAACTGAGTATCACGCCGAAATACCTGTCGGAGATCTGCCGTGAGCGAAGCGGTAAGTCGGCCGGTGAATGGATTGCGGAAGTGACAGTAGCGGAATTGAAGTACTACCTGCGGAACACTACCTATCCGATTCATGAGGTGGCGAAGATGATGGATTTCCCGAATGCCAGCTTCTTCTGCCAGTACACGAAAAAACACACGGGGCAGACCCCGAATCATTTCCGCAAAAAACAAGAGCAATAAAATAAAAGCAGCCGAGCGGCTGCTTTTATTATGATCGGGTGGTGGGTTACCAAGCGAAGAGCGGATGTTGGTTCATCTCGCGGTTGACTTCCTCGCGTACCGCCTTGATAACGTTCTCGTCCGTAGGAGCGGTGAGCACTTTATCGATGAGATCAACGATCCACGGCATCTGGTCTTCTTTGAGTCCGCGGGTGGTGATCGCCGGCGTACCGAAACGCAGACCGGAAGTCTGGAAAGCCGAGCGGCTGTCAAAAGGCACCATGTTTTTGTTGGTGGTGATATCCGCGGAGACGAGTGCTTGCTCAGCTACCTTACCGGTGAGGTCAGAGAACTTGGTGCGCAGGTCGATGAGCATAGAGTGGTTGTCCGTACCGCCGGAGATCACTTTATAACCCTTATCCATGAAGGCCTGCGCCATGACAGCCGCGTTGAGTTTCACTTGCTTCTGATATGTCTTGAAATCGTCCGTGAGGGCTTCGCCGAAAGCCACGGCTTTGGCTGCAATCACATGCTCGAGCGGACCGCCTTGGGTGCCCGGGAAGACAGCCGAGTCAATGAGTGCGGACATTTTCTTGATCTCCCCTTTGGGCGTGGTCTTGCCCCAAGGATTGTCGAAGTCTTTGCCCATGAGGATGATACCGCCACGCGGACCACGGAGGGTCTTGTGGGTAGTAGAGGTAACGATATGCGCATGTTTGAGCGGGTTCTCGAGCAGACCTGCGGCGATGAGACCTGCGGGGTGCGCCATATCGACCATGAAGATCGCACCTATCTCATCCGCTACGCGACGTATACGGGCGTAATCCCACTCGCGGCTGTACGCGCTCGCGCCTGCGATAATTAATTTAGGTTTATGCGTGCGCGCTTTGAGCTCCAAATCATCGTAGTTGACGCGTCCCGTTGCTTCGTCCAAGTCATAGCCGATGGCGTTGAACATGAGGCCGGAGAAGTTCACGGCTGAACCGTGGCTGAGGTGACCACCGTGGCTGAGGTTGAGTCCCATGAAGGTGTCGCCTGCTTTGAGGCAGGTCATGAAGACTGCCATGTTCGCTTGCGCACCGGAGTGAGGTTGTACATTCACATACTCGGCGTTATAGAGTTTTTTGAGTCGGTCGCGGGCGATATCTTCGGCGATATCCACGATCTCGCAGCCTCCGTAGTAGCGGTGTCCGGGGTATCCCTCGGCGTATTTATTGGTTAGGACGCTTCCCATGGCCTCCATGACTTGGTCGGAGACGAAGTTCTCGCTGGCGATGAGTTCAATACCTTTTGTCTGGCGTTCGCGCTCGCGGCGGATGACGTCAAAAATCTCTATGTCTCTATTCATAGTGCGTGTGTTTTGAATTTGCGTACAAAGGTAGTAAAATTTTTTGATATATGCAAGTATTTATGTATATTTTGCAAAGTAGAGTTAGCAAAATGGGGAAAAAAGTGCAAAATATTATAATTTTTTTGGTAGAATGATGAAAAAGTATTAACTTTGCCAAGTTTTTGTGGCAAAGCAAAACAACAATTGTTAAAAATAACGTTATTATTAACTAAAAAAATTAAATTATTATGAAGAAATTATTTTATTTGTTCGCAGTAGCTGTTTTGGCTATCAGCTTGGCTTCCTGCAACAAGAAAGACGAACCGCAACCGGAACCGACACCGGAAGTAAACTCGCTCGTGTTTAATGCAGCTCTTGATGCTTCCTATGCTGCGTATGGTATCTATGGGGTTTACGGCATGACTGCTGACACCGCTTGGGCCATTGATTGGATGGTTTATGGTTTTGAGTCTGTAAATACTGTTCTTGTTGATTCTAATTTCTATGAGCCGACGCTTATGAAGGTTAAAGCTGATCGTAGTGGCGTTGAGGAGGAGTATGACATGACGAACATCAATCTGAAAGCTTCTATGAATGCAGATCAGACCGTTTGGACGCTCAGCGGTACCTTTACTGCTAACGAGGTTAACTACAATGTTAAGGTTTCTGTAGCTCTTCCGGAGCCGGCAGATCCTCATGAGTATGACGAAGAGGATTCTGACTTTGCAGAGAACTTCGCTACGTACACTCTTGACGACGAGCATCTGGAGAAATATAGCTATATGGCTGTAGAGGCAGAGAACGATAACAAAGCAACCGTTATGCTCGGTTTCTATGTTCCGGAAGGCGCAACTTCTTTGGTAGCAGGTGAGTACACCGTTAGCGATTCTCAGGCAGCTATGACCGTTGAGGAAGGTACCTTTGAAGATGGCTATGTATATGCTTCCTTCGCTGCTTATCTGAACGAACAGGGTAACTTGGCAAGTGTTTGGTATCTCGTTTCCGGTAAGGTAACTGTTAATGAGGACGGTTCTATCGTTCTGAACGCAGTTAACTCGAATGGTAAGAAGATCACCGGTACTTTGACCGCTCCGGCTCCTGCTGAGCAAGGTGGTGAGGAAACTGCTCCGGCAAAGAAGATGGCTCGCAAGGCTATCAAGGAAATGCCTGCTATGAAGCACGTTTTTTAAGAAGTAGTTTCTAGATTACGATTTAGTGAAAACAGTCACTTCGGTGGCTGTTTTTTTTGTGCCTATTTTTATATCTTTTTGTTTGAGGATCCGAAAATAACCTACTAATCACCTACTAATCACCTACTAATCACCTACTAATCACATACTAAACATACCTAAAGGGTTATGGCGGGGTAGAGAGGGGTGTGGGAGAAAAAATGGAGGAAAGAAGAATGAAAGAAGGAGGAAAGAAGAATAAAAGAAGGAGGAAAGAAGAATGAAAACAGAGCGAAAGAAGAATGAAAGAAGGAGGAAAGAAGAATGAAAGAATGGTTGAATGTTAAAATAGATTAAATTTTCCAAAAAGTTTCACCGTGTTTTGTTGAAAACTTTTTATTTTGGACAACTTTTTGATTTTTTTAAAATCGTAAAGTACTGAAAATAAGAGAAATAGCAAAAAGTTTTGGACAACTTTTTGAAATTGTTGAAAACTTTTCTTGCCAAAAAATTTGCACAATTCAAAAATTTGTTGTAATTTTGCATCGTTTTTCGGCCTAATATCATTTATAGGAGAAAAATACATAAAAAACACAAAAAATATTTTATACACTATATTTATGGAAACATACATTATCAAACGTGACGGTAAGAAGGAACTTTTTACCATTGACAAAATCAAGAATGCGATCAGTAAGGCATTCTTAGCGGTAGGTGCGTTTGCGACGGAAGAGACATTAGGGGCAATCCTTTCGCACTTACGAGTACATAACGATGTAACCGTAGAGGAGATTCAGAACCAAGTGGAGGTTGCTTTGATGGCAGAGGGTTACTATCAGGTAGCGAAGGCGTTCATCTTGTACCGCCAGGGTCATACCGAGGATCGTGACACACAGCGCCGTTTGGACTTCATGATGAACTACGTTCAGGCAAGTAACGCTGCAGAGGGATCGAAGTTCGACGCGAACGCGAACGTGGAGCACAAGAACATCGCTACCTTGATCGGTGAGCTGCCGAAGCAGGGTTTCATTCGTCTGAACCGCCGTCTGCTGACCGAGCGTATCAAGACGATGTACGGCAAGGAGTTGAGCGACAAGTACATGAACCTGCTGAATCAGCACTTCATCTACAAGAACGATGAGACGAACCTCGCTAACTACTGCGCTTCGATCACGATGTATCCGTGGTTGATCGGCGGTACGAAGAGTATCGGCGGTAACGCTACTCCTCCGAAGAACCTGAAGTCTTTCTGCGGCGGATTCATCAACATGGTCTTCATGGTGTCGAGTATGCTCTCAGGCGCGTGCGCTACGCCCGAGTTCCTTATGTATATGAACTATTTCATTGAGCAGGAATACGGCGAGGACTACTACAAACGTGCAGATGAGATCGTGGACTTGAGCATCAAGCGCCGTACGATCGATCAGGTGATCTGCGACTACTTCCAGCAAGTGGTTTACAGCTTGAACCAACCTTCGGGTGCGCGTAACTATCAGTCGGTATTCTGGAACATCAGTTACTACGATCGCTTCTATTTCCAGAGCCTGTTTGAGAACTTCCGCTTCCCGAACGGTGAGGCACCGCATTGGGACGGTCTGAACTGGTTGCAGAAGCGCTTCATGAACTGGTTCAACGAAGAGCGTACACGCAGCGTGCTGACCTTCCCGGTAGAGACGATGGCATTGTTGGCAGAGAACGGCGATATCAAGGACAAGGAGTACGGCGATTTCACGGCAGAGATGTATGCGAAGGGTCACTCGTTCTTCACCTACGTATCGGACAATGCAGACTCGCTCTCGAGCTGCTGCCGTCTGCGTAACGCGATCACGGACAACAGCTTCAGCTACACGCTGGGTGCAGGTGGTATCTCGACGGGTTCCAAGTCCGTATTGACGATCAACCTCAACCGCGCTATCCAGTACGCTGTACGCAACAACATCCCGTATCAGGCCTATATCGAGGACGTAGTGGATCTGATGCACAAGGTACAGTTGGCATACAACGAGAACTTGAAGAACCTGCAGGAGAAAGGCATGCTGCCGTTGTTCGACGCGGGCTACATCAATATCGGCCGTCAGTACCTGACGATCGGTGTGAACGGTCTGGTAGAGGCAGCTGAGTTCCTCGGTCTGGAGATCAAAGACACGCCGGAATATGCGCACTTCGTTCAAGAGCTGCTCGGCATCATCGAGAAGAAGAACAAAGAGTACCGCACGAAGGATGTGATGTTCAACTGCGAGATGATCCCGGCAGAGAACGTAGGTGTGAAACATGCTAAGTGGGATCGCGAGGACGGTTATGTTGTTCCGCGCGACTGCTACAACAGCTATTTCTACATCGTAGAGGACAAGAGCCTGAACGTGCTGGATCGTTTCCGTCTGCACGGCCGTAAGTACATCGAGCACCTGACGGGTGGTAGTGCATTGCACTGCAACCTGGAGGAGCACCTGAGCCAAGAGCAGTACCGTCAACTGCTGCGCGTAGCGGCTATCGAGGGCTGTAACTACTTCACCTTCAACATCCCGAACACAATATGTAACGACTGCGGTCATATCGACAAGCGTTACTTGAAGGAGTGTCCGTGCTGTCATAGCAAGAACGTGGACTACCTGACGCGTGTGATCGGTTACATGAAGCGTGTATCGAACTTCTCGGAGGCACGTCAGAAAGAGGCGGCTCAACGTTATTACGCAGAGAAAACGAAAGCACCGAAATGTTAAAAGTAGCTTCTTTTGACATCGTATTTCAAGAGATTCCGGGCGAGGTAACACTCGCCCTTAATCTCTCTAATTGTCCGTGTCACTGCCCGGGATGCCACAGCCAGCACTTGGCGGAGGATATAGGTGAGGAAGTGAACGAGGAGTTGCTCGACGGTCTCATTGCTCGGTACGGATCGATGATCACGTGCGTGGCGTTCATGGGTGGAGACGCGGAGCCGGAGGAGGTAGCCAAGTGGGCGAACTACATCCATGGGTTACAGGTTACGGGCTACGGGTTACGGACGGCTTGGTACTCGGGACGAATGAACATGCCGAAGGACGAGAAGGCTTTTGACTTCGTCAAGTTAGGTCCCTATATCGAGAGTCTGGGCGGTCTGAAGAGTGAGAAGACCAACCAACGGCTGTACAAACGAACAGGGGAGAGTTGGGAGGATATAACGTCGTCTTTCTGGCGAAAGACATTTGAGATTTGAGATTTTAGATTTTTGATTTACAATAAGCCCCGCGATTTCTCGCGGGGCTTATTGTGTATGGTCATCAGGCTTAGTAGATCATTACCTTGTGGCTCGTGACTTCATCGCCTTGGTGAACACGGATGAAGTAGATACCGCTGATCGCCGGTAGGGTGATCTGGGTCTGTCCTTCGCTGATGTCGCCTTGGGCTACGATGAGTCCGGTAGTCG
>JAEEGG010007944.1_pt1 | contig 24255 bp, 16 predicted proteins | sample 9134161 | NCBI WGS metagenome assembly JAEEGG01 (sample SAMN16246543, study PRJNA631951) | gut metagenome | biome: gut microbiome; feature: rumen; material: CR-attached | host: Bos | place: Iran: Karaj | collected 2018-10
ACGGGATACTAACCGAACAGGAAAGAGATGTAGCGAAGTGGTGGAAGAAGCAAAGGATAAAGATTGCACTGATAGGTCTTGAAAACCAGACAAAGGCTGACTCTGATATGTGTTTCAGGCTTTGTGGTTACGATGGAGCCGCATACAAGAGTCAGTATGGTGAGAAAAAGAAATACCCGGTCGTTACATTGGTACTGTATTTCGGGACAGGCCGCTGGAAAAAGCCAAAATCTCTCATGGAGAGTCTAGATGTTTCCGATGAGCTGAAGCCTTTCGTGAATGATTATAAAATGAACCTGGCAGAGGTTGCATGGCAGAATGATGAGCAGGTAGCATCTTACAGGAGCGATTTTAAGATAGTTGCTGATTATTTCGTGCAGAAACGTAAGAAGCATGGACGGTATACTCCCAGCAAGGAGGTAATCCGCCATGTTGATGAAGTACTAAAGCTGATGTCAGCCCTGACAGGTGATGACAGGTTTGAGAGGATAGTGAACGAACGCCGTAAGGGCGAAAGGAAGGTGAGAAATATGTGTGAGGTTTTAGATAGGGTAGAGGCGAGAGGTGAAATACGCGGTACTATAAAAACTCTTGCAGGTCTGGTTCAGGATGGGATTCTTACTCTTACGGATGCTGCCAAGAGAGCAAATATGCCTGTCGGAAAGTTTAAAAAAGAAGCTGGGCTGAGTAATCCGAAAATGTAAATTCAAGTCAGGTCTTTATGTCCGATCAGTTTTGTTTTTAATATGACAGCAGATCCATCGGCGCATTCCACAATATGGAAATGAACCGATGGATTTCTTTTGAATTTTAGTTTGACACGTATAGGAAACTTTGATATAATAATTCTGATTATTGTGAAAGGAAACGGTTCTTCGGTTTTAGCTTTACCTGAGAAAATTAGTGGGTAATACTTGTGAGGAAGCCGTATGGTGCGATTATGATATCCAAAAAAATGGAAAGTATGGTAAAGAATGGTTCAGCAATAAGAGCTATGTTCGAAGAAGGAAAGAAGATGGCCGAGAAATACGGTGCAGAGAATGTATATGATTTCTCACTCGGAAATCCTTCGGTTGAGCCTCCTGTAGAAGTAAAGGAAGCTATAAAAGAAGTAGTTGACAGCTACAAGCCCAACTACATCCATGGATACATGCTTAATCCCGGATATGAAGAGGTAAGGGATGCAATAGCAAAGAACATAAATAAGAGATTTGGCACAAACTTTGCTGTTAGGAATATCGTAATGACAGTCGGTGCAGCAGGCGGAATGAATGTTATCATGAAATCACTCCTTAATCCCGGAGATGAAGTAGTGGTATTTAGCCCCTATTTTGGCGAGTACAGAAGCTATGCATCAAACTTTGACGCAAAGATAGTCGAGATATCACCTGATACCACATGTTTCCAGCCCAAACTTGATGAGTTTGAGAGTAAGTTAACCGACAAGACAAGGATAGTAATCGTAAACTCACCCAACAACCCTACCGGCGTTGTTTATTCTGAGGATACCATAAAGAAAATCGCAGCAATACTTGAAAAGAAGCAGAAGGAGTTTGGGGCACCCATCTATCTGCTTTCTGACGAGCCTTATAGAGAGCTTGCATTTGACGGCGTAGAGGTACCTTACCTTACAAAGTATTATAACAATACTATAGTAGGTTATTCCTTCAGCAAGTCGTTATCACTTCCCGGAGACCGTATCGGATATCTGGTAATCCCGGATGAGGCTGAGGATTCAGAGAATATCATTTCGGCAGCAGGTGTGGCTACCCGTATATTAGGATTTGTAAATGCGCCTTCACTCGCACAGCTTTTTGTTTCAAAGTGCCTCGATGCAAAGGTGGATGTTGAAATATATAACAGGAACAGAGAACTTCTTTACAATGCACTCCGTGAGTACGGATATGAGTGTGTAAAGCCCGAGGGAGCTTTCTACCTGTTTGTAAAGGCATTAGAGGCAGATGATAAGGCATTCGTAGCTAAGGCAAAGGAGCACCGCCTCCTCATCGTGCCCGGCTCAACCTTTGGCTGTGCCGGATATGTAAGAATCGCATACTGCGTAGACTATGAGATGATAAAGAGAGCACTGCCCGAGTTTAAGGCATTGGCTGAAGAATATAAATAAAAAGGACTTAAAAATGGGATTCGAAAACAATCTGCGAAAAATAGCCCCTTATGTTCCAGGCGAACAGCCCAAGAACATGAATAAGGTTATCAAACTTAATACAAACGAAAATCCTTATCCTGCTGCACCCGGAGCAGAAGAGATAGCATGTAACCTTAAGGACAAGGACATGCGCCTTTATCCGCCTACGGATGCAGGAAAACTATCTAAAGCAATAGCAGGATACTATGGTATAGACCATAAAAATATATTTGTCGGAGTAGGCTCGGATGATGTTTTGGCAACAGCATTCCTTACCTGTTTTAACTCCGAAAAGCCCATATTGTTCCCTGATGTCACATATTCATTCTATGATGTATGGGCAGCGTTGTATAAGATACCTTATAAGACTGTGCCGCTTGATGATAACTTTAAGATCATTAAGGAAGATTATCTTCAGGAAAACGGCGGTATCGTCATAGCAAACCCGAATGCACCGACATCCATAGCCATGCCTTTAGAGGATGTAGAGTTTATCGTAAAGAATAACCCTGATGTTGTAGTCATCATAGATGAGGCATATGTGGACTTTGGTGGAGAAAGTGCTATCCCGTTGCTCAAGAAGTATGAAAACCTTATGGTAGTCCAGACATTTTCAAAATCCAGATCCATGGCAGGTATGAGAATAGGATATGCATTTGCATCGGATAGGATCATCCAGGCGATGAACGATGTAAAATTCTCAATCAACTCCTATACTATGAACTATCCCGCAGTTGAGATGGGCGTAGCCGCCATAGAGGACGAGGAGTATTATAAGGCAACCATAGCCAAAATAGTTAAAACCCGTAAGAAGGCAGTCGAGGAATTGACCAAGCTCGGATTTAAGGTTTTAGACTCCAGCACAAATTTTTTATTTATTTCGCATAAAGGGGTTAAGGCTAAAGACATTTTTGCCGATTTAAGAAGTAGAGGTATTTTCGTCCGTCACTGGGATAAGCCGAGGATAGATAATTATTTGAGAGTTACAATCGGTACCGATGCCCAGATGAAGAAACTGTACGAAGCACTTAAGGAGATTCTTGGATAAGATCTTTCGGAGCGATACAAACAATCTTACTATTTGGAATATTTTTAAGATAGTATAGAGTGCCATAAACATGGAAAACAAGATAAATTATCAAAAGGAATTAGAAAAAGAAATCAGAAAATGGTCGGAGCTGGAAGTATGCCCGACCATACTTTTGCATTCCTGCTGTGCACCATGTAGCAGTTATTGTCTGGAGTATTTAAGCAAATATGCTAAAATAACAGCCTTTTATTATAATCCTAATATAACCGATGAGAGTGAGTACAGACATCGCGTGGCGGAGCTAAAACGTCTGATAGATGAGATGTTTGTGGATCAGGCTGATGAGGTTTTAGAAGATAAGATTTCGAAAGTATATAAACCGAAGTTTTTAGAAGGTGAATATGCACCGGATTCCTTTTACTGTATAGCAAAAGGGCTTGAAGGTGAACCTGAATGTGGTAGGCGCTGCATAAAGTGTTATGAACTCCGCCTTCGCAAAACAGCAGAGGAAGCAGTAAAAGGTGGATACGATTATTTCACAACTACGCTCACTATTAGTCCATTAAAGGATGCCCAGGTGTTAAATAGATTGGGAATTAAACTTGGAGAGGAATATGGAGTAAAATATCTTCCATCCGACTTTAAGAAAAATGGAGGCTACCAGAGATCCATCGAATTATCTAAGGAATATTACCTCTATAGACAAAATTTTTGTGGATGTGAGTATTCTAAATCGGATACTAAGCCTTCCCCTTGAGGGGAAGGGGGACCGCGAAGCGGTGGATGAGGTGTAAATGAGAGGTGCTTATTGAACAAGAACCATAATCCCTATTTAACAAAATATTCAAAGACCCTTCGTAAAGAAATGACAAAAGAGGAAAAACACCTTTGGTATGACTATTTAAAAAATCTGCCCTTAACCATAAATCGTCAAAAACCATTTGGAATATATATACTTGATTTTTACTGTGCAAGTAAGAAAATTGCTATAGAATTGGATGGTTCCCAACATTTTGAGACAGAAGGGAAAGAAAAAGATATTGAAAGAGATAAATTTCTGAATCAACATGGGATTAAAGTATTAAGGTATTCTAATTATGATTTAAATCATAACTTTGAGGGAGTATGTAAGGATATAGAGAGACACCTCATCAGTCAGCCTGACGGCTGACAGCTTCCCCTCAAGGGGAAGCCTTATAAAGATAGAACGCCATAGGAGATAACTATCTGAGAGAAAACTAAGGAGGAGTGTATGGAGAAAAGCATACGTGAACTTCAGGAAGCACGAGAGCATTTGATACTAAGTCCATATGCAGCCTTCAGCGACTGCTCCAAGGGACGTACCATTGAAGAGACCCAGTGTGATATCCGCACATGCTTCCAGCGAGACAGGGATCGTATCATCCATTCAAAAGCCTTCCGCAGACTAAATGGCAAAACCCAGGTATTTCTTACACCCCAGGGTGATCACTACAGGACACGTATGACACATACCCTCGAGGTAGCCCAGATAGCCCGCACCATCGCAAAAGCCCTGAGACTGAACGAAGACCTCACAGAAGCCATAGCACTGGGACATGACCTGGGACATACACCCTTCGGACATGCCGGAGAAAGAGCACTTGACAGAGTATGTCCGGGAGGCTTTGAGCATCACCTACAGAGCATAAGGATAGTTGAATTCATTGAGAAAAAGAACGGAAAGACAATGAACCTTACCTGGGAGGTAAAGGATGGCATATTAAACCATCAGACTGCAGGAAATCCCAGTACCTTAGAAGGTAAAATAGTAAGGCTTTCCGATAAGATAGCATATATAAATCACGATATAGATGACGCAACCCGTGGGCATATCATAGAAGAAAGCGACATACCCACAGAGTATACCAATATACTGGGACATTCCTTAAGCGAGCGTCTTAATACCCTTATACATGACATCGTTTCCAACAGTGAAGGGAAAGATGACATCATAATGTCTCCGGATGTTTATCAGGCCATGCAGGATTTAAGAAAATTCATGTTCCAGAACGTGTATACAAATCCTGTAGCAAAGGGACAGGAAAAAAAGGCCGAAAAGATGCTCATAGATTTGTTTGAGTATTATATGGAGCATATAGATGCAGTACCAAAGGAGCACAGAGATGCACCTGAGGGAAAAGAACGGGCCATAATTGATTACATTGCATGTATGACCGACAGATATGCGGTAACAAAGTATAATGAGCTGATGATACCGACAGGGTGGCAGGTTTATTAAATGTCGAACTTTGCGTAGCAAAGTTTGACAGTCGGTTCGCGCGATATGTCCATCTCCGAAGGAGATGAGACCGGTAACGCATGGCGCAGTAAAAATCAAAGAAAACCCGGAGTGAAAGGAGATGCACGAATGGCTTACAGTGAAGAAATAATTGAGCAAGTGCGCTCCTCAAATGATATTGTGGATGTAGTGTCCACCTATGTACAGTTAAAAAGGCGGGGCTCTAATTTCGTAGGGCTTTGCCCGTTTCATAATGAAAAAACAGGTTCATTTTCCGTAAACCGCAACATGCAGATATTTAAATGCTTCGGCTGCGGTGTGGGTGGAAATGTATTTACATTCCTGGAAAAAATTGAAAACATCGGCTTTTATGAATCCGTGGAAATGCTTGCAGACAGGGCAGGTATAACACTCCCCAAGCAGGAATATGACAAGCGTTACGACATAAAAAGAAATATCAAGGAAAGCATTGCCCGGATAAATAAGGACTCGGCCACATATTATTACTATATGCTTCGCTCGCCCGAAGGAAAGCATGCGTATGAATATCTCACAAAGCGCGGACTTTCTGAGCAGACCATAAACAATTTCGGATTAGGCTTTGCCGGAAGATATTCCGACGGTCTGTATAAATACCTAAAAGGTAAGGGCTATTCCGACCAGGAGCTGGCTCAGAGCGGCATGTTTTCATTCAGTGAAAAAGGTGCTCAGGACAAATTCTGGGACAGAGTAATATTCCCCATCATGGATTACAGGGGGAGAGTCGTAGCATTCGGCGGCAGGATAATGGGGCAGGCAGTGAATGCTCCGAAATACCTGAACTCTCCTGAGACAGACCTTTTTATAAAAAGTGAAAACATATACGGTATCCAGCTGGCACGAAAAACAAAGGAAAAGTTTTTCCTGCTCGCAGAAGGATATATGGATGTAATAGCACTGCATCAGGCAGGTTTCAATAATGCGGTAGCATCCCTCGGTACATCGCTTACCGACAGGCAGGCCAAAAAGATCAAGGGCTATACCGATAACGTGGTAATCACCTATGACAGTGACGGAGCAGGTCAGAAGGCTGCACTCCGCGCCATTCCGATACTCAAAAATGTCGGGTTGTCAGTAAAGATATTGAACATGAAGCCTTACAAGGACCCCGATGAATTCATATTGAATCTGGGTGCTGATGAATACAGGAAGAGAATTGACGAAGCGATAAACGGGTTTGACTTTGAAGCTGGAATCCTGGAAGGTACCCATAATATGGAGGATCCTGATTCCAAGACCCAGTTTGATCACCAGCTTGCTGCAACGATAGCGAAGATCGATGATCCCTTTGCCAGAAACAATCATATACATTCTGCGGCAAAGAAATACAATATAGAAGAAAATGAACTGCGCCGTGAGGTAAATGAGATCGGCCTGGCTTTAAAGGTGCAGGAGAAAAACGAAGAAGAAAAAGAGCTTCAGAAAAGAACAAAGGAAAGAAAGCCAGAGGCAGCTAAAAAACAGGCAATGCAGGCGCTGCTGACACTTCTTACGGAAGATAAAGAAGCATTCTCGGCAGTAAAAGATATTTTAGATAAAGAAGATTTCCCTAATGAACTTGAAAAAAGGGTTTTCGAATATATAGTAATGGATTACGAAAGAACCGGACAAGCGGTGGGTGCCAGAATAATTGAAAAATTTGATGACGCAGATGAGCGTGCAAAAGTGGCAGACATACTGATGACATCCGGGGATTTTGACGATACAAGTGAGGACGAAAGGAGGAAGGCATTTGCTGATTTCGTGTACAGCTTGAAAAAGGAAGCTTTACAGAGAAAGATCGAGGAAGCGATGGCGAATAATGATAAAGACGGATTAAGAAATCTGCTCGAAAAAGAAAACAGCCTCGAATCTATCCGTAAAAAGCTCCTGAGCGTAAAGCTTACACAGCAATGCTAAACAAAATGGAACAGCAGGCACATCAGAAGTTTCAGGAGAAATTAAAAGAACTCCTGCTCATGGCCAAAAAGAAGAAGAATGTTCTGGAGTATCAGGAGGTAAACGATTTCTTTGAGGGTATGGAGCTGAACGAAGATCAGATCAACCATATCTACGATTACCTCGACAACAACGGAGTTGACGTACTTAGAGAAACAATCTCTGACGAAGACGATCTGCTTGATAATATCGACCTCTTAACAGATGACGATGTGGAAGAAATTGATGTCGACAATATCGACCTTTCAGTACCTGAGGGCGTAAGCATCGAGGATCCTGTAAGAATGTATCTTAAGGAAATCGGTAAGGTAGAGCTGCTCAGTGCTGATGAAGAGATTAACTTAGCCAAGGTCATCGAAGAAGGCTTTGAATACAAGCAGAAGTGCCATGATATTGAAAAGAAGCTTCGCAAGCCCGAGAGTCCCGAGGTAAAGGAAGAACTCACTAAAAAGTTAGAGGCTTTAAAGAAGGAAGGCAAGAAGAAGATTGATGCCGGAGAGGCAGCAAAGAAGCGTCTTGCAGAGGCTAACTTAAGACTCGTAGTTTCCATAGCAAAGAGATATGTGGGCAGAGGAATGCAGTTCCTTGACCTTATCCAGGAAGGAAACTTAGGTCTTATCAAGGCTGTAGAAAAATTCGATTACAATAAGGGATACAAATTCAGTACCTACGCTACATGGTGGATCAGACAGGCTATAACAAGAGCTATAGCCGATCAGGCACGTACCATCAGAATCCCTGTACATATGGTTGAGACCATCAACAGACTGATGCGTACCCAGAGAACTCTGCTCCAGGAGTTAGGCCGTGAACCTACCCAGGAAGAGGTTGCCAGGGAGATGAAGATGCCTATCGAAAGAGTGGCTGAGATCCAGAAGATTTCCCAGGAGCCCGTATCACTTGAGACCCCTATCGGTGAGGAGGAGGACAGCCACTTAGGTGACTTCATCCAGGACGACAATGTACCCATGCCCGCAGATGCGGCAGCATATACACTCCTTAAGGAGCAGTTACTTGATGTACTGGGTACACTTACAGATCGTGAGCAGAGAGTACTCCGCTTGAGATTTGGTCTTGATGACGGCAGGGCAAGGACTCTTGAAGAGGTTGGTAAGGTCTTTGATGTTACCCGTGAGCGTATCAGACAGATAGAAGCAAAGGCTCTGAGAAAACTCAGACATCCCAGCAGAAGCAGAAAGCTGAGGGATTTCCTTGAGCAGTAATGTAAAACTCTCGGAGAGACTCCTCATGTCCGCCTCCATGGTTACCACTGGCAGCAGAGTTGCAGATATCGGCTGTGACCATGCACATACAGGGATATGGCTTATACAGAACGGCATAGCCTCAAAGGTCATAGCCATGGATGTGAGAAAAGGGCCGTTGGAAAAGGCGCATGAAAACCTGAAGCTTTATGGCCTTGAGGGTACAATTGAAACCAGGCTTTCTGACGGACTGGAGAAACTGAATGAGGGCGAAGCGGATACGGTTATAATAGCCGGTATGGGCGGAACCCTTACGGTAGAGATACTAAAAAAAGGATTAGAAAAGATAGCGGCTGCAAGAGAATTGATCCTGCAGCCGCAATCCGATATAGGAATGGTAAGACGTTTCCTGAGAGAAAACGGATTTTCAATTACACAAGAAAAAATGTGTAAAGAAGACGGAAAGTTTTACAATTCCATGAGAGCGGTACCTGGCATAAAACCCGGGGCAGATGAAATGCTTCAGGTCTACGATGAATTTGGGGAGATACTCTTAAAATCCAAAGACCCGATATTAAAGGAACTGCTTTCAATACTTAAATACAAAAACGAAAGAAATTTAGCAAGTATTGAAGCCTCTGAAAATGAGAGGGGACAGAATAAAAAAATTGAGCTTCAAAGAGAAAAGGAATGCATAGAAAGAGCATTGCTTTTTTATAACTAAGAAAAAGATTTGTTATTTGAGACTAAATATTTTTTGAAGGGAGAAGATGAATGGGGAACTGTAAGGTTACTGTAAATGGGGTTACGGTAGAGTACGAGAAAGGTGCCAAGTATCTGGAAATCGCAGAAGATTATAAGGATAAGGTCGAAGGAGACATTATCTTAGTATTCTCCGATGGAAAATTAAAGGAGCTTGGTAAAAAAATAGAAGAGGATTGTACAGTAAGTTTTGTGACCACAAAAGATACCATAGGTTCCGAAACATACTGCAGAGGCCTTATTTTACTGATGCTCAAGGCATTTGACAATGTTTTGGGAAAAGATACACACAAGAAAATCACGGTAGAGCATACATTAGGCAGGGCTATTTACTGCGATTATACCTGTGAAAAGCCTTTAAATGCAGACCTTTTGGTAAAAGTAAAGCAGGAAATGAGGGCTCTGGTTGATGAGAATCTTCCTATAGAAAAGAGATCAGAATCGACAGCAAAGGTTACCAAGATGTTCAGGGACCTTGGGATGACGGACAAGGAAAAACTATTCAAATACAGGAGTGCTTCAACCACCAATTATTATGAGCTTGACGGATATAAGGATTATTTCTACGGATTTATGCCCGCGTCCACTGGTATACTTCAGTACTTTGACCTGGCTCCGTATCAGGATGGATTCCTGATACTTACACCTGACCCTTCGGAACCTGATAAGGTTTGCGAGGCAGATGACCGTCCACTCCTTTTCAGAACCCAGCATGAGGCTAATGAATGGGGCAAGATTATGGGCCTTGAGTGTGTCGGTGACCTTAATGAGCAGATATGTAACGGCAATTTGGAGGACATGCTCCTTGTGCAGGAGGCTCTTCAGGAAAAGAGGATCGGTGATATCGCTGAGCAGATAAAGCAGAGAGGCGATGTAAAATTCGTCATGATCGCAGGCCCTTCTTCTTCAGGAAAGACCACATTTTCACACAGACTTTCGGTACAGCTTCGTACATTGGGATATAAGCCTCATCCCGTGGCACTTGATAATTATTTCAAGAACCGTGAAGATACTCCCAGGGATGAAAAAGGCAATTATGATTTTGAATGTCTGGGAGCTATGGATGTTGAAGGCTTCAATAAGGACATGCTTGCACTCCTTAACGGTGAAACCGTGCAGATGCCGACATTTAACTTCAAGACTGGAAAACGTGAGTACAAGGGCAACACTTTAAAACTTGAAAAGGGAGATATTCTCGTACTTGAGGGTATCCATTGCCTGAATGATGCCCTGTCGTATTCACTTCCCAGAGAGAGCAAGTTTAGGATTTATATAAGTGCATTGACTCAGTTAAATATTGATGAGCATAATAGAATTCCTACTACTACGACAAGACTTATCAGACGTATAGTAAGAGATGCGAGAACCAGAGGTACTTCCGCAAAGGGAACTATCGCTATGTGGTATTCAGTTCGCCGTGGTGAGGAGGAAAATATCTTCCCGTTCCAGGAGCAGGCAGACTGTATGTTCAATTCAGCGCTCGTTTACGAACTTGCGGTACTCAAGCAATATGTTGAACCCCTGCTTTTCCAGATAGGAGAGGATGAGCCTGAGTATCAGGAGGCTAATAAATTGCTCAAATTCCTTAAGTATTTCTTGGGCATTTCGAGCGAGGGAATCCCTCACAACTCCATCGTGAGAGAGTTTGTGGGCGGAAGCGTGTTCCCAGTTTAAAATGGATGTGATTCCCACCGACAGGCGGCAGAGCGTCGTCCATATGGTATAAAAACCGTTTTCGTTACGTAGGGATATACTAACGGTCGTCTACGCATTTTTATTTCGGACGCTTGCAACCGTGCGTCCGCTTGATACCGGACGCACTTGTGCTGCGCTTAAAAATCGATTTGGATAATCGATTTTTACCTCATAAAAAAGCGTTTCCAACCGAAGTATATCCGCTACTCACTTTATGTTTTTATCCCATATGGACGACTCTCTTGCCGTAGCTGGCAGGAATATAATATTGTTAATTCACAGCAGCACGGATGGTCGCGGCGAAAGCTGAGGAAAGTCCGGGCTTCATAGGGCAGGATGCCGGATAACGTCCGGTGGAGGTGACTCCCAGGAAAGTGCAACAGAAAATAGACCGCTATGAGTGGGGTTCTCACTTATAGTAAGGGTGGAATGGCGGTGTAAGAGACCACCGGTCTTCCGGTAACGGAAGGCGCTGTGCAAACCCCATCTGAAGCAAGACCAAACAGAGGGCTATACGGTTGCCCGCCGTGCTCTCGGGTAGGTCGCGTTCCGGACTGGAAACGGTCCGGAGGAGCTGTTCGGTAACGGGCAGTCAAGATAGATGACCATCTATTACATAACCCGGCTTATAGTGCTGCTGTTGTTTTTTAGAAAAAGAGGTTCGGAATGGGTACAAGTGGAGTTTTTAAGACAAATAAAAAAGACGGGACCACATATTTCCGGGCTTCGATAACCTATAAAGAAAAACATATCAGCCTTGGCAGTTTCTTAACAGAGGAAGCTGCCGGGGCTGCTTATTGTTTTGCGAGAGAATATCTCGATGGAGAACAGGAGTATTTGCCGGAGGACTATGAGAAAGTCATTTCAGTCAGATGCAAAAAGGATGGCAGTGCGAATAGGAATAAAGAAAAAGAATTCATAAAGTATGATAAATGGATCATGCTCCTTAACCTGAAAAAAACCGGTATGTACTGTAAAAATCCGATTTATCTGTATGGAAAATATTTCATATATTATCTGGACAGGACCACAGAGTTGAAATTTGATGCAGATCAGCTGTTTTTTTTCAGTAATCACAGACTCCAAATAAGAGGAGGACACATTTTTTACAGTGATTATGGGATGCAATGCGGGCTGCTGAGTCGGTTTGGGGTGAAAAATTTCGCGGTTTTGGGCAGAGATTATGTGTTTAAAAACGGAGATATTCTGGATTTCAGGTATGGAAATCTGGAAATTATTAACAAATTTAATGGAGTGAGCCAGGAATTTGTTCAGGGCAGAAAAAAATTTTTTGTTAAAATTCATTTCAGAAGTGATCTAAAAGTAGGATATTTTGATGATGAAATTACAGCAGCCATAGCATACAATAAAGCAGCAGACAGTCTTGAAGAGGCTGTCAGAAGGCGAAAATCTGAGTTTGCGAAAAATAGTAAAACTACAAATGTAGAATGCAAGATGTTGAGTTTGGGGTCAAAAAAGACTACAATTTCTGCTAAACATCTAAATGAAAAAAGATGGGGAATAGACTACAAAAGTAGAAAATATTATTACAGAAAATGGAAAAGAAACTATGTGGAAAACATGTCAAAAAATGACTACATTCACATATATGAGGGGGTTTGCTTTGCGGAGAGTTTTACAAGGTTTTTAGAAAAGATGTAATAATTTTGTAAAAAATGCTTGCAAATTTGTAAAAAAGGTAGTATACTTTGTACTCGGCACCGAAAATTTTTTGGAGGAGTACAATGAAAATTTTTAAAGAAAAGTTCCAAAAGGTCGTTTGCTTTTCATTAAGTTTAGGAGTTGTGGCAGGTCTTGTGTTCACACCCGGACTTAAGGCTCACGCAGATGAACTTACAGGTACTGACGATGAAAATGAAGTTGTTTACACTGAAGACGAAACAAACGAAGAAGTAATTGTTGAAAATGAAACTGTGTCTGTTTCAGAGTCCGGTACAGGAGTTGAGGCTGTTGAGGAGCTTTCGGAGGAAGTACTTTCAGTACTGTCAAACGAGGCTGTTATAGCAAAGAAAGAAAATATTAAGAATTCTCTTGAAGAGAAATTAAAGGGAGTTACCGGTACTTTATACAGTGGCGTAACTCGTGTTACATTAAGTGACTGCGGTAAGAGAGTAGTCGGATTTATTAATGCCTTTGCAGACGGATATGTGGAGTTTGAAAAGGTACAGGCAAAGAAAGAGGCTGCAAAGAGATCAGAAAATCTTGTTTCTGACCGCAAGACCTCGGATGAGCTCCCTTACAAGCATAATCCCAACATGGTTAAGGCTGTTACAAACAAAGAGTATGACATCCTTTGCAGGATCGTTGAGGCTGAGGCCGGTGATCAGGATGTATACGGCAGGATATTAGTTGCAAATGTTATCCTTAACCGTGTAAATTACACTAAAGAGTTCCCTAATGATATTGAAGGCGTTGTATTTGAAAAAGGCCAGTTCTCACCTATATCAAACGGAGCATATTACAGTGTAGAGGTTGATGATATTACAAGAGAAGCAGTAACAAGAGCTCTTGAGGGTGAGGATTACTCAGACGGTGCGTTATTCTTCATCCAGAGATCATGTGCATCCAGGTCAGGTGCAGCATGGTTTGACACTTTAAGGTTTATATTTAAGTACGGTTGCCACGAATTTTACGGTTATTGATTATATTAGATATTTATTCCGGGGAATAATCTGATATAGTGAAAATACACAAAAGAAGATAGTTATGTATGCAAAAATATGTATACATAACTATTTGCTTTTTATGGCATAACATGATAATATGATATCTGAAAAATGTATTTTGAACGAAACTAAGAATCATTTATGATGAAAAATATTAAAAATATTTACGGAAAGGACTAAGTATTATGAAAATAATGTATCACAGTACAAGAAACCCGGAGCTCAAAGCCTCTGCATCCGAGGCTATACTTGCCGGTATAGCTCCCGATGGCGGTCTTTATGTGCCGGAGCAGATACCGAAGCTGAAATTATCATTTGAAGCACTTGCAAAGATGGATTACGCCCATGTAGCATATGAGGTTATGAAGCTTTTCTATACTGACTTTACGGAAGAAGAGCTGATGGCCTGCATTAAGGGCGCATATAATACAGAAAAGTTTGATACAGAAGACATCACAACATTAGTAGAAGCAGACGGAGCCTATTACCTTGAACTTTTCCATGGCAGGACCATTGCCTTTAAGGATATGGCACTTTCCATACTTCCCTACCTCATGACGACCGCTGCAAAGAAGTGCGGAGCTAAAGAAGAGATCGTAATACTGACTGCTACCTCGGGTGACACAGGTAAAGCAGCTCTTGCAGGTTTTGCAGATGTGCCCGGTACGAGCATCGTTGTTTTCTATCCCAAGCATGGTGTGAGCCGTGTCCAGGAAAAGCAGATGGTTACACAGCGTGGTAAAAATGTTAATGTTATCGGCATTGAGGGTAATTTTGACGATGCACAGTCAGCAGTAAAGGCTATGTTTACCGATGAAAAGCTGGCAGAGAGGATGAAGGCAAAGGGTTACAGATTTTCATCCGCAAATTCCATAAATATCGGCCGACTTATCCCTCAGGTTGCATACTATGTATATGCATATACCAGACTCTGTCCCAAGGAGATAAATTTCGTAGTTCCGACCGGTAATTTTGGTAACATTTTAGCAGCATACTACGCTTGTAAGATGGGAATTCCCGTGCATAAACTGATATGTGCCTCTAACAGGAACAAGGTGCTGACCGACTTCTTTGAGACAGGTGTCTACAACAAAAACAGGGAGTTTTATCTTACCTCTTCACCCAGTATGGATATCCTGATTTCGAGCAATCTTGAAAGACTTATATATGAAATAGCAGAAGATAAGACAGCTAAATTCATGAAGGATTTAAAGGAAAAAGGAAAATACGAGATAACTTCTGCTATGAAGAAGAAACTCGACCTGTTTGTAGGCGGTTATGCAGAGGATAAGGAGATGGAAGAAGCTATTTCTTCTTTATATAATAAGGAAGGATATATCATCGATACCCATACCGCGGTTGCAGCTGCTGTATATAATAAGTACAGAGAGACTACAGGAGATACGACCTGCACGGTTATCGCATCGACCGCCAGCCCTTACAAATTTACCAGGGCGGTTCTCAATTCCATAGATCCCGCATATGACAAGAAGGACGACTTTGAACTCTTTGACGAACTGAACAAGCTTTCAGGAGTTGCAATCCCTCGGGCTATCAAGGATATAGTAAGCGCACCGGTACTGCATGACAAAGTATGTGCAAAGGATGGACTTGAGAAAGAAGTAGAGAGAATCTATAAATTGTAATTAATAATATGTAATAATTCCTTCGTTATATGTTAATTGTAATGATGATAACATAAGAATGTGTCATTTTGAGCGTAATTAAGAATCTTAATATGGTGTAAAGTGGACCGGGTTTATAAGCTCGGTCCACAATATTTTGTGGTAGTGACCACAATTTTATCGAAATGTTTCAAAATGTCACAAATATTTCACAAATATGTTAAAAAAGTGTCAAAGGCCCATGTTTTAATGGTTTCATAGCCATTTTGGTGTTTGGAAAACGGCTTTTGTTCCGTTAACGGGGGGAAAAAGTACTTGAACTTTTTATGGGTTAGTGGTACAATCTATCCGTTATTGGAATGATTTGCTATGTGTGAGTATGCAGCATATGGCATATCGACAACCATCACACTATTTTAAGGAGGAAAAAAGAACATGAAGAAATTCTTCAAGGCTCTTGCTCTTCTCCTTGCACTCGTACTTGTGATCGGTTCTATTCCTGTTGCAGCTGCTGAGCAGGGCGATTTCGCTCTGAAGGGCAAGACAAACAAGAATACCGGTCTCAAGCAGAAGATCATCTACATTGGTGGTGCTAACGGTGTAAAGGATGACGAAGCAGGAACAGTCTGCAAGACAGGCGCTTGGGCTAACGTAGCTAAGCTTGTTAAAGGTTTTGATGCAGACACAATGTACATTGAACTTGAAAGTTCAGACAAAGACATCGTTCGTACCGAGAGTGGTAAGAAGATGGCAGATGTTGACAAGTACTGGGTTAAGTCTAAGGCTTTAGGCTCAGCAACTGTTACAGTAAAGGTTTTCCGTGAGAGTGATGACTTCCTTCTTTTCAACGATGACCTTATGGTTACCGTTAAGAAGAATGCAGAGGCTATTAACTACAAGATTCAGGATGCCGAAGGCAATGACATGATCGGCAAGAAGCTTGGCGCTAATACACCTTACACTTTCATCCTTACTCGTCTTAATGATGAGGGCGTACAGATCGATACAGACCTTCGTGCACTCGAAGGTGATAAGGACGCTGTAGAGATCGTAGAAGCTAACGAGTACACCACAAAGTATACCGTTACCTTCAAGAAGTCTGGTAACTTCACACTTAAGGCTACAGCATTCCAGAGCAAGTCTTACAACAAGGCTCTCCTTTCACAGGATATCGATGTTGTAGTTGGTTATGATGTTAAGGCAGTAGCTCAGACTTCAATCAAGGCTGTTGACGTAACATTTGATCAGAAGGTTGCTGGTCTTGCAGCAGCTGATTTCAAGGCTTACTACGAGTTAGTAAACGGAACAAAGTACTATCCTTCAGCAGTTGAGAAGGTTACCATGAACGAGAACGTTGCAACCGTTCAGTTCTATTCAAACTTCAAGCAGGGCACAAAGTACTTCTTAGAGTACAACGGCGAAGCATTCGAGTTTGAGACAGCTACAATCAATGGTGATTCTGTAGCATCTATCGTTGTAAATCCTACCAAGGTTAAGGCTGGTTCAGAGGCTGATATCTCTTACAAGCTCCTTGACTCTAACGGAATCGACATCACTGGTGATGCAAGCCTTACAGGCTACACAAGCTTTGAAGGCGTTGATCTTCCTTTCGGTTCTTATGTAAGTGGTGCTAAGGTTTACATCCAGAACGCAGGCGTATCTGGAAAGGTTAAGGTTTCTTACAACTGGACTACATCTAAGGGTGAGCAGAAGTCTGTTTCGGCTGAGGGACAGGTTTACTCAGTAGAGGCTGACAAGTGGGTATTCTCAGGTGTTCAGGGCGTTGCTACCAAGAATGATGCCGGCAGCTATGTAAAGGCTGACAACAAGGGCGTTGATGAGAAAGTTATCATGAAGCCCGTTACTATGGACTACGCTACTACCGGTGCAGCTATCCAGATCGCGGTTAAGTATGATTATACTGACGTTGATGGCGTTGTTTCAAAGAGCATGTATGAGTCACTTGACAAGGCTGGATTTGACGCAGGCGTTTACTCACGTTATGAGTTTAAGAGTAATGACGAGACAGTAGTAATGCTTAAGGGTACCACAGGCAAGTACCTCAACTTCATCACCAACAAGGTTGGTACCGCTAACGTTATCGTTTACGGTGTAAAGAATACTACCAACGGTGAAGTAAGAGATATCCTTGGTGTTGTTACTATCGATGTTAAGGAAAAGAAGAAGGCTTCAAGCTTTACTGCTTCACTTAACAAGGCACTCCTCAACAAGGGTTATGCTTCAGATTATATCGAGATTACTGCTGTTCTTAAGAACCAGTATGACGAAGAGATGAAGAATAATACTGTAACTGTTAAGAGACTTCTTAATGGTAGTGAAACTGATATTAATTATCAGGCAGGTGTAACAGGCAGCTCAGATGTTACTAAGGTTAAGATCACTGCTGCTGATGTAGCTGGTATTGATACCTCTAAGGGTACAGTTCCTGTTACTATCGTTATCAAGACCGGTGACTTCAAGTTCAACGCTCAGTTCCAGGTTGGCAATGAGCCTAATGCTGCATCATACAGCCTGAACGTAAGCGGAAACGCTCTTGATACTAATGTTAAGTACGATAATGAGGCTGCATCAATCAGTGTTAGCGTAACCGGTCAGTCAAAGGGCTATGCTACATCAGGCGCAAGCATCAGATTCGTAGAGGCTACTCCTAAGGCTGGTGAGACTTTCACAGGTTCAGGTTATACAAATGGTGAGTATGTATTCACAGTTAAGAAGGATAATACTCTTCAGAAGGCATCTGACCTTGGTGCAAACTTTGATGGTCTTAAGTTTACTAACGTTGTATCTACCGGCGCTACAGGTTCTGCAGTTCTTTTAGCTAAGGGCGCATACAATGTAGAGGCATACAAGGTTAAGGATGTTAACGGCAAGATTACTCTTGAGTTCCTTGGAACCAAGCAGTTCACCGTAACAGATAACCAGACACCTCTTACATTCACTAAGACAGATAAGGCAGAGAAGTTAACATCTCTTACCAATGATGGTCTTAAGGCTGCGTTTGAAGTTAAGTTTGGTGACGCTGTTGTTACTGATAATGTAACATTCGACTTCACTCAGGATGGAACTACAGCTTATGTTAAGAGTGTAAGCTACACAGTTGCTAATACAAAGGGTCTTGGTACCAGAACTATTACAGCTACTGTTGATACACTTGTTAAGCTTGGATCATGATAATCTGAGACAATAAGTTAAATAAAAGAGGTTTCCTTCGGGAGACCTCTTTTTTTGCGTTCATCACTTGACACACTAAGCGCACAAAGGTATACTAATCAATTGAGGATTTATTGAGCGTAATAGTTTAGTGATATTGTCTTGATGAAAAAAGTCAAAAAAGAGGTTTGTTCATACCGATAGGAGAAAACAGTGAGAGTTAGCGTTATAATCCCCTTTAACAAGGGAAATGAATATTTGAAAGATTGTCTGAACAGTTTAACAGAGCAGGAATATAAAGATTATGAGATTCTTCTTGTATCCGATCATTATGACGGAAATATCGAAGAACTTGTATCACCATATATGGATAAATTACCCATAACCATATATAAGCTGCCCGAAGGCAAGACCGGAGTTGCAGCAGCCAGAAATCTGGGACTGGATAATGCACAGGGTGAGTTTGTATATTTCCTGGATTCTGATGATTACATCTTCCAGGATGCAATCAGGACTCTGGTACAGGCTGCGGATGACACGGATGAGGATATGGTATATGGTAAAAAGCACTTTACCTACTACCGCCGCGATGTTTTCCTGCCGGTATACATAGAAAAGCGTGAGGCTTTGATAGCTCAGAGATATCTTGAAAGCGGTATAGAGCCCGGCGGATACAGTGATAAAGAGGAGAATATTGATACAGACTCTGACTCTGATTCAGATGATGATGACGATGATAACGAAAATGATAGCGATACCGGTAGCGATAACGAAAATGATCGTGACGGATCCGATGATAACGATAGTGACGACGACAGCGACAATGAAGAACTTTATAAATCATCTGCAGACAAGCTCTCTCTCCGTGGCACTCCTGCTTATGTGGACTGCATGAGCCCGTATTTCCCGGATATGCAGGCCTTATCCACCTTCGAAGAAAAAGAACAGTGGCTTAATAACCATTATTTCAGAGCACGCAGAAAAGCTATCAAGCGTCTGATATATAAGAAGAAACGTTTCCGTAACATCTCGGTTTTGCATATATTAATAAGAAGAAGCATTATCGAAGAAAAGCACTTAAGGTTTGACGAAAACTTCAAATACTATTCGGACATGCCTTTTTTAGCAACGCTTTTAAACGATGAAAATGTGCATGTCAGAAAGAGATTCGGAGCACATTACATCAAGAGAAGACATCAGGATATAGTAAATCATCCTGCGCTTACCCAGATACAGGACGAAGGACGCTTTGACGAGATGGTAAATTGCTTTAAAAAACTCCTCTCAATTTCAGGTACGGAAGGCCTGGTCAGGACAGCGGTAGAGCATCAGATAGCACATTACTGCTCGGGTTATTTTCTGAAAAAGGTAAAGCGTAGCGATGCCAAGAAATGGCGTAAGGAACGCTTTCAAAAGATGGTTGAACTGACCGCTGAGATCAAAAATGAAACCCTGAAAAATGAAGACGGCTGGCGTCGCAGGGCAGTATTGGCAGTCAGAAACAACGACCTTGAAAAAAGCGTTAAGGTGATCACACGTCGTCTTGTCTGGAAAAAGCTCATAAAATACGTCAAGGGCAAGAACGTTTTAAACCGCCATATGTATGTACGATACCTCAAAAATAAGCCGGTATCCGACAACATCATCATGTTTGAGGCATTTTTCGGCAAGGGATATTCGGACAGCCCTAAGTATATATATGAATACATAGCCAAAAACTATCCAGGCAAATTCGAATTCGTCTGGGTTATGGACAAGAAATATGACCTTCCCTACGGTGGCAAAATAGTAGAGCGATTCGGCAGAAAATACATGTATTATCTGGCAACAGCCAAGTATTTCGTATTCAATGTCCGCCAGCCGGAGTGGTTTAAAAAGCGCAAAGGTCAGACATTCTTTGAAACATGGCACGGCACACCCCTAAAGAGACTGGCATTCGACATCGAAGACGTATTTGGCGCGTCGCCCAATTATAAAAAACAGATATATAAGCAGTCGCGCAGCTGGGACTACCTGCTCTCGCCCAACCGGTTCTCCACGGAGTGTTTTGCAAGCTGTTTCCAGTATGAAAAAGATAAAATTGTCGAATTCGGCTATCCGCGAAACGATATCCTGCACTCAGAGGAGGGCAAAGAGGTAGCCGTAAAGATAAAGGAAAAACTTGGCCTCGCACCCGATAAAAAACTCGTCCTTTATGCGCCCACCTGGCGTGATGACGAGTGCTACGGGCACGGCCAGTATAAATTTGACCTCAAACTCGACCTTGATCTGATGCAGAAAGAGTTGGGAGAAGGCTATGTAGTCCTGCTCCGTACACATTATTTCATAGCGGATGCGGTAGATACGGAGAAATACGGCGATTTTGTACTTAATGTCTGCAGATATGACGATATCGCGGAGCTTTACCTCATATCCGACATTCTCATCACCGACTATTCGTCCGTATTCTTTGACTATGCCGGTCTGCGCCGCCCGATGCTGTTTTACACCTATGACCTTGAGAAATACAGGGATATCCTGCACGGCTTCTATATGAACATGGAGGACGAAGTACCCGGTCCCATGCTGTTTACCACAGCGGAAATCGTGGATGCTATAAAGAATATTGACGAAGTACAGAAGAAATACGCAGAGAAATATGACGCATTCTACGAAAAATACTGCAGCCTCGAGGACGGACACGCCGCAGAAAGATGTGTAAAAAAACTGTTGACAAGCCAATGATTTTGTAGTAATATGTACGAGTGCTTGTGAAGGGGTATAGTTCAGCTGGTAGAATAACGGTCTCCAAAACCGCAGGTCGTGGGTTCGAATCCTACTGCCCCTGGAAAAAGAAGGAACTGAGATTACTTGGTTCCTTTTTTTGTGCGAAAAGCAAATGCCTACAAGGGAAGCTTGCTTCAAAATCTTAAAACTTAATAAAATACTTGCGTTTTTTGACAAATCCATATATACTATCTTTGTATGCGCTGAATTTGTCATCCTGGACAAGTTGAAGGATTTAAAAATTTTTAAATATAGCATTCTTCGTTACAATCAGAATGACAGAACTCGGATTTATGAGATCATTGATATTTTAAGACGGTATATATAGGCGGTGAAACATTGTTTAAAATATTAAAAAAAGACGGCAGAGCCAAGCGGGGCGAGTTTGTCACAGTCCATGGCACGGTACAGACACCGGTATTCATGAACGTGGGCACCTCGGCAGCCATAAAAGGAGCCGTATCGACGGAGGACCTGAAGGTCATCGGCACCCAGATAGAGCTGTCCAACACCTACCATCTGCATGTACGCCCCGGGGACGAGGCCGTAAAAAAGATGGGGGGGCTCCACAAGTTCATGAACTGGGACAGACCGATACTCACGGACTCAGGCGGATTTCAGGTATTTTCCCTGGCGTCTCTCCGTAAAATAAAAGAAGAGGGAGTATCCTTCAACTCCCACATTGATGGGCGAAAGATTTTCATGGGACCCGAGGAAAGCATGCAGATCCAGTCAAACCTCGGCTCCACCATAGCCATGGCGTTTGATGAATGTCCGTCCAGTGTTGCAGAAAAAGACTACATTAAAAAATCCGTTGACCGCACCACCAGATGGCTCGAGCGCTGCATAACAAAGATGAAAGAGCTCAATGCCAAAGACGATACCATTAACAAAGAGCAGTTGTTATTCGGCATCAATCAGGGCGGCATCTACGAGGACATCCGTATAGAGCACGCAAAAAGGATACGCGAGTTTGACCTGCCGGGTTATGCGATAGGCGGGCTTGCGGTCGGCGAAGAGCACTCCGAGATGTACAGGATTCTCGATGCCGTAGTACCTGAATTGCCTGCTGACAAGCCCGTATACCTCATGGGTGTCGGCACTCCGGAAAATATCCTGGAGGCAGTGGACAGAGGCGTGGACTTCTTTGACTGCGTATATCCGTCCAGAAACGGACGTCACGGACATGCCTATACATCATTCGGGAAAATAAACCTGCTCAACGCAAAATATGAAACCGACGACCGCCCGATAGAAGAAGGCTGCGGCTGTCCGGTATGCAAAAACCACTCAAGAGCCTACATCAGACACCTGCTAAAAGCCGGTGAAATGCTCGGCATGCGGTTTATGGTAACCCACAACCTTTACTTCTACAACCACCTGATGGAAGAAATCAGGGATGCCATAGAAGAAGGACGTTTCCAAGAGTTCAAGAAAAGAAAGATAGAAGGTTTTCATAAAGATGATTGACACCTCATCTAAAGATAGACTGATGAGGTGTGTTATAATAAAAATAATTTTATAAGAAATAGAAAAGAGGAAAATGAAATGTTTAACATGTTTTTAACTGACGCAACACAGGCAACCGGCGGACTTAGCAGCATGATAGTCCCCATCATCTATCTCGCGATCATCGGTCTTGTATTTTACTTCATAATCTTAAGACCTCAGAAAAAAGAGCAGAAGAAGATGGATGCCATGATCTCTGCACTTGAAATAGGCGACAGCGTACTTACAACCAGCGGTTTTTACGGCGTAGTCATCGATGTAATGGACGAAGTAGTTATCGTAGAATTCGGCAGCAACAAAAACTGCCGTATCCCCATGAAAAAGACCGCTATCGTAGAAGTTGAAAAGCCTGGCAGTGCTGAGGAGAGTGAATCTAAATAATGGCTTCCCCTTGAGGCATATCGAACCCTGCAAGGGTTTGATGCCTGTCTGGCGAAGACAAGCTGTCTGCGAAGCAGACTGATGAGGTGTTTTTATCAATTAAATCGTCTATTTAGCACCGAATTTACCCGATTGTCAAATTTTGTCAAAAAATATCAAAAAATTACTTCCATTTTTGTATAATTTGTGATATACTGTTTTCACATTATACATAGTATAATTATATCACGGATTAGTGGATAGGCCCTAAAACAAGGTAAAAAGGAGGTTTTCCTCTTTATATATAACACACATGGAGGTATGTTATGATAAATCAATTATTTGGCAATTATTTGGTAAAAACAGGCGCACTCACGAGAGATCAGCTTGAGAGAGCATTTGAGACACAGAAAAAAGTCAGAGTAAAGCTCGGACTTATAGCTGTTACCGAAAAATTAATGACATTAGAGCAGTCAGAGGAAGTAAACAAACTCCAGGCTGTTATGGATAAAAGATTTGGAGATATAGCCGTAGAAAAAGGATACCTCACCGATGACCAGGTAGGCAGACTCTTAGGACTTCAGGGCAACCAGTACCTGACCTTTGCGCAGGCAGTTACCGACAACGGCTTTATGACCTTAAAAGAGTTCGAAAACGCATTCGTAGAGTATCAGAAGGCACTTGCATTTACAGCAACTGACATGGAGTCATTAAAGTCAGGCGATTCAGACAGGATAGTACCTCTCTTTTTACCTGACGACGTCGAGGATCTTCAGAAAGAGCATATACTTATTGCAGTACGTACACTGCTTCGTCTTATCGACAGCGACGCATACATCGGACGCGCATCATGGGTATCATCCATCCAGACAAAGGGCGTAGCATTCCAGTGCTTAGTCGGAGAGTCAGACGGCGATTCCAAGGTAGCACTCGGATTTATCGGTGAAGACGCAGCACTTTTGAGCGTAGCAGGTACATTTGCAAAAGAAGAGTTTGAAAAGGTAGACTTAGACAGCCTTGACGCAGTAGCAGAGTTCATCAACTGTATCAACGGTATGTTTGCCA
>JAEEGG010007946.1_pt1 | contig 24253 bp, 25 predicted proteins | sample 9134161 | NCBI WGS metagenome assembly JAEEGG01 (sample SAMN16246543, study PRJNA631951) | gut metagenome | biome: gut microbiome; feature: rumen; material: CR-attached | host: Bos | place: Iran: Karaj | collected 2018-10
CCAGATATTCGGGTGATTTTCATCCCCTCTTGATTTAAGCAATACGCCGAAACACCTGATACCTTACAAAATCCATCCTGAAGCCTCTGCAATTCATTTCTGTCCAACAACTCCTGTAATGCCATGGATCTTCCCCACTTTCAAGTCATTTTTCATGGAAACAAAAAACTTCGCGCGCCCCCCAAAAGCAGGCTTCACGAAGTATATTTTAACATATATTTCATTTCTTGTATACTAGGAATTATGGAAGAAATAAGCATTTTCGGCTATCTTTTGGACCGAAGGCTTGCCCTTGCCATACGGCGATATGGCTTACTGATTGAAAGAATCGTTCCATCCGTCAGTTGCACCATTTCCGAGGTAAATTGCAGGACGTGCTCCCGATTTACGACAAAGGAGCGATGGATGGAAAGAAAGCATTTGGGTAGCCTCTCTTTTACGTCCCGCAAGAGTCCATTGAACTCATATTCCTGCCGCCTCGTCTTTATGCGAATGCGTCGTATGTCACTGCACAGATACAGAATGTCATCCACTGGAATGGAATAATAATTCTTGCCAAAACGAAACTTGAAGTGCTCTTGCTCTCGATGAAATGATAAAACAGCTCGCTCTAATACCTGCTCCACGTCTTTTATGCTAAATCCATTTGTCAGCGCGTCAAATGGCATTGTTTGAATTAATACTTTAGAAAAGTAATCGGTATTGGAAACATAAACCAATCGCATATGGATCTCGCGCAAATCATCCCTAATCTTCTTTGCAGACTCCAGTTCCAACATTCCTTCGTTCTGTATTCCCAAAAACAGTACCTCCAGCTCCTTTCTCGCCAGAAGTGCATCCATCATCTCATCTATCGTCTCCCATATGATTATCTCACATCGAAGATTTTCCAGTTTGAAATATCGCCGAATTCCTTCTTCCAAAGTATTTCTTGCGTTTATGTCACAAATTCCAATGCGAAACATTTTCAGGTCCTCATATTATTATGTCAAGATTTCCATACATGCGAGTCCTTCTGAATGGTTCGCTTTTCATGCGAACCTATTCAGTAAGAACAATGCACGCAGACCTTTCACGGTCGGTGGATGAGATGCATGTTATGTACATAACATGCAATTGTAGAATATATCATCTACGGCATAAGTTGTCAATAGGAAATGCCAAAAAAGCCAAATTGTCATGGTGAGCATACGCATTTTCGTGGTTTTCTCTCTTCTCGTATTAGCGCGTTCTTCTCTCTTGCCTTCTTCCCTGCCCTCTGCCTTGCCTCCTTCAATCAATTCCGTAATCGCCCTGCACGTCTTCTCTTTTCCTCCCTTTGTCTTCTTCGTCCGTATCAATTTGCTTAATTCCTTGGAACCCATGAGACCGCTGACGACCTCTATTCCCTGTTTGTTTAACTCATGTACCTGCGTTCCAATGTTATTCTTTATGAGCCATCACGGCCGCACACGCTGCCCTATAATCCTCGGGCGTTATTTCGAGCGCCTGGCATGCCTTTTCTTCCGTCAAATTCAAGTTTTTCATGAGCATGGTAACATAAATGCATATTTTCTGATTACTCTCTTCCAATCTGCCTTCCAGTCTGCCCTCTAGTCTGCTTTCCTCTTTCATGTCCTCTATTGCCTTGCACACGTCATGGGTCACCTCCTTTCCATCTTCTTTGTCCTCGTGATCGTGATTTATGATTTCCATGTTTCCCATGACCTCCAGCGTCCTGCACGCGTCCGTTGCCATGTGCTGAAACGCTTCCCTGTTCTCCTCGACGTACGTCCTTAGCCTTTCCCTGTCCTCCGCCCTTTGCAAAAACCCAAACACTTCTCGCAGGTCCGACTTAAAGCTCTCTCCGACCCCTTCTTTTCTGACCTCCACGAGGTGCAGCGGATAATCCGTTATCATGTTCCTTATCTCCTCAGGATACCCCTCCCAGTCAATCATGTCGCGAAGATTCCTGGGGCCGTTCCATTCCTCCTTTCCCCAGTACACCACAAGCAGGATCACGGGCCTTACCGTTTCTCCCCTCGCCATTCCAGACATGTATTCCGCGCCGCTTAAGTCCTTCCTTTTCTCGTGTTCCGCCGCGATCTCACGCCACTGCTCGTGATACATGACCGCTTCCTCATTCAGCATACGGATCGGCATGGCATAATGCACCTTTGATTGGTTCTCCAGGGAAATGATGGCTACCCTCATCCCAAATCTTGCTTCCTCCACCAGGTCCATGTTCACCCCACTGAGCCTTAGTTTTCTGTTTTGTCGCCTTTTGTCCCTCCGATTTTTCTTCCCGGTAACCCGTGTCGTCTCTTCTTCCGTCACCCTGTAATGCACATTTTCCATCAGCCTTACGTCCTCGGCCCTCACCAGCTGTTTCCCGTTACAGACGTAACAGTTGATCAAGTCTGCTGACCTCTCCGCCTTCTTCAGGTACGTGTTTGTCACGACATCGCTCGTTCCCATAAGTCCCCAAGTCCTCCTTCTGCGCCCTGCGCCCGTAAATGGTTCTTTTGAGGACACTTATGGTCAGCCGTTTTTCCGTGCGCGCGTTATCAACAAGCAGGCAAAAACAAGCCTTCCGCATCCTCAAAAACAAGTGGATAATCGGCCGAATCGCCAATTAGAAGTGAATGAAAGGCATCCTCTGATGGGTCGCCTTTCAGATAAGTGAATTATACGAAATTTTTCTTCAAAAGTCAACAGATCTTAGTCCGCAAAGCAAAAATCCATTTTAAGCCCCGCACATATCACATACAACTATCTTAAAAAAATAGCGGGTATGCCTTACGGCACACCCGCCACTCTTAAGTCTTTATGCAATTGTAGAGCATAGGTTTATGCCGGACCAATGTCGATCCATTCAGTCACCCAACGCTGGTAAGTTAAGGACCACAGTCTCCGTTGTCTTCTTCCCTCATATGTACGATAAAACCATACGAATTCTTCTGCCCGAGTCGGTTCTTCTTCCTTGGTGAGCGTTACTTCCGTATCTTCCGGGATGACATCCGTAGCCATCACCGGTGTTCCGAATAACATAACAGCAACAGATAATCCTAATAAATATTTCACACTATTTCTAAATCGCATAATCAGTCTTCTCCTTTCACGGAATGTAATCGAAAATCGGAAGGCCATTATAGGGAGGATTTTGAATTTCTTGCTCTGTTAACATACCCTTTGTTTCCATACCTGAAATATAATAATATGTCCCATCTGGTAATCCTAAAAGGAAACTATTAATATCCTCATTGTCATTAGCATTCAAGCTAATCTCAACATTATCTGCTTCCATTGACTTAGGCATTCCTGCCGGTTGCACGATAAAGGAATAAGAAAAGCAAAACAGAACAATACTAATAGCCGCCAAGAAGATTGTCACCTCATCTGAATGCTTCTGAACGGGATACAAGACATCTAAAAATCTGCGTTTCAAAAATCTACCAGCTTGACTACTCGTAGCATAACTCAAGCCAAAATCTATATTGCGTCCCTCTTCAGATTTTAATACATGCTTAATTGCCTCCAAATAAGCCAAGCGCTCCTCGTCGTCCATTCCCAAACATGCTCTTTCGTCACATTCTAGCTCCAGCATGTCGATCACCCTACACTTTAAAATGTAGACTACGGGGTTCCACCAAAAGATACATTGTGCAATATTCAGCGCCCATATCTTACAAACATCTCCCCTAAGATAATGCGTAAGTTCATGGCGAACCACGCCTTGCAACTCCAATTTAGGAAAGGCAGTCATCTCTTTTGGAATCAAGATAATCGGGCGAAAGATACCAACAGAAACTGCAGTCGAAAATGCTTCCGTGACAGCAATCCTCATGCTACCTTGATAACCTAAATCTCGAACAGCCTGTTCAAAAATCTCGTGCAATGGATCAGCTTCAGTAACCGGAATTGAACTACGAATGATCTCCCTTAAATTCATTAACTTCTTAAGGAATTTAAAGAATAATACTACAATTCCCGTCATCCAAATCAACAACAAAAGTTCTGCAGTCGTGATACCCAAAAACAATTCACGCTCCGCTAATAATTGCAACGTTGGATATACTTTCCAAATACGTATCTCTTTTGCGACCCAAAACTCAAACGGAAATGCTAATCTGGTAAATCCCAAAATGAAAATGAACAAGAGCAAGCCCCATCTTACTCTTTTGGCATGTGCCACCAGAAAACTGGCGGCGAATAGTATCACGCTGGAACAGGTGATACTCATAATTACGGAGAATACAGAAATCGTCATCTAAATTTCCTCTTTTGTCACGATTCCCCTCCAAAACCCTTGACCCCACAGCCGCTATTTAAGCAGTTTTACTTCTTTCTCTTACGTAGCTGAGACCTTTTCTCTTCCAAAATGGCTTCAAGAGCTTCGATGTCCTTCTCCTTCACCTGGGTCCTGTCTACCAGCGCCGAAACCACGCTAAGCATCTTCTTTTCGTCCGCTCTCCTAGAAAGTGCGTCAAAAACATTCAAAAGCTTTTCCTCAACGGTTCCTTCCGGCATACCCTCCTCGATGCACTGCATCATATGGTCTTCCTGAGTGATTACCGCTTCATAGGTCCGACCATACTTCTTTTCCTCGTCAGTGATCTTGATGGCACCCTTGGACAGCATGCTGTTCAGGATGAGGTGGATGGAAGCGGGATTCCAGTTTCTCCCTTCCGTACCTTTTAAGATCTCTGCACGAGACAAAGGACGATTTTCTTTCCACAGAAGCGCCATAATCAAATATTCGTTGTGTGATAACTGCATCTTTTTTTCCTCCTATTTTGCAGCGAATATTTGTTATGTTAATAATCATATTAATCATAGCAAATATTCTTGTGATATGCAACATGTTATTCATCAGTTGCCTTGTTTATCCTTAAAATGCTTCCGTCTTTACTACGGAAGTTCATTTTTTCAAAAAATATATTTTTTTCAAAAAACAAGGGCAGAGACATATCTCCGCCCCGTTCGATGATTATTCATCTACGCTATAGTTTGGAGCCTCTTTGGTAATGTGGATGTCATGAGGATGGCTCTCCTTTAAGGATGCAGCCGAGATCTTGACAAATCTGCCATTGTCCTTAAGCTCCTGAATGTTATGCGCGCCGCAGTATCCCATACCAGACCTAAGTCCACCCATCAGCTGGAACACCGTATCCTCAACACTTCCCTTGTATGCCACGCGGCCCTCCACACCTTCAGGAACGAGCTTCTTTGCATTCTCCTGGAAGTAACGATCCTTGCTTCCACTCTCCATGGCTGCAATGGATCCCATTCCACGATATACCTTGTATTTTCTTCCTTGGAAGAGCTCGTAATCTCCAGGGCTCTCCTCACAGCCTGCGAACATGCTACCCATCATACATACGTTGCCGCCTGCTGCCAATGCCTTAGTAATGTCTCCGGAATACTTGATGCCGCCATCCGCGATGATGGGGATGCCATACTCCTTAGCAACTTCATAACAATCCATAACCGCCGTGATCTGAGGTACGCCAATACCTGCAACGACACGGGTCGTACAAATGGAACCAGGTCCGATACCAACCTTCACTGCGTCAGCACCTGCTTCGATCAAAGCTTTGGTAGCTTCGCCGGTTGCCACGTTTCCTGCGATCACGGGGAGCTCAGGATATGCCTCCTTGATCATCTTTACGCAGTTGATAACGTTCTGGGAATGACCATGTGCGGAATCCAGCACAACGACATCCACCTTTGCCTTTACCAAAGCCGCAACTCTGTCAAGCACGTTTGCAGTAATACCAACGGCAGCACCACAAAGAAGTCTTCCCATGGAATCCTTTGCTGCCAAAGGATATTTCACGGTCTTTTCAATGTCCTTGATGGTGATAAGGCCCTTTAGGTTATAATCCTTGTCCACGATGGGAAGCTTCTCTTTGCGAGCCTTCGCAAGAATCTTCTTTGCTTCCTCAAGGGTAGTTCCCTCGGGAGCAGTAATCAGTCCCTCGCTGGTCATGGACTCTTTGATTTTCTTGGTGAAATCTGTCTCGAATTTCAGATCACGATTGGTGATGATTCCGACGAGCTTCTTGCCTTCCGTAATGGGAACGCCGGAGATGCGGAACTTTGCCATCAAGGCATCTGCATCTGCTAAGGTATGCTCGGGGGTTAAAGAAAATGGATCCGTAATAACTCCGTTTTCAGAACGTTTTACTTTGTCCACCTCTTCTGCCTGCGCCTCGATGGACATGTTCTTGTGGATGATGCCAATACCGCCCTGTCTCGCCATGGCAATGGCCATGCGATGCTCCGTAACGGTGTCCATTCCGGCACTCATCATGGGAATGTTCAGTTTAATCGTCTTCGTCAGGTAAGTCGTTAAGTCAACCTGGTTTGGAATGACCTGTGAGTAGGCAGGTACCAAAAGTACGTCATCAAAGGTAATGCCTTCACCGATAATTTTACCCATTTTCTTTCCCTCCTATATTTTTATTCTTTTGAAATTATTTCAATGATGATAGCAGAGAATTGGGCGGCTGTCAACACCCAATTTGCATTTTAAGTTTCGATTTTTTAATCTGAATATACCTTCCTGGGATTTGCATTTTTCATAACCTTAATCATTTCCTCGGAAGGACTGATGATAATCCGCTCTCCACCCTCATAATAAAAGACATAGCGTTTGTCGGGCTTGTCCTCATAGCCAATGCTATAATCGATATCCTTTGTTTGACGATTCTTATAATTGTCCAACCGATAGGATTTGATGGGGGCCATGATCTCCATGCGCTCCATCGTATAGGTTGCAACCTTTTTTCTCCTTGTCTGCGCCAGAATCTTATCTACGGATAATTCTTTATCAATATAAAGATATTCATATTCCACGTCACCCAACATGCCAACATAATATCCTGCAGCGCCCAGAGCCAGGCCCAAAATCACTCCAATCACGCCCGTCCCGATCACCATGGACAAAAAGGCAACTGCACAGAGCGCATAAAGTAGCGCCCTCAAAATCTTAAAAACAAAGGCTCCCTTCGCCTTTACCAGACATTCCACGTATGCTTCACTCATTGTTTCATCCTTCCTTTTGTCTCTTTCCGATTTTGCCTATGCAACTATCATAGCTCATAAAATCTGAAGTTTCAAGGTTTTCACAATTTTTTTAGAATTGAATTAGAAAGGTTTCATTGACAGATCCCGTGGAAAACATTATGATAACTAATGTCATAAAGATCAGAAAGCGATGGTGATATCAATGCCTTTAATGGATGAATTTAAAGAAGAACGCGATGAAATCAAAAATCGCAGTTTCAAGGAGAGAATGTCCTACTTCTGGGATTATTATAAATGGCACGTCATTGGTGGCATCTGCGGCGTCTTTCTGGTTGTTTCACTCATACATACCTTTCTTACCAATAAAGATACCGCCTATTACAGTGCGTTTATCAACATGGCGGAGACCATATATTCCGAAGATTATAAAAACGATTTTGCAAAGCTGGCTAATATTGATTTGGAAACCTCCGTTCTGTACTTCGACTCTGACATGTTTCTGGATTTTTCCGCCATGGATGATGCAACCGTTCAGACCACGCAGAAAATCATGGTTCACATCACTGCAGGCGATCTGGATTCCATCATTGGCGACCTTCCGGCAATAGATCGCTATGCCTATAATGACGTGCTGATGGATCTCCGAGATTTCTTGACGGACGAAGAGCTTAAGAAATACGAAAAAGATTTCTATTACGCAGACCGCGCCCTGCTTGAGGAGGCTAAGCAGAATCCCAAGCTGGAATATCCATCGGATCCAACGGATCCCTCTTCCATGAAGGATCCCATGCCCGTTGCCATCCGTGTCAATGACTGTAAAAAGCTTAGTGAAACCTATGTCTTTGGTGAGAACCAATACTTCGCCGTGATCGTCAACAGCAAGCACCAAGACTTAAACCATCTTTTTTTGAATTACCTCAAGGAAAACTAGTCTAAGAATTCCTTTAGCAAAGCCGTGACGGTCAAGGCTTCCGCCTGACCCTTCATGGCTTTCATTGTTTGTCCCACAAGATAACCCAGCGCCTTATCCTTTCCCTTCCGATAATCCTCTACGGACTTTAGGTTTTCCTCAATGACCTTTTGCACGGTCTTGCGCAAAAGTCCTTCATCTTGAACCGTCAGCAGGCCATGTGCCGTAACATACTCCTGCGGATCCACGTTCTCCTCAAACGCCGCCTCAAACACCTGCTTTGCCACGGCATTCGTTATTTTTTTATCCTCATTCATGCGAATCAAGGTGGCAAAATGCGCTGGGGAAAGACGTATGTCCTCTGGATCCATTTCCTTTTCCCGTAGCAGTCGAAGCCCCTCTCCCATCAACCAATTGCTGACCTTTTTGGGTGAAACGCCTTGCGCCGCCGTTAGTTCAAACAGTCTTGCCAGATGAACGGATTCCGTAAGGAGCGTAGCGTCATATTCCGGCAAACCATATTCCTGAACAAATCTCTTCTGCTTTTCTTCTCGAAGCTCCGGCTGGCTGTCACGTACCTTCTGAATCCATGCCTCAGAAATATGTACGGGTGGCAGATCCGGATCTGGAAAATACCGGTAATCCCGTGCATCCTCCTTCGAACGCATGGAAACGGAGCACCCCTTCGCATCATCCCACCTGCGCGTCTCCTGAATCACCTCTTCACCAGCATCCAATAGTGCTTGTTGTCTCTCCTTTTCAGCGGAAATGGATCTGGTAATTGCCCGGAAGGAATTCAGGTTTTTCATTTCCGTTCTGGTTCCCAGGCACTCCTTGCCTGCCTCGCGCAGGGAAAGATTGACGTCCACGCGCATGGAGCCCTCCTGTAGCTTACAGTCACTGGCGCCAAGATAACCAATGATTGTTCTAAGCCGCGAAATAAATGCGATGGTATCCTCGCTGCTACGAAGATCAGGCTCAGAGACAATCTCAATCAGCGGAACGCCAGCACGATTATAATCCACAAGCGTCTCTCCGGCATCGTCATGAAGAAGCTTGCCCGCATCCTCCTCCAGATGAAGCTCATGAATGCGAATTAGCTTTTTCCTCTGCCCTTCTCCTATCTCCAACCAGCCATTTTTACAAATGGGCGAATAGAGCTGCGATATTTGGTAATTCTGTGGGTTATCTGGATAAAAATAGTTTTTACGGTCAAAGCGCGTTGTGCGACTTACTTCGCAGTGCAGCGCCAACCCCACTGCCATGGCAAGCTCCGTTGCTCTGCGATTTAGCTTTGGAAGCGTTCCCGGCATGCCAAGGCAAACAGGGCAAACCTGCGTATTGGGCGGTGCACCAAAGGCCGTACTGCAACCGCAAAAGATTTTGGTCTGCGTGGCCAGCTCGACGTGAACCTCGACCCCGATCACGGTTTCATATTCCTTCTTCACGCTTGTCCCATCCCCTCTTCCCATCTTGCCTTGCTTTCAGGCTGCCTGGTATCTCCAAATTGTCCAAAACCTCCAAGCTGCCCAAGCTCATCAATCCGCCTAGAACCTCTAAGCTGTCGAAATCCACCAAAGACTTGTTCCCACGTGGCGGCAGCACGAAAAATGGTTCTCTCCTGAAAGCGGTCTGCCATCAGCTGCAAGCCGATCGGCATTCCCTGGGCATCCCTTCCGCATGGCAAGCTCATGGCAGGGATTCCTGCCAAATTCGCCGGAACGGTATAAACATCCGCGAGATATGCCTGAGTTGGGTCCTCCTCCACTTTTCCAAGCTTCGGCGCCGTTGTCGGTGCAACTGGCCCAAGCAGCAAATCATAGGTCTGAAATACCTCGTCAAAGCGGTTCTTAATCAGGCGCCGTGCCTTCATCGCCTTTAAGTAATATTGTTCATAGTAGCCTTCACTGAGTGCAAAGGTTCCAAGAAGAATTCTGCGTTTTACCTCTTCGCCAAAGCCCTTCGCCCTCGTCTGGCGATAGGTATCATGCAAGCCTGTACCAGCCTCGCGCAAACCATATTTCATGCCATCATATCTCTCGAGATTGGAGCTTGCCTCCGCGCAGGCGATGGTATAATAGGTTGGAACTGCATAGTGCACAAGACCCAGTTCAAATTCTTCCACAATCGCTCCCTGTGCTTCTAGTTCCTTCACCGCTGCCCTGACGGCATGCTCCACTTCAGGCTGCAGTTTCTCCTCAAAATAATCCTTCGGAATACCGATCTTTAGTCCGCTGACTCCCTCCGTCAATGCCGACTGCAAATGAAGTGGCTCGTGCCTTAGGGAGGTTGCATCCTTTTCGTCATAGGAGGCAATCGCTTCCATGACCGCGGCACAATCCCTCACGTCCTTGGTGATCGGTCCAGCTTGATCCATGGAGGAACAGTACGCAATCAGCCCATATCGGGATACCGTTCCGTAGGTTGGCTTCAGACCTACAAGCCCGCAATGCGCGGCAGGTTGACGAATCGAGCCACCCGTGTCCGTGCCAAGCGCCGCAAAGCACTCCCCGCTGGCAACAGCCGCCGCACTTCCTCCTGAGGATCCACCAGCGCTTCGCTCTTCATCCCAAGGATTACGCGTAGCGCCTGCAAAGGAACGCTCCGTCGTATTTCCCATGCCAAATTCATCCAAATTCGTTTTCCCGAGAATGAAAGCGCCCGCGCTCTCCAAATTTCGAACAACCGTCGCATCATAAGGCGGTACAAAATTCTTAAGAATCTTGCTTCCACAGGTGGTACGCATCCCTTTCGTACAAAGGTTATCCTTCACGGCAAAGGGGACGCCCGCCAAGGGTCCGCTCACCTCACCATTCAAAAGTTTCTTTTGCAGAAGCCTCGCCTTCGCCCGTGCTCCCGCCAAATCCAAGGTCACGTAACAGTGAAGACTCTCCTCACGCTCCTGAATCCTCTCGATGACCGCCTCCAGCGCTTCCTCCACGCCGACCTCGCCGAATTTAATCTTTTTCCCCAGCTCCACCGCCGTCAATTCCAAAATCCCCATTTCCCCATCCATCATCTTTTTCTACACTACGTCCATCATCTTTTTTCAGATTTCGTCCATCATCTTTTCCCAGACTTCGTCCATCATCTTTTTTCATACTAGTTCCATCATCTTTTCCCACACTATGTCTATCATGTTTTTTGAGGATCCCACGCACACTCTATCCATTCTAGTCAAAAGCAGCCTAATTTAGCCAAATCTAAATTCTGCCGTAACCTCGAGGGGATAGTTTGGATCGTCTTTCTAGGTCAAAAGGTTACTAGAAAGACGATCCAAACTAAATCCCCGAGTTCCGACCTTAATTTCGACCTTAATTTCGACCTTACTCTTGGCATTCAGAACGTCTTGGGAACCTCAAAAAACTCCCCTCTCCTTTTGGGTGCATTTCCAAGCGCCTCCTCCCGGTCCAGATCCTGCGTCACCAAATCCTCACGGAAGGCATTCCCCGCCTGCTCTTCATTTACTTGATACAAAGGCTCTACGCCACCAAGCTCGAGCCCCTCCAGCATTCCAGCAAAATCTACCAGCCTTTGAAAATCTCGCAAAACCTGGTCCCGTTCCTTCGGAAGCTCGAGCTCTGCCAGCCTGCTGACCCTCTCCAACACCTTCTCATTTACCATTGGCATCTATCCTCGCCTTACGATTTCTCACTATAAGAAGTCACAATCAAGAAAGGGGAAATCCGCCTCGTGAGCCCTGATTTCCCCTCATTGCCTTATAATGCCTTAATTCTTTCGATTGCTTCCACGGTATTCTCGTAGCTGCCGAATGCATTTACGCGGAAATAATGCTCTCCACTCGGTCCAAAGCCTGAACCAGGCGTACCAACTACGTTCGCCTTCTCCAGCAGATAATCAAAGAACTCCCAGCTTGTCATGTTGCCAGGCGTGCGAAGCCATACATAAGGAGCATTCACGCCGCCAGACACCGTATAACCGGCTTCCTTCAAACCATTAAAGATGTATTTTGCATTCTTCATGTAATATGCAACCTGCGCCTTCAGTTGAGCCTGACCGGCCTCTGAATAAACGGCTTCACCAGCACGCTGAATAATGTAGGGAGCACCGTTGTACTTGGTACCATGTCTTCTCGCCCAAAGTCCATGTAATGCAACGCCATCGACCTTCAGATCCTTAGGAACAACCGTAAAGCCAAGACGCACGCCCGTAAATCCGGCATTCTTTGAGAAGGAACGAAGTTCAATCGCGCAGGTTCTTGCGCCTTCGCACTCATAAATGGAATGCGGAACACCTTCCTCAGAAATATATGCCTCATAAGCTGCGTCATAAATGATAACCGCGCCTACCTTGTTTGCGTAATCCACCCACTCCTGCAGCTGTGCCTTCTTAATGGTCGCGCCAGTAGGATTATTCGGGAAGCAAAGATAAATCAGATCCGGAACCTCCTTCGGAATTTCAGGGACAAAATTGTTTTCCGCAAGGCAAGGCATATAGATCACGTCGCTCCAGGTCTCCTTTACCTTGTCGTAGGTGCCGGTACGGCCTGCCATAACGTTGGAATCTACGTATACGGGATATACGGGATCGCCTACGGCAATCTTATTGTCCAGGCTAAAGATTTCCTGAATATTTGCCGCGTCAGACTTCGCACCGTCCGAAACAAAGATCTCATCTGCACTGATCTTGCAGCCCTTTGCCTCATAATCCTTCTTTGCAATGACGTCTCTCAAAAATTCATATCCAAGATCAGGTGCGTATCCACGGAAGGTCTCAGCCTTACCCATCTCATCCACTGCCTTATGAAGACTTTCAATAATTGCAGGGGCCAAAGGCTGGGTCACGTCGCCAATGCTCAGCTTAATCACCTTCTTATCAGGATTTGCCGCCTGATATTCACGAACCTTTCTTGCCACCGTTGAAAACAGGTAGCTGCCAGGAAGCTTCAAATAATTATCATTTAATTTTGCCATGGTTTTTCTCCTCCTAATTTATCGCTCGCGATATTTTCAAATTTCACCCTCAAAAACCGTCACCGAAGGCCCCGTCAAAAGAAGCCGGCCCGTGGATGGGTGTCTTTGCACCAATAACTCACCGCCTAATAGTGTAACAGTTATTTTCTCATCCGTCAAACCCTTTTGCATACAAACTGCTGCCGCCGCACAGGCACCCGTCCCACAGGCAAGCGTTTCCCCGACGCCGCGCTCCCAAACACGCATCATAATATGCCCCCGGTCCATCACTCTTACGAATTCCACGTTCGTTCCCTCAGGGAACTCCTCCGCCCTTTCCAAAAGAGGACCTGCCGTCTGCGTCGGCCATTCTTCCCCCTTCTCCAAAAGCACCACCGCATGCGGGTTTCCCATGGATACACAGTAAATCCTCCAGCCCTGCACCATCCGCTCCCCTATGTCCTTATGCATCCGTAGCATTTCCCATTGGGGCTCCTTTATGTCTCTCGCGATTCCCCCCGCCTTATCCATCATGTTCAAACTGTTGTCGTTTTGGGTCTTAACGGCCTCGAACCACGCCTGCCCCATGTCGGCAGATAGCCAAGCCCTGTCTCCTTCTCCCTTCAGATATTCCACCGTGACCAATTTCCCCATGCACTCGATCAAAAAGCGCCTCTCCTTTGACCATCCCTGCTCCCAGAAATATTTCCCCGCGCACCGAATGCCGTTTCCGCACATTTCCGCCCTGCTTCCATCCGGATTGTACATCTCCATTTCCAGCCTCGCCCTTCGTCCCTCCTGCAAAATCAAAAGGCCGTCCGCCCCAATGCCATAATGCCTGTCACAAAGACGCTTTGCCAATTCCCCGCGCTCACACTCCTTTGGGAAAAAGCACCTTGCGTCCAACACGACATAATCATTCCCGCATCCCTGCATTTTCGTAAAATGCATAAAAAACCCGCCTTCCACACTTCTCTTATTGATCAGTGTATGAAGGCGGGATTCCGATCATTACGATCCCTTTATTGTCTGTACATCATCAAGACCATCTGCGCAGTCTCGACAAGACTGGTGCCACTCTCCATGCTGCTCTTTTGAAGGTACCTGTGGGCTTCCTCCTCCGTCATGTTATTTCGGTCGATCAACATGTCCTTGGCTTCCTTGACCAGGGCATCCTCCTGCTCCGTCCTCTTTAGGGGAACCTGTTCCTTCTTCTTTCGGCGCCTGGCGATATCGTCCGTCATCATGCCGACGGTATTCACGAAATCATTCAGTTTCAGCGGCATCGAAAGACAGATTACGTCGTCTCCGTAGGCCTCTGCCAAAAATCGCTGGGATGCAAGCAACAGCAGCTCGAAGCCATCGGGTAGATAGAATTTTAATTCATGATAAAGCATGTCCTCTAGCTTATAACCGCAAATCACTAATCCATCGCGTAATCCGTCCGTCTGGCTGATGGCCTGGGCTCCCGTCGTACAAACACTCGTCACGTGGAAGCCGCTCCGCACCAATATGCTCTTGATTGTTTTTGCTTCTTCCAGCTTGGGAAGTGCTACAATGACATTGACCAAAGCCTACACCCCCTTTTCCCGTATCAGGGCGTCAGCGTCATTAATATTTTGAAAGATATTCATCCAGCTCCCACTGTGTCACGCTACGGCTATAGCGGTCGCACTCCTGTCTCTTGGTTGCAATGTAATGCTTAGCGACATGCTCACCCAAAGCATCCATCAGTACCTGATCCTGCTCCAGTGCATCCAAAGCCTCCATCAGCGTCTTGGGAAGACGCTCTACGTTCAGCTCCTTGCGTTCTGCATCCGTCATGGTCAAAAGGTTCTTCTCAATCTTCTCGGGCGGCTCAATCTTATTTCTCAAGCCGTCAAGTCCTGCCTCCAGACAAAGGGCAAGCGTCAGATAAGGATTTGCCGAGGAATCCGGGCTGATCATGACAATTCTGGTACCCTCACCCCTGCGGATCGTAGGAATTCTAAATAGGCTCGTCCGATTGTTCTTGCTCCATGCAATATAGGGAGATGCATCTGAATCGGATGCCAATCTCTTATAGGAATTTACCAAGGGATTTGCCACTGCGGTGATACCCTTTGCGTGCTTCATCAGGCCGCCAAGGAAATAATATGCTTCCTTTGACATGAAGTTTGGATCCTCAGGATCACGGAAAATGTTTCTGCCATCCTTGGTCAGATTCATGTTCAGGCACATGCCTGAACCGCAAACGCCGTTCAGGGGCTTGGGCATAAACGTTGCATGCAGGCCATGTCTGCGGGCAATGGTGCGAACTGCCAGCTTAAAGGTCATGATGTTGTCTGCCGTGGTCAGAGCCTCGTCATAGCGGAAGCAAATCTCATGCTGCGCGGGAGACTTCTCATGGTGAGAGCTCTCAGCCACAAAATTCATGTCATCAAGTGCCAGCACGATGTCGCGTCTCGCATTTTCGCCAAAATCCAAAGGTCCAACATCAAAGAATCCAGCCTGCTCCATCGTCTTCGTGGTCGGCATTGCGTTCTCATCCGTATTAAAGAGGAAAAACTCACACTCAGGACCCACTTCAAAGCCATATTCCATGTCCTTCAAATGCTCTACCGCACGGCGAAGCACATATCTTGGATCTCCCTCAAAGGGCTCTCCATTCTGACGATACACGTCACATACCATTCTTGCGACCTTGCCCTGCTGAGGTCTCCAAGGGAAGGTCTCAAAGGTTCCCGGAATGGGATGAAGATATAGATCCGGCTCATCCATACCGCCAAAGCCCTCGATGGCAGAGCTGTCAAACTTGCACTCGTTCTTCAGCGTTTTACTGAGCTGGCTGGCGGTCACTGCCATATTCTTAAGATTGCCCAGAATATCGGTAAACTGCAACCGAATAAACTTTACGTCCTCTTCCTGCACCATTGTTACAATGTCTTCCTGCATTAAATTCCTCATGTCGTAACCTCCGTTTCCATATAGTTTCGTTCTCGATGAATCTTCTTTTATTGTCAAAAGAGGCGTGCTTACAACATCGTAAGAACGCCTTGTGTCATTACATTTATGATACTATTTTTTATCTACACTTGTCAATGAAAAAGTCATAAAGAACCACTGATTTGCATATATCTGAAAATGAGAGATTCCATAGTTTTGTTTTTACAAGGAGATCACCTATGAGCGCAAAAACAAAAATAATTGTACTTCACCTGAAGGAAGTAATTTGGGCCGGCATTCTCACGGCTCTGGGGCTCTTTTTGATCCTGCTTTTGATCCTACTCTTTGTCCCGAAAAAAGAGAGCACGGAGCAAGTGCTGACGCCCCCCAATTACCATCCTGGCATCTATAAGTCCGAACTGTATTTGGGCGGCAACTCCATTGAGGTGGAAACCATCATGGAGCAGGACCGCATCTCCTCCATTCGACTGCTGAATCTGGATGAAGCCATTACGACTGCCTATCCTCTCCTCGCACCAACCATGGATTATGTCTGTGCGCAGGTTCTGAAAAATCAATCCGTTGAAGACGTGGAGCTCGAACCCAGCGCTAAATATACCACTTTGGTTCTTTTGGATGCAATCAGTAATTGTCTGGAAAAGGCGAGGGTCAAAAAGGATTAGTCTCTGGTCGCCTTGGCGTGTAGTGCGCGCAGTTCCTCCGGATTGAACTGATATTGCTTTCCACAGAACTGGCAGCCTACCTCCACGTCCTTTCCTTCGTCGATCATGTCCTGAAGCTCCTTGCGTCCAATACTAATCAGGGCACGCTCTACCCGGGCCTTGCTACAATCACATTGGAAGGAAGCCGGTGCCTGATCCGTCACCTGAACGTCCAGCCCATCGAGGACAATGCCAAGAATCTCTTCCGGAGTCTTTCCCTCGTCCAGCATGGTCGTCACGGATTTCAGGCCCTTAATGTTCTCCTCCAGCTTAGCAATGATCTCTTCCTCCGCGAAGGGCATCAGCTGAACGATAAAGCCGCCCGCCTGCCGGACGGTATTGTTTTTTTCCATTAAAACGCCAAGCCCTACGCAGGACGGAACCTGTTCGGATGCGGCAAAATAATAGGTCAGATCCTCCGCGATCTCGCCCGTCTGAAGCTGCACCTGTCCGGAATAAGGCTCCTTGAGTCCCATATCCTTAATGACGGTCAGCGTTCCAGCGCCTACGGCTCCCGCCACGTCGAGCTTTCCAATGGCATTGGCAGGTAAAATGACGTCGGGAACGATGGGATAGCCCTTGACGTGCCCCACGGCATCTGCCGTCACCGTGATCCCTCTGACAGGCCCATCGCCCTTAATTTGCAGGGTTAACAGATCCTCACCCTTTAGCATGGAGCCCATCATCACTCCGGCGCTCAGCAGTCTTCCCAATGCCGCGGTAATGACAGGACTGGTATTGTGTGCCTGTCTCGCCGTCTCCACCGTCTCTTTTGTGGTACAGGCAAACGCCCTGATCTGGGCATTCGCAGCCGTTGCCCTGACAATATAATCCGTCATGTTCTTCTCCTCTTTTGCAGTGCCTGCTTTACAAGCAACTGACATTCTTATTTCAATCCCTTCATCTGCTCCTTAGCGACAACATAAACGCGTTCCGAGGTCTCGCGAACCTCCCCCTCGTCGTCTGCATCACGCAAAAGAAGCACCTTGAATCCGGCCTGCTCCAGCAGTCGTTGTATCTCCTCCGACTGGTAGCCCCTTTGCAGATGCGTCTCCGTCACCCGCTCAAACAAGTCTCCCTCGCGCTTAAGGAACATGGTTAGGTCATATTCATTGATCCGTTCCTCAACGTCATAATAGTTTTCCCAAATAAAGCTACAATCTTCCCGATTCTCAGCAATTACCGTATCGCCGATGATCTCACGATATTTATAGTCCGTGTTAAAATCAAAAAGAAAAACACCTCCTGGATAGAGGTAATTGTTCACCAGAGAAAAGACCTGTAATAGCTCGTCCTCCTCCAAGATATAATTGATGCAATCACAGACACTCACGACAGTTCCAACCGTGCTGTACAGGGAAAGCTCTCGCATGTCCTGTTGGAGATAGAGAATCTCAGAGCCGCTTTGTTCCCGCTTCTCCATCGCCCTCTCCAGCATGGCTTCGGAGGAATCAATGCCGATGACGTCAAATCCTTCCTCATACAGCATCTCCGAAAAGGTTCCCGTACCGCAGCCAAGATCCACGACCAAATCGCGTTCCGAAGCAAGAAGCTCTTCCTCGGAAATGGATTCCATCTCCCCTTCCTCTGCCGTTTTCGCCATGGCTTCCGTTTCGTCCGCCCAAGCGGCCACGCTCGCCTGATCCTGCTCCAGCTCAGCTTCGAGCGACCTTTGTTTTGGCTTTGACACGCCATATTTCTGAATCAAAGAAACGATCCGCTTCCTCCACGCCTCATAGGGCGTATCATCCATCAGTTCATCATAGACGGACGCAAAATCTGAATACGCCTCTGCCATGGCCTCTCCTCCTATCGTTACTGACCTTCGTTATCCCGCGATCCATTTTTCCAATGGCTTTCATCAGCAAACGCTAACCTGCGATCTGCTTTACCATCTCCACGATGCTCGTAACGCCAAGGCCCATAATCAGACCTGCCAGAATGACTCCCAGCATCACGGCAATAATGCTCTTCTTAAAATTCATGTCCAAAAGGCTTGCCGCTAGAGTTCCCGTCCAAGCGCCCGTTCCAGGCACCGGGATTCCCACGAATAAAAAGAGTGCCACGTAAAGTCCGCGTCCCGCCTTCTCCTGCAGCTTTGCGCCTCCCCTGTGTCCCTTCTCCAGACAGAAGGTAAAAAACTTACCGATCACGGGCTTGTCAGCTCCCCATTCCAGCACCTTTCTTGCAAAGAAAAAGATTACGGGAACCGGCAGCATGTTGCCAATGATGCAGATCACATAGGACCAAATGACTGGCAGGTGATACACGTTAATTGCCATGGGCACGGCCACGCGAAGCTCAATCAGCGGCACCATGGAAATAAAAAAAACAATCAAGTAATGCAATAATGTTTCAGACATTGTTTCTTCTCCCTCATTCCGATCTCAAATTCAGCTTATTTTATCTGGACTTTAAATATTCCTTCAGGAAGGCAATCAGCGTATCCATCTCCTCATCCGTGCCAATGGTAATACGCAGGCAATTGTCAATCCTGGGTTTGTTCCAATGTCTTACGTAAATGTCCTGCTCACGCAAGGCCTCGAAGATCTCCTTCGCAGGAACGGTCTTATGAGACGCAAAAAGGAAGTTCGTCTTGGAATCCGGGAAGGTAAAGCCAAGCTCTGCCAGCTCCTTCTTCACTCTTTCCCTCGTTGCAATGATCTTTCCCGTCACCATCTTAAAATATGCATCATCCTTGACTGCCTCCACGCCAAGCGCAATCGCTGGCCTGTTCATGGTATAGGAGTTGATGGAAAACTTCACGTCATTCAAATATTTAATCAGCTTCTCGCTACCGATACAAAAACCAATGCGAAGACCCGCCATGGATCTGGATTTTGAGAAGGTCTGTACGATCAACAGATTGTCATATTTCTCCACCAGAGGAAGTGCGCTTTCCCCGCCAAAATCAACATACGCCTCATCAACAATCACGACCACGTCCGTATTGGCCCTGATGATCTCCTCCACCTTCTCCAATGGCTCAAACACGCCTGTCGGCGCATTGGGATTCGGGAAAATCACGCCGCCATTAGGTTGCTTGTAATCCTCAGGATTGATCTTCCAATTCTCATCCAACGGACAGGTCTTGTAGGGAATGCGATAAAGCGCAGCCCAAACGTCATAAAAGGAATAAGTCACGTCCGGGAACAAAATCGGCTTGTCACTGTTAAAGAAGGTCAGGAACGCCGTTGCAAGCACGTCATCTGATCCAACGCCGACAAACACCTGCTTCGGACTTACGTGATAATACTCCGCCAAAGCATTTACCAGGGAGGTCACGTTCTGATCCGGATAAAGTCTCAGATTCCCCAGATTCATTGCCTCCTGCGCTTTTTGTACGCCAGGTGCGGGGGGATAAGGACATTCATTCGTGTTCAGCTTAATCATCTTTGCCTTTTCAGGCTGTTCTCCTGCAACATAGGGCACACATTTTCTAATATTACTTTCCCAGCTTTTTTCGCTCATTTTTTACCTCTTGCCATTCCTTTCAGCTATTCCTGTTAGCAATTATCCTTTGTTCTGAAGCATTACTTTTCCAGCTTTTCCAAAGCGCCCAAATACTGCGCTGCTTTCTCCTCCATCCCCATGGATTCGTAGCAATGGACCAAACCGCGCAGGGGAATCAGCTTCCCGCTCGTCATGCTCATGATCGGCTTTGTCTTGTAGGCTGCCTTATAATACCAGGTCACGGCTTCCTCCAAGTCACCCGCATCCTCATAAAAATGACCAAGCTCACAGCAAATCTCGGAGCACGCCTTTTCCGCAATAACCTTCGATGCATACTTAAAGAAAATCACGGGTTCCTCCGTCATTCTTGCCGCCCTTGCAACTACGCAACAGGCCTTCGTCACCTCTTCACGATCTCGCCGCTCGTCCATGGCGGAATCCATAAAGAAAGCCATGCCCTCCTCGAGATCCGATTCCTTTCCGAGAAGATACAGCTCCTTGGCATACATGTCGTGCAGACGTTTGTTTAAGTGCATCCCTCTGCGAATTTGATTTCTAAAGTTTTCAAGGTTTCTGGCCTCATGCGCTTCCTGCGGGAAGTGCGTGATCGTCACGTCACTGTCATAGATGACCGGTTCTAAGCGTACCATCTCATGAATGGAGCCTTCCCATACGAACTCCCTCTGACGCTTAAAGAGCTTTAAGCGGTATTCCTCGTCAAAGATATGATCAACGTCCTTTTCCATGCGGGTCACGCACTTCATTCTGACAATCTCGATCTCTGGCAGCAGGCACTCCTTCAAGGAGCGAAAGTGCTTTATGTCACTGCTCTCTAAAACCTCATCCGCGTCCATGGTCATGATATAATCCATGGCTGCGTGCGAAAAGGCAAAATTTCTTGCCTTGCTAAAATCGTCCACCCACTGAAAATCATAAATTTGATCCGTGAACTTTTTTGCAATCTCCTTGGTGTAATCCGTAGAACCCGTATCCACGATCACAATTTCATCCACAAGATCCGCAATGGAGCTAAGGCATCTCTCAAGGACGCGCTCCTCATCCCTGACGATCATACATAGCGAAATTCGAATCATCTTCGTCTCCCGGCTTTCTTTCTCATTTCTTGTCATTATTTAAGAAAAAAATACAGAAAATATTATAGCAAAAAAGCAGGAAGGACACAAGACCAAACTAAAAAAGGCCTCCGTCACTCATGCATCTTGTAGTCTTTGTCTTCCTCGATAAGTTCAATCATGCATTCAGCTATTTTAGGATCAAACTGTGTTCCTTCATTCTTCCGAAGCTCGCTGCGAACCATGTCCTGAGACAGATACTTTCGGTAGCTGCGGTTGCTCGTCATGGCATCATAACTATCGGCCACGGCAATGATCCTTGCGAAATAAGGGATGTCCTCTCCGGCCTTTCCGTCCGGATACCCCTTCCCATCATAGCGTTCATGATGCCAATGTGCACCAATGGAGAGATCCGGCCGGCTCTTGATCTCGTCCAAAATGCCAAAGCCAACACCTGGGTGCGTCTTAATCACGGCATATTCCTCTTCCGTCAGCTTTAACTTACTATTAATGATTTCATTCGGTACGCCTATTTTACCAATATCATGCAGCAATCCCATGTAATAGACATTCTCGCAGTCTTCTTCAGAAAGTCCAAGCTTCTCTGCCAGCATTCTTGAATACTTCGCCACGCGCACGGAATGACCTCGCGTATACTCGTCCTTGGCATCGATGGTGTGCGCCAGTGCTTCCATGACTTCAACGGAAAGGGTTTTTACTTCCTCCTTCGCCTTCACTGCCTCATTGGTTTCATGAATGTTTCTGATGATCACGTAAAAAGCCCAAATGAGCAAGAAGATGAGCATGGTGGAAAAAAAGAACAGTGTAAGGATCGTCAGGAATTCCTCGTAAGTAAGCAGTAACCCGGCAATAACGCCATATAATAAAATGAAGGCAATGGGAGGAATGAGAAATACCTTCCAATTCACTTTCACCTTCACGTAAGCTAATTTTGCAAACGCTTTGACGTCCAAAACATAAAACAACAATAGCGCAATGATTGCCATGATCGTGCATGCAATGCTAATGCCATTTCGCGCGGACATGTTTGACAGTAATTCGCCATCTCCGGAATCCCTAAAGACAGCCACTAGGTTAATTGCCCCAAACGTCACAAACAAAAAAAGAACAGAATTATAATTCTTTACGTGCAACCATTTTCCGCAAAGCCATGCCATGAGGAGGGTATGCGCAAGATAGAAAGGTCCTGCGAGCATATATGGGAAAATATTGACCATGAATAACATTACCCATTTCTTCGTAATATGAAAATCAAACAATCCAATAACAGCGTCCGCAAGACCAAGACCGCATATCAAGGCAAATACCAGTCCCACCATCGAATTCGCCAAGACCGTTAATATAAACAACACGATCCTATTCTTTTTTCCGTCCCAAAAACATTTTGACAACGACCAAAACAACATCAAGGAACTAAAAATATAATAAATAAATTGGCTTACGGAATCAATGAGTTCCAGTTGTGCTACCATGTCTTTTTCCTAATCTCTTATCTCAAGCTTTCGTTATTTTTTCCTTACCCTGCGATCCAATTCCGGATGATTCTGATAAAAGGCAGCCTTATCCTTGTACATCTCTTCATCTGCCTTCTTTATCGCCTGTCGGACATTACAACCTTCCGCACAGTATGCAGTCCCGAACGCAAAGCTTACGTCAGGTGTATTCTCCAAGAGCTTTCGCATCTCGGAGAGTTGTTGTTCCAAAACATCCTCCGTGATGCCAGGGCACAAGATCACAAACTCATCCCCTCCGGCCCGGTAGATTTCCCAGTCTCCAAATCCAATTTTTAAAAGGGAAGCCGCTTTGACAAGCAACCTGTCTCCAGCTTCATGACCCTTTTCATCATTTACGGTCTTCAGGCCATTCAGATCGGCAAATACCACGCCAACACTCTTCGAACCATCCCTTTCTCCGGATGCATACTTTTCAACGCACTCATTCAACGCATTTCTGCTCTTCAGCTGCGTCAGCTCATCCACCATACTTCTGACTTCCAAGCGCGCCAGCAACTGATGATTATAGATCACGGCAGCGATTAGGAAACTACAAAGTTCCAAAGTTTCTTTAATCTTATCCGTAAGCGCAACATCATAGTTTGCAGCCCATATAAACCCAACCAGCATCTGATTGGACCGAACGGCATACAGAATAATGTTATGGATTTCATGCAGGCAGAGCGAATGATACCACTCTGGATCCCGCTCCTCTATCACCTTCAGATCTTCAAGAATCAGGCAATCGCTGAGTGCCAGATCTCTTTCCCATGCCTCGGCCACTTCAAAAGGCGTCCTTCCCATTTCAGAAGCGAAATCCTCAAGTGCCCCATCCCGCCGTCCATCCACGCCAATGAAGCTACAGGTTCTCCGATTCTTGTCAACCGTGAACAGCGAGCACTTTTCCGCGCCGCAAACCTTTTTGATTTCCGCCGCCGTAGATGCCATTGATTGGTAAAAATCCGTACTTTCGTGCAATTTGATGCTGATCTCCATCACCGCATTCGCCACGTCGGAAGATTTTTGGGACATGGAATCCGTTTCCACCTTGTCTGAATAGGTGATAATGTATAGACAATAGACCGTTGTTTTCTGCTGATCACTGCCCTCCTCGCCTAAAAGTTCAAAATCCCTGATGGGAATATAAAACCCTTTCAGCCACACCCCGCGCGCATTCACATAGGAATAAAGCGGCTGAGAAGTACTCGCGCATTTGTATACAAAGCTCTCAAAATTCAGGTCCATCCAGTAATTACGATAGGGAATGCCTGGGTAAAATTCTGGTGCGTTCGGATTCATCTGCAGCATACCGACATTTTGTTGATTCACCGCCATCAGTCGAATCTCACTAAAGGATCCATCCTCCAATATGTCAAACGAATACAGGCTTGCAAGCCCGTTAATTCCCTCAATCCAAGACTGAAAGTCCATATTGCTCCTCCTCTCGATAGCCACAGTTTCCCAATATATAATCTATAGACATCTTAGCAGATGTTTGATCATTGTTCAACCAAAAACCCCTACACGGCGACACAAACAAAAAATTTAAAATAAACACCATATAACAGTTGACAACAGTTATAAACTGTTATATACTGTTTACTGTAGACAGCGGGATGACACAGGCGCGAGTGTCTCCGAAGCCTTGTATAGCGCGTACAAAGTCACTGTTTACAGGAAAGGGTAACAATAATATGCATATTATCTTAAATAATTCATCCATGGTAACGGT
>JAEEGG010007950.1_pt1 | contig 24248 bp, 17 predicted proteins | sample 9134161 | NCBI WGS metagenome assembly JAEEGG01 (sample SAMN16246543, study PRJNA631951) | gut metagenome | biome: gut microbiome; feature: rumen; material: CR-attached | host: Bos | place: Iran: Karaj | collected 2018-10
GTGGCTGGCATCATGGTGATATGGCTCATGCCGCCCAGGGCGACAACAACGGATGTCGTTGCGGAGAATACGGTCATCGAGCAACCTGCTAATATAAATAAGGTGGAAGAAACTCCAGTGGCAAAGGTGGAAGAAAACTCAGTGGCAAAGGTGGAAACCGAAACTCCAGCGCCAGTAGCCACCCCAGTCAAGGCAAAAGGGACAAAGGTGAAAAACACCGTCGTGAAACGCGACGCTGCTCTCCTGGCTCAGGATGCGAAAACGGCTCAGACTCCAACAGCCGAAACCAAAACGCTGCCAGCTGTCGAAGAAGTCAACAAGGAGTTGGCTGTTGCCGAAACCGCAAAGCCTCAGGAAAAGATGGTAACGCTGACCGAACGCGACATCCCGATAACCCGTCCAAAGAACTATCAGTACACCCCCGAGGAGATAGCCCTCATGAAGAAACAAGCCAACGAGGCCTATCTGAAGTGGGCAGAACTGGAACTCGAGATTTCAAAATATAATTTAGAACAAGCATCATCGAAATAAAAACAATTATAACTATGAAACGAATAATAATCATGCTGCTCATCGCTTGCAGCGCCCTTACAACCATTAGTGCCGATCCGTCGGCAGCACCCCAGAAGAAGCCTGAGACCGTCATTTTCACGCTGAACACCATCATCCAGAAGTTTGGTCTGAACGAGGGACAGGTATATTCCGTCAATCGCAATCCCAACACGGGCATCATCGAGTCGAGCATAAAAATTGTGCCGTTCCACTGTTCGGCAAACCACATACAAAATGACAACGTGATGAATGCTGTGGCCATCAACTTCCCGAAAGAGGAACCCCTGGCCTATCAGTTCCTGCATATCCAGCCAGGCAGCAACGAGATGTTCTCGCTGAAGGTCATTACCAACAACGGTATGGATCAAAGCACGCAGCGTATTCGCACCAACAGAGACCAGGAGATGTGGCTGATGTGCTGCAAGAACCCTGAGAACCCCCAGTTGCGCGACGCTTATGCCATCGTGTGGGATCATTATGACGAAATCGACGGCACCATTTATATGATTACCTCCCTGCGCCCCGATATGTACGAAAAGAGTATGGCCAGCAATGCGTTCCGTATCGACGGCCGTGTGGGAAGCGACCTCAACGATTCGCTCTACGTGGTCTATATGGCCGACACAGCCGAAGAACTGGACCAAATTGACGATGACGCTTTTGTAGCTACGATGCCTGTAGTGAACAAACGCTTTACCTTCAGCGTCGAAATTGACAAACCCAAGGTGGGGCGCATCCGTACCGTCATGCCTGACGGCTCACTCTGCAAGTTATGGACAAACCTCGACTTCGTGCCTGGCGAGACCTACCGCATCACGACACATAATGGTTGGTACGAAGAGGATCGCGACTATGAGAACCGCGTAGGCCGCTACTCTGGTCATAGCCTGCTGAACGACCTGCAAAAACGTGGCATCGACGACCAGGTAACAGTAGAGGTTGTAGATTCAATTCCCGAGGAATTCAGGGTTGCTGACCCAGTTCAGAGTTGGCGAGAAAAGCTTTCACCAGTCCATAAGTTACAATTTGAAACGAAGGTTGATCAGGTAGCTTTGGCTGTTGGAAGTATCAAGGATAACTATAAAGCGATTAATGAGACTTTGACTGGTTTTAGAAGCCGTGACAAGGTCGTACTCCTCATAGACCAGCTTCTCCGTCAAAACAAAGAGCTGGACAAGAAATTTCAGGAGGTCTTTAAACTGGCAAAGAACTTTGATGTTCCTGCTACTGCAATGCCGGGCTTATATAAGGATATCGTTCAGTTCTATACCGAGCAGAACAAGACTCTCGTAGACCTCTACAAAGACAGCATCACCAATGGCAAATCCATCCGCAAACTCCATGAGTACGTCACCAAACAAACGGAGAAATACATCAAAGAAATGGAGAATTCCCTTAAATGAAGGATGCCCGCAATAACACTGCGGGCATCTTTGTTTATAAAGCGCGAAGCCATTGCTGCTGGGCTCGTTTTTATTTAGAGTGTGACGCCGTTTTTGAAGATGGAAATCTCGCGGTAGCCGTTCTCCTCGTTGCGGGCTTTTTCGCCAGAGGCGACGGCAAGGACCTTGTCGATGAATTCGGGAACGAGTTCCTGCATGGTGCGGCCTTCGACGAGCTGTCCGGCGGAGAAATCGACCCAGTGGGGCTTGTTCTTGGCGAGTACGGGATTGGTGGCGACCTTCATGGTGGGCACGAAAGTGCCGAAGGGCGTGCCGCGGCCGGTGGTGAAGAGTACGATGTGGCAGCCGCAGGAGGCGAGGGCCGTGGAGGCTACGAGGTCGTTGCCGGGGGCGGAGAGCAGGTTCAGACCGTTGGCCGTGAGGCGGTCGCCATACTCCATGACACCGCTGACGGGAGCCTTACCGCACTTCTGGGTGCATCCGAGGGCTTTGTCCTCGAGGGTGGAGATGCCGCCGGCCTTGTTGCCAGGCGAGGGATTCTCGCCGACGGGTTCGCCGTGGGAGAGGAAATAGTTCTTGAAATTGTTGATCATCGAGACGGTCTGCTGGAACAGCTCGGGGGTCTCGCAACGGTTCATGAGGATGGTTTCGGCACCGAACATCTCGGGAACCTCGGTGAGCACGCTGGTGCCACCCTGAGCCACGAGCCAGTCAGAGAATTCGCCGACAAGTGGATTGGCGGTGATGCCACTGAAACCGTCGGAGCCACCACACTTCAGACCGACGCGGAGCTTGGAGACGGGAACATCCTCGCGCTTGTCCTGTGCGGCCTGGGCATAGAGTTCGCGGAGAATCTGCATGCCAGCCTCAATCTCGTCGCCTTCAACGCGCTGAGTGACGAGCAGCTTAATACGCGACTTGTCGTAGTCGCCAAGCATGGCCATGAAGTCCTCTGGCTGGTTGTTCTCGCAGCCGAGGCTGAGCACGAGCACGCCACCGGCATTGGGGTGGAGACAGATGTCGCGCAGTACCTTGCGGGTGTTTTCGTGGTCCTCGGAGAGCTGCGAGCAGCCGTAGTTGTGGTGCCAGGTCCAGATGGCGTCGACGTCGCGTCCACCGGTTTCTTGCATCAGGCGGTGGGCAAGGTTTTCAGCAATGCCGTTGACGCAGCCGACGGTGGGCACAATCCATATCTCGTTACGCACGCCGACGTCACCATTCTTGCGAACATAAGCCTTAAAGGATCTGTTTTCGTTTTTGATTGTAAGTGGTTCGTCGACAGGCTGATACGTGTATTCGAGCGTTCCGCTGAGGTTGGTCTTGAGATTGTTCTCGTTGACCCAGTCGCCAGCCTTCATATTCTGACGGGCGTGACCGATGGGGTAGCCGTACTTGATGATATTTTCGCCTTCTTTGACGTCGGTGATGAGTACTTTGTGACCTGCGGGAGTGTCCTGATTCAACGTGATTTGCTTGCCGTCGACGGCGATGATGTCGCCCTTCTTTTTCGGTGAGAGACATACGACAACACTGTCGGCGGGATTAATTTTCAGAAATGTAGCTTGTTCCATAATTGAATTTGTTTTAGTATTTGTTTATATAATTTATCCGATATTTTTGCGGCGGTAGAAATCGATGTTCTCCTTGGTGAGGAGTTCGATGGGCATGTAGTTGACAGGCTCGACTTCCTTTTTGAGGACGATGGCCTGAAAGAGCGTCTCGACGCAGGAATAGCCCTGCATGAAGGCGTGCTGTGCGATGAGGAACGAGATAGAGCCCTGACGGACGCACTCAGCATTCTTGGGTACCATGTCGTAACCCATGATCTGGACATTGCGACGGTTGGACCTGAGCAGGAACTCGCCCACGAGATGGGCCTTGGAATTGAACGTGATGCAATGGTGGACCAGTGGGTGGGCAGTGAAAAAATCCTCGAGTATGACGTCGTACTTGTCGCGTTTGTCGTCGAGCGAGAGGTTAACCTCATGGATGGTGACGGAGGGGAAGTGGTCGTGCATGTAATGGCGGAAACCAGTCTCGCGGTTTTCCTGCTGCTTGGATGCCACGTTGCCGTTACGCATCTGTTTCATGAGCATAATCTCCTTCTCGCGCGGGGCCAGCATCATGAGCATGCGGGCAGCAAAGAAGCCGGAGGCGAAGGAGTCCTGACCAAAGAATGACAGCGGCTTGAGGTCGGGCATGTAGGAGTCAAGCAGGATGAACGGGATGTTGCGCTCGTGCATCATGTCGGTATAGCGGCGGGTAACCTCAATCGTTGACGGTACGATGATGACGCCATCGGGTTCCTGCTTGAGTGCCTCGTTCATGACCTTGGCGAAGGTTTCGGGCGAGAAACGGTTGTAGTAAAGTACTTTATTGGAGATACGGAAGTCGCGGTAGCGTTCGCAGCACATCTGCTCGCCTTCTTCTACCTCTTCCCAGTAAGCCTCTGACTCGTGTTTGGGGATGATGCTGACGAAATGGTAGTCACGGTTGTAGGCCAATGCCGATGCATACACGTTGGGCTTGTAGTCCATTTCCTCGAGTGCCTTCTGCACTTTCTCGAGTGCCTTTGGCGACACGTTGGGACGATTGTGAAGTACGCGGTCGACGGTGCCGGTAGAAACGCCGGCACGTTCGGCAATGTCTTTGATTCTGGTCTTTTCTTTTGACATATTGTTGTTCTGTTTAGTTTTCTTTGGGTTCCAGCGCGGCCTGCGGTTCGTTTGGCTGCGGCTCTTGGTTGGCATCTTCGTGGTGTTCCTTGGGAATGGAGACTGGATTGCCGTACTCGTCGACGACTATTTCGGCGTCGTCAATGCCGAGGCTGTCAACGGCTAGCGAATCGCTATCGGCCGGTGCCATGAAGTAGCCGCCACACTCGTAATCTGCGGGTAATACGGCGATGTTGTCGGGTTTCTTGAACCGGGTGCGGTACTGGCTGAACTGCTTGTCGTTGAGGACTGAGCCGAGGAAATAGCCGCAGATGGGCAGTGCCGTGCGGTTGCCTTGTCCGAGCTGACCGGTGCGGAAATGGATGCAGCGGTATTCGCCACCGACCCATGCACCGCAGACGAGGCGCGGCGTGGTGCCGACGAACCAGGCATCGGAGTGGTTGTTGGAAGTGCCGGTCTTGCCGCCGAAGTCGGTATCGTTGTTGGCATTGCCGACGAATCCACGCAGGCGGGACGACGTGCCACTCATACCGCCCATGAGCAACTGTTGGACGTAGAAGGCACTCTTGGGCGAAAGTGCCTGACGTGGTTCGGCATTGGCTTCGTAAATGACGTTGCCCTCGCGGTCCTCAATCTTCGTGACGAGCACGGGGTTAATGGCCTTGCCGTCGTTGACAGGCGTGCAATAGGACGAAACGAGTTCGAGCAGGTTGACGTCGCTGGCTCCGAGGGTGAGTGACGGTGTGGGGTCGAGCTTCGACTTGATGCCCATGTCGTGAGCGGTGCGGACAATGCGGTCGATGCCGACCTCCTGACCGAGACGGACAGCAACGCTGTTGATACTCATGGCAAAGGCCTGTTTCAGCGTGATGTTCATATTCGAGAAATGGCCGTCGGCATTGGTAGGAGCCCACGTAACTTCCTTGCCGTGGTCCATGACTTTCATGGAGAAATATTCGTCGCGACGGGTGTCGCAAGGGGTGATACCTTGATTCATGGCCTCGGAATAGACGAAGAGTTTGAAGGTAGAGCCCGGCTGGCGCATGGCCGTCACCTTGTCGTATTTCCATGTCTTGAAATCGACGTCGCCTACCCATGCCTTGACGTGTCCCGTCTGTGGTTCGATAGCTACAAAACCGCAGTGCATGAAGTGCTCCATGTAGCGGATGCTGTCGAGGGTGGAGATTTCCTTCTCTACAAAACCATTCTCGTAGTCGAAGAGCTTGACGGGGTGGGGGAGGTTCAGATAGTAGTCGATGGAGTCCTGATTGCCGTCGTACTTCTGCGAGAGCATGCGGTAGACGGGCAGTTTCTTAGCGATATCCTCAATGAAATGAGGTATCTCGATGTGGCGTTCGTCCTGCCAGGGATTGACGTTGCCCCAATGCTGGTTGAAAGTCTTCTGCACCTCTTTCATCTGCTTGACGGCAGCCTCCTCGGCATAGTGCTGCATGCGCAGGTCGAGGGTGGTATGAATCTTCAGACCTTCGGTGTAGTAGGCGTAGGCACGGTCGTCACCATAGTATTCCTTGCACCACTGCTTCATCCAGTCGGCAACGGCCTCGCGGAAGTAGTTGGCCTCGCCGTCGTAGGCATTCTCTACACTGTAGTCGAGCTTGATTTCGGTCTGTTTCAGCGAGTCGCAGGCTTCGGGTGTGAGGTGGCCGTGGGTGCGCATATTGTCGAGTACGACATTGCGGCGACTGAGGGCATTCTTCGGATTGATGCGCGGATTATAATAGGTGGTGGCCTTGAGCAGTCCTACGAGTATGGCGGCCTGCTCGGTGGTCATGTGCTTAGGCGTGGTGCCGAAATAGGTCTTGGCTGCCGTCTTGATGCCGAAGGCGTTGGAGCCGAAGTCGACGGTATTGGCATACATGGTGATGATTTCCTCTTTGGAGAAGTACCACTCGAGTTTGTAGGCCGTAATCCACTCCTTGCTTTTCATGATGAGCATTTTCAGTCCCGGGATGTTGCCAAGCAGTCCGGTAGAATATTGGGTGCGGACGCGGAAGAGGTTTTTGGCCAACTGTTGGGTGATAGTGGATGCTCCGCGGGGCGAACGGTGGAGCACGTAGTCTTTCAGTGCTGCACCAAAGGCCTGATAGTCGATGCCGTGATGGCGGTAGAAACGTTCGTCCTCGGTGTCGACCAATGCGTTCCAGAAGGCCTCGTTTACGTCTTCGTAGCTGACGGGCATTCGGTTCTCGCTGAAGAATTTTCCGATGAGTTTGCCGTCGGCACTGTATATTTCTGATGCTTCGGCGGGATGGGTATTGCGAACGTCGCTCATGGATGGTGACTTGCCGAAGAGCCACAGGAAATTGAAGTTAACCATGAGCAGGTAGAGGAAGAAGAGCACGACGAGCGTACACAGGGCGGAGAGCGTCTTGATGTACCACTTGCGTCCCTTGTAGAGTCCCTTATACCATTGCCAGGCAGCGGGGAAAGCATGGCAGAGTTTTTTTAATATGTTCATAACCCTATTTTTCTCTTGTTACTTCTATATAATTCAATATTTCGTCAATCTGGTCGGGATGGAACCAACGTACCTCTTCGTCACGTTTGAACCATGTCAGCTGCTTGCGAGCATAGCGACGGGTGTTACCCTTCATGCGTTCCACCGCTTCGTCAAGCGACCGCCGACCATCCATATAATCGAACATCTCCTTGTAGCCCACGGTGTTCAGCGCATTCAGTTGGCGCTGGTCGTATAGACTCTCGGCCTCGTGGAGCAGTCCTTGCTCCATCATCGCGTCCACGCGCGCGTTAATCCTATTGTATAATTCGTCGCGGTCGCGGTTAAGCCCGATTTTCACGATGCGGAACGGCCGCTCCTTCTTGCTCTGGGTACGGAACGAGGTGTATGTGCGTCCCGTCTGATAGCAGATTTCAAGGGCATGGATGACGCGGCGGTAATTCTGGCGGTCGACAATGGCGTAGTGTTCAGGGTCCAGTCGGTGCAGGTCCTCACAGAGTGCCTCCAGTCCTTCTTTCTCGTATCGCCGCTTCATCTCCTCGCGGATATCTTCGCGGACGGTGGGGATATCGTCAATGCCGTTGCATACAGCGTCGATATACATCATGCTGCCACCCGAGAGGATGTTTGTGTCTAAGGGTTCCTTTTTCAGAACCTCAAGAACATCTTGCTCGTACATCGAGGCATTGTAATAGTCGTGGATACTTTTGTTACCCACGAAATAATGTTTGGCCTGCTGCAACTGCTCCTCGCTAGGAGCAGCGGTGCCGATGCGCAGCTCGCGATAAATCTGGCGAGAATCGGCATTGATGACAGGCGTATGGTAATGACGGGCGAGCTCGATGGTGAGTGCCGTCTTGCCTACAGCAGTCGGTCCTGTAATGACGACGAGGGTGTTATCTGATGACGCCACGCTTTGAATTTTCAATGAAAGAGCAGACGTACTCCACCTCCTTCGAATCAGGATATTTAGCGCGAGCCTCGGCAATACCGTCCTTCAGTACTCCCTGGGAATAGATGATGCGGTAGGCATCGTGAATAGCCTCAATGGTTTCGTTGGGGAATCCGCGACGGCGTAGTCCGATGAGATTCACGCCGGCATAGCGCACGGGTTCCTTGCCAGCAATGACGTATGGAGGAATATCCTGTGAGGTACGGCTGCCGCCCTGGAACATGATATATCCGCCGACGTGTAGGAACTGATGAAACAGACAACAAGCTGAGATAATGGCAAAGTCGTCGACGATGACCTCACCAGCAAACTTCGTGGAGTTGCCGATGATGCAGCCGTTCCCAATCTCACAATCGTGACCGATATGCATATTCTCCATGAGCAAATTGCCGTTGCCTACTACCGTTTTTCCTGTTGAAGCCGTGCCGCGACTGATGGTGACATTCTCGCGGATGGAGTTGTTGTCACCAATTTCGCATGTGGTCTCTTCACCCTGGAACTTCAGATCCTGAGGTTTGGTAGAGATGCTGGCACCGGGGAATATCTCGTTGTTATTGCCGAGACGCGTGCCGAAGTGCAGCGTCACGTTGTTCAGCAGTTTGTTGTTGTCGCCAATCACCACATTTTTGTCAATGACGCAGAAGGGACCGATGACGTTGTTGTCACCAAGTTTTGCCTCGGGATCAACCACTGCTAAAGGATGTATTTGGTTTGCCATGTTTTTTCGTTTTTACGTTATGACATTATTGTTATGACGGGTTATTTGTTCTTTACGATTTGTGCTGTGAAGGTTGCTTCTGCCACTACGCGGTCGCCAACGAAGATATATCCTTTCATTGACGAAATACCATGACGGACTGGAGCTAACAAGTCGACCTTGAATAATAGTGTATCGCCCGGAACTACCTTCTGGCGGAATTTTACGTCGTCTATCTTCATGAAATAAGTGCTCCAGCGCTCGGGTTCCTCTAACGTGTTCAACACCAGCAGACCGCCACACTGGGCCATCGCCTCAATCTGCAGCACACCTGGCATCACTGGTTCATCGGGGAAGTGTCCCTGGAAGAACGGTTCGTTGCCGGTAACGTTTTTGATGCCCACAATAGTGTTGGCACCCAGGGAGATAACCTTATCCACCAACTGCATGGGATAGCGGTGGGGCAACAATTCGCGAATCTTGTTGACATCCATTACCGGCTCCTCGTTTGGATCATAGATAGGAGCCTGTATCTCGTGTTTGCGAATTTCCTTTCGTAACTGACGGGCGAACTTGTTGTTGATATTATGACCGGGACGTGTGGCAATAATACGACCCTTGATGGGTTTGCCAATAAGTGCCATATCGCCAATGACATCGAGCAATTTGTGTCGTGTACATTCGTTCTCCCAAACCAATGGCTTGTGCTGGATGTAACCGAGTTCGTTGGCATCGCGGTGCTCTACACCGAGTTTGTCAGCAAGCCAGTCCAGACGCTCCTGTGTGGTCTGACGTTCATAGATGACGATGGCATTGTCCATATCACCGCCTTTGATGAGGTTAGCCTGCAACAGAGGCTCAATATCTCGTACAAAAACAAAAGTGCGTGCAGCGGCAATCTCCTTGGCAAAATGGTCTATTTTGTCGAGTGTCGCAAACTGCGAATTGATGAATTTCGACTCGAACGAACACATGGCCGTGATAGAGAATTCGTCGTCGGGAAGGATCGTAATGCACGAACCGGTCTGTTCGTCCTTCACCTCAATTTTCTTGCGGATAATATAAAAGTCCTTGGGGGCATTTTGTTCTTCGATACCGATTTCAGCTATCTTTTCTACATACTTGATGGCCGAACCGTCGAGAATGGGAAATTCCGGACCGTTGACCTGTATCAGACAGTTGTCGATGCCCAAAGCATAAAGTGCCGAGAGTCCGTGTTCTACAGTTGATACGCGAGCGTCGCCCTTGCCCAATACAGTACCGCGCTGGGTATCAACCACGTTTTCTGCAATAGCATCGATGGTGGGTTCACCCTCCATGTCGATGCGTTGTATTTTGTAACCGTGATTCTCAGGGGCAGGGTTGAATGTGACAGTCAGGTTCAGTCCCGTATGCAGACCTTTTCCGTATAACGAAAAGCTGCCTTTCAAAGTCTTTTGTTTCATATCTTTTGTTATCTTTCAATTTCTACTATTTTCTTCAGCGCATCAAGTTCACGCTGCAGCTGGGCAATCTGGCGATACATGTCGGGAAGTTTTGCGTCCAAAGCTCTCGCCTTGAAATACATCTTCGGATTGACAGCAGGGGAACCAATCAACGTCTCACCATCGCCTTTGGTATTGCCAATGACACCACACTGGGCACCAATCATTGTCCTGTCGGCGACTTGGATATGACCTGAGAAACCTGCCTGACCACCTACCATACACCATGCGCCAATCTTCGTCGAACCTGCCATTCCGGCTTGTGCCGACATCACGGTATTTTCACCAATCTCGCAATTATGAGCGACCTGGATGAGATTGTCCAGTTTCACGCCCTGATGGATAATGGTCTGACCCATCGTAGAGCGGTCAATACATGTGTTGGCACCAATCTCCACATTGTCTTCGATGATGACCACACCCAACTGCGGAATCTTTTCGTATCCCTCCTGATTGGGGGCGAAACCGAAGCCGTCGGCACCAATGACTGCACCGGCATGAATGGTCACATTCTTACCAATCTGACACCCATCATAGATAGTAACATTGGGGAATATTCGCGTGTTGTCTCCGATTTTTACACCTTCGCCGACGTACGTAAACGGTCCGATATAAACATCCTTGCCAATTTGGGCACTTGGTGACACAAAAGCCAGTGAATCTACACCGGTTTTCTTCGGCAACGACTGAGCATACATCTGCATAAGTTTCGCCACACACTCGTAGGCGTTCTTCACGCGAATCAAGGTGCAGTTGACGGGATGCTCCAGTTGCAGGTCTTCGTTCACCAACACAATGGTGGCTTTCGTTTCGTAGATGTATTGGGTGTATTTAGGGTTCGAAAGGAATGTAATGGCTCCTTCCATGCCTTCTTCTATCTTCGCAAAAGTGTGGATGGATGCTTGTTCGTTTCCTTCCACTTTACCGCCTATAAAATCGGCTATTTGTCGCGCTGTAAACTCCATAGTTACTGTCATTTTTTATAAAAACGCTACAAAGATAAGCATTTTTTATGAAAAACGTTGATAACAGAGGTAATATTTACGTATTTTTTTAGAAAGTAAATGTACATTTAAGATTTCCGATGCTTCTGCTATGTCCTTAACAGTGCCGTCTTTGTAAAGAATTCCGATACTATCATCCTCAGGATTATACATGTCTTTTCCTATCTCCGTCAACGTCATCATGTAGCGGGTATCTTCCAACGGAATATTCATTCTTTCTGCTATTACACGTGCGATTTCGGCTATTCGCTCCTCCGAAGGACGCTCCTCGCTAACCTCCACTTTGAACAATCTTCGGTCGGTCATATCAGTAGCCAAAGTGGCAAGAATTTTGTCATCAACATGCTTCCAAGCCTTCAGAGCACTCCAAATGTCGCTGTCGTCCAATTCAGCATACACATCCAGTGTATGATCGTCGAACGTGACGTCATTTTTCAGGAAATAGGCTAGGGAAGGCGAAGCAAACAGGTCGTAACCCATCCTCATCAGTTCGCGAGCTCGTGTCAGAGCATTCACCAGCACTTTCTCGTATCCTACTGCGGTCTTGTGTAAGTACACCTGCCAGTACATCAGCCGTCGCGTCGTCAGGTAATTTTCTATCGAGTAGATGCCTTTTGCGTCGACGACAAGTCTCTCGTCAGCTACGTTCAACATCTTGATGATGCGTGCCGAGCCGATGTTGCCTTCCGTCACTCCCGTAAAGAATGAGTCGCGGCGCAGATAATCCAGTCGGTCCATATCCAATTGACTGGATATCAACTGATGGAAAATTTTGTTTGGGTATTCGTCTTTGAAAATACTGATAGCCAGTGCCAGCTGTCCTTTCATCTCTCGGTTCATCCGCTCCATCATCATCAGCGAGATGTCTTCGTGCGAAACACCATTGATGAGTGTATTTTCCAATACGTGCGAAAACGGACCATGACCGATGTCATGTAAGAGGATTGCTGCCTGCACGGCTTCTGCCTCTGAATCAAAGATGTACACCCCTTTTTCACTTAGTGATTTTACGGCTTCCGACATGAGGTAAAATGCTCCCAGCGAGTGCTGGAAACGCGTATGGCGTGCACCAGGATACACTACAGAGGCCAGTCCGAGTTGATTGATACGGTTTAGGCGTTGAAACAACGGATGCTGTACGATGTCGTACAGCAATCCACGTCTGATCTTGATAAACCCGAATACAGGGTCGTTAATGATTTTATGTTCCGTCATTGTTGTTCTGACACATCTATCGCCTCGAACTTAAAGTCCTTTTCATTTACGTGGCGAACCTCATAACCTTTCTTGTATTTTTTCATCAGTTTCAAGAACTCCTTCTCAGCCTTCTTTTTCTTCAGATAGTAGAATACCACACAAACGCGTTTCTCCTGTTGTAGCTTCTCTTCCAGATAGTCTTTCATCTGCCGTGAATATTCGTCACGAAGCAACAGGAATTTGTTCTTCGACTCTACCCACGTTCCTGGAACGTTCTGGATGTCCGTCACGTATATTACTGAGTCTTTGAACGATGCCGAGAACCCGAACATATAGACTTGATTCGTCTTCAAGGGTTTCGCGCTGGCTCCTAAGGCTGTCAAGGCCACAACCAGCAATAGTATATACTTTATTGATTTCATGCTCCTAAATATGCTTTTAATATTTTGTTCTTTGTATTGCTGCGTAAACGACGGATCGCTTTTTCCTTTATTTGTCGCACGCGCTCACGCGTAAGGCCGAATTTTGCTCCTATTTCCTCGAGTGTCATCTCGGGCTGTCCTATACCGTAAAATGCCGTAATGATGTTGCGCTCGCGAATTGTCAGCATTTTCAATGCATCCATGATTTCTGCCTGCAATGACTCTATCACCAGTTGCTTATCAGCCATCGGCGCGTCATTATTTACGAGTACGTCCAACAGCGAATTGTCCTCACCATCCACAAACGGAGCGTCAACAGATACCTGACGGCCTGACACGTTGATGGCTTCGTCAACTTTCTCCTCAGGAATGTCGATAACCTCCGATATCTCGTCTACCGACGGCCGGCGCTCGTTTTCCTGCTCGAATTTCGTCAACATGCGGTTGATTTTGTTCATTGACCCTAGCTGGTTCAACGGCAGTCTCACGATACGACTCTGCTCGGCAATGGCTTGCAGGATGCTTTGACGAATCCACCAGACAGCATACGAGATGAATTTAAATCCCCTCGTCTCGTCATATTTCTCAGCAGCCTTTATCAGTCCCACATTACCTTCGTTAATCAGGTCGGGCAATGATAAGCCTTGGTTCTGATACTGTTTTGCCACGCTCACCACAAATCTAAGGTTCGACTTTGTCAGCTTTTCCAAAGCCTTTTTGTCACCCTTGCGGATGCGTTGCGCCAGTTCCACCTCTTCGTCGGCCGATAAAAGTTCCTCTTTGCCGATTTCTGACAGGTATTTCTCCAACGCCTCGCTTTCGCGGTTTGTGATTGATTTGGTAATCTTTAGTTGCCTCATGCAGTAGTCAAGTTTTTAATGTCGGATGCAAAAGTAATCTTTTTTTCGCGATTTACCAAACTTTTCTCGTTTTTTTTCAATAATTACCAGAAAAAGTATGTTTTTTAGTCTTTTTTTTAGAAAGAAACCTATTTTAGGCTGAAAAATACACGTTTTTTAGCATTTTTTTATGATTTTATTTGGAACTTATCGTTTTTTTTAGTTACTTTGCACCCGAAAATAAGAAAATAAGCATAAAATAGGATACATTTATTAATTTTAAACTAATTAGTTATTACAAAATGAAAAAGTTTTTTATGATGATTGCTGCTACTATGATGGCAGCTTCAGTGAGTGCACAGAATACTGCAATCACATCTAGCAAAGCTGGTGATAACTGGTATTTCGGTATCAACGCTGGCGTTACAACAAAGACAAAGGAAAGTTTTAAGGATGCTGGTGACGGATTCTTTAAGTCTATCGCTCCTACTTTTGGCGTTCGTCTTGGTAAGAACTTGACAACTGTTTTCGGTCTTGCTGCTGATGCAGATGTTTATTTTAAGTCTAACGATAAGTTCTATGGTGGCTCTAAGACTTTTATTGAGGATCTTAACGTAAACCTGTTGGGTACTTTCAATCTGAGTAACTTGTTTGCAGGTTATCAGGGTGAGCCCCGTGCTTTTGAGCTGATTGCTCTGGGCGGTTTCGGTTGGGAACATGCGTTCGACCACCTGAGCAAGACTAATGGTCTGAATTCTAAGATTGCTCTTGACTTCGCATTCAACCTGGGTGCTGACAAGGCTTGGCAGTTCTACATCGAGCCCGCTTTGACCTATAATCTCCATAGTTGGTCAGAGGGTGTTGATGCTGCTGTTGCTTATGCTATTCTGGGTGTTAACGAACCTGGTTTCATGTATGACATCAACAAGTCTGTATTCTCTCTTAAGGCTGGTTTGAACTACAAGTTCGGTAACAGCAACGGTTCTCACAACTTCAAGAAGGAGCAGCTGCGCGACCAGGCTGAGATTGACGGTCTGAACGCTAAGATTAACGAGCTCCGTGCTGACGTGAACGCTAAGGATGGTCAGCTCTCAGCTAAGGATCAGCAGATTGCTGACCTGAAGGCTAAGCTCGCTGCTTGCGAGGCTCGTCCTACCGCTACTGTTGTAGAGAAGAAGGTTGAGACTCTGCAGCCTATCGTTATCTTCCGTCAGGGCAAGAGCACTATTGAGCCTGCACAGTATGCAAGCATCGAGATGATTGCTAAGTACATGAAGAATCATCCTGAGGCAAACCTGAAGGTTCAGGGTTATGCTTCTCCCGAGGGTTCTGCTGAGCTGAACCAGAAGTTGTCTGAGCAGCGCGCTGAGGTTGTTAAGAACGCTCTCATCAAGAAGTATAAGATTGCTGCCAGCCGCATCACCACTGAGGGTCTGGGTGCAACTGACAAGCTGTCTGACGAGATTGACTTCAACCGTGTTGCAATGTTCATCGATACTACTAAGCAGTAATCCGTAACGAATATTTAGATATCATTATTCCCCGCAGATTTGGTTCTGCGGGGAATTTTTTTGTCTTTATTTGGAGTTTTGCCTAATTCTTCGTATCTTTGTAGGCAAATTACTGATGTTATGAAACTAAAACTATTACTTGCAGTACTGTTGTCTTGTCAATTGCTGACCGCACAGACACGACGCGAAATAGATTTGAAGACATGGGAATTCTCACGTGATCAAAAGACGTGGGAGAAGGTTGATATTCCTCATGACTGGGCTATAGCGGGACCGTTTGACAAGAAATGGGACCTGCAACGTGTGGCTATTGTTCAGAATGGTGAGACGGAAGCTACGGAAAAGTCTGGACGCAGTGGGGCACTTCCCTGGATTGGCGAAGGCTGGTATCGTACGACAATCAGTGTGCCTGAGGGCTACGATGCTGCTGAACTGGTATTCGACGGTGCTATGGCTGAGCCTCGTGTGATTATCAATGGCGAGGAGGCGGGCTATTGGGCCTACGGCTATAATGCCTTCCGCGTTGATGCAACACGTTTTCTCCAAAATCCGCCTACGACGATAACCAAAGAATTGGACATCAGCGTTCATCTTCAGAATTTGGAGGAAAGTAGTCGTTGGTATCCTGGTGCTGGACTTTATCGCCCTGTGAAGCTGGTGTTGACACAGAAAACTCATATTGATGAGTGGAGTCTATATGCTCGCACGATGAGTATCGACAAAGACAAAGCTGTTGTTGAGGTTGAGTTCAGGGTAATCAGTGCTGATAAGAATATGGTGGGTAATGTGACGCTGATTTCGCCTGATGGTCGTACTGCTGGCGGTCACGACATTCGTATTGAGCATGATGGGAAGGTTTATGCCAAATTTACCATCCGCAATCCTAAGCTGTGGTCACCCGAGACACCTTATTTATATAAGGTAAGGGCTAAGGTGCAGAAGATCGGTCCCGTCGGCCCTGAACATCATGTACTGTTGGATAGCAAAGAAATCAATACGGGCATTCGCACTATTCGCGTCAGTCGTGAAAACGGTTTCCAACTGAATGGTGTGACACGCAAACTGAAGGGCGTTTGCCTGCATCACGACTTAGGACCCTTAGGAGCTGCGATTAATAAGACAGCATTGATTCGCCAAATTCAGATGCTGAAGGCAATGGGTTGCGACGCTATCCGTACGTCTCACAATATGCCTTCTACGTGGCAGATGGACATTTGTGACTCGCTTGGCATGATGGTGATGGCTGAGTCGTTTGATATGTGGATTTATCCGAAGTGCAAGAACGGTTATGCCCGTAATTTCCGTGAGTGGGCCGAGCGGGATATTACCAACCTCGTGCTGAACCACAGGAACCATCCCTCAATTGTGATGTGGTCCATAGGCAACGAGATTCCTGAGCAAGGCAGCGAGGAAGGTCGCCAAATCAGCATTCAGTTGCAGGGACTCTGCAATGCCCTCGACCCCACGCGTCCAGTCACTCAGGGAATGGATCATGCTGAGAAGTCAATTGCCGGTGGTTTTGCTCAGGCTATGCAGGTGCCTGGTTTCAACTATCGTGTCCACAAATATGCCAACAATATCAAGCAGTTGCCGCAAGGTTTCTTGCTGGGCTCTGAGACAGCCTCTACAGTAAGTTCTCGAGGTGTCTATAAATTCCCCGTAGTGGTTTCCGATAATTCGCAGTATGCCTCATGGGCGCCTACCTACGACCCGACAGCCATTCTGAAAGCTGATGGACAGTGTTCGAGTTACGATGTGGAATACTGCTCGTGGTCGAACCTACCTGACGACGACTGGGTGTGGCAGGATGACTACCCGTGGGTGATTGGTGAATTTGTCTGGACGGGTTACGACTATCTGGGTGAGCCTACGCCCTATGATGAATACTGGCCTTCGCGTAGCAGCTATTTTGGCATCTGCGACTTGGCAGGACTGCCTAAGGACCGCTATTATCTTTATAAGAGTCGTTGGAACACACAGGAACATACTGTTCACTTGCTGCCTCATTGGACGTGGCCCAATCGCAAAGGTCAGGTGACGCCTGTCTATTGTTATACCGATGGTGTTGAGGGTGAACTCTTTGTCAATGGTAAGTCGCAGGGTAGGGTGCGCAAGAACAAAGCTGAGCGTCTGGATCGTTATCGCTTGCGCTGGAATGATGTTAAATACGAGCCTGGCGAGATTCGTGTTGTTGTTTACGACGAACAGGGTAACAAAATCGGTGAGGATGTGCGCCAAACGGCAGGTAAGGCTGTGCAACTTGTTGCTCAGGCTGAGACCAACGAACACAAGGCTGATGGCGAAGACTTGATTTATGTTCGCGTATCAGTACAGGACAAGAAGGGAGTTTCTGTTCCCACCTGTCAGGAACAATTGACGTTCAGCGTCGCAGGTGAGGCTCAGTTCGAGGCAGTCTGCAATGGTGATGCCACCTCGCTGGAATCATTCAAGCAACCCACGATGAAGCTGTTCAATGGCGAACTGGTGGCTATCCTGCGACCTACGACGAAGGCTGGAAAGGTGACGCTGACAGTAAAGGACCGCAAGGGACATTTGAAACCAGCAATACTGAGTATAGAAACAGTTGATCCTCAGAGTGTTACTCCGACTATCGCATCTTCGAATGTCATCGCAGACCCCAACGTGGAGCCTTTTTGGCTGGGTGCTGATATCAGCGGCACTACCGATCTTGAGGTGCGAGGCGTGCAGTTGCGTAATGCTAAAGGCGAGCCTCGTGAATGTACTGCCCTGATGCGAGAACTAGGACTGAATGCTGTCCGTCTGCGTGTGTGGGTCAATCCCAAAGGCGGGCTTTGCAATCAGGATGATGTCGTCAAGATGGCGAAACGTGCCAAGGAGCAGGGTATGGCCGTAATGATTGATTTCCATTATAGCGACTGGTGGGCCGATCCTGGTCAGCAGAACATCCCAGCTGCGTGGAAAGAAATGAACTATCAGGAGATGTGTCAGGCGTTGGCTACCCATACTCGTGAGGTTTTGCAAGCTATCAAGGACGCTGGTGTCGACGTGCGCTGGGTTCAGGTAGGCAACGAGACTACCAACGGTTTTCTCTGGCCTATGGGTCGTGCGCAGGAAAACATGCAGCAATATGCAGGATTGACGGATGCTGGCTATGTGGCTGTAAAACAAGTGTTTCCGAAGGCAGAAGTCATCATTCATCTCGACGGAGCCTTTGACCCTCACCGTTATGATTTCATCTTCGACGGACTGGCTCAGTATAAGACCCGTTACGATATGATTGGCCTCAGCGTCTATCCTTATTGGGATATAAAGGGCAATCATACCAAGAGTTGGCAGGAAACGGTGGAGAAAGCCACTGCGAACATCAATCGCCTGTGGGAGAAATACCACAAACCCATGCTGGTCGTCGAGACAGGTGCCGAAGCAGCTAAACCCATTGAGGGAAAGGAGATTATCGCAGCTGTCATTGATATGGCGCGCAACCATTGTGGAGGTCATTGTCAAGGCGTGTTCTACTGGGCTCCGGAAACCGATCGTTTCTACAAATTGGGTGCCTTCCAGAACAACCAGCCAACGGCCATCATGGACGCCTTTACAGAAGCGAGTCTAAGCAGGTAAAAATTGGGATTCGGGCGGCCGCCCGCAATAATTCGGCCTCCAGCCCGAATGAATAAGACCTTCCGCCCACATTAATGCGGGCGGAAGGCCGAATCCGCTTACCTACCGACTCCCTCCCTTTTTACTAGGGACAAAATCCCGTTTCTCTCCCTGCTGTCTCCCGTTTTCCTCCTTGCTGTCAGCGCGCATTAACCTTTCACTCTCGGCTTTTCTTCATTTTTCCCCAAAATCGTTTGGTGTTTAAGGGGAAATTGCTTACCTTTGCAAGCTAAATCAGACAAAAACGAATATACGATGAAACATCAACTGAGAAGCAGTGTTTGCACAGAAGGTCGCCGTATGGCTGGCGCCAGAGCACTCTGGGTGGCCACAGGTATGAAACATGAGCAGTTTGGCAAACCCATTATTGCCATTGTCAACTCGTTCACGCAGTTTGTGCCTGGTCATACTCACCTGCACGAAATAGGTCAGATTGTTCGCGAGGAGATCGAGAAGATGGGCTGTTATGCCGCTGAGTTCAATACCATTGCCATCGACGATGGTATTGCAATGGGACATGATGGCATGCTCTATTCGCTGCCTTCGCGTGACATCATTGCCGACAGTGTAGAATATATGGTCAACGCCCACAAGGCTGACGCTATGATTTGCATCTCTAACTGCGACAAGGTGACGCCAGGTATGTTGATGGCTGCTATGCGCCTGAATATTCCTGCAGTATTCTGCTCTGGAGGTCCTATGGAGGCTGGTCGCTGGCGTGGCGAGAATGCCGACCTGATTACGGCAATGGTGAAAGGTGCCGACCCCTCGGTTACTGACGAAGAGATGAAGGAGATTGAGTCGTGTGCCTGTCCTGGTTGCGGTTCGTGCTCGGGCATGTTTACGGCCAACTCGATGAACTCGCTGACGGAGGCTATTGGTCTCTCGTTGCCTGGCAACGGAACTATCCTTGCTACGCATACCAATCGCGTGGAACTCTTTAAGCAGGCTGCTCGTCAGATTGTCAAGAACGCTTTGGCCTATTACGAGGAGGGCGACGAAAGTGTACTGCCTCGTAATATTGCTACCCGCAAGGCCTTTATGAATGCCATGTCGCTGGATATCGCGATGGGTGGTTCTACGAATACGGTGCTTCACCTGTTGGCTGTGGCCCAGGAGGCTGGTGCCGACTTCACGATGAAGGATATCGACGCACTCTCAAGAAAGGTTCCCTGCCTCTGCAAACTGGCTCCCAACACACAGAAATACTCTGTCCAAGAGTGTGGTCGTGCAGGCGGTATTCTTGGTATTCTGAATGAACTCAGCAAGGGCGGACTGATTGACGGCTCTGCACCCCGTGTAGACGGAATGACCCTCGCTGAAGCCTTGAATAAATATAGCATTGTTGATGGTGCTATTGATGCAGAGGCAAATCGTATCTATCAGTCGGCTCCTGGTAATCGCTTCTCTACCAAGATGGGTTCGCAGTCGGAAGAGTGGGGTAGTCTCGATACCGATCGTGCCAATGGTTGCATCCGCGACCTTGAACACGCTTACACCAAGGATGGCGGACTGGCCGTGCTCTTTGGTAATATCGCTCAGGATGGTTGCGTGGTGAAGACCGCAGGTGTTGACGAAAGTCTGTGGCACTTCGAAGGTCCTGCCGTCGTCTTCGACTCTCAGGAAGATGCTTGCGAGGGCATTCTTGGTGGCAAGGTGAAGAAAGGCGATTGCGTGGTGATTACCCACGAGGGGCCGAAGGGCGGTCCAGGTATGCAGGAGATGCTTTATCCCACCTCTTATATTAAGAGCATGCACATGGGTAAGGAGTGTGCGCTGATTACCGATGGTCGTTTCTCAGGTGGTACGTCTGGTCTGAGCATCGGACATATTTCTCCTGAAGCTGCTAATGGCGGAAATATCGGCAAGGTGAAGGATGGCGACATTATTGTCATCGACATTCCCTCGCGCTCAATTAATGTGAAACTCAGCGACGATGAACTCGCCGCACGTCCACAACAGCCCCTGCGTCGTAACCGCGTGGTTAGCAAGGCCCTTCGCGCCTATGCCCAGAGTGTTTCGAGTGCCGATAAAGGTGGAATAAGAATAATAGATTAAGATATGAGAGATAGAATAACAGGATCGAAAGCGCTGATGCGGGCACTTCGGGCGGAAGGTGTGAAAACCATCTTCGGCTACCCTGGAGGCAGTATCATGCCCACCTACGATGCGCTGTTCGACTACACACGAGGTGAGAAAAAATGCTTTGACCATATTCTTGTGCGTCATGAGCAAGGTGCCGTCCATGCTGCAGAAGGCTATGCCCGCGTCTCAGGCGAGGTGGGTGTGGCTTTGGTCACCAGTGGTCCTGGTGCAACGAATACACTAACTGGTGTGGCCGATGCTATGTTGGACTCAACGCCTATCGTCATCATTGCCGGACAGGTGGCTATCAGTGCCTTGGGTACCGATGCCTTTCAGGAGGTTGACCTTGTTGGTGTAGCTCAACCTATCTCCAAGTGGAGCTATCAGATTCGCCACGCCGAGGATGTGGCGTGGGCCGTCTCGCGTGCATTTTATATCGCTCGTAGCGGACGTCCTGGCCCTGTGGTTCTCGACTTCGCCCGCAATGCACAGGTCGAGGAGATTGATTGGGAACCCAAGAAGGTGGACTTCATCCGTTCATACGTCGCTTATCCCAAGCTCAGCGAACAGGCTGTCCGCGAGGCTGCCGAACTCATTAACCGTGCTGAACGCCCCTTGGCGCTGGTAGGGCAGGGCGTCGAACTGGGTAATGCCCAGGAGGAACTCAAGGCATTCCTCGAAAAAGCAGACATTCCAGCCGGTCGTACCATGCTCGGACTCTCTGCATTGCCTTCCGACCATCCTTTGAATGTCGGTATGCTGGGTATGCATGGCAACTACGCCGTCAACCTTAAGGAACAGGAGTGCGACGTGCTGATTGCCATCGGCATGCGCTTCTCTGATCGTGTGACGGGCAATCTGAAGACCTACGCCAAGCAGGCCAAGATTATCCACCTCGATATCGACCGTTCGGAGATTGACAAGAACGTCAAGACCCATGTCGCTGTCGTTGCCGACTGCAAGGAATCGCTGCCCGCTTTGACAGCGCTGTTGAATAAGAACGACCACCGCGAATGGCGCGACTCGTTCAAGGAACTTGACGAACGGGAACGCGTGAAAGTCATCGAACCCGCCATCCATCCCACTGAGGGTCCATTGAAGATGGGCGAGGTGGTTAATGCCGTTGCTGAGCGTGCTCCGCGCGGTAGTGTCCTTGTGACGGATGTTGGTCAAAACCAGCTATTTGCGACGCGTTACTTCAAGTATCCCGTTAAGCGCAGCATCTGCACTAGCGGAGGCCTTGGTACCATGGGTTACGGTATGCCCGCAGCTATCGGAGCCACGTTCGCTACCGACCGTACCGTCTGTTGTTTTATGGGCGACGGCGGCTTTCAGATGTGTATCGAGGAACTTGGCACCATCATGGAACAGCAGGCTCCTGTCAAGATGATTCTTTTGAACAATCACTACCTTGGTAACGTCCGCCAGTGGCAGGATATGTTCTGGATGCGTCGTAAGTCGTTCACCAAGATGATGAACCCTAACTACGAGTTGATAGCTCAAGGCTACGACATTCCTTATCAGGCCGTTACTGACCGCAAGGACTTAGGCGCAGCCGTTGAAAAAATGCTTGCCACCGATGGTCCGTTCATCCTCGAATGTGCCATTATGGAGGAGGATAACGTGCTGCCCATGACACCTCCGGGCATGAATGTCAACGATATGATGCTGGAAATTTGAAATGAAGAATTTGCTACCGCTATGGAAGAGAAGAAATTATATACCCTGCTGGTGTACTCCGAGAATATTGCCGGTATTCTGAATCAGATTACCGCCGTGTTTACGCGCCGTCAGGTCAATATCGAGAGTCTGAATGTGTCGGCATCCTCCATCGAGGGTGTTCATAAATATACCATCACTGCCTGGAGCGACCCCGACCAGATTGAGAAAATTACGCGCCAGATAGAGAAGAAGATTGATGTCGTGAAGGCCAACTACTTCACCGACGACCAGTTGTTTATCCGCGAGTCGGGACTCTACAAGCTCTCTACTGAGAGTGTGCTCCAGAACCCCGAGATTTCTCGTACGATTCGTCGTTTCGATGCACATATTATCGAAGTGAACCCTACTTATACCATTGTTATGAAACACGGTATCACCGAGGATATTATTGCGCTCTACCGCGCCCTCAATGCCTTTGGCTGTGTGTTGCAGTACACCCGTTCCGGTCGTATTGCTGTGACCCGAGGTATGCAGGAGCAGGTCAGCGCATTCCTCGAAGAACGCGAAAAAAGGTAAAACAGTAAAAGGTGATTGGTATATGGATAAGGTAGGACGTTATGAATTCATGGCTGAGCCATTCCATTGCGACTTCAGCGGACGACTCTTTATGGGCCACATGGGCAACCACATGCTCAACGCAGCTGATTTTCACTCGTCAGCGCGTGGTTTCGGCATGAAGTACCTTATGAGCATCCACCGTTCGTGGGTGCTCTCGCGTCTGGCAATCGAGATGACTGAGATGCCACAACAATACACAAAGTTCAATGTCGAAACGTGGGTCGAGAGCGCCATGCGCTACTTCACTTCCCGTAACTTTGCTGTTGTTGGTGCCGACGGTCACGAGTATGGCTATGGTCGCTCCATCTGGGCAATGATTGATACCGAGACGCGCCAGCCCACCGATATCTTTGCCATCGACAATGGTGCCATCAACAACTGGATTGTTAAGGACAAGCCTTGCCCTATCGACAAGGGCGGCCGTGTAAAAATGTCCGACGACGCCCAGCTCGTCCGCACCATCGACACCCACTATAATGATGTCGATATCAATGGACATATTAATAGCGTGAAATACATCGAGCACGTACTCGACCTCTGGCCCCTCGACTGGTATCGCGACCACCATATCCGTCGTTTCGAGATTGCTTACGTTGCCGAGGCTCATGCCGGCGACCAACTCTCATTCTACATGGAACAGGAACCACCAGTCCCGACTCCTAATTCCGTCGAAGGACAAACTTCAGCCCACGAAGCCCAGACATCTTACAATGTCCGCATCATTCGTTCCGACGGCACCGAGTGCTGTCGCAGCAAAGTTACATTCTGAAGTCCTGTTGCAATATCCTCAAGATTGGGGCATAAAAAAACCGCCGGATTCACATCGGGCGGTTTGCTTTTTGATTTCGTTCGGTATTGCTTACTTCACGCTATCAGCAGCAACAGTGTCAGCAGCTACAGTGTCAGCAGCAACAGTGTCAGCGCTATCAACAACTGCGATTGAATCTGAATCAACAGCCTCAGCCTGAGCGGTCTTGTTACCACAAGAAGCGAAAGAGATAGCTGCAACAGCTACGAACATAAATACTA
>JAEEGG010007951.1_pt1 | contig 24245 bp, 19 predicted proteins | sample 9134161 | NCBI WGS metagenome assembly JAEEGG01 (sample SAMN16246543, study PRJNA631951) | gut metagenome | biome: gut microbiome; feature: rumen; material: CR-attached | host: Bos | place: Iran: Karaj | collected 2018-10
CTGCCACCGCCGACACGCCGTGATAGCCAATCATACACCAGTTCTCATTGCCTGCATGACTCCAAACGGGTAGAACTTGGTGTACACTTTGTTCGGCGTGGTCAATCATGGAGGAGACCATGTCGCATGCAGCCTTCGGTTCGATAATGTTCAGCAACGGATGTTCAGCACGGTAAGTGTCCCACAAAGAAAAAATGGTGTAATTGGTATAACCTTCCAAGTTTTGGTGGATATTGTGGTCAATGCCACGATATTTTCCGTCAACATCCTGATAGATAGATGGATTAATCATGGTATGGTAGAGTGAGGTGTAGAACATTGCGAGCTGGTCGGGCGTGCCTTCTGCCTCGTAGATGCCGAGTTTGTCATTCCAAGCTTTCTGCGTGCTTTGAAAAATTTCATCGAAAGAAAGGCGATGAAAAGCGTCTGATGTGGTACCATTGGCATTCTGCTGCCGGTAAGGACGCAGAGCCTCAGCTTCTAAGCTTATCATTGCTCCATCCGTGCTCACTGCAGAAAGCCCAACTTGCACCTCCAATACAGGGTCGTTGTCATCTTCGAACTCTATCCAAGTCACCACCTTGCGGCCCGCCATTTCGGGAAAATTGTGGTTCAGGTCGAAGCGGCGCCAGAAGCCATTGTAATCCTGTTTCCCGAAATCCTGATAACCATAGTTCTTCACTTTCTTGCTGAAGTGGATGGCGAAATAGACGTAGTTTTCCCGAGCCCAGCCGTTAGTGATGCGGTAGCCGGTCAGTGTGTAGGGGTCTTCCATGCGCAGGGAGGCCCACAGCACTTTGCCGTCATAGTTGTAGATGGCGTGGTTGAGATCCACGATGAGCTTCTGGGTTTCGCCTTGGGGGTAGGTGTATTTGTGGATGCCGCAGTGCGGGGTGGCGGTGAGCTGCACGAGGATATCGTCGTCGCTGAGGCGCACCTCGTAGTAGCCAGGCGAGGCCTTCTCGGTGGTGTGGCTGAAGCGCGAGCGGTAGCCGCCGTCGGGGTTGTCGGCGGTGCCGGGGTGGAGCTGCACTTCGCCGGTGAAGGGCATCAGCAGGATGTCGCCCATGTCGGAGTGGCCGGTGCCGCTGAAGTGGGTGTGACTGAAGCCCACGATGGTCTTGTCGCGGTACTGGTAGCCGGCGCAGTAGTCATAGACGCCCGGCTGATAGCGACCGTTGATGTTGTGGGGAATGGTGTCCGTATCGGGACTCACCTGCACGCCCCCGAAGGGGTAGCACGCGCCGGGGAAGGTGTGCCCCATACCGTTGGTCCCGATCATCGGGTTAACATACTGGATATAATCGCGTTGCGCGGTTGCGGTCATCATGGCGAGAAGTATTATGGGGGTTAGAATCTTTTTCATTTCAGGAGATTTAGAGGCGGCAAAGATAGGATTTTTTTTCAGGGTTGAGGGTCTATGGGCAAGCGTTGGGAAAAATTGTATGAAATGGTCGAGTTATTGTATGAAAAGACGGGATTAGGCTCATCGAATCTACGTATATCACGTCATAATGTGTATTTTTGCCTCGTAAAAACAGGTATTTCTAAAACACATTATCTTTTTGATTTTCAAAGTTCTATCAAAACAATAACAAGTATAAATAACATTTTATGAAAAACAACCACAAGGCAATCACAACAATAATCATTGTGATAATGACACTCGCTTTTCTGACAGCGGGACATGCTGCCAACACAAGGGAGGATAACGACACATTGGCTGTCAAGCGGCAGATGTGTTTTCTGAAGAACTATTCCCATATTCAAGAAAAAGACTGTGGCCTGGCAGTCATTGCCGACCTTCCGGTGAAGGGTAGCAAATCGTTGGTTGACTCCATCACCGTGTTCCTCAACGAGGAGCTGTACGGATACTTCGACCCCAGCACAGAGAACAAACACCTTCTACCATACGAAAAGGTCTTTTCCTCCGACATTCCGCAATTGCTGAAACACTACCGCAAAGTTTACCGTCCGTATTTCGATGTGAAAAATCCGGATATGTGCGAGTTTGCGACCCACTGTCTTGAGCTGAACATGGTGGCGCAAACGGCTACATACGTGACATACGAGGTCGTTGATGTCTTTTTTGGCGAAGGTCTTGAAGAAGCCCGCACCTGGGTCACTTTTGCCAAATCTGACGGTCACAGACTGAGGGAGATTATCACCGATGACAATCTGGTTCGCTTCCTCCGGGAGCATCCGGACCGCAGGGATAATGGCGTGTTGGGCGATATTGTGACGTGCATGGAAAATGGTGATTTTTCCCGAAACGTTAATGCAGGGCTGCTGAACGACTCAATAGCATTCCAGTTTATATGGGCTCCTGGCATCTTTGATGACTCCAAGTATGATCTGGCACCGCTGAAGCCTTATCTCACAGAAAAGGCGCAGAAACTAGTTGAGGAAAGGTGAAAAAACATAAATACTTATGAAAATCTACATTGACAACGAAGAATGGGCCGGTTGTGTGCAGGAGACGGTTGACCTCCTGTTCCGAAAGGTGCTGAAACGGAAGAACCCTAAAACAATCCGTATTGTGGCGGGCGAGCCTGACGACAATTCGTTCGGTGGCAGAATCATCTTGCAAAAGTCGAACAAGGAGGAATTTTACATCAAATTGAATCACAACCTAATATGGAAAAAACAGGAGCATGAGAACTTGTTTCGGGACGTTCTCCTCCATGAATTAATGCATGAGGCTGACCTGAACATTCTCCTGAAGAACCATTTCTACAGGAGTGTGATTAAGGTTTATTCGGGAAATCTCCCTTACAAGCGGCTGAAGTGGGTTCTGTGGATGCTTGACCATTGCCGGGCGGAGGGCATTGCAGAGTTAGGCAACCGCCTGTTGGGACCCGAGGATGTTTTGCCTCTAAACAGCAGGATGGATTTCAAAGAGGTAAGATACCGTGCGCAAAAAGATGCCCAGTTCAACATGGATGCCGACGCTGAAGGACTCTCGCAACTGATGGAGAGGGTTATTGACATCGGAGAGGATCTGCCCAAGGGTCTTTTTGAGGAAATGCGGAACGGAGGCTACCGCTACGGGTGCTCCGTCATGCTACGGGTGCTGCGGAATCTCAAACTCATAAGCGAGACAGACGTGCAGCGGATCTGCACGTACATTCACACGAAAGGAAGACGCAGATTGGAGCAGGCTGGCGAGCCCTCTCTTTTCCCGGAAAAAGAGTTCAAACTGAGCAAGAAAGAGATAGGGATGGTGTTAAATGCCTGTCTGTCGGTGAATCTGCCAATGTATCTGGAAGGGCTGATACTTGACCGCGAAGGGAAGCCCATGGTCTCGGTGACGCAATTGCTGACACTGTGCGGAGATGTGCAGGGGTATCGTCAGGATGACAGAATCGCCCTGTTCGCCAAGCTTGTCAACACTCCGCAAAGGACGGTGGCGGACTTCAACAAGGCGATGCGGGTGCTGGCCGGCAGCCCCCTGAAGGAGGAATCTATAGACCGCCAAATACGCTGGTATCAGGAAGATGACCCCGGATGGCCCACCTATTTTGGATTCATTGACAAGATAAACCGGTTGTACGCACTCTATAAGGAGCATACGGCCGCAGGACGGAAAGATCTGGCTCGGGTCGCGAACCACGCCCTGCACTACTTCTTCCGGGTCAAGGATATGATTGGGGACTTTGTGCCCGCATTCGGATTTGTGGACGATTTGCTTGTTGTGGATATGGCGATGGAGATATTGGATTCGTAATTTTATATTTGCACAAAAATAAAAACTCAGACAATGAAAAACTTTGACATCGCCTCCAAAGCGGAGAAAGGACGTAAAAAAGACCGTGGCGAACGCAACGGCGACTGCTGCAGCTGGATTGAGGAAAACAGCTGCGTGGTGATGGCGCTGGCCGACGGTGTGGGCCACTGTACCAACGACTACGAAGCGGCGCAGACCACCTGCAGCCAGTTTATCGAGAAATGCCGGAAAGCCCTGCAAAACGGCGACCGGTTGGACGAATCGAAACTACGCCGGTTTTGCGAGGAAATCGACCCCGTCTTAGCACGGAAGAATGAAATGGCCTGCTTCTGCGCAATCGTCTGGATACCAGGAGAAAACGAGTCCGTCTGGTTCCACGTCGGCGACACCCGCATCTACCGGTACAGCTACCGTGAAGGGATGTGCCAGCTGACAGAGGACGACCACGGGACGCCCATCGCCGTGAAGATGAACGGGAAAGTCCATACCGACCACGGCTCGGTGGTCACAGCCACACCCATCAGCAGCGCCATCGGGGACATGAAGCGCGAATTCCACACTGGACGGTGCGATTTCCTGCCAAGCGAGAGCCTCATCCTCTGCTCCGACGGCATGTACGGAACCGCCAACTTTGCGCAAGTCGTCCGGGAGTTGCTGTCCAAGGTCGATATGGAGGAAGCCGTATCCAAGGTCACCACCACCGACGAGGACGACTATTCGCTGCTCGTCCTCCGGCGCACCGACGACGACGGGGCGGCATGGACGGCGGAGGAGCTGTGTGACGAGTTCGACGCTCCCCAAGCGACACTTCCCCCGCACATCCTGATAAAGAAGGTGGAGAAAAGCCTCACGGACGGCGTCCTGCAATCCGGGCACGAAGAAGCGCTGACCGAACTCACCGAGCTATGCCGCAACAAACGTCTCTTCCTCGCCCCTGACGACATCTCACGCATTCTCGCTGCCGCAAGGGGACGTTACGACAGCCTTCCCGGTAACAGCCCGTGTAAAAAAGATGCCGAGCGGCTGGTCGTGGCGTTGCAGCGGTACGCGGCGGATGCGAGGAGGTTTGGGTAAGAAGCGACAAACCCGCTATTGAGCGCGGTGGGCTTAATTTGAACGGATAGCTTGAATAATGGTCACACTTGGGGAAATTTGGCGGGATATAAATTCCATTTCGCAAACTTGGTGTTCGGTGTTGGATTTTTTGTATTTTTGCAAGTAAAAATATTTGGTGAAACGTTTCTCGAAAACGTATTCCAAATTGCAAAAGCGAAGGAAGAAAATTGTAGTTTATGCTAGTTCAATTCCTCATAAACGGCATCATCACAGGCATCCTCTATTCCCTGCTGGCAGTAGGGTTCGCGCTGGTGTATAACACCACCCGGCTGTTCCACATCGTGGCAGCAGCCATCTACGTGTTTGCCGCATATATGTTCTACCTTTTCGCCGTCACTTTCGGGATGCCCGTGCTGGTGGCCGCGATCGTCGCCATCACCCTCACGATGGGACTGAGCCTGCTGACCGACATCGCCGTCTATCGCCCGCTGAAGAACCGTAAGGCATCCAACAACGTGGCCATGATTGCCTCCATCGGCATGATGACCGTGATTGTCAATCTGCTGGCTATGTTTTTCGGCAACGAGACCAAGGTGATCGACAATACCATCCACCGCTCTTTCACCCTCGGCAGCGTCATCATCACCACCCCGCAGATGTGGCAGTTGGTGGTCGGCGGCCTGGTGATCGCGGCATTCCTCGTCTTCATCGGAATGACCTCCTGGGGCGTCCGCTTCCGGGCGTTGAGCGCCGACAGCGTCCTCTACGAAACGATGGGCTACAACACGGCGCACACCCGCACTTTCGTCTTTTTGATGAGCGGAGCCTTTATCGCCCTGGCAAGCTGCCTGACGGTTTACGACGGAGGGTTCGATCCCCACGTTGGCATGGATGTCCTTATCAGCGCTATCGTGGCGATGATTCTCGGCGGTACTGGCCGCTTCGGAACCTGCATCCTCGGCGGTATCACCTTAGGTGTCTTGCAATCATTGGCAGTCTATCAGTTTTCTTCCAACTGGCAAAATGCCGTCACTTTTATCCTTTTATTGATATTACTATTCCTGCGGCCTCAAGGTATTGCGGGTTATAAACAACGCACTGTCTGATGGAATACCTGCTGCACATAGGAATCATGCTCTGCATCTACATCATCTTGGTGTTGAGCACTAATTTGACGGTGGGGATGGCCAATCTGCTGACGATGTGCCAGGCGGCGTTCTACGGCGTGGGCGCGTACATCGGCACCTATTTCCTGATGCAATTCAACCTGCCGTTCGTCGTCATCGCCCTGATTGTGATGCTGGCGACAGGCTTGACCAGCCTCATTATCTCGTATGCCTCGGTGAAGTTGAAAGGCGACTACTTCATATTGGGAACCCTTGGTTTTCAGATGGTTGTCTATACCATTCTTTACAATTGGGTCAATGTGACCCGGGGACCTTACGGAATCCCCGGCATCCCGAGCATCAAGTTGCTTGGCATCTGGAGCCTAACAGGTATCTACGCCTATTTCTTTTTCTCATTGGTGCTGACTGTGGCCGTAGCACTCCTTTTCAGCTATTTGCAACGTTCATTCTGCGGCAGGATGCTGAAAGCCTGTCAAACTGACGAACCATCTTCGCAGGCATCTAATCAGAGCATTGCGAAAGTGAAAATTGGGGCGTTCTTCATTTCGGCAGCCTTCGCAGGCATGGCCGGACTGGTTTACGCCTCCTACGTGAGCTATATCGACCCCACGAGCTTCACCTTCGACGAAAGCATCTTCATCATCACGGCTCTCTTCATCGGCGGCGTCGGCAGCCGCGTGTGGGGCCCGATAGCGGGTGCCGCCGTGGTGGTCATTCTTCCCGAACTGCTCCGGTTTGTCGGCCTTCCCGACGCGGTGGCCGCCAACCTACGGCAGGTGATTTACGGCTTGGTTTTGATAGTGTTGATGTTCGTGCGTCCGCAAGGACTGCTGGGCGACGCCAAACTAAAACAGGAACCAACTCCTCCGAGCGTCGAAAAACCTGCCCCGGCAAAAACTTCCCCATACACGAACTGCTCGAAAGAATAAAAGTCCAGAAGAAACGCTTCATCCGACTTTACGGCGACCCCGAAGAGGTGGATTACAGTTTTCTGCTGAAGCATCTGAAGTAATAATTCTGTAATTTTGCTGCGTCATATTTTCAGATTATGTTCAACGGACCTCGCAGGGTCTGGAAGTGTGACGCGGAAAGGTTAAAAACAGAGATCCCCTATATGCTTTTCAAAATCCAAGTAGAGGCTTAGCGTTTTTTTACTATCTTTGCGCCAAAATTATTACGGATGGAAAGATTCTTCAACACCGCTGGACCGCAGACTTCTGACAGCTACACTATCGACCCGTTGAGCCGGTTCGATCTGGAGGATGTTTCGCTGATGATCCGCCAAAAGCGCTATTTCGTGCTGCACGCCCCCCGGCAGACGGGCAAGACCACCTGTATGCTCGCCCTTCGCGATTACTTGAACCAAGAAGGTGACTATATCGCCGTCTATGCCAATGTGGAGGGCGGACAGGCTTCGCGAAACGATGCGCAAAGCGTGGTGAAATCCACCGTTGACACGCTGGCAGAACAGTTTAGAGGTGTCGTTAAAAACGATACGCCCTTGCAGATTCGTGATGAGGTGCAACAAGTGGGTAAAGATTCGATGTTAGCAACTTATTTGCGCCGCCTGTCGGAAAAAATGGCTAAACCTATTGTCCTTATCTTGGACGAAATCGATGCCTTGGTGGGCGACAGCTTGGTCGCCATTCTCCGCCAAATCCGTTCAGGCTATGCAGACCGTCCAGCTTCATTCCCGCAGAGCATCATTCTCTGTGGTGTGCGCGATGTGCGCGACTACCGCATCGTGCTCTCCAACCAGGACATCATCACGGGCGGCTCTGCTTTCAACATCAAAACGGAGTCGCTTCGGTTAGGCAATTTCTCAAAAGAAGAAATACATGAGCTTTACATGCAACATACCCGTGAGACGGGTCAAGAGTTTGACGAGGCCTGTTTTCCCATGATTTGGGATGCCACCGAGGGGCAGCCGTGGTTAGTTAATGCTTTAGGACGGGAGGTTACATATAAAATCCGCGAAAACCGCGACCGCAACGTCCGCATCATCCCCGAGATGATTGACAAGGCTATCGAGAACATCATCTATCGGAGGGACACACACATCGACATCCTCATCGACAAGTTGGAGGAGCCTCGGGTGCGGAGAGTCATTGAACCGATGCTGGCCAATGAAGACGAAGTGAGTGAGGCATTGATTCCGACGGATGATATTCAATATGTGGAGGATATGGGGCTGATCAAGCGTGAACGAGGCAAACCCCGTCGTATCGCCAACGGCATCTATCGTGAAATCATCCCCCGTGAGCTCACATGGAGCACACAAGATGCACTGACACAGCAGTCCCAATGGTACCAGAACCCCGACAATAGCATCAACGTGGAAAAACTGCTGCTTGATTTCCAACAGTTCTTCCGCCAGAATGCGGATGCCTGGATTGGCAGATTCGACTACGCCGAGGCCGGACCGCAGCTGCTGCTACAGGCTTTCCTGCAAAGAATTGTCAATGGCGGAGGCTACATAGACCGCGAATACGGTTTGGGGCGCAAACGCACCGACCTGCTCATCCGAAAGCCGTTGACCGACCACTACGGCGGTCCTGTTCAGCGTGTGGTTTTAGAATTGAAAATCAAGCGGGGCGACCTTGACAAAGTGATTCAGAAAGGTCTGGAACAGACGGCAGACTATATGGACAGGGTGGGTTCTGTGGACGAAGGCCACCTCATCATCTTTGACCGCACCCAAGAGAAGACATGGGACGAGCGCATCTGGCACCAACCCTACGAATATGCCGGGCGCACGATTGTGGTGTGGGGGATGTGAGGCCGTGAACCTGTATATGCAAATAACAAACCGTCTTGATTTTTAAGTCGACAAATACGTGCAAACTTTTAGATGGGGAAAAATTTGAAGTTTTGTCATGTACTAAGAGAGTTTTTGATAAAAGAAAATTATGTATCTTTACGACACCATATTTTCAGATTCTGTTTAACGGACCTCGCAGGGGCTGGAGATGTGGCGTGAAAATGATAAAAACAGAGATTTCCTTTATTTCAAAACAATCTGTAATATTATGAGAAAAATTTACGTTTTACTTGCGATTTTCGCAACTTTTATTCTTGCTCTCGCGTGCAATTCGAACCAACCCAGCAAAGAGCAGCTGGTGGGAACATGGGTGCATCCCATTCAAGCTGGGACCGTCAGCATTAACGACAGCAAAGAGGTCACTCCCGTTTACAACAATGAGATTTTCACATTCAACGAAGACGGAACTTTTGTTTTTGGCGAATATGGTGATTCTCTATTATATGAGGTTACGGGAATATGGGAAGTGTCCACTGACAAAAAAAACATAGTGTTTTCTTATGAAGATGGGGAAACCAGCAGCATTGATATAAGAGAGTTCGATGGCACCTCCTTTATTACTACCTCAAGGGAAGGCAACGATTTTAAGTTTACCAAAAAATAAAGTTCGAGCTCTCGCCCGACATCGTCACCAACGAGGCGGAACTCCGACTGGATTTGGACTTGCACGATCTGGAACGTCGGGGAGATTGTCGCGTTGACGGAATGGCTGATGCGACAAAAATGAAAAAACATTTGCAATTCTTGGCATCATACTTTTTCTTTGCGCCTTTTTGACAACCTCCTGCTTTGACGTACTTGTTGTCTGTGTAGATGTTCAGTTCGGGATCATAGTTTGCTTTCTTGACCAAATATCAGCTTTTGAAAATTTTTTAATAAGTATTTGATAATTAGTGGCTAACTGTAGTTGTGATCATGATTAAGAGGAATGATTTTCAATAATTTGTCGTATCCAAGTTGAATATAATACGAAATGATTATTGATATTGGAAAAACAATTCCCGCCATATAGACCCACTTAATCCACTGTATTTCGGGATTCCAGATTAACTCTCCAAACCAAAAGAAAAAACGATGAAACATATAGCAAGCCATACTTGCATAACTAATGTTGGTCATAACACTGGTCATAACACCACCTTTCCCAAATATATCATCAGTAATAAATTCAGAAACGAACAGAATGGCAAACACGCCAAATCCCGCAAACAATCTGATATATGTTTTACCGGGTTCGTAAATTTGAGTTATTGCACAAAGGATGATGAATATTATTATTGTAAGCCACTTGATGAACGGTGATTTCTTGAATTTCCAATCAAAATAAGGAGCAGATACCAATCCTATAAGGTAGAAGAGCATGTTGAACGTTAATCGCCAATCTGTCGATGGGAAAAGAACTCCCAATGCCATTACTATAAAAATAACAATCAACGCGCTAATAAAACGCCAACGAAAACCTTTTCTACACACCAATGGGGTAATGATATAACATACCAAAATGACAGGTATATACCATAAGGTCAACGGTCTTGGTTCGATAAAAGGGGAGAGACAAAGCATGCCATTCAAGGAGGACCTTGAATTGTTGAAGCCTATCAAATACAGCAGAATTGCCGCTGCAATAAATAAAGGAAAAACTCGAAGAACCCTCTTTTTATAAAAGATCCATAGCTCTTGCCTGTTTTTAAAACAATATTTTGATCCTAACAGATAGCCTGATGTGAAAGAGAAAAGGCCCAAACAGGCTGATGTCACAACAGCACACCAGGGAATAACACTTGCGGCCAAAACTTCGGTATGTATGTATGCATAAAGATGACAAAAGGCGACAATGAATGTCATACAAAGCACCCGCGCAATGTCAAAACGATAATCCCTATTCATTATCAATGTTATATTAACGTGAGTTTGATATATTTTAATTTGCTAATAATAAACGGAATTTTATTTTTTAGACTCCCCATTCCTTTGGACGTTTTTTTTCGTTCCTAATATAACTACTTTTCATGGAAGAGGCCGCAGGGCAGCCCCTTCGGGTTGAAAGGTCAATTTGTTATTTCTGTCTGGCAAAAATACATTTTTTCTCATTGTTCACGACACTTTCTTGTAAACTTCATCAGGGATGGCTGCGAGGTACATGAAACCGTGACGCATATTCACCGACTGCGTCAGGCATTGCATATCAGTGGTTGGATGAATCGCCAGCGGATGTATTACGACGCAAGGATGCGTCGGCTCCTAAGCCACGTCAACTCGCCCCCCAAAAAAGTTGATGCGTAAGCCCTGCGTGCCACCCCGCCTCGCAAAATGCTATCCGAATTTTGTGTAATTTTGCATCCGATTCGCAAAATGAATAAACTGTTGAAAATAGTTGTATTGCTGACAGTTATGTTGGTGTCAGGTGTTACTGGATGGGCGCAAACCAACCGCGACAGCCTCCGTGCGCGACGGTTGCAGGAGGTCAACATCAACGCCGATGCGCCGCAGAAGGTTTTTTCGGGACCGGCGGCAGTGCAGCAGATCTCAGCACAGCAGATCAAACAATTGCCAACTTTGCAATTGTCTGATGCCCTGAAGTATATGTCGGGCGTGGTGGTTCGCGATTACGGTGGCACCGGCGGTATGAAAACGGTCTCCGTGCGCGGCCTCGGCACCCAGCATACCGGCGTGGCCTACGACGATATCGCCCTCACCGACTGCCAGACCGGACAAATCGACCTTGGGAAACTCTCCCTTGAAAATGTCGCTTCCATCGCTCTTGTAGTCGGACTGGACGATAAAATTTTTGTTCCCGCCAGATTATTTTCGTACAGCAGCCTTCTTAAAATCAACACGATAAACATTATCCCCGAAAAACCGTTCAGTTTTCGGGTGGGCGGCACGGTAGGCATGTATGGGCTCTACTCCTTGCAGGCCGGTGTCACCCATAAGGTGCAGTCCAAAAAGCGCGATGACCGGATCTTTTTCTGGAACCTGTCGGCAGATGCCATGCGCTCCAAGGGAAATTACCCTTACACGCTCCATTATGGCGGCGTTCATGACAGCGTTTCTCACGAGATTCGTAAAAATGCCGAAACAAGAACGCTGAATACGGAGTTTAACGCGGTCTGGCAGATAGACATGACGCAACGGTTCAATGTCAAGCTCTATTACTACAATTCGGCTCGAGAACTCCCTTCCGCCACCATCTTTTACAATTCTGATTCCCATCAGAAACTATGGAATCAGAATGCTTTCGGACAAGTGCATTACCATAAATATTTCAATGACCGTTGGGCTTATCAGGCTAATCTGAAGTTCAACTACGACTACACGCGCTATTATGACCCCGATTATCTGAATTTGGCAGGTTTTTTGGATAACCGTTACCATCAGCACGAGAGCTATTTCTCGAATACGGTGATGTATTCTCCCATTATCGAGAAAGATTCGCTCAAGCGTGTCCGAAAGCTGCAATTGGCTTTGGCACAGGATGTTTTCTTCCAGCAGATGCGGGCAAACTCTTTGGATTACCAGCACCCTGGACGGCTGACTTCCCTTACCTCTTTGTCCGCTATCTTGGCCGGAAATCGTTGGAAGCTGAATGCCAACCTGCTGTTTACTTACGTCAACAACATCATACTGGAAAATCCGGAAATGCAGGATTTCACCCATTTTTCGCCTTCTGTTGGCGGGTCGGTGGAGTTGACCAAAACGCTGCATTTGCGCTTCTTCTACAAGAATATTTTTCGAATGCCGACCTTCAATGATTTGTACTATCGCGAGGTGGGAAATGTAAACCTCAATCCTGAAAAAACGCATCAGTGGAATTTGGGATTGGTGCTAAAGGAGGCGCATCTTGTCGCTGGCAGGATTACCGTGTCCACCACGTTAGACGGCTATTTCAACATTGTGAAGGACAAAATCGTGGCGTTCCCGTCGCACAACCTATTTTCCTGGACGATGCTGAACTACGGCAAGGTGTATGTGGCAGGGGCGGAGTTGAACACTTTCTGGCAGTATCGCATAACAGGCCGGTATATTCTTCGGTTGAACGGCAATGTCACCTATCAAAAGGCGGTTGACCGCACCGATGAAAACGGTAAGACGTTCAATCACCAAATTCCATATACGCCGTTGTGGTCTGGGTCGGCGAGTTTGAGTTGCCAAACCCCGTGGGTGACGGTCGCTTATGCGTTTATTGCCTGTGGGAAGCGGTATGCTTTGACGCAGAATATCCCCTCCAACGAGGTTTCTGGCTATTTCGACCACAGTATCACTTTGAGTCACGATTTCGATTTCCGCAAATCCACACTTGGGCTTAAGTTAGAGTTGCTGAACATCGCCAATAAACATTACGAAATCATCCGCAATTACCCGATGCAGGGCTTCGGGATGCGTTTCAAAGTGGTCTATGATTTCGGACGGTAAGAAATAAAGGTCATTTTTATAAATCAGGTTTACAAAAAAAGGTGGGGCAAGACTGCTCCACCTTCATTTTTATCTGGATTCGAAAATTAGTCGGCCAAACCGTGGAAGACATCGAAAACGTCGTCTTTAAGTTCGTAATACACCGCGTTGCTCGGCTCTTCCACCGTTGTTTGGGTCTTGTTTTGCGCGGAAGCAAACAAGTTTTCATCACGTTTGATGGCCGGTTCGCCTACCATTTTGGCGAAAATCTCATCATCATCATAGTCACCACCGTTGAAATTGGGGGTGTTTTGGGAAGACAGATCGGGGAATTGGAAATCTGTGATCGAAGGAGTGTTCGGTTCAAAGCCAGATAGTTGTTCCATGTCAACAGGTTCTGCCACAGCTGCAGGTTGTTCGATATGCTCTGCGGCCGGCGTTTCGATGTTGATTTCGGGTACATTGGTTTGGACATTCTCCTCCGTGGTGTTCACGATGGTTTCGCCAGTGGTGTTGATGACGATTTCGGACTCCTCCACATGGGCATTGTCGAAATTGGTGACCACGAGGGAGAGTTTGAGGCTGTCACCCAGCGTCTCGTCCAGTCCGTGACCCCAGATGAGGTGGACGTTTTCGGACTGCATTTCGTCGAAACGGTCTTGGAGAACTTCCAGTTCGCCCATGGTAATCTGTTTTGACGGACCGTATGTGACGAAGAAGAGGAAGTTCTTGGCATTGCTGATGTCAGCGTTTTCGAGCAGAGGACAGTTGAGCACCTCGTCGAGCACTTGCTGCACGCGGTCTTCACCTTGTGCCGTGGCAATGCCTAAGAGCGCCTTGCCGCTGTGTTCCATGATGGTCTTCACATCGTTGAAATCGACGTTCTGACCGTAGGTGACGGTGATGATCTCGGCTACGCACTTCACGGCGTTTTTGAGAATGTCATCCACTTGGGCGTAGGCTTCGTTGATGGGCAGGGAGTTATAGTACTTCATGAGGTTTTGGTTGTTGACGATAATGAGTGAGTCAACATATTTGCTCATTTCTTCGATGCCCTCGGTAGCGGCGTTCATAATGCGTTTGCCCTCGAATTTGAAGGGTTCGGTGACGACGCCCACGGTGAGGATGCCCATCTCTTTGGCGACTTTTGCGACCACTGGGGATGCGCCGGTGCCGGTGCCTTTGCCCATGCCGGCGGCGATGAAGAGCATTTTGGTGTTCTCACCGATGAACTCTCTGATTTCTTTTTCCTTTTCGGTGGCGTATTTTTGTGCCACTTCGGGGTTCGCGCCTGCGCCGAGGCCGTTGCCCAACAAAAGTTTCTCTTGGATCTTGCATGCGTTCAGGTGGCATTTGTCGGTGTTGCAGACCAGATAGTCAACACCTTGGATGCCTTCGGAATACATGTGTTGCACGGCGTTGCTGCCGCCTCCGCCCACGCCAATCACTTTGATGTCGGCGGTGTTCTCTTTAGCTCCGAAATCGGGTGTAAAATTGATAGATTCTGTCATATCGTTTTTCATTATTACTTACAAGGTTAGTGGTTTTGGCTTTTAAGAAATCTGTTCAAACAGTTTGGTCAGGGTGTTTTTCAATTCGCCCCAAAGTCTGTGACCTTTTCTGTCCTCGTCATCGGGTTTGGGTCTTGGATTCGGTATGGGATTGTCACCAAGTTCATTCACAATATCAACGCCTTTTTCATCGCCCAAATGGATGTCTTTGGTTTGTTGTTCGATACCGTATTTGAGCAATCCGAGGGCAGTGGAATATTGGGGCTGTTTCAGTTCGTTGGACAGGGAGTCGGAGAATCCTACGCAAGGTATGCCGGGACGGGTGTTGAGGCCGAGGTCGTATTGGCAGAGTTCGATGATGTGCCGCAGTTTGGAACCGCCTCCGGTGAGTACGAGTCCGGCACCGTTCTGGAGCATCTTCATGCAGCCGGAATTTTCCAGTTCTTTCTTCACATAACCCAAAATGTCGTTATGCACGCGGCTATAGATGATTTTGGCCAGCTGTTCGTCGGTGATGCGAAGAGGCGTCTGTTGGTGCGGGCGCATGATGGTGCTCACGCGGTTGGGGTTGCTCTTGGCCGGTATGCAGCTGCCGTGGTTGATTTTGAGTTCCTCGGCAGTGTCTTCCGGGATTTTGCAGACGTTGGCGATGTCCTTGGTGATGACGGAACCGGCGAAGGGAATCACCTTGCAGAATTTAGGGTGACCGTTCTGGAAGATGACCATGTCGGTGGTGCCGCCGCCGATGTCAATCAGGGCGACGCCGCGTTGTTTCTCCTCTTCGGTGAGACAGGCCAGTCCGGAGGCCACAGGCTCCAGAATCAGGTCTTCCGTTTCAATATTGACATTGGAGATACAGGTGTGTATCTTCTTGATTTCCTGATAATTTCCAGTGATAACCTGATAGTAGCCCGTGATTTTCGATCCGAGTTCGCCAACAGGTTCCATGGATTCGTGGCAGGCTCCGTCGGCGGAGTCCTCAATCACGTATTTTTGCGGAATGATGGCGATGATTTTCTGGTCGGGCGGAAGGGCGATGTTCTCCACGTCTTTCTTCATCGAATCCAGTTCCTCCTGGGTGATCAGCGCGTTATGGTTGGAGCGGAGAATGTAGTGTTTGCAGTTGGTGGTGCGGATGTGGCGCGCGGCGATGCCGGCATAGACACTGCCGATGCTGTCCATCCGGGCGTGGCTCGAGGCAAGCTGCACGGAGGTCTTGATGCTCTCCTGCGCCTTGAGCAGGTTCATGATGAGGCCGAACTCCACGCCTTTGGAGGCCGATTTCCCGTGACCGAGAATCTCGATTTTGCCTCTGTTGTTGAGATAGCCGATGATAGTGGCCACTTTGGTGGTGCCGATGTCAAGACCCACGATGAGGTCGCTCGCCATATTGTTGGTTTCAAAACTGTTGGAAGAGTAATTTTTCTCCATACGCGCGGTTATTTTCTTGTTGCTATAATTCTGTTCTTGTAACGGGCGTCCAGTTGGGCGTAAGTGTTGTAGCCCTTGTGCGAAAGCCCTTTCTCGTAAACCGTCTTGAGGTTTTCGAGTTTTTCGTCGGCGTTGTCCATGTTGCCGAAAAGGATGGTTTGCCCGCCCACGGTCGTTGTCAGCTCCATTTCATTGCGACTGTTGAGGAATATCTGGCGGAATTGAGCTTGGTAGAAGTCGTTTTCGTTGATTTTCCGGGTCAGGGCCAGGGCTTCCTGGAGTTTGCCGGGGGCTTTCTTTCCCGCTTTGAAGTTGTCGGAGACGTTGCCGTTGACCACCATCAGGTAGTCCTTCATCTTCATGGTGAAGGGGACCACCTCACCTTTGCTGTCCACAAAATAATGTTCACCGCTCGGGGTGAACACATGCAGGACAATCTCCCTCAACGTATAGTCGATTACCAGTTTCTTGCCGGCGAAATGTACGAAATTCACCGTCTCGATGAACGGGTTGTTCTTCAGGAGGGTGGCGACTTCCCCGAGGTCGATTTCCTTTATCGATTTCCCGATGATTTCAATTTTCGCATCTGACAGCAGGGATTCAATGTCGGCTTGGGAGAGAATTACGCTTTCGTTTTGTGTGTGCGCCACCGCTTGAATGCGTTCGCACTGCTGCCTCGGCATTTTTACAAATGCCAAAATCAGCACCACTAACAAAGTGACGCTCAGTAAGATACGAACTATCGGCTTGACATATTTCATCAGAAACGCGCAATTACTTTTAATCTGACAAAATTAAAAATAATATACGTTTAATATTAATTTTTCCGATAAAATAATAAACACAAAATTGTTGAAAATGACACCCTGTTTTGACGGTTTTCAGTCGTTGCGTTTGTCCAATCCCCAGAGCAGTTTTTCGCGAATGGTGGAGTAGAAATTGGTGTTGTCGAAAAGGACGGTTTGGATGGTGAATTTTTCTTTGCTGATGCGCAATTTGACGTTGTCGTTCAGGATAAGCCGCTGGGTGTCAACGCAGAGCGAATATCTGCCACCCCGTCCGCTGACGGCAATGTCCAAAACTTGTGTGGCAGGAATCACTAACGGGCGGACGCTGAGCGAATGGGATGCGATGGGGGTGAGCACCACCACATCGGTTTGCGGGTGCAAGATGGGACCGCCGCAGCTCATGGAGTAGGCCGTGGAGCCCGTCGGGGTGGCCACAATCAGCCCGTCGGCCCAATAAGTGTTGATGTGCTTTCCGTCGGTGGTGACGGTGATGGCGTTGATGGAGTCGCTGTCGGTGGCGCGGATGGTCACGTCGTTGACCACAAAGTGCGTGTCCAAGGACAACGGCTCACTGCCCTCGATGTGGAGCAGTGAGCGCGATTCCAAGGAGTATTTTTTTTCTATGAGCATCCGGATGGATGCTTCGAAGTTGTCCTTCTTGATGGCTGACAGGAAGCCGATGCGCCCCGTGTTGATACCGACTAACGGGATGTTCAGGTCACCGATAAGGTTGGCGGCGTCAATAAAAGAACCATCACCACCGATGGAAACCATAAAATCCACACCATCAATCTGTTGCAAATCCAAATAAGTTTCAAAACACTGAAAATCAGAGCTTTTTGAAGAAATATTCTTATGCAACACTACCCCGCAGCCGTTTTGCCGCAGGAAATCAATGACGGTGTCGGTGAAAGGCTGTTGCCCGGTACCGGCGCGACTGTAGAGCGCGAACGTGAGCATTACACGTATTCCTGGATTTCGATTTCCTTGTTCAGAATCATGTTGGCATTCAAGGCCATAGCTGCCATTTCGTCTTCACCGGGATAGACGGCCACGGGAGCAATCCATTCCACGTATTTTTTGATGCGATTGACGACGGGTTTGCCGTATGCGATGCCGCCGGTGAGGATGATGGCATCCACCTTGCCCTTGAGTACGCAGGCGTTCTCGCCGATCTGTTTAGCCACTTGGTAAGCGAAAGCCTCTTCGAGAAGTTCGGCTTTCGGGTCGCCGGCGATGGCAGCCTTCTCCACAGCGTAGGCGTCGTTGCTGCCGAAATAGCCCACATAACCGCCCTTGCCGACGAGCATTTTCTGCATATCCTGCTGGGTGTATTTGCCGCTGAAGCAGGCTTTCAAGAACTGGTTCATCGGCAGGGAGCCGGAACGCTCTGGTGAGAACGGACCTTCGCCATCCAAAGCTTGGTTCACGTCGATGACTTTGCCTTTCTCGTGCGCACCGACACTCACGCCGCCGCCCATGTGGGTGATGATGAGGTTGAGCTCTTCGTATTTTTTGCCGTTGTCTTTGACATACATGCGTCCGATGGCCTTGTGGTTGAGGGCGTGGAAAATGGACTGCCGCACGAAATCCGGATGTCCCGAAATGCGGGCGATTTCCTGCATCTCATCGACCATCACGGGGTCGGCGATGTAGGCGCACTCTAAACCGATGTATTTGGCGATGCTGTCGGCGATAAGTCCGCCAAGATTGCAGGCGTGCTGTCCGCTATAGCCCATCTTCAGATGCTCAAGCATTAGGTCGTTGACTCTGTAAACACCTGATTTCAGGGGTTTCACGAGACCGCCGCGGCCCATCACGATGTTGATGTCATGCAGGTTGAAGCCTTCGGCCTCCAAGGTGGAGGTGATGATGTTCTTACGGAATTCGTATTGGTCGGCAATCGTATGGAATTGCGACAATTCTTCCGTGCTGTGTTTGATGTTTTTCAAAAATATTTGCTCGTTGCCGTCGAAAATGGCAACTTTGGTGGAGGTTGCTCCGGGGTTGATAGCGAGGATTTTTTTCATTATTATACTATTTAGGTTAAATTTTATTCTCCTGTTTCTGGATAGTCTTCGGGGTTGGTGGACACTTTTTTCACATTGCTGTAGGAGAGTCCTGCGCTGTTTTTCACGTAGGCGCATACATAGTAGGTGGTGTCTTCGATAGGCAGACTGAATTTTGCCGTGAACGTGTCGGCTTCGGAATGGGTGTTGACAATCACTTGCGTGGTAAATACGTCATTGAGGTTCGGAAAAGTGTCTTGCCGGAAACAAAACCCTTGTTCCATATAGTAGTCGCAACCGCCGTTGTCAGTGATTATCGCGGTAACGGCCAATTGTTTGTCTTTGTAATTGTAAGTATTGATTTCGGAAACTGCTGTTCCGAATTTTGTGCATCCGGTGAGTGTCATCACCGCGCAAAAGCATAGTGTCATTAATCGTATTATCTGTTTCATTTTTCTAAAAAATTTCACGGTGGCAAATATACAAAATTTTTTGACGTAAGACGTAGGACTTGAGACGCAAGAACTTTGGACGTTTTTTTACGTTTCAAGTCCCTAAACAATTGTGAATTATGAATTATGCATTGTGAATTGAAAAAATCGTATCTTTGCGGCTTAATAATTTTAAAACCTAAATACTATGGCATTAGCAATTAACAATGAGAATTTTGAGACTCTGATCAAGGGCGACAAGCTGGTCGTCATTGATTTCTGGGCAACCTGGTGCGGCCCGTGCAGAAGCATCGCTCCCATCGTGGAGGAGGTCGCCGCCGAGCTTGAAGGCACAGCCGTGGTCGGCAAGTGCGACACCGACGAGAACGGCGACATCGCCATGCAGTTCGGCATCATGAACATCCCCACCCTCGTCTTCATCAAGAATGGTGAACTTGTTGACCGTCACGTCGGCGTGATCAAGAAAGAGGAACTTGTGGCGAAAATCAACCAGCATCTGTAATCGGTCAATTCTTTAAATTTCAATAGTATGAATACAGCTTTATTAATTTGCATCATCGGTACGATTGTTATCATACCGTTTTTGATTTACTATGTGCGTGAAGCCAAACTGCATCACCCGAAAGGGTTGATTGCCGCCGCTTTGAGCAACATGGGTGAGCGTTTCGGCTACTACATCATGAACGCTGTGCTCTTGCTCTTCCTCGTTTCCAAGTTCGGTCTGCCCGACGGCACCGCCGGCGTTATCTACTCCGTCTTTTATTTCGGCATTTACGTGCTGAGCTTGGTGGGCGGTATCATCGCCGACAAGACGCAAAACTACAACAAGACCATCCAATGGGGTCTCATTATCATGGCCATCGGCTATGTGGTGATGGCTATCCCGTTGTTCAGTAAGACTGCTGAGGGTGCTATCCTCGACAGCGGCGCAGGCTGGACAACCATCCTCGTTATCACCTGTATGGCTCTGCTGTTCATCGCTTTCGGTAACGGTCTGTTCAAAGGCAATCTGCAGGCTATCGTCGGTAAATTGTACGACGAGTTCGAAGCTGAAGCCGCCAAGAAGGGACCTGAGGCTCTTGCTGAAGCCAAGGATCGTCGTGACTCCGGTTTCCAGATTTTCTACGTCTTCATCAACATCGGCGGTTTCTTCGCCCCGTTTATTGCCCCCTTCCTCCGCGAATGGTGGCTGAAGGCGCATCACCTCGTCTATAACGCCGACATGTCCGGTCTGTGCCACCAGTTCCTCGCTGATGGTCAAGCAAGCCAGAAATTCACCGAGACGATGGCTACCGTGCTGCAACCCGGCTACAACTTCACGGACACCGCCGCCTTCTGTTCCGACTACATCACCGTGTTCAACCAAGGCGTACACTTCTCTTTCATCGCCTCTGTGTTGGCAATGTTGATTTCTTTGGTTATTTTCTTGACCAACAAGTACAAACTGCCGCAGCCGGCCAAGAAACAGCAGGCTGAGGTGGTGGAATACACCGCAGAGGAGAAACTCGCCATGGCGAAGGAAATCAAACAACGTTTGTATGCCTTGTTTGCAGTGTTGGGTATCGCTGTCTTCTTCTGGTTCTCTTTCCACCAGAATGGTCAGTCGTTGTCCGTGTTCGCCCGTGACTTCGTGCAAACGGAGAAGATCGCTCCTGAAATCTGGCAAGCTTTGAACCCGTTTTTCGTGATTGTGCTCACGCCTATCATCATGGTTATTTTCGCCGCTTTGGCTCGCAGAGGCAAACCCATCTCCACGCCTCGCAAGATTGCCATCGGTATGGCTATCGCTGGATGCGCTTACCTCTTCCTGATGATTATCTCCATCGTGAACAATTATCCGTCAGGCACTGATTTCCGTGCTATGGATCTGGCGCAGATGGCCGCTGCCGGTCTTGCGAAAGCCGCTCCGTGGGTGCTGCTTGTCACCTATTTCTTCCTGACCGTGGCCGAACTGTTCATCTCCCCGCTGGGTCTGTCATTCGTCTCCAAGGTGGCTCCGCGCCACATGGTGGGTCTGTGCCAGGGCTTGTGGCTCGGTGCCACCGCTCTTGGCAACCTGCTGATTTGGCTCGGTCCTGTGATGTACAACGCTTGGCCAATCAAATACTGCTGGGCCGTGTTCGCCGTGGTATGTTTTGTCTCCATGGCCATCATGCTCGGTATGGTGAAGTGGCTGGAGCGCGTGACGAAATAGTTGAAACGTTACCTTAAATTATATAGAGACCTGTCGGAAGATGGGTCTCTTTTTTAATGTAGAATGAAGAATATAATTGGTTGGATGAGGTTGATATTTTTCTTTGTTTGAAGGACATGGAGTTTCAAAAAAATATATTTTTGCTGTCTGTTTTGTGGTAATAATCTAATAAATTGTATATGAACAAAATAGTTTTTCAGGGTTTAGGGTTGTTTGTCCTTTTGTGCATGACGGCTCTGACCGCCAGTGCCCAGTGGTCGTTAGGAATTAAAGGCGGGTGGGACTACACCTCCATCATGCGATCCAACGCGGGCCGTGTTGATGAGACGTATTCGCCATTAAGCGGTTACGATGTGGGCATTCAAGCACGTTACGGCTTCACCAATTGGTTCGCCCTCTGCGCCGACCTCAGCGTGATGCGCCGCTCCCACCGCACGGACCGCCACCTCGATTACCTCGATTCGCTCTACACCGAGCACCACAACCTCTACCTGATGCTTCCGGTGTTGGCCGACTTCTCTTTCGGCGGCGAGCATTTCCGCGGCCATGCCATGCTCGGTGGCTATGTCGGCTATTGGCTGCAAGATCATATCAAGGGTAAAACCTACTGGATGACAGACTATTGCATGTATTACAATCCCTTTGACGAAAAGCGTCCGTTCACGCAGGAGGACCGCCGCTTCAACGCCGGATTAGTTGGTGGTCTGGGCCTGAGTTACCGTTTCACCGAGCATTGGAGCCTCAACCTCGACGCACTCTACTACTACGATCTCGTCAGCCACCGCCGCAGCTCCCCGCACCTCCGCGACCCCCGCTACCTTAGCACGTTGTCTGTCACCTTTGGCGCATCATATATTTTTTAAAACATCTTCATTGAGCAGCCCCGAAGGGGCAAGAGCTTGGTGGCCAGGGGTAAGCGAAGCGCAACCCCTGGAATCAAATCAAAATAATAGCCATTATGAAAAAAATCACCATAATAACAGCGACAATAATCGTATTATTCACCTCCTGCCGTCGTGAAGCCGATTACATGCCTTATATCGGCGAGAACGGCAAATTAGCCTACAGCACCTATGCCGAACAGTTCGACTACCTCTGGAAAGTCCTCAGCACGGGCTATGTCTTCTGGGATGTTGACACCACCGATTGGGATGCGATGTACGAACGTTACCTTCCCGCATTCCAAGAACTTGATAAAAAGTACGAACGGCAGGGTTACGTGCCGACGGATGAATTGCAGACCCTTTATACGGGATTGGTGGGTGGTTTGGTTGACCATCATCTGACATTCAGAGTCAAGAATTTGCATCCGGCTCCCGATGATCAAAGCTCTACGGTGAGTGTCACCCCGTACGCGTTGGAGATTCCCACCCGCGACTATTATTACGAGTCGGCTGGCGAAGAAAACCAGCGAATCCAATTTTTCTTGCAAAACATTGAGAATCAATATACTGTTGAAGCGCACGAATCATGTGTGGCCTACGCGGAGGAGTTAGGGATGACCATAACATATCATTACATCCTTTTCCGCTTGCCGGATGGTCGGAAAGTTCCCTATCTGTGGCAGTCGTCTGCGGGAATCACGCCTGTGATGCTGCAAAACGGCGAAGGTGCGCAGCTGCTCGACCACTACTTCCGGGCCATTATGGAAACTCCTCGCGAGCAGGTGGCCGGCATTATTCTTGACAATCGCTGCAACCGCGGCGGCTACCAGGATGATCTCGACTATCTTGTCGGCAGCTATCTCAACCAGAAGACGGAGATTTTCAAGACGCGCTACAAAGAGGGTCCCGGGCGTTACGAACATTCCCCGTGGACGTCTTACTACCAGAGCCCGATCACCCGCTATCATCGCGACATCACGGCGGAAAACATCCCGTACGTTGTGCTTTGCGACATCAATTCGGTGAGCATGGGCGAAATCGAGCCGATGATCATCAAGGCGGTGTTGCCCACGGCGCACACGATTGGCGAGCGCACGCATGGTGGCACGGGACCGCTTCAGCCCGCCAATTGCATTGACCTCAACTACGGCGGCCCGTTCGGAACCTCGAATCTGTCTGTGGGTCACTACGTCTATACCTCCACCTTCGAGGCGCAGATCAGCGGCAAAGTCTGGGAGGGCATCGGCCACACCCCCGATGAGATCGTCCTCCGCAAAGACCACAACGGCGACCTCAAACCGCAATTGGACGCGGCGTTGGAATACATCCAGAAACATTGACCGTAGGGGCGAATAATTATTTGCCCCTACAGGTATGCAATTCCGACAAAGTAGAGACGCGTCATGGCACGTCTCTACAATTTATTGCCTGTTACCTGTTGCCTTTTGCCTAAAAAATTGTACTTTTGCCGTCGCATTTTCGAAATATAGTAACAAAAACGTAAAGTAATATGAACCCCTTATTCGAACCCCAAGTTTATCAGAACAGAAGAGAGAAATTGACGGCGGCCGTCAAGAGTGGCATCGCCGTGTTTTTGGGCAACCATGAAGCCCCGATGAACTATCCCGACAATACCTATAACTTCCGTCAGGACAGTGACTTCCTCTATTTCTTCGGACTTTCCATCGCCGACATCGCAGCCGTCATCGACTTTGACGCGCACCAGTCAATCATTTTCGGCAATGACTTCACCATCGACGACATCATCTGGATGGGCGACCAACCGACGATTGCCTCCTTGGCCGAAAAAGTGGGCGTGACGGAGACCCGTCCGTTTGCGCAGCTCGCCGAGT
>JAEEGG010007954.1_pt1 | contig 24241 bp, 14 predicted proteins | sample 9134161 | NCBI WGS metagenome assembly JAEEGG01 (sample SAMN16246543, study PRJNA631951) | gut metagenome | biome: gut microbiome; feature: rumen; material: CR-attached | host: Bos | place: Iran: Karaj | collected 2018-10
AGTCCGGAGTATAATAATATGCCAACATCCAATATGCTTTTTCGAAACAGTTGATCCGATTACCCTTATTGTAACGACAAAATGACTGAATCGTGTCACCGTCCCAGTGGTAGCAGTATTTCACCTCAATGGCTCCCCGTCGGAACCATTCGCGGTCAGATATCCAAACCACGATTGGGACAAAGACAAATAAACAGATTAGGCTGATTCCAACCCACAATTGTGGATTTTTTCTTATTATCATTTCGATAGGAATCATTGGTGTCATACTTCTTCCGTTATTTAGATTGTTTCTCTTTCACTTGTCGTTGATAACTTTCACTTTCCCATTGGTTTTTCCCAACTTCGATCATTTTAATGTCTGTTTTAATTGGTGTGTCCTTGAAGAGGTTAAAAAGATTACCTCGGTCAATATAGTATAAGTAATGATTAATAACCTCAAATTTCGGTTCTACGTTATTATATTCAAATCCTTTTTCTTTTACAAGGTTAATTAAACTCGTTTGTTCCTCATACGTAATCGAAAATGATTTTGTCACTTCTGTTTTCATAGTTACGTGTGCTGCAACTAATCCAAATCCAAAACTCGCCCCAGCGTAGGTATCAACTTCTCTTCCTTCTATTGATCCACCAAATATGGGGTAAGCATCAACAGATGTAATTGCACCTTTATTTGAAGATTGCCTGAAAAAGTCTGAAGAGAAATCAATTCCGAAATGATTTTTTAAACTTATCAGCATGAGTCCCACAACTGCTTCTTGATCCGTGGTCTTGAATGAGGATTTATATTTGAAATAAGTAATCCCTATCTTATCTCTTGCTCTTCCTTGCCCTCTTACAATTTTTCGTCCATATTCTCCAACACCCGCAGCACTTCCAAATTCTGTTGTGATGTAATAGACTTCCAACCCCTCCAGCTCTCTCCCTTCCACAACTTGGTTCTCCGCAAACGCATACACACTGTTCCATGGAAACTTACCCGCTAACGGGTCCACGCTCCAAAATCTCCCAACCCGTGTGTCGTGCATACGGTACTCGAAAGCGTGCAAAGCCCTGTCTCCAAACACCTCATTATCAGCCTCCTGCCCGTTGAAGAAGTACCGATAACCCCCGTTATCGTAACGTGGGGTCTGGGGCGGGTATGTGGAGGTGCGGATCATGGCGCGAAGATAGGAATTTTTCGGGAAAATTGACATCATATTAAAATAGCGAATATTATTTTCAGATATTTTACGTATAACGAACGAAGTCTAATTGTCTTTAACAAATGGCGCAATTAAGAAAGTTAAAGGTATTGCAGTAAGAATAGATTTTAAACAAATATCCGGCAAGTTCTCATAAACATATAGCCATGTGTTAGGTTTGGATTTATAGTACGATGCAGTTTTACGGGCTGCTCCTCCCTCTATGCCACATTTGTAATTCATTGTGAATGCGATGAAACTAACAAAAAACGAAAAAAGGAGTCGTTTTATGAAATCATTCATCCTCTTTACTCTTTGGTGCCGTTCGAGTGGATTTTTCATTTTTGTATGGTATTTCATTGTGAACTTTTGTATTAAAGATGTCTTTTAGATTAAATTTGATATCATTTTTATCCAATGTAGAAAATATAAACTGAAAATATTGACTAGTTAGACCAATTTCAGGATCCGGAATACATATGTCAGGAGACCAATCTTGTTCATTAGCCACCCATCCCGTCGCGGCTCCGATTGAGAATTTCCCCCATGGATTATTATACACTTTCAACCCCAATGAGTATAGCTGATTCCCGCCTCTCACTGCATACGGAAAGACATCTGATGCAACATATTGTCCAAACAAACCTGTGGTGACTGCAAATCCGCCAGCCGCCGTGGCACGTACTATGGGATCAAGGTATATGTACGTACCAAAATATCCCGCGGACTCTGCCCACGCCTTCTCATATTCGGACGGAGCTGGACGAATCTCTCCTGGATCAATCGCATATACTGGTTTTGTGGACATTTGAAGTCTTAATTCTGTTTTTGGCGATACTGGCGGCACAACTTTCGTCTGATCACATGCGTTGACAACGCGTATGGGGATTTCTACGTTTGTCGTGGTTAGCGGTTTATTCGGCTTCCATTCCAATCCTTCCAACTCCCTTCCATCGACAACTCTGTTCTCCGCAAACGCATACGTGCTGTTCCACGGGAACTTGGCGGCTAAGGGGTCCACACTCCAGAACCGCCCGATGCGGGTGTCGTGCATGCGGTACTCGAAGGCGTGCAAAGCCCCCTCTCCAAGCACCTCATTATCAGCCTCCTGCCCGTTGAAGAAGTACCGATAACCCCCGTTATCGTAACTTCGTTCCCACATGGGGTAGCCGAAGGGGTAGTAATCGGTGTAGTTAACCGTGGCAGGGATGAATTGAAGTTGCCCATAACTGTCTAAAACAAGCCACTTCCGGTCTTGCGCCGTGTAGGTCACATTGCCCAAATGGTCGGCGAACTCATAAACACGCACCCCAATCGTGTTTGAATCCTGCAGCCAGGCGTTGTTTGCCGTCATCCAGACCTGCTGCTCCAACATACCTAAGCGTTTGCTGCCGTAAATGTAACGTTCCGAAGCCGTCAACGTGTCGTTTTTCAACCTATAGACGCACATCACGTTGCCCGTGGCGTCATGGATGTAGAAGGTCGTGCCCAAGGAGTCGGTCTTCACCTGGCGCTGCCCCGTCGGACTATATCGGAACGAGGACAACAAAGATCCGTTCCTGTGGATGGTGTCCACCTTACCCATGGCATTCCAGCCCACGGTTAACCCTTCCGCGTTGTCGCGGACCAAGTTGCCCAGAGCATCGTACTGATAGACACTTGATGCAATACCAGTGGAAGTGATCGCGCCCAATCGATTGTTGCCATTCGGATACGTATATCGGATACTATGCATTACCTGACCAGATTGGTTTTTACGCTGCAAAAATAGCAAATTTCCGTTTGCACAAGGCTGTATGTATAACATAAGTGCAGCTACTCTTACTCATCTTTGAAAAAAGGTGTTAACATAATAGCAGACACGAGTCCTGCAAATAATGAAAAAACAACAATACCACTCATATGTTCATATACATACTCCCATGTGTTGGGAGTGGGTTTGTAATATGTCGGCAACTTTCTGGCTTCCCCACCACTTCCCGTTTTACATTCTTCAACAGAAATCAGGAACCATAATGCAAAGCAAAAAGCGAACCTCTTAATAAAACCTCTGATTTTGTTGTTAGTGGGTGAAATTCTCATTGCGGCTTTTCTTGAATGTCCATTGTGTCTTGTTTCCTATTTTGAATAGCATGTTGCTTGTTGAAAATATCAAAAAAATTATATTCATCCAATATTTTGAGTCCTATTTGGGTGATTTGGCTGCTGAAATTAACTGTAGGGTCTGGCCAAGAAATGTCTGGTGATAAATCCAATTTATAGGAAGTTGTTCCGACAGCAAAACCTAATACGGTTTTGGCTTTCATGTCGTTGTAATATTTCAATGTGGTTGTTCTAAGGACATCTGTACCCCTCATTGCATACGGCAAAACATCAGACGCGACGTACCCGCCAAACAAATAAGAAGTCACAAAGAATCCTCCTGTGGAAATAGAGCGAAAAAAGAGGTCGCTCCGAAGAGAGTTCTCAAAAGAGGCAGCATGTAATTTCCATTCTTTTTCGTAAACGGACATGGCTGGGCGGATTTCACCCGGGTTCGGTGTATATACCATTTTGGTCTTCTGAAATTGTAAATTCTTCTCGGGCGATACTGTTGGAATGACCCTTGTATTGTCACTGGCGGAGACAACGCGAATGGGGATTTGCTCATTTGAAGTTGTCAAAGGTTTATTGGGATCCCACTCCAATCCCTCCAGTTCTCTCCCGTCCACAACCCTGTTCTCCGCAAACGCATACACACTGTTCCACGGGAACTTCCCCGCCAGCGGGTCCACGCTCCAGAACCGCCCGATGCGGGTGTCGTGCATGCGGTACTCGAAGGCGTGCAGAGCCCCTTCTCCAAGCACCTCATTATCAGCCTCCTGTCCGTTGAAGAAGTACCGATAACCGCCGTTATCGTAACGAGGGGTCTGGGGCGGGTATGTGGCGGTTGGGATCATGGCGCGAAGATAAGGTTTTTTTTGGGTTGGAGACGACAATGACAACCTTTTATTTAATCAAGAGATCGATAATACAAGTAAGATAGAATTAACACTAATAAGAAAACGATATTTATGATGATTTCGATTCTTCTATATTTTATGTGTTCTTTATTCTTCTCGGCTGGAGACTTTCTGACATAATCTGAAACACCCGATCCAAACACCAGTTCGATATGGTTTTCTAACTCGTAATTCTTGTTTGTTCGAATTTGACATCCACTCTGTTTGAGGTGTTTCAGTAGGAAGTAAAAACCAATTCTTCCATTCTTATGTGGAAATACTTTTGAAGAAGACAACCTCTTCTTGAATATCTTCGGCTGAAAAGTTGAATCTTTGAATACGAGAAACAAATATTCTCCGTCGTATGGTACTATTCTGAACACAAAACAAGCTATCTCGTTGTAGTGGATGATGACTTTGCGAAAGTAAAAACGCAGAGGATACACTATAACCATTTGATTTTCATAAAAATAGCTTTTCCTCAAAAAAAGTTGACATCCAACGATTGTTCCCAAGATGGAGCAAAGAAAGCAGGTAAAAATGGAGCAGCGAGCAATAAAAAGGATCAACCACAATATCATACCGAATTGCAACATAGCAACGCATTCGCCTACCGTCCAACGACTCTCATAAATGAATCCTTGTTCATTATTTCTATTCGGTTTCTTCTTTTCCCGCATCTTTAATATCTTTCACAGTGTTTGAAGTGTTGAATAACATATCAATGGAGTCGAGAACAGAATTCAAATAGTCCAAAGCTTTCTTTGTTTCCGTTTCTTTTTTTGTTCCTTTCTTTTTCAGATTGTAATGCCCCTTAAAAGATGTTATGACACTGAGAATTGTTTTCACAGAACTTGTCACCAATTTTGCATCTTCTGGAGTCAGATCTTGCGACATGGAACCAGAGCCATTAGTAAAAACCCCGAAAGCGTCGTCAATATTGTTCACTAATCCGATTATTATATCAATAGAGGCTCCTGCTTCTGCAATTGTTGCAATACCTGTGATAGAACCTAAAAATCCTAAAGCGACAATCCAATCCTTTGTCGTTATTGTTCCTTGATTTGCTCCATCATACCCTCTATCAACACAACCGTCAATGTGCGTCATCCATTGGTACACAGTGCGACGAACATCACATGAAACGCCAGTGCTCGAGTACTTTATAATACGCACCCCTGTGCGTCTCATGTAAACATTGGTCATTTTATATACTTCCCAATACTCGTCATCATTAGAAGAAGATAAAATTTCTCGTTCAGTAATTTTCCCCCGATGATAATCATAGTATTTTTTCAAGTAATTACGCACTTGGATTTCGTTTTTATCTGTGAAATCCACTACATCAGCACCAAATCTAACCTTTTCCAAACCCTCCAACTCAAGAAACCCTACCGGCGAGTTCTCCGCAAACGCATACGCACTGTTCCACGGGAACTTCCCCGCTAACGGGTCCACGCTCCAGAACCGTCCAATCCGCGTGTCGTGCATGCGGTACTCGAAGGCGTGCAGAGCCCCGTCTCCAAGCACCTCATTATCAGCCTCCTGCCCGTTGAAGAAGTACCGATAACCCCCGTTATCGTAACGTGGGGGCTGGGGCGGGTATGTGGCGGTGGGGATCATGGCGCGAAGATAGGAATTTTTTGGGTTGGGAACGATTATTGGGATTGATTTCTGACAACAACGGAACAAGCACCTTATCTATAGCGATGTCGATTCGGGTACCAGTCGTAACCAGGAGTTCCTCCTGTTATCAAGAAAACTAAAGTCGCCAAGAGGAAGATTATGATCACAACTATCAGAACAACGCGTTCTATTTCAGGTTCCTTTTCTGGGGAAATACTAATTCTATTTTTGGCGCAAGGATGTTTTTGAGCATACGTTTTTCTTCGGCGGAGTTTCGGCTTGACGCTCTTGTTCCTTTTTTTTACTCATGGTTCTGTAGGATAATCTTTTTGTCTGGAGTTTATTGCCTTGTACGGAGGGGGATATGTCGAATACAAAATGATTTCTGAATATGGCCACTTGTCTGTCGTTGCTGTTAGTACAAAAATAGGACGGATGTAGTGGTCTGTTGTGCATAGGCTAATCCAGACAGCTCTACTATTTGCTTTTTCACATAGTATCACTTCAATAGAATCAGATCGGGAATAATCTTCTTTGGGAATTTTCGCGACTAATCTTCCATGACGAGTTTCCACTTTCAAACGAATATAGTCTTTGTTACTCCTATAACGCATAGAAAGATTATAGTCATAGACTTGAATTTTTGAACGATTAATGGCAATGTTTATTTTTATTGGTATAGATTGAGCCGTTGTATCAACTAATGAAAAAATACAGGCCAACCCTAAAACCAGCATTTTAATTGTTTTCATTTTTTTTCTGCTTTTTTTTCTGCTTGAATGTTGATAACTGAGGTAGCCAAAACTTAAGCTCGGAATCTGTCCATAATGGTTTGTCGTCATATAAACCCGGTATATTCATACCTGCTTGGTCAATTGTTTTTTCAACACCAAATTTAAAGTGGAAAGCAATTTTGACAACGGATGAATTAAGAATGCGTCCCATTAGAGTGGTACGAGAGAAGCCGTTATTATCAAAGAAAGAGTCTTTAGTGCCTGGTGCTAATGCAGAAAACTTCCATGCAGCTGCCTCGCTAAAACAGGATTCGGGTTGGATTCCATTTCTGTCAAACTGATAAGCATGGTATGTTTCTTCAAAGAGGACACGATATTTACTAGCACCTATTATTGGATTGTATATCTGCAAATTGTCATCTTTGGTGAAAATAACATTCGAGGAAACACTTCCTTCTACATGATCAAAACGACCATCTTCTTTCCTTCCTGATTTATAAGGCTGGCTTATAAAAAAATAGAAATGTGTACTTTTTTCCAAAACGGAATATACCCGATGAAAATCTTCAGAGTAATTATCAGGATCTTGTTCATTGAGCAAACAGTAGATGAAGTCTTGGTCATCCTTGTTGGGTATAATCACGGTATCCCCTCTCGGGTCCGCAAACCACACCGGGTTCCCCGCGAAGCACGCATACGGGCTCTCGTACTCCTTGAACACAGGGTCCACATTCCACCTTCTGCCCAACCTCGTGTCGTATTGCCAGAATTCAGCGGTCAAACTCTCCCCTTCTCCAAGCACCTCATTATCAGCCTCCTGCCCGTTGAAAAAGTACCGATAACCCCCGTTATAGTAACTTCGTTCCCACATGGGGTAACCGAAGGGGTAGTAATCGGTGTAGTTAACCGTGGCAGGGATGAATTGAAGTTGCCCATAACTGTCTAGGACAAGCCACTTCCGGTCTTGTGCCGTGTACGTCACATTGCCCAAATGGTCCGTGAACTCATAAACACGCACCCCAATCGTGTTTGAATCCTGCAGCCAGGCGTTGTTTGCCGTCATCCAGACCTGCTGCTCCAACATACCTAAGCGCTTGTTGCCATACAGATACCGCTCCGTAGCAGTCAGGGTATCACCTTGAAGCTTATACACGCACATCACGTTACCTGTAGCATCGTGGATGTAGAAGGTCGTTCCTGAAGAATCGGTCTTCACCTGGCGCTGCCCCGTCGGACTATATCGGAACGAGGACAACAAAGATCCGTTCCTGTGGATGGTGTCCACCTTACCCATGGCATTCCAGCCCACGGTTAACCCTTCCGCGTTGTCGCGGACCAAGTTGCCCAGAGCATCGTACTGATAGACACTTGATGCAATACCAGTGGAAGTGATCGCGCCCAATCGATTGTTGCCATTCGGATACGTATATCGGATACTATGCATTACCTGACCAGATTGGTTTTTACGCTGCAAAAATAGCAAATTTCCGTTCCAGTCGTAGGTGTAATCCGTGGCAAAATTGTCGGAGGCTGATTCCCAACCGGGGGCGTTGTCATAATGTACCGCTGTACGCATCCTTTTGATCCTGTTCAGCTTGTCGTAGCGGAAAAGTTTCAAGAGCCCTCTGTCGTACAAGTTATAGATACTTTCGGAAAGGGCGGAAATGTTCCCGTTGTAAAGGGGAACGGCCTCCTGCGAATAATCGTTGAAATAGTTGCTGCCCGCCACTGGCGTATAGTCGCCTTGGAAGTATTGGATGGAGGAGGTGTAGCCGTCATGGGCAAACAACCGATTGACATTGTCTGTTTGGATGACACCGTCATTTCCGATGTCGTAACTGTCATAGCTGTCATACATGTCTAATCCCGAACTCCTATATCCATTGATGTCTTTCAACCACCCTTGTAAGGTGTAGGCATAGTCAATCCCTTGTATCTGCTTGTGTCCCAGCTCTGTTCGCGACAATGCTCCAGTGGGCAGGTAGAAATAGCGGGCTTCAAGACGCTCCTGGGAGACGACGGAATCCCGTTTAACCTTGAAAATGTTGGAAGTATAGACATGGGTGATTCGATTGTCGGCATCGTAGCGGTAGCGGTGTGAGAATTGCTCCAGTGCCCCCTTTTGGTACCACACGCGGTTCACGTTGCCGCTGATGAGATCATATTCATAATCCAACACGGTGAACCGACGGTCATACGTGGCAAGGTTCGGAATATCCTGTACAAGCCGCTTCACATTGCCGTGGATGTCGTAGCTGTAATGCGTGGCCGACTGGTAGTTGTTGTCATCCGCAAGTGCAAACGACACGGCGGCGATACGGTTGCGCAAGTGTGTCTGGTTCAGGTTCAACGAAAGTGACATTGGTTCGTCATACCATGTCTTTGTGATTTCGCTCTTCACACCTCCGTTTAAGAACTCTGTGATGAAATTCAGGGTGTCGGCATCATTGCGAGAGAAGGGTGTGCTGTTTGTCACTTGTCCAACTTCCTTTATGCGTCCCAAACTATCGTAATCCGTATAGCTATATTTGTGTTGCGGTTTCTGTTTCCCGTCTTGGCTCAATATCGGTCTAGACAAGATGTCGTAATAGACGTATGATACGTTGTCATAATCCGGCTGATAGCTTTGTATTACCTGATTCAGGGTGTTGTAACGGTAATTGGTGACCATCGTATGATTCGGACGGACAAATCCCGGCTGAATTATGTCGTAGCGGGCAACATTGTTCCGATATGCGGCTACAGCATCTAAAGTAGTTTGGTTGTCAATGACATGAACACCTTCAGGAGGAACTGTTTTTATAAGATTGTCCGCTTGGTCGTAATAATACAAGGTGTAAAGGAACTCTGTAGAAGAATCTATTATCGTCAGAGATTCCTGCAAATTTCTCATACAATGCGAAGCATAAATTGCACGATGTTCGGCTACAAGACTGTCCAATGCATGATAGAACGAGATGGTGTCTTGTGCTGCGGCTGCAAGGATGGCTTGCTGATGGCAGAGAACACTGTCTGGCAGGTCAGGATAGCAGCGGAATTGTTCAGGGAAATGCAAACCATAAAGGGCTGTCGTGTCATCAATGCCGTGTAACATGTTGCTATATCTGGTTTTTATGCAGAATCCATTCCATTTGGAGACTTCTGATGTTGACGCAGTTATCCCTCCTAAGACTAGACTTTCCACGATGTCACGCGGATCACTCCAAAAAGTAAGAGCGTAGCTGTTCAAATATTGATGATAATTTTCGCAACCGCAATCCGAATACTGGTTGTTTACGCGTGGGTACACGATAGGAGGGTAATTTTCGGAAAAGTGGCGGCAGTATTGAGTCAACAGTCCCCTGAGAGCAACGCTGTCCAACCGCTGGTGGGCATAAAAGTTCTGGTAGTCCAACGATTCTTGACAACTCTCTGTACAGATTGCTATCAAATCATTGCGGAGGTTCTTCCATGTCAAGGTGTCAAGCAAAACATCTTCGCAGAAATTGGCGAAATAATCCCGCAGTTCGCTCATCCAGGAGTTGGCGTATGCCTCGCAATCCTCCCGACAGTTTTCGTATAGGCTATTCAGGGCTGTTGCGGATGAGTTCATAAGGTTCTCCGGTGTAATACCATGCACCGGGTTACATAGAAAACGAATTTGGAATCCACCCTGTTGCCCGAAACATCGTCCTGCTGTCAACGGACATGCCGGGCAGTCATCGTTGGCGGAAAGATAGTAGTCGCAACAATTGTTGGTGCCGACATCAAAATAATCGCTCCACAAGCCACTTTGGCCCCAATAAAACTCTGGTTTGTGGCAACAAATATCATGCATGGTGTCACCATCTCCTATGGAACAGCTCAACATACAACCTGGCAACACCGTTCGTCGTATTTCGTCTTTTAAATAGGTGTAAATGCTTTTAAACAACAGCCATCTAGCATCACTGTCAGAGCAATGATAATTCTCTGCCCATTGATCGACAATGTTCTTTTGAAAATCAACCATTATCTTTTCTATTTCGTCACTATACTTAATGCGCTGTCCGTTGGCAATTTTAGCAGGGTCGAACAACAGCCACCAAATGCTCGTACAGTGTCCTTCCCAAGAAAAGTAAGAGAAGAGTCTCTCGACCATACTTATGTACATTTTATCGAAATTTTCTTGGCAACAAGCTGTTTCCTCTTTGAAAAACGGGTCGACCATAGCAGCGTTGAATGGTTGGAATCCCGTTTCATTAGAATTTTGGATTTCAATGTCTGTATTGACGTCCATTCCCAAAGGATTGAGCAACCCCAATTCTAATGCAGACTCGTATGTATAAGTGTTCATAAACACACTGTCAAAATAATGTTGTGCTTCAGCATCCCCACAATCACATAAAGCCTGATACAGATGGTATTCGGGGTGATATTTGAGCATCACTTCAGCATATTCCTCAATCCAATGGTCACGCATATAGTCCCAAAGGGTGTCCTTATAGGTGACGCATCCAGCATCGGACATAATATTATGAAAGAAAACAGAATCCTCCATAAACCTCCAAGCACATATCGAATCTAAAAAACTGTTTGGGTTGGTTTCACAGTAACAGTTGGTGTCATTGGGACAGCATGTACGGATGTTGTCGAAATATTGGCCACCAGGGCTCATGTCGGCCAACATTGCCGCCCGCTTTGCCTCACACTCCGTATTGAAACTTTGTGGCGGATTTTCACATTCTGCCAAGGTCTGGACATACGTCGGGTTTGTCGGGTCGGGCTTTTTTATGTCGGCTACTTTCATGGCATATTCCTCACAGGGTGTGTAGCAAGGACACACTTCGGCTGTATCGTAATGTACGCAGGGACGCTGCCTATTCGCGAATAATTCGAAACCGTAAGCAGTCATATCATCGTTCACCATCGTTATATTTTTATACAACTGATAATTACCAGGCAAGAGGATTGTGTCATGGATAATAGTGTCTCTTTCTGAAACAACAAGCGAATCCTTAAAAACATATTGCATATTTTCAGTATTCCATAGACTGAAAATGAGCTGGTATCTGCAATCAATACAACCAACAGTTCCAGAACAAGTATCCCTCAACCCTTCAGAAGGCGAGACGAAATAGGTGAAATTATAATATGTCGGCATGCCAACGGCTATGTTTTGTACATACTGGCGGCTGCTATCATCAAAGAAGATTGTGCTGTGCAAGTTGTGGACGGGTGGTGTACTGTCAACAGCCAGCAGGGATGTGTCAGCGGACGGGACGATGGCGGAGGCGATAAGTCTCTCTTTCATGTCATAGTAGGACACCGTCACCTCACCGTTGGCATCAACGGCCAACACTTTCTGATAATGCGAAGCATCTCCTACCTCGTTGCCGAAGAGACGGTCAAGTTCCACTTGGGAAGGGTTGCCGTAAAAGTATCTGGTTTCTCGTCCGCCGCCCATTTTAAAGGTGCTTCCAACGGTGCTTTGAGAATGAATCCTGTCGGTCCCGTCGTTTAAGTATCGCACATGAGTGTAGGTGTATCCGCTGTCCCAAGGTGTCTGATTGACATTTGGCCAGTGCGGATGGTTTGCGAACGGATTATTTGACGAATAGTACAACACACTGCCTGCATTAGCCGGAAACATCTGGTTATGGGCAATTGTAACGTCATAGTCGTATTGTGATTTTGGGAAATACCCGTTGAACTGCCCGACAGCCGTTCCATTGGTGCCATAGTATCGGATTCCTCTGCTTGGCGTCGGAGCGGGAAGTGCCTGCAAGGCCTGTCGCCCGATATGATCATAGAACGTCTCACCCACTACCGCAATACTGTCTGTGTTCAGTACCGTGACTTCTTGTCGGTTACGGAGAGTCCCGTCATAGAATGTAATCACTTCCTTGCGCTTACCCTCTTCAGCATATACTGCGGTGTATTGCCAAGTAAGACTGTCCTCCAAACCCGCAAAGTCATAGCGGCAGATGTGATTGGAATCTGGGATGACGATGCCCGAAGAGGTGGCGAAACTCCATGGCCCGAAGACAGGATAATACCCACCATTGTAGTAGTGGGTGCCCCGGCCACGTACCCTGCATAAGATATTCCCTTTGGGGTATGCCAGCGGAATCTTATAATAGTTGTTGGAAGTAGTAATCCGCGTTGCATTGGCAAAATCGTACGAAACGTTATTGGACATCATGGGATTGTCCACAAACAGCCATTCCAAATCATATTCATCAGCACCGTCAAGATAGCCCCAAGTGAGCAAGAGTTCATTGGTGCTTTCGAAGTATTTCCGTCTCAAGTCAAAAGGGGTACCAACCGAGCCCGTCTTTGTGAATCGAGGGTAGCATAGTTGCAGCTCAAAGACAATGTCTTCCGCGATGTTGGGTAAGTCGGAAGTTATTTTCAAGGATGCTGCTTTATAGTTTTGATATTCGTTAATATCCAAGTCTCGGTACGGAGAGTTTTGACGATAACCTATGTTTAATGTGTCGGTTAATGTGATTGATGGAATATTATTACCTGTTAAAGTGATGTCGTAGGTAACCAAGATGTTTTCGTTGTTGGAGTGTACCACATAACGGTCTTCTGCAAGGTACAGTCGTACTCTCACAAACGGATTAGATACGTTCCAGTTGAACCGATCATATTGTTGCGCATTGATGGCCAGCTGAGCGTTATAATGAATATCCGACCCACGCAGACACCTGCTGTAGGTCTCATTCGAAGCATTTGAACTCATCAGCAGTCCAAACAGTGTCAAGACAAATAGTGATAACTTTTTCATAATTAATCATTTTCATTGGTTGTTTGGACTAATCTTGGCATAGAATGAACACATCGGAAGCGCAGGAAACTCCTCTCCCCTTTGCTGTCCCACACTTCAAGGTAGTAATCATCAGGATAATCATGTGAAAAGCTGTCGTAATAAGAGCATAATCCAACAGAAAAACTGAGCCAGTTCTCGCCCGTTTGAATGGTCGGGGAAGTCATTGAATATCCAGCAGGTTCCACAATAAGACCATTGTCATTGGTTCGAAGGACAATGTCCCTGTGAGAGTCATAAACGCAAAACCGCAACTTTTGGTCTGTATTCACCTCGTATGGTTCGGTGTAATGTATGCGTAGCACCCTGTCGTAAGCGATATGATAGCTCCCGTCTAGTTTTTCTTTGGTGTACATCCATACATTCTGCGGTGTAGAAATTTCATAACCAGAAGAATTCACTTCGCCAATGACAAAATGGGTTGTCAGAAGTGTCTTTCCATCGGCGTTTTTAATCTGCCAAGCGTATTCGCCAAACACTAAAGGAGGCGCGTCGCACGGGTATTGGACATAATAGCTTCTAATATCATTTTCCTGCACTATTGGTTTGTTGTCCGACAAAGCTTCCTCTACTGTCTGACCTTTGTTGACTGCCACCAAAACAAAAGATAGGCTGGATTTCGCCGACCACTTTTCCGGCCATAAAAAAGTGAAAAAGTCATTCGGGTCAAAAGTCACGGTTACGCCGTCTCCTGGAAAATAAGACGGTGTTTTGGATACGTTTACACCTTCTTGCCAGTCACAAGGATTGGTTGCCATGGAGACCAGTCCGGACAACAGCAACAAATTGATTGTCAATAAAGTTATTTTATTCATACGGATGGTTTCTATGGATTTTGGGATTGTGATAGGTTGGTTTTAATATGCTGGCGTGTGGTTTTTACCGTCATAATTCCTCTTTCGGTCTCCTTTTTTATTTGGACCAAGGTCCCTTCCTCGTCATAATTGTAGTATGTGGCATAATGGTTCTCATCCAGTTCCGCTAACAATCTGTAATTCTGAGGACTATACACGTATGTCTTACAAGTTGCATCGGCGGGTGTAATTCGGATGTCATCCACATAGAATTCCCTTCCTGAAAGCGGTTGCAGTTCGAATGTATTACTGCCGTTATAGGTAAATTCCACTTCAATCCGCTGCCAACATTCCACTTTTGGCTCTTTGATGAAAATGGGTGCCATATTGCCGTACGAAACGAGGTAGTCATCACCCAAGTTGCCAGATGTCGGGCATTCGATTCTTCGGACCCAACAGGAGAACAAATACTTCTTGCCGGCTTGCAGATTCAGATTAGAACGCTTTTTGTCCAAATAAATTTTCAAATTCTGAGTGTAAAGCGAATGTTTGCCCGTGTGTGCGAAATCGGTTGAGATCACGGAGCTACTTGATGTTGCGCAGACTATATGTCCTCTTTTGTTTCCAATGAGGATGTCCGGGTCGTTTTCGAAGCTGTCGAACCCGATTTCATCATATCGGGCGTTGTTCGCTACGGCTGTCACCAAAGAGTTCTTGTATCCATACAAGGCGGAAGAATAGATGCCGAGCGCGTTCACATTTTCAATCTCAAAGTTGAAGGGGCTGTATTTGGTGATCTCGGCCGTCCATGTCCAGGGGTTTTGCATATTGTTTGCATTGCCGCGCCCGTAATAGAAGGGCGAGAACGAGGCAAACGTGCCGTCATACGCTGAATTGGTGGCGTATTGGTTGTGCGAGCCCGTCTGATTCCTTTCCGTCACATACAGGTTTGCCCGGAGACTGCGATAGATGTTCGGAATACCAAGATAATTTTGGTTGTCAATATCAATATTCACGTCTTCATAATCGTATGGCCATACAGAGCTGTATTCTGTCGCCGAGGCTTGCAGAACCCCGTCCATGCACTCGGGAAAGATACCTTCAGGGTCGTTCCAAATAAAGGATTCCACTAATGTTTCGGGATTGGAAGTGTAAATATTTACAGTGCCACCTGACTTCTTGAAAATAAATTGGCTGAGAGGAACAGACACAGGCAAATCAATGTTGTGAAACACAATATGAGGATACTCAGGAATGTTGTCAATCTGAATTCTGCACAATCCCTTTGTCGTGTCTCCTGTGACAAAATATAACTTATGTTTTAATTGATCATACATTACCCGAACCCACTGTGTCTCGCCTGCGCAATCCTCAAACTTCACACAAGAGGTGTCCTGTACTCTATTAATGGCATCCAGCACTGGCAAACGCCTATTGTTCAGATCGGCGGCATTCCGCATGGAGACAATTTCCGCCGCCATGGCCGACAGCTGGTTTGAATTCCGGGAACGGATAATTTCCGTACCCGGCAAGGGGACTAGAAAAGAATCACTTGCGGTCCAACATTGGGCAGCATATCCGGACGCGAATTTAATCCGGTAATTTTGAGGTTCATCATAGATCATATCATATCTGGCAAAAGCTGGCTGGCCGTTCGCAAGTCTGGTCGTATCGAAGAAGGTCGCCCTATAGTTGTCGGCCGCGCTGCCCATATTGGGGTAATACCAATAGGCGGGCATGTTGTAATGATAAACAGGTTGCTCAAATTCATTGGTCACGGTGGTCAACAAAGGCTGTCCTGTGTAGGGGTCGTATTGCAGATTGGTTGTGGTGATGACAGAACCGTTGTTGTATGCTTTGGTTGACTCCAAAACCCCAGTCCTATAGATGATTTTCGTGGTCGCCACGGACTTCACATCCTCCTCAAAGCAGTCAAAAGAGGGAAATGCCGACACCCCTGCAATAGGTGGTGTAATATTACCTAACATAAACTGGGCGTTTGCACCTCCACCAATACTCTTGGAGTGGTTCCTCCGCTGGTCGATGACGAAGTCATACGTTTGGCCAAGTACTTTCGTCTCTGCTTTGCCGTCGGCAAGCAGAACTTCCACCCGATTGTCCAGTTTCCGCACTTCGCCTTCCAATTTGGTTTTGTAGTAGTATTCCACTCTGGAAGTGTATCCGGCCTGTTCAACATTGGCAATCAGTGAGTCATTCACGGTGCCTTTTACAAACGGGCATGTGCTGATGGCCTTCTGCTTTCCATGCATGTCGTTCAGTTCAATCAGATAGCCCTGCGAATAACAGGACGAGCTGGCCTGCTTGAATCCCGATGTAATTAGCGCAAAGACGTTGGGTACAGGGTCAACCATGCATTGCAGATTGGTTTGGGAAACAGATATGGGGAAATCCTTTGCCGTATAAAACTCGAAACGCTGAATCCCTGCTGTTGACAGTGTCACACTGTTTGGTGTATATGTTTTCACGATAATCTGGCTGTAGCCGACATTGGCGGCCGGGAAATAGGATTCCCCGTATGGCTCTTCGCTGTAAATCTCATCCTCTATGAAAAAAATCTCTTTCTGTTCATCATAGACGGGATAGCGCATGGCGTTTTCCTCTGCCCCTACCGTAGGCTCATATTCGGCCACACCGCTACTGATCAGTTTCCCGTTCTCTATTTTCCTGTAGAAATACTCCTGCTTGTAGGAACTGCTGTCAGATTTTCTCCACCTATCGTGTAAGGTGATGGACTTCACCCTGCTCCCTCCGCCATATTTGATCTTGTCAGGTACATTCAGCCGGACGTACGAGGGCATATTAGATGTTCCAATCGCCAAGTGGTTGAAATCTTCCCTGTTGACGCAATGGCGGTAGAAGTTGTCTTTCCCATACATGGCTTTCACTTTGCCGATGACTCCGCCAGATTCCAGGGCTCTGAAAAATGCCTGAGCATCGCTGTCTTCATAAACATCTGCTCCATCAAACATAAGGTCTGGGCGATTGTTTTTCAGATATTGCAGGGCAAAGAAATAGACAGGGTGGATGTCGTAGGCAGGGAATGGCTTGACCTCAATTCTGCCCACTGTGGACGATACGTTCATGGCAGACTTTACTTTCGCATAACCTTGTATGTAGTCGGGGGCCTTGTTCACATCATACTTTACAGCTATCTTGAAGAACATCAGATCGTTTTTAAAATCCGACACGTATTCCGTTGCATCAATATCCGGCTTTTTCTTGAAATAGATATAGTATTTGCCTCCATTGTCCTTCTGGAATGAGGTTTGGCTGTCAACCTCGGCCATATACATGGCCTGCGTATTCTGCACGTATGCGTAGTCATCGCTTTCGTATTCAATTTCAATGGATCCTCCCTCTGGCAGTTCAATTCGTGTCAGGAGCCACGCGCTCGCCCATCGATTCGCGGAATCAGCGTCTTGGGTTACGTAATGTTCGAAATAGTTGGCGTCGCCCTTGTAATTCCCCCACCGATCCATTTTTTCAGGAGCGTACGGCGGATTGGCCCCCTCATAATGGAAAACGTATGGATTTTCCATCCCTTTGATATTGTTGGCATATCTAAAATACAGCCTCTTCAGCGTAAGTTTCCCTTGGTTGTCAGCGGTGCTGTTTGGAACACCCTGACAGAGGGAGTAGTCATATTCGAATACGGCTGTCTTTATGGCGACAGCGGGGTCTTCCTTGCTGAAAAGTTTGATGCTGTCCAACTTGAAAAGATGTTGTGACCGCTCTGGTGAGAACCCGCCCATCTGTTCGTTATTCGGATCGGCTCCGCGTGCATCGTCCCTTGGCGAGACGTAGAAGACCGCATAATGGGTTTTGGTGCTGATGGTGTCCACGTATTCGATTTCTTTTTTCCCGAAATTATAGCTGCCTATGTCATCGTTCAGGTTCGACCTGTCTCCCATGAAATAGTTGGCACCCCGATAAGGGAAACGCCAGCAGTAGGCGGTGTCACCGAAACACTTTGTCGAATATCCGAGTTTCACCCAATAGCCCAAATCGTCTTCGGAAGGCCCGTTTCCGGTAAGGTCAACGTAATCCGGTGAAGTGATGGAGGTGAGCAGGTATGAGTAGGGATAAGCAGGGGTTGTAGTGCTGGTAAAAAGCTTCTCCTTACCAACTCGCTGACTGTTTGGGGTGTTTGCACAGGCAAGGATGGAGTCGTAATTAGTTGTCACGGTACCGCCCGTCAAAGCGTAACCAGGCCAAATGGAAAACGAGACTTCCTTTTCAATATAATTGTACAGTGTCCTACCATACGTAAATCGTTCCCCATTGGCGTTCAGAATGGAGAGTTGGGAAATATGGTGTCCTTTTCTGTAACTGTCGGAGCCATCACCCGTTGTGTCATATTCGATGGAATTTGTCCTGACGGTGCGCTCCGCCTGTTCGTAATGGGATGATGCATCCCTTCCAGGAAGATTATCTTTCGTATAGTATCGGAACCATGCTCCTTGCCAAAATGTTTTCTTGGGTTCTTTACAGATATGGAAAAACACAGCTTTTTCAGATCCAATTGCCAGCAGTTGATTCACATCAGATGCAGTCTGCTCCCCTGACATTTTGAAATAGAAAGGCTCGTAAAGGGTAGGATGTATGCTTCGGGAAGATTGTCCATGGTAAGTCTCCTTGTCCTTGAATATCAAAAGAGTATCATAATCTTCAGTATTCCAGTCTCCCGTTTCGGATTTTCCTGATGTAAACGAAAGATTTGTACCCAACTGTGTGCCATTGCCGAAAGCCAAATCAACTCCCGCATCTGTAGAGAACGTACTGTTTTCAATGCGGTTGTCGTAGAAATGACCATAATCGGATCGGTAAGCCCTAAATGTTCCACCTTGTAGTTCACCCGTGATATGGTACAGGTCGTTGGTCATCACGGGAAGTGGCAAATTACGGGAATCATGATCCACAAGAAGTTCCTTTTCCCTATTAAAATCTTGTAGAGAGTTTACATCAGCCTTCTCAGCGTATAAAATGCCACAAGCGGGGTTTAGCACAGGATTTGAAGGTGTTTTCTGAGATATAATATTGCAATTGACAGCCCCGTAACCTTCCGCAAACCCTCCAGCGCCTCCGGCCTGAAAAGAGATGCCCCAGCTGGTCGAATTCATGGGTATGCGTATAGGTGGGAGGCTGGCTGCTGTTGAGAAGGATAGACCGACACCCCCGTAGCCAATGTGCATGGGGTCTTCTCCTTTCTCTTTTGATTCCTTGGATTGAAAAGGAGCAGTTAGTGAAATCTGGTTGCCATACGTGAAAGAACCGCTCTTGCTGTTATAGCCATAGTGAAAACCGCCTTTCAGATATTTCCCGCCATTCATGGAAAAAGAGGGGGTTATCCCGTTGTCCGAATCAAGGTTTAACGCTACGCCAACTGTCGCAATTTTGTTATGTTGTACGCTGGAGTCCTTCTCTATTGTCTGCTCTCTGGCGTATGAGGCTGAAATCCCGAATCTTTGACAAAGGGTGATACCGTGATAGGTGTTGTAGATGAATGAACTCGATTTGGTCAGGCCGAGCCCAAAGTCTCCGCCATAGAATTCTCCGCCTCCTGAGGGGGAAAACAGGAAGGTGTTGTTGTCACGCCGGTGATAGACTTTCTCAATCGTGTCGTTCCGGAAATCGTCAGGAACGCCCCGCACTTGCCGGTTGATGGCTCCTGGATTGAGATTCCAGCCGAGACCGACCCACGATGCCTCGTGTTCCATACCCACACCCGAGGTGTAATTCAGGTTTATTGGGAAACCACCGTTTGGTCCGGGAACCGTCATGATTGGAATCGTGTAGTGGAAATCCCCGCTGAAAAGGTCCACCATACTGTCTGTGTTTGTCGGGGTGAATCCAGCCATCTCTGGTTGGCTTGGACCACCCGTGATGGCGTACAGACTTAAGGGATTGATTATTTCCGTAAACATCAATATCACTAGCCCCAAAGCGACCACTTTAGACCATTTGCTATTTCTAATGCGTTGTAACATGTTTATCTATTTACAAAAGTAAATCATTAAAAATTGTTGTAAGCTGCCGTTTCACTGAAGAACAACCCCGTGAAGGTGAACTGCAGGGTGGCGGTGTCACGATAGACCATCTGTTCGGGGATGTTCAGGAAGATACGTCTGCCTTTCTCGTCCGTGTAGTTCAACGAGCGATCTGGCATGAGAAAAAAGTCCTCTGATGTCAGGTCGAACGTGTCAGTAGTGGTAGCGGTCACGGAAGAGGCGACCTGGTTTAGGGTGACGGCTGCAGAGTGAAGGCAAGCGTCCCCCCAGCCTTGACAATTGATGTGTATCAGTCTTCCATTGAACAGGATGCATCCCGAACAGTCTTTAGCATCATGTCCCGCATAAGTAAGAAGAACATAGTTGTTCGAACTTTTTTCACATGTCTGAACTGGCACCACCCTGTTTAAATTATCACAATTTGATGCGATTTCCTTACTACATGAATGACCACCGAAAAACAATGTGATTAGGACAACAAACCTGATTACTGCTGTGTGATTTTTCTTCATAATTATATTATTTATTTGCTGACAAAAATATTCATTTTTCTTCATTAAAGACGTGTGATTTCGTTATTATCGTTTCATTTATGACGAACATTCGTATTTGGATGGATAAACAAGAGAATAAATAGGAATAAAGAAGCTTATATTAAACTGACAACCAGAAAAATAGATTCACATCTCCTTTCAAGAGTTTTTTTCGGACTTTATCGTGCCATATATGACTAGTTTTGTTATTTGAATGGATAAAAAGATTATTTTTGCAAAAAAAAATTAATATGGAAAATCCAAAAATCGCAGTAAAATGGAAGTACATTGCCTTGGTGATAATCTGTTCCTTGTTTCTGTACTTCTTCGCTAACTATTCCATCCTCCGTCCAAGCCCATTGAATATCCACACTAAGGAATATTGCATTGGGGTGCTATTGCTGGTTGTCTATTTCGTGAATGCTTTTGTCCTGCATCCGCTGTTTTACCAACAAAACAGGGCTGTGGCTTATGCTGTCGGTTCTATCATCAGTGTGCTTTTGGCGATTGTTGTCGAATTTACGTGGCTGTATTCCGACATTATGAGTTGCATACCCGACGTGCTGACCCCTAAGGAAGCTCATTCTTATTATTGGGGGTGCGTGTGGTTCGCCACTCTTAGAAACTCAGGACTTCTCGCCTTCACCTTTCTTCTTTGCGAGTTCCATCGAAGTCAGAAGGAGGGGAAAAACACGGAGGCTCTTTTGTTAAAGTCGGGCGACCAAATATTGGTCAGAGATTCGGCCAGCAACACAATACTGCTGAATTACAAAACCATTCGCTATTGTGAGCAAGAGCAAAATGTCACAAAAATTTATGGGAAAGAAGACAATATCTTTTTCAGATATGGTTCGTTGAAGAGCTTCAAAAATCTTTTCGGCAGCGAAAACTTTATACAAATAAATCGTAATACTCTGGTTGCAAGCAAACTGATAAGCGCATATTCGGGAGGACAATTGTGGCTCGAAAACGAAAACACTCCTTTTGAAGTGTCCAGCACCTTTTTGGAACAGGCAGATTTGCATGCTCTGATTCCGAAACTTGATTCCTCTTCGGAAAGTACAAGGGGGGCAAAGCAGAACAAAACACCAATCCTTGAAAATAAAAAGACTGCAAAAATACTTCAACTTATAACCGACAGCCCCATAATTTCTGCCGTCAGGCTTTCTGAGATCACCCGTTTTTCTCAATCCACCATCAACCGCATCCTTTTACAACTCAAAGCGGAAAATTTAGTCGAGTACGTTGGATCGAAAAAAAGCGGTGGGTATCGGGTGGTTGGAGCCACACAAGAAGGGGAGACGGCAAAAACTGACCGACAGGAGAATGCGATTGAAAAGGGAACAGTCCAGTAAATGAAGAATCTATGTACAAAAAATTTGAAGATCACCTACGCAAAAAGAATCTTGCAAATAATACGATACGATCGTATTCGACAGCAGTGGAACGCTACTATTCGTTTTACGACACTGTCAACAAAGCTAATCTGCTGAATTTCAAGGAACATTGCGTCACCCATTATAAGCCGGCTTCCGCCAACATCCAAATCTTTGGGCTCAATCAATACTTGGAATATTTAGGAAGAGAAGACCTGAAGTTAAGGTCGGTCAAGGTACAACAGAAACGTTATTTGGAAAATGTTATAAGTAATGAGGATTACCAGTATTTAAAAAAGAGAATGAAGAAGGACGGGCGCATGAAATGGTACTTCATGGTATGGTTCATGACGGCCACAGGTGCACGAATCAGCGAACTTTTGCAAATCAAAGTGGAACATGTGCATACGGGCTACATAGACTTGTGTACAAAAGGCGGAAAAATCAGACGTATCTACATCCCCAAAACACTAGTGACGGCGGCCTTGGAATGGTTGGAATCCCAGCAAATCGAATCGGGTTTCATCTTCAGAAATCGTTGGGGAAGGCTGATTTCTCGGGAAGGCATCTACCGGCGGCTACAGAAATACGCCAAAGAATACGGCATTGACCCCAAAGTAGTTCATCCTCATTCTTTCAGACACCGTTTTGCAAAGAATTTTCTAGAAAAATACAATGATATTGCACTTCTGGCTGACCTCATGGGGCATGAAAATATCGAAACTACCCGCATCTATCTGCGTATGACAGCCGGCGAGCAATATTCGATTGTGAACAAAGTGGTAACGTGGTGATTAGTAAAAAATGTATTTTTGCCACATTAATTATCAAACGATTTTGAATATTTCATAGTGAATTTATATCACAAATGATTAATTATCAACAATATAACAGTCAAAGTTACTATAACGGGGGTTATCGGTACTTCTTCAACGGGCAGGAGGCTGATAATGAGGTGCTTGGAGAAGGGGCGAGTTTGACCGCTGAATTCTGGCAATACGACAGTCGGTTGGGCAGGAGGTGGAACGTTGACCCCGTTTTCAAGGAGTACGAGAGTCCGTATGCGTGCTTTGCGGGGAACCCAGTGTGGTTTGCGGACAGGTTTGGTGCGGACACCGCATTCGACGACAACATAGCTAGAAATAATTTCTTAGAAAGCTACCAGTGGATTATCGACCAAATATCATCTATCGAGAAGAAAGCTACTGCTATTCGAGCGCAAGCTGCCCAGAAAGGATGGAATGACAATAAAACAAATAGTAAAATCGACAAATTATTTGGTGAATACGACTACAACACGCTTCTTGAGATGAGGCAAGGATTTGAGGAAATCATGAGAGATCCTAACATAATCGTCACATATTCCACAAACGAAGATATGATAGAAGACTTTACCGGGGGACACACAAAACATGTTGACGACCTACATGTGAATGTATATTTCCGACGAAACAAGTTAGGGACTCTCATTCATGAATCCCGTCACGCATGGGGAGTGATAAGAAAAGAGTGGTCGTTTAGAGGCGGATATGATACCACAGACGAACTAGTTGCTTTCACTTGGCAAAGTGTTAAAGATCCGACCGCAGTGAATTTATTTAAAGAAACCGTTTCAAAAATATACTATCGGAATGATTTGAGCCAAATGATTGAAATGAGCTTGAGCAGTGCCATCAACTATTATTACATTGAAGTCTTGCATAAGGACATGACCAGAAGTGCTATACCTATACCAGAACCCTTCACTCAAATAAAAAACATTCAAACCGCAGGTTCTTATATCAGAAAACTCCTGAAAAGATAACTTTAGTTTAGAAGAAGTATTCAATGTCCTCAAATAGTCACATATAAAATGAAACGTGCTCTTTATAATCTTGTAACATTTCTCTGTTTTCTAAACTTGCCATCGCTGCATGCACAAAACCAACCACCCGTTTGGATAGAAATTGTTCAGGGTGGCTTCCCCAATTACATAATCTTTTCACGTTATGGGGTGATTGTGTCAACGTTTGATTATAATCTCAATGACCGCTTGCACCTTTTTAATACCTCATACTACCCGACAAGGACATTAGGTAACAGTCACATAGATAGTCTGCTTGAATATGTCGTTTTTCAGTATCAAAACTCAGAGCACAAAAAATTTATCACTCATGATGTGTTGATATTGGATGGCTCTTATACAGAAATC
>JAEEGG010007958.1_pt1 | contig 24234 bp, 24 predicted proteins | sample 9134161 | NCBI WGS metagenome assembly JAEEGG01 (sample SAMN16246543, study PRJNA631951) | gut metagenome | biome: gut microbiome; feature: rumen; material: CR-attached | host: Bos | place: Iran: Karaj | collected 2018-10
CTACGGCGAATCGTCGCTAATAATTTTCAAGAAATAATGGAATAACGCTAGTTTAGAGTTCTAAGTTACTAGTTACTAGTGATGTCTATATTGCAATCTCTAGTAACTAGTAACTACGTACTAGTAACTATTTTTGTAAATTGTATCACATGGTGTGGAAACCTAAAGCACAAAAGCCGATAGTGAAGGACGTTTGCAAAGCGAAAAATGGCGAACGTCGTGTGGCTGTGTTTGCTGGTTCTTTCGATCCGTTTACGGTTGGCCACCTGGATCTTGTGAAACGTGCTGCGGGAATGTTCGATTCCCTGACGGTCCTTGTGGCCCAGAACGCGAGCAAGAAAAACATGTTCGACGCAGGAACACGTCTGGCGATGGTGGAGGCGGCGGTCTCGGGAATCCCGAACGTCAAGGTCGCTGTTCATGGCGGTCTGACTGTCGATTTCATGAAAAAAGCTGGAGCCCGTTACTTGGTTCGCGGTATCCGCGGTGCCGCCGACCTGGATGCCGAGCAGGCGGTTGCCTGGAATAACAGGGTCCTCTGCAAGGATGTCGAGACCGTATTGCTGTTCAGTGCCCAGGAACATCTTGCCGTGAGCAGCTCCGTTGTCCGCGAACTCCTCAAGTGCGGTGCCGCCAAAAGCGATGCCGAGCAGAAGGCGATTCTCTCCAAGTATGTGCCGAAAACCATGATTTCAATGCTTTTAAAAGAGTTTAGGAAGATTTATGAAACCGTTTAGATATTTGCCCAAGGTTTTACAGGTTTTGCTGCTTGCAAACGCAGCCGTCTTTGTTATCGCTTTTTTGGGGCGTGGAATAGAGGTCAACTTTGGGGCCGGTTACGGGAGCCTGACGGATTACATTAGCTATTTCGGTGCTTTTATGCCGAGGGTTCCGCTTGAAATTTGGCGTTACGTGACGTACATGTTCATCCATGTCGATTTTATGCATTTCTTCTTCAACATGCTCATGCTCTGGATGTTCGGGTCGGAAGTCGCCGAGTGGATGGGAACACGTCATTTCGTTTCGATGTATTTCTTCTGTGGAATTTTTGCGGCGCTGTTCAGCTTTTTCATGTGCCTGCTCGGGCTTACGAACAATCCGATTATCGGTGCTTCGGGCGCCTTGATGGGCGTTTTTGTCGCTTATTACAAGTTTTTCCCGGATCGCATGATTCTGATGTTCTTTATCATTCCGATGCGAATCAAACATGCGATGTGGGTGATGATTGCTCTCGACATTTTCTTTGCGAATTCGGGCGATATGATTGCGCACTTTGCGCACTTGGGCGGCGTGGTCGCAGGGTTCCTTTATATGGCGCTTTACCAGAACAGTTCGAATAACTCGCTGCTTTCGGGCTTCTCCCGCCTGTTTTCCCGCAATGCGGAAAAGTTTGGCGGACGTTCTTCGAGCGGGCGCTCCTATGAAAAAGAAAATGCCGAGGAACCGGAAGTTCTCGAAGGCGAAGTATTCTACGTCGATGAACAGAAACGCATGGACGATATCTTGAGGAAGGTGGAACGCGAAGGCATCCAGTCCTTGACGGAATCGGAACGTGAATTTTTATTAAGAGCGGGTGACAAGTTGCGTCGCCGTCGCGGAGGTATGTAATGAAGAAAGTTCTTGGTATGGGCGCAGCCCTTGTTGATATTTTGGCGAACGTGAGTGACGAATGGATTGCGGCCCAGGGTGTGCAGAAGGGCGGCATGAACATGGTTGATTGGCCGCAGATGGAAAAGTTCCTGGGTTCTCTCGACAATCCGATTCGCGTGCCGGGCGGTTCAACTTGCAATACGATGGTGGGCGTGGCTCGTCTTGGAGGCAAGGCCGCTTTTATCAGCAAGGTGGGCGATGACGAACTTGGCAAGCTCTTCCAGGATCACTTGAAGAATAACGGTGTGGAATCGAAGGTCGGCCTTTCTAGTGCGGCGACGGGTTGCGTATTCTCTGCCGTCACGCCAGATGCCCAGCGCTCGATGTGGACGTATTTGGGGGCTTCGGATTTTCTCGGTTCCGACGACTTTACACCGGCTCTCTATGACGATGTGGGACTTCTCTATGCCGAAGGATACCGTGCTTTTAACGGCGAATGCTTCAAGAAGTCGTTTACGCTTGCCCGCAGCCTCGGTGTCGAAACGGCTCTCGATTTTAGCTCGTTCGGCGTGGTCGATGCTTGCCGCAAGCTGTTCGATGAACTTTTCGAAAACAAGATGATTGATATCATCATCGCGAACGAAGACGAAGCGTTTGCTTATGCCGGCGTGAAGGAAGAAGCCGCACTTGAAGTCTTGGCGAAAAAGGCGAAGGTCGCTGTCGTGAAGATTGGCAAACGCGGTGCCTTGATTGCGAAGGACGGCGTGGTGACCCGTGTGTCGGCAGGTGCAGCAAAGGCTATCGATACGACGGGTGCTGGCGACCTCTGGGCATCGGGATTCCTCTACGGTTACATGAATGGCTGGGACATGGAACGCTCGGGCAACCTCGGTAGCATCGTCTCGAACGAAGTAGTCCAGGTTATGGGTGCGCAGATTCCCGAAGAAGGGTGGAAGCGCATTCATGCACAGATGTAGTTGAGGGTATATGGTTTCTGCTGTTCGTTCTTTTGTGAAGGCCTTGCTCGTTTCGGCGCTGTTTGTTTGCTCCTTAGCTGGAGTGGGCGTTGCCGCGGAATCGGGCGCTAAAGCCTCGGCGGATGCAGTGAGTTCGGCAGAAGCGGAACTCGTTGCAGAACTGGCCGTACGTGATAGCGTGATGGCGGTTCGCGACAGCGCCTGCACTGTAGAAAAGCAGTCGCTGCGTTCCGATCTCGAAATCGAAAAGGCAAAGTGCGAAAACTGGGAACAGAGCTACAACGCGCTCAAGAAGAACAACGAAACTTGCGCCAAAGCTCTTGGAATTGCAATGGAGGCAAGCCAGGAACAGGCAGAAAAGCAGAAGGCCAAAGAGAATTCCGAAAAAGAACAAAAGGATTCTGACCGTATGATGATGGGTGCCTCCATGGCGGCAAGTTTTGGGCTTGGCATGCTTATCATGTGGCTTATTATTGACTAAATTACGGGATGGGATTGATATGAAGAAAACAGTGTTTGTTATGAGTCTGCTTTTGGGAGCAGGACTTTCATTTGCAAAAAAAGCGGATGTTCCGGCAGGACCGTTCCAGAAAGGGAACGTGCTGACGCCGCTGGCCTCGATTCCTATGACGACGGCTGAAATTTCGGCATTCATGCCCGAAAAGAAGGTCCTGTTTGTCGTGGGTGGCGAAAACGTTCTTGAAGTGGTCGATATCGCGGACCCGTCGAATCCGAAGAAGTTAAGCGAGATGAAATTGCCGGGTGGTGCTTCCAGCGTTACGGTTCACGGCGATCTTGTGGCGGTGAGCCTGCTCAACAATCCGGAATGGAAAATGGGCCATGTGCAGGTGATGCGCTATAACAAAAAGCTTGAAGTCCTTGGCTCGCACGAACTGTGCTATATGCCGGACATGATTACGTTCACTCCAGATGGATTGAATTTACTTGTAGCATGCGAAGGTTCTCCGGACGAGACTTTCTCTGAAGACCCGGAAGGCGGCATTGGCGTTTTGTCGGTGTCCAAGCCTGACGCAAAGTCTTGGATCAAACCTCAAAAAACGGTTGTGGATTTTAATGGACTTGATACGTTGAAACTTATGGCGGCGGGTGTCCGCAAAACGGGCGTAAAGAGTTTTGTGCAATCGCTCGAACCGGAATACATTACGGTGTCTGCTGATTCCAAGACGGCTTGGATTAGCCTGCAAGAAAATAACGCCCTTGTCAAGTTCGATGTCGAATCGAAAAAGATTTTAGATGTGTTCCCCCTCGGTTATGTGGATCACTCTGTGCCCGGTTCCGGACTTGATATCAAGAAGAACAAGAAAATTGAAATCAAGAATTACCCGTTGCGCGGTCTGCGCCAGCCTGATGGAATCTCTGCATTTTCCGTGAATGGAAAGACGTTTGTCTTGACAGCGAACGAAGGCGCTCCGGTCAACGATTACAAGGCTTGGACCGATGTGACGACTCCGATGATGCTTGTGCAGCAGGGAGTACTTGATTCGAGCGTGTTTGTTGGGGAAGTGCTCGAAGACGTGAAAAACCTTTCTGTGAGCAATCTGGAACGTTGCAACACCGTTCCGGACAAGACCGCGAACGGCAAATGCCCTTACATGTACACCTTTGGAACGCGCTCGATTAGCATCTTCGATGGCGAAACGGGTCATCTGATGTGGGATTCCGGCGACATGTTTGAACAGACGATTTCTAAGGTTGCGCCGGACTATTTTAACTGGAACTCAAAGAAGGGCAAAGTCAAGATGGATGCTCGCAGTGAAGATAAAGGCTGCGAACCGGAAAATGTAACGACGGGTGTCGTCGGAGAAAAACGCTATGCATTTGCCGGGTTGGAACGCACAAGTGGCGTTGCCGTATTTGATATTACAGGAATCGAAAACGGAAGTGCTCCCAAGATTGTTGGCTTTTATATGGATCCGAAAGATAGGGGCCCGGAAGGCATTCTATTTATCCCTGCAGAAAAAAGCCCCAATGGGGAACCGCTTTTGGTTGTAGGCTACGAGTACAGCAAGACGCTTGCGGTGTATAGCGTGAAGTAGGTTGTGCCTATAACGCAGTTACTAGTTACTAGTTAATAGTTACTAGAATTTGTTATAAGAACATCTCTAGTAACTAGTAACTTGGAACTCATAACTGCGACGCAGTCGTCTAGTAACTCGGAACTTATAACTGTGCCATAGGCACCTCAGTAACTAGTAACTCGGAACTCTTAACTACGACGTAGTCGTCCTAGTAACTCAAAACTTGAAACTTGCTTTTTTATTATACATTAACAACTTCAGGCCACGGGTGCTTGGGGTATCTTCCCCTGAGTTCCTTACGGACTTCGGCGTATGTGTTCTGCCAGAAGCTTGTGAGGTCCCACGTCTTTTGAATTGTGCGGAAGTTCGGCGCTAGGATGTCGTAACGCACTTTGAGTTTGCCGTCTGCGATTTTGTGCTCTCCGCGGAGTTGCATAAAGTCCTCGATGCGGGCGGAAATTTCGACAAGCACGCCGTCTGCGCTTTGTACAATCTTGCCGCTACTTTGCTCGTCGGCCGTGGCTACGGCTTGGTAACTGTAACGTGCCCGTTTGCCGTTCGGCAAAACGTAATGGTCGGGGAAGGTCTTATGCAACCACGATAGCATCGACTTCCCGAAGTAATCTTCGACAATGTTCCTGTAACGGTCTTCGTTGATGTCGCGCAACAGAAATATTCCGTCTGTCAGCTCGTTGAAAATTAGCTCCATGTCTTCGTCGTTGAATTCCGGGAGCCCGAAGTCCGGGTACAATTTTGCTGCCAGGCGCATTTTGATAAGGAGCGTCTGCATGTTTTCGGTCAGGTAGCGACCGGTCCAGTTTTCTTTTTCGAGCTTGTCCCGCCAAGCTTCGGCGGTTAATTCTTTGAGCTTTTCGAGAACTTTGGGCGAAGCCTCTTGCGGGAGGATTTCTTTGCGGCTGATTTCGCGGACTTCGTCGGTGGGGGAGTTGTCTTCGTGAATTTCGACGCCTATAAAGCGTTCTTGGCCGCTTCGCCACAGGAGCTCGTAACGGACGATTTCGTTATCATCGCCGAGCAGGTTCTGCGGGATGGGAACGTAAAGGCTTACGCGAAGTTCCGATTTGCTTCCGCCACCGGTACGTAGCATCGTAAGGGCTAGCAACGCGTATGGCGGGTCTGCCACCTGCAAACGGATTGTGTTGCCATTGCTTAACTTGTATGTGCTTCCGCTTGGAGTTGCAAGCCTGTCAGGGAATGCGCTTAATAGGTTGCGAATGACAACTTCATGGATTGCTTCACCCCTATGGGGTTCGCAATGACGTCGATTGTCATGCCCGTCTTGAACGGGCATCTCCTTTAGGGTTTCGCGAAAATCCCGTAGCTGCTTTAGCGTGAACGAGACTTCTCGCGGAGCGTTGATCGTTTTTGTAAGCGTGTCGCTGGCGAGCGTGAGCAGGTTTAAAGAAACCTTTGATTTTTGAACAAATTCTGTTCCCGAATGGACCCATGCCATTGCGGCTAAAAGTAAGTCGGGGAGGTCTGCGGCTCTTTCCGCTTTTGCCAAAATAAGCGCTAAAGGTATATTTGAAATAGGCGTTTGGATGGCGCGTTTGCCGAGTTCCGTGATGCGACCGTCCTTGAGCATGCCAAACCCTTCGAGAAGCTTGGTCGCGACTTTCCCTCGAGTCTCGGGAATCGCCGTAGGTAGAGTGATGGTAAAAGTACTGGGTTCTAGCGTTCTCGCTGTAAAAACATGCTTGTCATTCCCGGCTCCGACCGGGAATCTCCTCTCGTCTAAACTCTCTAGCATCGCTTTTTGCAACAAGAGTTCCGACGGCTCGATTTGCAAAACTTCTGGCACGATGCCTTGCGGCATGTGCTTTTCTGCGTCTTCGGTCCATAGGCGGATGGCGCAGCCGTTTTGTGTACGTCCGCTGCGGCCGCTACGCTGGATGGCGTTCTGCATGGAAATCGGCAGTGTGCGCAGCACGTTCACCTTTTCGCTGTCGTCGTATTCGCTTACGCGTTCGATTCCGCTATCGACAACTCCCGTGACGTTCGGCACGGTGATAGAAGTTTCCGCGATGTTCGTCGTGAAGATGACTCGCGGGCGTTCCGTTTCTTCGAAAATGCGGTCCTGTGTTTCTCGGTCCTGCCCTCCGTACAGTTCCAAAAATTCTGCGACGTTCTCGCCAAGCGCCTCGCTTGCTGCCGTGTGGCATCTTGCGATTTCTGCCTTGCCGGGCAAGAATACAAGTGTCGTTTGCCAAATGTTGTTGCGGTACAGCGTACGTAATGCGCGGACGACTTCGCTTTCGATACCCTGACCTGCACTTGTGTTTGTGCCCGTGGCCGGTTTTTGATGTATGATTTGTACGGGGTAAAGCGGGTGGCCTAGCTGCAAACATTTAACGCCAAGGGCTGCTTCGAGCTCGTCGCGGTTCAGTGCCGCCGACATCACCGCAATCCGCGGCTTTTCACGTCTAATTAAATACGCAAAAAGCAAATCCATGTCTGCTTTGCGCTCATGGTATTCATCGAACACCACCCAGTCTGCATCGAGTTTCCCATGCAAAAGTTCCTGCAAAAAGTTTCCGTAAGTCTGGAACAAAATTCGGGTTTCGCTGGACTTGCAACTGTCCTGCCTGAACTGGTAGCCGACAGTTTTTCCGCACGGTTCGTTATGCAACTTTGCAGAATACTGGGCGAGGGCGAGGGCTGCAATCCTGCGCGGTTGCAATACGACGATGCGCCCGCTAAAGTGCCTGCTCAGGAACCACGGGATGTACAGCGACTTGCCACTTCCGGTGGGGGCTTCGATAAGCAAGTTTCGCGACTTTTCTATCGCCGCTTCAAGCTTCTGTTCTTCTTCGGCTAGGGCCAGGTCTTTATATGTACGCATTGGGCTTTCGTTGTCTTATTGAGATTTTCTTTAAAAAAGTTGACCCCGGTACAGTGACCGGGGTGACAATGTAACATAAAGGATCACTGGATTCTTCGTTCGCAATGCTCACTTAGAATGAAACAACGTTAGTGAACCTGTCGAACCACTCTCGTCTCTAGTCTGTAAGCGAAGCGGTCTCTCGTCTCGTTAGGCCTTCGGGTATCTCAGCTTTTCGCCGGTAGCTTCGTCCATGTAGGGCGGCTTGCCTTCGCGGAACTTCTGGTTGATGACCAAGTTCTGGAGTCTTCTCTTGATGCCGGCTTCTGTCTTGCAGAAGAAGAAGACCACCTTGTTTGTTCCCGGCACCTGGAAAACGGCAAGCTTGAACTTCTGCGAAACGGCGCGACGGAAAAACTTGATGTCTTCTTTTTTGGGAATAACCTGGTCGCTACCCGGCTTGATTTCGCAAACCATGTCGGCGTCGGCGAGCAAAGCCTTGGACTTCTGCTGGAGTGCAAGGAAGTTGGGTTCGGTGCTCTTGCGGATATTTTCCATGTTGAACGGGCTTCTGGCTTTTAAACCTTTCAGGGCGCCGCGGATGGCGAAAAATAAAAGAATGCCCACAACCAGGATTAGGATGTAGGGCCAGTAATTTGCAAAAAAGTCTAACATAATCACCTCAATTGGAGTTCTCAAAATATAGCAATTTTCTATTTTTGAATTGTGAAAACGAATACGCTTATATTGTTTCTTTTTGGTGTTGTGTCATCTTCGTATGCCGCGCAGTTTAGTGTTTTCCATGAAGAATCTTATGAATGTTCCGATGGAACGCCTATCGCTTCGATTGAACTTAAGGGGCTTGAATACACGAAAGACCACGTTGTTTTGCGAGAACTCGTTCACAAGGTTGGGGAGTCTTTTTCGCAAAAGATCTTTGAAGTGGAAAAACTGAAACTCCAAGATCTCGACCTTTTTACCGATATTTCCGTGACTTGCGAACCGGCTAAAGAGTCTATTAACGACATCTTTGCAGGCACTGCCACTCCGGCGCATTCCCTAAATGCAACAAAGCTTGTCTATCATTTCAAGGAGATTTTCCGTTGGATTCCGTCTCCCACGACCAAGACGTCGGACCGCGATGGATTCATGATTGGGCTTGCGCTTGCAAACTTGAACGTTCTTGGCGAAGACATTCGTGCTGAGTTGCAATATCGTACGGCAGTCAGCCCGATTTTCGAAAAAAATGAGTACGCCGTCTATGTCAGTTCTCCCTACTTCATGGAACTCCCGGTGGGCTGGAGCTTTGAATTCTTGCGTACGAATAGTTGGGATGATATTCGCAGGTTCCGGGATGCAAGCTGGATATTTAGGTTGGATGTAAAATGGAACCTGATTCCGCATTTTTCCCTTCTTGGGCATACGGCCTACCGTTATCTGGAAGACGGTCCGGGACATTTGCCGGAATTTGGACTTGGCGTAGCTGTAGATTTCCGCAATAGCGAAATTGATACTCGCAAGGGCGTTTACTTTGAAAGTTCTGTGATGCACATGGGTTTCCGCGAGATGAACGATGAACATTATACGGAATTCTTGGAAGATGGCCGTGCCTATTATTCGTTCGGCCCTTTTGTGACTGGGGCTTCGGCGTTGGTGCGCTTGCGTCCAGGAACTGTAAAACGTTATGATTACTTCTATCATGGCGGCGAAAATTCCTTCCGTGGCCATTATGCTGATTCTTTGTACCTGGGCATTCACGAAGCTTTGCTTACGCTTGAAGAACGCTTTGTGTTGCTAGAACGCCGCCCGGCTTCGCTGTGTGGGGTTAATTTCTTCTATGGCCTCCAGCTTGTGGCCGGGTTTGACGGCAGTCTGCTTTGGGACGAAGGCGCTCCCAAGTGGAAGAACTATGAAGGAGCTGTGTATGGCGGTATTCATCTGGTCCTTCCGGCTATTGATCGTATCCGTTTTGAAGTCGGCTATAGCCCTGACTATGGCGAACCGAAGTTTTACTTTGGTTTCTTTGACAAGCCAAGTACATCTCGTTGGCGCAATAGGTAGCCTCTAGACTAAAGAACGCACCCTTGTTTTTTTTGTAAAAAAAAGTTAAATTTATCTTGCGATTTTGAAAAAGAAAAAAGAGGCTCAACGTGGGCCTATGGAGAATAAATGTCCATTAACTATCTAGATCTTCCTATCGGACGCAAATATCCCTATGAAGTGGATTGCGTCGTGGAAATCGGTAAAGACACGAATTTGAAGTACGAATATGACGAACGTTTGCATGTGTTTCGTCTGGACCGTTGCCTTTTGAGCTCCATGAGCTACCCCTGCACGTATGGTTTTATTCCGAGCACAAAGGCCGATGATGGCGATGCTTTGGATATGCTCATTTACAGCCCCGCATCCATGATTACAGGTACGGTTTGTACTTGCCGCGTTATTGGTGCGCTTGATATGACCGACGGTGGCAAGAAAGATTATAAGGTTCTAGGTGTTCCAACGTTCAACCCGCGTCCGTTCTGCGATATTTCCGATGTCGATCAGATGTTCCTCCGCATCACGAAGAATTTCTTCCAGAACTACAAGGAACTGGAAGGCAAGGACGTTCAGATTGGTGAATGGAAGGACGCTGCTTTTGCTCGTGAAAAAGTGATTGCAGCGCATAAGGCTTATTTCCAGAATCAAGTTCAGGTGCCGGAAATCCGCTATCAAGAACCCGAACACGACGAAAAAATCACCGCTGAAGAGTTAATCTAAAGGCGAGCGCTGCGGCCATGCTTGCATGGACATTGCCGAGCCGCTGATTAAAGAATCGCAAAACGATAAGTTGATATAAGCCGAGAGTCGCGGGAGGCCGCTTGCGGACTCACATGACCGAGGCGCAATATCTAAAAAAACAACGAAGTTGTTTTTCATTAATCTAAAGGCGAGCGCAGCGACCGCTTGCAGACTTGTTTAGATGAATGAATGCATCGTAAGGTTGCATTCATTTTTTTTGCGCCGAATAATTCCATCTAATTACGATAAAGTTGTTGATGTAGCAATTATTTGTTGTTTTTGAAAGATCTCTTTTATATATTGTTCTTGTTATAACAGTTTAAATAAGATGAGGATTTATGAATAAGGTAATTATATCGGCAACCATGTCGCTTTTGCTTCTAAGCTCATCCGCAATGGCGTTGACGATAAACATCAACAAAAAGAAGAGTGAAAGCGAACGCGTAACTCCTCCGCCACCACCGCCTCCGTCATCACTGCCGTCTCCACCACCACCTCCTCCGCCACCACCACCACCGCCTCCTCCGCAGATTCGTTGCACTTATGCGGAACCGAAGTGCGACCGTTACGATAGAATCCAAATGGAACGTTATCAAAACGAACAACAGATGTATAGCTTTGGCCAGTGCATTCGTGGCGAAAAGGAACGCTACTATAATTTCTACTGCACCAATGGCGATATATGGATGAAAATTGATTTCCGTCGCAACAAGGCGGATCGTATTGAGTGCTATGACCCGCGACAGGACCGGTTCTTTGTGGCTCGTTCCATTGGCGAATGCGAAAAGATAAACCGCAATCTAAATGGCAGGAATAATGTGAAAACAGACGTTCCTCCGCCGCAACACAAACAACAAGGATTGCTCAAAAACTTCGATAATCGTTAATTTGTTGTAATTACGTTTAAAGCCCCAGAAGATTCTGCTTCTGGGGCGTTTTGTATAAACTTTAATTTTTTAGATTATCAATCCTCTATTCGCTACTTCTGGATGCACCGGACGGAAAACGCGTTGTTTTCTTCGATGGCGCGTTCCGCATAACGTTCATTGTAACCGCCGATAGTTACGAAGTTTGCGATGTAGGTCGTCTCTTCGGTTGCAGTCCAGAAGAACGCAGACTTGTCCATGTCTTCATATGCGAAATGAGCATCGCTTTGACCAGGAACTGTGAATGACGATTTGGTGGCTTCGCAGTATGGGCTCCACATTTCGTTATTGCCAAAGCAAATTCTTTGTCCCGCTTGTTTTACCCTAAAGCCGTTTTTCTTGCTCGCTCCAAGGTACTTGCTCAAAAAATTCCAGTCTTTGCGGTCGGGAAGCCGCCAGCCGGTGGGGCAGGCGTTCATGGCCGCTTTCCAGGTGTAAAGGCGTCCGTATTTGTGGCAGTTTGCATTGTCGTCGTTGTAGCAATAGCTGCCGCGAGTCTTGTATGTAAGGTTCTCGGCAAGCCAGTTGTGGTTTCCTATTTTGACAATCCTGTATGTGTGCCCGTCACGCGGATCCTTGAATTTTTTTGCAGAAGCTTTTGCGGGTGCTTTTTTCGAAGGTGCCGCTAAGGCGATACAGACCGATAAAAGAATAAATACTAAACTAATCCTCATAAGTATAAATGTACAAATTTTTTATTAGAGAAATTTTTTATCTTGGGATTTATTGAGGTTTTGCAAGTTGCTAATCGAAGATGTAAAAAAATCAATTGTAAATGCCGGTTTTCATGATGGCGAAAAAATGCCATCCGTACGCAAAATGGCGGACCGGCTTAAGCTTTCTGTGAATACGATTCATAAGGTGTACAGGCTTTTGGCAGAAGAAGGCCGGATCCAGTTAGTTCATGGTAAGGGCTGTTTTTGGGGCGAAGCGCCCGTGATTGACGTTAAACCCGAAGAAAGTGTCTATTCTGTTGTGGAACGGTTGTTCCAAAACGATTTGAACAGTGGTTTTTTGAATGCATTTGATGAGCTTCCTTCGTGCAAGGAATTGTCAAACCGTTATAACGTTTCTCCGTACATTATCAAGAAATTCCTGATGCAGAAATGCGCCCAGGGTATTTTACGCCATGTGGGGCACCGTTTCTTCTTTAGCGAAGGACGCCGCATTGAAAAAGCGAATTATGTCCTGTTTGTACATCGATCCGATGAATTTGGACGATTGAAAATCGAGTCGGAGCGCGAGTCCGATGTTTTCCGCACCTTTGCGCAGATTGCCGCGGAACAGAAAATTGCAGTGAAGTTTATCGGATATCACGAAACGTCAAACCAGTTCTATTTATCAACGGGTGAAAAGTTTGTTGTAAAGAACGATTTGCATTGTTTAGGGGTGTTCCTTTCGACGTGGCTTGTCGATGACGCATCGAAGTTGTTTGCTCATTTCGCTTCGTTTAAAAATCCGATTTCAGTTTGGTGGGAATACGCGCCCGACGTTATTCCTGTAATTGCGCGCAATAAAAAGAAATGGGCTTTTTATAATGTGGCCTTTGGCAAGGAAGCTGGCGTGATTGTTGGGCGATACCTCAAGAATAAAAACATGGGACCGGTGCATTATCTTTCGCCTTATCATGCGAGCTTCTGGTCTAAAGCTAGATTGCAGGGTTTGCTTGATGTTGGAACGGATGTTGAGCCTCTTGTCGATGACCGTTTTGCTTCACCGTTTGATTTGGCTGATGCCGCGGAACGTGATGGCGTTGAACGTCAGGATTTTTTGAACAACATTCTTGAGTCCTTGTTGCAAAATGCGACTCTCGATAAGTTTGTCTGTTCGAATGATTGGGTGGCGGCATCGCTGATAGATTTTTTCAAGGCGAAAAAGTTGCCTCCACCGTATGTCATTGGCTTTGACGATACGATTGAAAGCTATCGCTACGTGTTCGATTCTTTCGCGTTCAACGTTGGGACGATGGTGAAAGAGGCTATCTATCACATCGTTGCACCGACCATCTATGCCGAACAGCGGCGCCAGATGCAGACCCCGCTAGGCCGCGTCGTCGAGAAACATTAGATTTTACGAATCACAGTCGTCCTGAACAACGTGAAGGACCCAGTAAAGTCTCGGAATGCAATAGAAATCAAACGTCAAACTTCCCGGAGCAGGCGAGGAATCCGAGCATATAAAGTAATCCATCGTAATAGCGCCAAGTTCCTGTCGGGACTTCCATGTTCCACAAGTCTTCTGCGAATGGTTTGATGAGCGGATCGCCAGCGGGGAGCGCAATCGTTGCGGCTGCGTTCATGGCAATGAGGCCACCCGTGGCAAGTCTTGCCTCGCGCGGGAACGCGCTCCCGTCGACACGCATGTCAGCGAGATACGGGCGGCGGCTGTGGAGGTAGCCGAGAATCTTACGGACTGCAGAAATTTCCCATTCGCTCACGTCAGCGCGTGCGCCTTTGTCTTGTAATGTGGCTGCATCAAGCCCGATGTTCCACACAACGCGCCAAGCGTCTCCGCTGAAACAGTCGCTTTCCGGATTCCATGGCGTGGATTTCGGTGCTCCGTCGAATTCGCTGTAGTCGGCTGCGAGTCCCGTGATTGGGTGGCATGCTTTTTTCAAATAGGCGACACTGTTGTCTGCTATTTTGTTCCAAATGCCATCACCGCTGGCTTCACCGTACATTCTGTAGAATGCAATCGTGTTGTAGCTTGGGTCGGTGAAATCGTTGCCTTTCATGGGAGAAAATCGTACAAGTCCGGCGTCTGCGTCCATCATTGTATAGACATCGCCCGATTGCGGCTTGTGCGCCATGTCGTTAATGAGCTCGACAGCTTCGCGCTTGTAATTATCGCAATTGAATATCTTAGCGGCATAAAGAAGTGCTGCGGCAAAGTATTCTTCGCCATCGGGGGCCGCACCCGGATCCATCATCGAAAAATCTGCCGTCGAAACTTGCCAAGCGTAATAGCCCTTCAAGTCGCCTTCGGTGTTTTTCATGTACGTCTTGGCAAATTTCCAGAGTTTGTCAAAAAGGTTGCGTTTGTCAAACAACGCAGCGACCGTCATGCCGTAGCTCATTCCCTCGGAACGGATGTCGTTGTGGCCGATATCCACGATGTACGCCATGTCGTCGCCTTTGTCAAAGCAGATGCGTTCGTTTTTGTGGTCGCCTTCGAACAGTTGCGTGAAAGCCTTGTTTAGTTTCGCTTCGATTTCGGCGGGAGTTTTACCAATTTCTTCAAAAATGTTTCTCATGACAAGTAAAATAGAAATGTATTGGACTGCCGTCTTGGTTACAAGGTGAAATGTTGAAAAAGTGTTATGGGTGTTTGAATATTGTCGCTCTTTACAGGACTATTTTAAAATGCTACTTTAATACTTTTGGAGAATTACACGTATGAGTGGAATTGATAAAAAGACCATGAATTTAGCGGATATTCAAAGCGAATATTTGGGTTTTCCGAATCCTTATAAAGACGCTCCATCTTGTAGGTATGATCATCGAGCGCTCGTTGCTTACGCTCAAAAAGTGGGCAAGTCTATAAATGACTTGTCTTACGAAGAAAAACTTGCTTTTGTGATAAAATAAAAACGCCCGCATTACTGCGAGCGTCTTTAAAAGCTTGAGTCTTTGCAACTCGAGTCGATTTACCTGGAGTAGTATTCGACGACGAGCTGTTCTTCGAGCTTGACCGGGATCTGGTCGCGGAGCGGAAGCTTCACGAGAGTACCCTGCATCTTGCCGAGATCGACAGACAAGTATTCCGGAGCGGCGGCTGCAGAAGCGATTGCTTCCTTGATCTGCACGTGTTCCTTAGACTGTTCACGAACGGCAACCACGTCGCCAGCCTTGATGAGGCGGCTCGGAGAGAAGCTGCGAACACCGTTCACAGTGAAGTGACCGTGTGCAACGTACTGACGGGCAGCGAAAATCGTACGGGCAAAACCCATGCGATAGACGACAGCGTCAAGACGTGTTTCGAGCAAGATCATCAGGTTGTCACCTGCAGAACCTTCACGACGGTTAGCTTCCTTGTATGCCTTGGCAAGCTGAGCTTCGGAAATGTTGTAGGTGAAACGAAGACGCTGCTTTTCGACCAACTGCTGCTTGTAAACGGAAGCAGACTTCTTGCGGGTCTGACCATGCTGGCCAGGTGCGAAGTTGCGGCGGTCGAGAGCCTTTTGAGTCTTCTGAGAAACGGCAACGCCGAGAGAGCGTGCTACTTTACCTTTAGGTCCGCGGAAGGAGGACATATTTACCTCTTTGAGGAAGCTCTTTGGTTACGCTCGCATGTTGGCAGAGCTTGGCACGACATGCGAGATTTGGACTTCAAATTTAGTCAAATGTTTATGGGTTGTCAACGGATTCAGTTGGTTCGGCCTGCTGGATGGCTTCAGTTGAACTGGCTTTTTCTTGGCATTTTTCGAAGACGAACGGGTTGTGGTCGCCCTGGACTTTGAAAATGCGGCGGTCGCGTTCGCATTCACGCTCTGTAACGGGATACATTTTGTCCCATGCTTCGAAAAGTTTGCGGTCTTGCTTGGAAAGCTTGATGTTGTAAGTTTTTTCCATGTAAAAATGAACACGAGCAATTAGGCCTCGGACTTCTTTTCGCGGTTGGGCCTTTTTCTCCTGGAAGTCGATGATGGTTTCGCACTCTCCGTACATCGGGGTGGGATTGTTCGTCCACTGGCTGAACATAAAGTTGCTACGGTCTCCGTTGACTTCGCCGATGGCTGGGTAGAGGTTGTGCAAATCGCCTTCCATTATTTTGAACGTAGTGTCGTTCGCGCTGCAGTTCTTGCGACCGCCGTCACGCCAGCAGGGGAGGTGCTGGCCCATGTTGTGTGCAGTGACGATATGTTCCCATTCGATGCGTTGGGCGCGCTTGAAACTTTTGCGTTTTTCGTTTTCGCGGGGCTTGAAATTGCAACTGCTGAAATCGACGGTCTTTTTGTCGATGTACCGGCAATCGCAGTAGAGCGTACGCTGGAGGTCTCCGTAATATATACGTCTCATTTGCTTGCCCGCGTCGCGGTAGTTGTAGTGTTGGGGGGCAGCCAAAGGATCGACCTTGGCGAAGGATGTAGCTGCAAAAACGCAGAAAAGCAAAGCAACAGCTTTTGCTGAACTTTTCATATAAATAACCCTTGATTTAAAATTAAAGCACGTAAAATGTAATCAATTATGTAGGTGTTAGGGAGCAGGTTACTGGTATCAAGGGATAGTAAATTGTCATCCTGGAGCTAGGCGTAGCCGACGCGATAGGATCCACTGCGTTTATGGACTCTATCGGCTTTACAAGCCTCCAGAGTGACAGAGTCTACATCACTCAAGTCTCATCGCTCGTTGCTCGTAGCTCACTGTTCCTAACCACCAACCACTAACCACCAACCACTAATCACTTCCTACTTACACTTTCACTTCGTTCAAGTTCTTCTTTCGTCTCTCGTCTTTTTTCTAAATTAAGCCCATGCTTCAAAACGGATTGGAATATTTGAATTCCCGGCTTATGTTCGGGATGATGCCGGGACTTACTACGACTCGTAAACTTTGTGAAGTCCTCGGAAATCCTCAAAAAAAGTTTAAGACGATTCATGTAGTTGGCACGAACGGCAAGGGTTCGACGAGCTATTATTTGTCTGGAATTTTGCAGGCGCACGGCATCAAGACAGGACTTTATACGAGCCCGCATTTGGTGAGCATGCGCGAACGCATACGCGTGAACGATTTGCCGATAGATGAGGAATCGCTCGACCGCTTGATTATGCAGGTCAAGGCAGCGGCTGAAAACGTGCAAGTGGAACCGACGTTTTTTGAAGTGCTGACGATTGTCGCGTTCCTCTATTATGCCGAACAAAATATTGATGTCGCAGTGCTTGAAGCGGGCATGGGCGGTCGTTTGGACAGTACTGCTGTTGCCGATGGCAATTTGATTGTGCTTACGAGCATTGGGCTGGAACATACAGAAGTTCTCGGCAGCACGGAATCTGCAATCCTCAAAGAAAAAATGGGCGTGGCGGGTTCTGCACAAAGTATTCTTTTGAACGGCTGCCGCAAGACTTTTGTTTTGGGCGGCTTGAACGATGCTTTAATCGCTGAAGCCAAGGTATTTGCATCTTCGCATGGCTGCTCTTGTGTCGTCCCTAAAATCCGTAATGATATCGAACTTCCGAATTTAGGACAACATTACATTGAAAATGCAAGCCTATCCTTGAAAGCGGCGGAGTTGTTCTTGCAAAGTTCGCACGACCATTCTACTGCGGATGCTGTTGCGAATAAAGGAATTGTATATAACGATACGCTTGCTCTCAAGGTTCTTGCGACGCGTTCCTGGGCGGGCCGTATGCAAAAGTTGATGGACTGCAACGGCGTGACTCAATTTATTTTGGACGGAGCTCATAATTCCCATGCGGTCCGCCGCTTGGTCGAAGCGTTGGACAAGTATTATCCGAATCAAAAATTCCATTGCGTATTCGGTGCTCTCCGCGACAAGGATGTGGGCGAGATGCTCAAGCTCATGGCCCCGCACGTGAGCCATTGGCATATCACGCGTACGCCTTACCCGCGATTCCGCGAACTTGACGATTTGCAAGACGAGCTTAAAAAGCTGGGATTGAACGTAGCGAGTGCAGGCGAATTTTCCCGCGAGTATCTGGACGAGGTGAAAGCTTGTGTCACGGATGGTTCGCCGGTTCTTATTACCGGGAGCCTCTATATGATTGGGGCTACGGTGCAAGCTCTTAAGGACAACTTTGACGGGCTTGCATTTTTCCGTGGCATGGAACCATCGACGAACGAACACCGGTAATGCTGATAAACTTCGGTAAAGCAGAATCTATCGCAGTCGCGTCATTTTGCACCCAAACGAAAAACCCCGACACATTTGGTCGGGGCTTTAAATTTGATTGAAATTTAAACGGGATTAGTCTTCAATTTCATCGAGTTCGGCGTATGCCTTTTCAGCAGCGGCACGGACCTTTTCGGCTTCGTCCTTCTTTTCCTGTTCTTCGAGCATCTTGATGTATTCGGAGACGAGGTCGGAGTCAAGAGTCATGACTCCATAGACCTTGAACTTGCCGTCGGGAGTCGTTTCAACCTTGACGTCGCCGAGTGTGGCTCCGTTGAGACGCTGGCTTACGGTCGTCTTGGAGGTGCTCTGGAAGTGTTCGGCGATTTGATCGCTTACGTCTTCCTTGAAGTTCTTGATAAGAGCCTTGGTGTGTGCGTCGATGGACTTGGCGAGATCGACACGAGCATTCTGGTCTGCTTTTTCAAGGGCTATCTGTTCGTCAGCGGATTCGCCGATGCCGATACCAGCCGGGATATGCTGCTTGAGATAGGATTTCTTCTGCATCTGCATTTCGATGAGAAGGCTAGCTTGCTTTTCTTGCGGGGTCTGCTGCGGGGGATTGCTGGAACAGCCTGCGAAAAGAGCTGCAAGAGCGAGGCATGCGAACAGTTTTTTCATTTTTAGATCTCCTTGGATGTTTATCCATTTTGTTTATGTGATTTTAATATACAAAAATATTTTGACAAAGATGTACTTTTCTTACATTTGTTAAAAAAAGTACTGATACTTGATTTTTTATTTTTTTGTTTTTGTATCTTGTATCCGTACTCTGTAAAAAAAAATAAAATTTTGGAGGTTGTTTTGAACAATACAGTTCCTGTCTTGCAGATGATAGCCCAATCTGATATTGTTACAATGATTATTCTTGGAATTCTCGCTTTTATGTCGCTGGGTTCCTGGGGCATCATCATCGTGAAGTTCTTTAAGCACAAGTCGAATATGCGTGCGAACTCCGCGTTCTTTAAGGAATTCTCTAGAATCAAGCGGTTTGCCGACCTGCAAAAGCTTTGCGATGTATCTAAGAATAGCGCACTGCGTTTATTGAGTGCCGAGGTCCTGAAAGAAGCATCCAAGTTTAAGGGCAAGGTGACGTTTGAATCCATTCAGCACCGAGCATCACTCCTTGAAGATGCCATCCAGCGTTCCATCGAGGGCATTCGCATGGGCGAAGACCGCTATTTGACGTTCCTTGCTACAAGTTCGAATCTGGCTCCGTTCTTTGGACTGCTGGGTACCGTTTGGGGAATCATGATTGCGTTTTTCCAAATCGGGCATCACGGTTCTGCGGACTTGACGGTTGTCGCTCCGGGCATTGCCATGGCTCTTATTACTACGGTGGCGGGCCTTGTCGTTGCAATTCCTGCTTCTGCCGGGTATAATTATTTTACTTCGTGTAACGGAAAAAATGAAACTTCGTATTATAATTACGGGTCTCAAGTTTTAAGTTTATTTAAGAGAGGGGACTTGCTGACTGTCGAAGGGGTTTCCGAGGAGGATGCGTGAAACGCCGCCGCCGTAAAGACCTTAAGCAGGAACTGAACCTCACGAACATGATCGATATCGTGTTCGCCATCTTGATTGTATTTATCTTGTGTGCACCGTTGATGAGCCAAGGCGTTAAGGTCAACCTCCCGAAAGTCGAAGCTCCGACGATGGAACAGCAAAAACTTTTGAAGGTGTCCATCACCAAGAATCTTGAAATTTTCATTGCCGACATGCAAGTGGATATGGAAAGTTTCGAAAGCATTTTCAAGTCGCTGTGGAATGGCGAAATGGCTGTAGTCATCAACTCGGACGAGGCTGTAAGCTATGGTTTCGTGATGAAGGTGGTGACGCAGGTGCAAAAGCTCGGCGTGACAAAGCTTGGATTCCTTACGATGACTCCCAAAGACGAATTGAATAAATGAATAAAAATAAGGAACAAATTCAGTATTTCTCGTCGAAAGACGATGGAACGATGGTGAAAATCATTGTGTCCGCCGTTGTATTTCATTTGGTTGTAGTCTTTGCTTTATATGGTTTGCATTGCATTGATACGAGTAAGCCCGCTAAGGAAATTCCCGTGTTTGAACTTGTTCAAATTGATGAACCTGTGAAGCAGCCTGTGGTCGCGGAAACACCTTTGGAACCGGAAATCGAACCACCGAAGGAAGAAATTCCGCCGGAACCGTCGAAAGAGGAACTTGTGCCCGAGGTACCTGTAGAAACGCCTAAGGAAGAATTGCCTCCTGAGCCAGTCGCGGAAACGCCTGCAGAACCTGTGGTGGAAAATCCGCCGCCAGAGTTGCCTCCCGAAACGCCTCCAGAACCGGTACCGGAGACAGTTACTTCGAAGGAACCTGCGGTAGAACCGACTCCAGAGAAAAAGCTTACGCCGGAAGCTCCGCAAAAGCCTGAAACAAAGCCTGCTCCTGAGATGAAACCGGATACGCCTGAACGTGTGCCCGTGCCGAAGAAAGCTCCGCAGCCGGAAAAGGTAAAGCCTGTTGAAAAAGCGAAGCCTGAAAAAACTAAACCTGTCGATAAACCGAAGCCGGTCGAAAAAACTAAACCCGTCGATAAGCCCGCAGAAAAAGCGGAGAAAAAGGTTACTGAAAAGAAAACGGAGGCGAAGCCTGCCAAGAAGCCAAAGGAAAAAGATGATTTCGACATCAATGACTTGGATTTGCCGAAATCGTTCGAATTGCCTAGCTTGAAGACGGTGAACCCGATTGACATGGATCCTTTGATGCAGGTGTTCTTGGAACGTGCAAAGCAAAAGATTATGAGCAATTTCAATCCGCCGAACGGACTTTCGATTCCGCGTGACGCGAAAACTACTGTGCAGTTCTCCGTGGAGCGTTCTGGACAAATTACGGCGGTGCTGCTCAAGCGTTCTTCATCGAACAGCACTTGGGATCACTTGTCTGTACGTGCGGTGAAAATTTCGAAATTGCCGGAACTTCCTCCGACGTATAGCGGTTCAAGTCTCGTGTTGCAGTTTAACTTTACGCCGAACTAAGGAAGTTGACAGTGGTTGGTGATTAGTGGTTAGGGTGGCTGATGAAAATGCATGGTCGTTCTAGAGTGTTCGCTGAACGCGATAGAATCTAGGCTAGTTCGAAGGATATATTGAGGTTTATGATGAAAAAGATGAAGTTGTTAGTTGCTTTGATTGCGATGGCACTTGCTGTGCCTTCGTTTGCGGCGATTGATACGATTGCCGTGGATGTCGGAATATCCGTGTTCAAGACGATGCCGATTGGCATTGTGCCTTTTGAAGAAGAGGCTGCAATCAAGTGGCCGAGCGAGGCTCCGCATAAGATTCTTGCTCGTGATGCGAATCTCTCCGGGCGTTTCGAGGCGGTTCCGTCGGATCGCTTTGACCTGGTGCTCTTTAGCAAAAAGCGTGCTCGCCAGTACGTGACTGGGAAAGCGGAAAAACTTTCTAACGGCAAAATCAAGCTGGACTGTTATTTGTACGCTGCAGAGACGAAGGATGTGCTGCTGGGTGAAAGCTATACCGTGAAACCTTACGAAGTGCGTCAGGCGATTCACTCGTTCTTTGACAAAGTCGTCTATCGTTTGTTCGGTGAACGCGGTATTGCAACGACGAAACTTGCTTATGTTTCGAAAATTGAAGGCGTGAAGCAGGTCGTGATTTCGGATTATGACGGATTTTCCCGTAAGCAGATTACCCGCGATTCCTCCATCAACATGATGCCGGTGTGGCAGAAAGGCAACAAGGGACTCGTCTATGTGAATTTTAGGAACAATCGCCCGAGCCTTTATTCCATTGCGTTTGGCGGCAAGGAAACGCCTCTCTTTACGCAGTTCACGCAGACGTTTAGCCCTGCGGTGAATCCGAAAACGGGAGAACTTTTGTTTGCTGTTACGAATGAAGGCAAGACGGAACTTTATCGCGGTGATATGAAAAAGGGGACTGCTCAAAAGTTCTTGCATTTGAAATCGAACCAGGTGAGTCCTTCCTGGAGTCCGTTTGCAAGCGAAGTCCTGTTCACGAGCGACCGTGGCGGCTCTCCGCAGGTGTATGCAGTGGGTAAGGACGGTACGGACGTGAGACGCATTACGTACATGGGACATTACAACGAACGTGCCAGTTGGTCTCCCGAAGGCGACCGTATCGTCTATACTTCGATGGATGACGGCAAGATGAATATTTATACGTGCGCACTTGATGGAACGGATATTGTGCAGCTGACATCTAATGCCGGGAACAATGAACACCCGTCCTGGTCGCCCGATGGTAAGCTGATTGCGTTTGCCAGCGACCGCGGCGGCAATTATCAAATCTATATTATGCGTAAAGACGGCAGTGGCGTGACGCGGATTACGAACGGTAGCGAAAATACGTCGCCGACTTGGTCTTGGTATTTTGACGAGAAAAAGAAAAAATAAGGGACGAGGTAAGTTGTGAATAAATTATTGAAATGGACTTTGATGGCGGCGGTTGCTGGACTTGCGTTTGGGGGGTGCAGCAAGGAAAAGCCTGAAACGGACCCTTCTCCGAAAACGGATGCGGACGTTCCTGCGGATTCGTCGCTTAATTTGGATGCTCTGATTGCAGATACATTGAGTGCAGATTCCCTTGCACGTCTTGAAGCGGAGAGGCTCGAAGCGGAACGTGCACGTCTTGAAGAATTGATCAATCAAGTGATGCTTGATGATGTGTATTTTGATTATGACCGTTCGGAATTGACGGAAAATGCAAAGCGGTTGCTGGCTCAGGTTGCTGAAATCTTGGTCAATGAAAACCGTTTCGTGGTTATCATTGAAGGCCATACGGATGCTCGCGGAACGGAAGATTACAATATCTCGTTAGGGGCTCGCCGTTCGATGGCGGTTCGTGATTTTTTAATTGCGTATGGAGTCGATGGCAAAAGGCTTGTCCCTGTAAGCTTTGGCAAGGAACGCCCGAAGGTCTTAGGTGCGGATGAGGCGGCGTATTCCAAAAATCGTAGAGCTCATTTCCGTGTAATTATTGAGTAGGAGTTGAATCGTGAATTTGAAATATGTTTCTCTGGGTATTGTTCTTGCGTCGCTCACGCTTTCTGGGTGCAGTAGCATTACTGTGTTGCGTACAAAAGAAATGAAAGCGGTTGGCGATGATGTGATGGCGAAGAATGATTCGACGTTCAAGGCGCTTTCGGCAGAAAATGAATCTCTGCGATTGCAGCTCGATAGCGTGAAATCGCAACTGGATGCGGCCTCGCTCTTGCAAAAGCGTTTACAGGCGGAAGTGACGATGCTTTCGAAACGTGTGAGCGACGAATCGGTTCGCCACGATACGCGTCAAGAAGAAATTATTTACCGCCTCGATTTACTGCTTGGCAAGTCCGACAAGATTTTAGCGAAAAAAGTCGTTGTGAGCGGAAATGCTGCGACGACAGTGATGGAGCCGGATGCCAATGCCGAAAAAATGGTCGAAGCCGAAACGATGTTCAATACCGCACATTCGGATTACCACCGTGGCGAATACAAGCTTGCGTACAACGGTTTTAAGAAGGTTTATGAGCTGATGAAAAAAGGCGAAATGGCCGAAGGTGCACTTTACTGGATGGCTCTTTGCTTGATTGAAGCGAAGCAACCTGAAAAAGCTAAAACTTTGCTTGCAAACCTGGTGGATTCGAATCCGCAGGGGATAAAGGCTTGCCCTGGCATGTACAAGCTGGCTTCGCTTTACGGCAACGAGTGCAACTTGGATAAAAAGAAACAGTATTTGCAGATGATCATTTCGAACAATGCGTGCGTATCGACTCCGGAACTGGAGCAGGCGGCACTTGCGTTGCAGGAAATGCTCGACTTTAAATCCACGGATGGAAAGACTGCTTTGGATGTTTGCTTGGAGCAGAAGAAATAGCTTAGAGCTGTCGGCAATTAGCGACCGAAAATAGCTAGTTGCTGGAAACGATTAGGGCGACTAGGCCTACAAACATGGCTACCTTGACGAGCTTTTGGGCTTGGCGGTAGCTTTTTTTGTGGGCGAAATAGAGTGTTGCCGCAAATATCGGCGTGAGCGTGATTCCCGTGATGATGAGGAACAACAGCGGGTAGTTCTGCCCGAACACCTTGTCCATGTAGAATACCGGGATGGGGAGCAAAATCCAGGTCAAGAGGACAATCGCTCCAGCGAGCCTGTTTGCAGCTTTGGAGCCCGCAAAGAGCGGAAACGTCATGATGCCTGCTTTGCGGTCGCCAGCTTCGTCTTCGAGGTCCTTGTAAATTTC
>JAEEGG010007961.1_pt1 | contig 24228 bp, 15 predicted proteins | sample 9134161 | NCBI WGS metagenome assembly JAEEGG01 (sample SAMN16246543, study PRJNA631951) | gut metagenome | biome: gut microbiome; feature: rumen; material: CR-attached | host: Bos | place: Iran: Karaj | collected 2018-10
CGTTCCTCGCGATGACGGCGGCTGGAAACGTTCACATAGGGTGAGCGTCACTTGCCGCCGTATGAAACTGCGATTTGTGAGCGAAGTGACGCAGCCACAGATTCCCTTCGGGAAATCGAAGATTCAACGGAGTTAATGGAGTCTGTCGTTTTGTTACCAGCGGCGGCTTGTGGCGTTTACGGATTGTAAGCTCTTCCTGCCGCCGCTTGAAAACACGATCACCTTTCCATTCCCGAAGGGAATCTCGACCCTTGTACACAAACGCACCAACATGACGCAAAGCTACATCCTCATTCAGCATTCATCATTCAGCATTCCCAACTGATAACTGGCTTCCTGGATCGCTTCGTGCCTCGCGATGACGCAAAGCGTGTCCAAAGTAGACTGCTTCTTCCGTCTTCACGGAATGAAGCCTCGCAGTGGCGCAAAGCGCGTGCGGGGGCAAAGCTCGACAAATGTCGGCCATGTATGCGTCGCTTCGCGCCGGACTCCCGCTTCGCGTCATTGCGAGGAGGAACGACAAAGCAATCCAGGGGATAAAGCTACCTCTCTGGACAGTTTCATCCCTCGCGATGACGCAAAGCGACAACTGAACAACTGAACAACTCCTAACTTCTAACTCCTCATTCAGCATTCCAAATTCAGCATTCAGCATTCCAAATTCAGCATTTAGCATTCCAAATTCATCATTCAGCATTCCCCAATGCCTCTCCGCCAGTAAAAAAAACGCCATTGCCTTGCGACCTTTGAGAAAAAGCGCATCAATAAGTAATAAATAAAAAGGATTGTCTTGTTATTTTCCCAAATACTCGGTGGGAAGACAAACAGGGAGACCGGAATGAGCGAAGTCCTCCTTGTTCCGAGTGATGATTATCTCGACTCCACACTTCTTGGCGGAAAAATACTGCAAAGCATCTTCAAAGTCCGTAAAATCAGATGACAAAGCTGATTCGACCACTTCCTGGTCAATGGGGGAAAGCTGGCAAATTTTGACAAATTCCGTCAGCATATTAATGATTTGGGAGTATTTGACATGGTTCTTTTCCAGAATGTAACTTGCCGTGGAAAGCGTAAGAGTCGAACACCAAAGCTCAACTTCTTTGTTGTAGCCTTTCGTGACCAGTTTTGCAGCAGGTAGATAAAACCCTTCGCGGCCACAAAGGAAATCAACAACCACATTCGTGTCAAGAAACAACTTATCCATATTTCTCCTCCCAATGCTTGTGCATGACTTCCTTTGCGTCTATCTGTCCTGACAATCCGGTCTTGACGCTCATCCTGCGAACAGCCTCGGGTATTTCAGCCTCTTCTTCTGCCGAAAACGTCTTGTCGGCCGACCCGGTGATCAGGCTCTTTAGGAAAGCCGCCAGTTTGTTCAAAACAGATTCATCCTCGATGGAGTCTATCTCCTTGAACAAGGAATACTTCATTTCAATTGCTGTCATTATCTTATAATTTGACTTTTTTCCAACCGCAAAGATACACATAATTTTTTGTCTCGCAACGGAATCGAGCAACTAGGGAATCATTTTCCTCCCTCTCCCATCCTCACTATTAATTAATAGGTTATCCTCAACTCCTCATTCCTCATTCCTCATTCCTCATTCAGCATTCCACATTCCTCATTCCCCATTCAGCATTCCCAACTGATAACTGGCTTCCTGGATCGCTTCGTGCCTCGCGATGACGGCGGCTGGAAACGTTCACATAGGGTGAGAGTCACTTGCCGCCGTATGAAACTACGATTTGCGAGCGAAGTGACGCAGCCACAGATTCCCTTCGGGAAATCGAAGATTCAACGGAGTTAATGGAGTCTGTCGTTTTGTTACCAGCGGCGGCTTGTGGCGTTTACGGATTGTAAGCTCTTCCTGCCGCCGCTTGAAAACACGACCACCTTTCCATTCCCGAAGGGAATCTCGACCCTTGTACACAAACGCACCAACATGACGCAAAGCTACATCCCCATTCAGCATTCCACATTCAGCATTCAGCATTCCACATTAGCTTCGCTGAATCTGCGATTTCATCATTCCCAACTGAACAACTGAATAACTGAACAACTGCCTCTATCCTTCAACTATTTCAACACTTTATCCCAATTAATTGCCTTCATGTAAATTAATTCACTATCTTTGGCACCCAAAGAATACGATTTTTTCAATCAAATAACCAGTAAAACAATTAAAAATCAAAGAGTTAAGAAATGAAAAAAGTATTTACCCTCTTGATGCTGGCGGCTCTCTTCGCACCGTTGGCAATGAACGCCCAAAGGGGCATAGTGCAAAGGAATGACGTCGATTTGTTTTCGATGCCAACAATCTCACTGAGTGAGCTTGCCTCCAAGGACGGCGACAGAGCCACCTTTACGCTGCTGAATGAGAGCTTCGAAGAGATGACAAACATTCTCACCAGCTATTCCGCCACTGGTTGGTTTGGCTACAAAACTGGCAACAGCCCCGTCTGGAAGATTAATTCCAATTCCAGCTATGCGAACAGTGGGTCTAAGAGCGTGCAGTATACTACTGGCAATTATTATGCAAATTGCTATTTGGTCTCCGCTCCGTTTACTGTAAGCTCTTCTATGAGTTCACTCAGCGTAAGCCTGTATGAGCGCACCGATCAAGCTACGCTCTCGATGACTACTTTTTATCAATCGTTTGAGGTATTCTTTGTCAAGGCAAGCGATGTGACCAATGCAGCAGCTGTAGCTACCGCAACGCATTATGACGCTATTCCTACTGCTTCCTATTCCAATACATCTTTTGCCCAGAAGACCGGATTCTGTACGAGTTCCGCACTTGCCGGCCAAAGCGTAAGGGTTGTCGTGCACTGCACCACTAATGTAACCCCGATACTTCCGCGCAGTCTCTATATCGATGATATTGTCGTTACCGAAAACACGGATGATTTCGACTGCGGCGTGGTCAGTCTGCCTCACTTCAATGGCTTCGAAAGCGTGTCTGAGTATGGCTGCTGGACCATGTCGGGTTCGGATATGGTTTTGTCGTCAAACAACGTGTACGCTGGCAGCACCTGCCTTAGAATCAACGGCCTCGACAACGATCAGGACCAGTTCCTCATCTCTCCCGAATTTGATGGCGAATCGGCCATGCAAATGTCGTTCTACTATAGGATTGCAAACCAAAACCGTGACCAGTTCTTCTATGTGGGTTGGGGTCCAGACCTCAGCCATATGAGCTGGAATCCCATCGAGATTGCCCATAACACGACCTATCAGGAATACACAGAAGTTTTCCCGAAAGGCACCAAATACGTGGTTATAGCTGTCTATGGCCGTACCGGTACTTCCACTTATCCGTCCTATATGTTGATAGATAACATTAATTTCACTGGCGGCTGCATCAGACCCAGAGGCCTCGAAGCCGACAACATCACCACCAAGACCGCCGATTTGACCTGGGGTGACTATTCCGACAACGGATACAATGTGCGCTATAGGACAAAGACCATCGCTTCTGCAACCTTGGCAAATACCCGTTTCGAAGATAAGTTTAATTCAAGTTCCATTAGCACCAGCAACTGGCCCAACATCCAAAACCAACTCTACAGCTCCACTGCCACTAACTGGGGTATTCGTAGTATTTCCGGTGTCGAAGCTTACACGGGCAGTTATTATGCTTCGTCAAGAAGCTATGACGGAAGCACCGACCACAGTGTCAGGAACTGGCTCACTACGAAATCGATGACCTTGGGTAATGTCGTGAAATTCTATATGAATGAGAATTACCCTGCTTGGATGGATCATGTTGATGTGTGTGTAGGCATGGATGATATGACCTTTGTGGTGGTTGCACAACCTACCGTGTCTTCGGCTGATTGGGAAGAAGTCACCATCGACTTGAGCAAATATGCCGGAAAAACAGGTTACGTTGCCATTGTCCACGAGGATGAAGCCAAAGACTATGTTGCCATTGACGATTTTGGCGTTTACACCTATAACTATACATACGATTACGGCCCATGGCAATATGCCACTGCTCATTCTAACAGTATTACCCTCACTGGCTTGACTGCCGAAACCACCTATGAGGTGCAGGTACAGTCTGCATGTGGAAGCGATTGGTCGTCAGCCATCGATTTCACCACGCCTTCGGGTTGCACGGCTCCTATCGACCTGACTGCCGAAGACATCACGCCCTATTCCGCCACCCTCAGCTGGTCGAATTACCAGGACAGCTACAATGTCAGATACAGAGGCCAAATCTTCTACGAAGGCTTTGACAGAGGCGTTCCTTCCGATTGGACCACCATCAACCAGGCTAATAACGGCTACGACTGGATGCAATGGTATGGTCAGGACGGTACCACAGGCATCGCCTCGCCATCTTATATCAATAGTGTTGGTAACCTTACGCCAGACAACTGGCTCATTACGCCTCAGATCGACCTTGGAGGTTACTTGGAGATGTGGGTGACGGGCTGGGATGCAAATGATTTTTCCGAGCATTTCGCCGTCTACCTGTCGACCGCAGGAAATACTGTCAGCGACTTTACCGCCACCACTCCTTTGCTTGAAGAAAATACTACCACCAATGCTATCTATCAAAGACGCGTTATCGACCTGACCGATTACGACGGACAACAGGGCTACATCGCCATCCGCCACTTTGGTTGCACCGGCCAGTATCGCTTCTGCGTGGAAAACTTCGGCATCTATAAGACCGAAGATTGGTTAACGGTGAATCCCAGCGATCCAACTGTCAATGTCACTGGCCTTTTGTTTGAAACCGAATATGTGTGGCAAGTGACGGGTGACGGTTGCGACAATTGGAGCGCTCCGGCTTACTTCACCACCCTCGAAGGCTACATCAAGCACATCATCGGCTACAACTCTACCGAAGGTAATGGCGCCAACTTCTACCTCATCGCTTCGCCCATCGGCGAGGTCGAACCCGCGAAGGTCGCCATCTTGCCCGATGGCGCGAATAACATGGTCAGTGGAGACTACGACCTCTACTACTTCGACCAGGCTCGCGAATTGGAATGGATTACTTACAAGGAAGGAGGAGAGGCCTTTAATCCTGGCTTCAACCTCGTTAGGGGAAAGGGTTACCTCTACGCCAACAGCGAGACCGTCGACTTGGTCTTCGCGGGCCAAGCCTACACTGGAAGCGGCAATGTCACGTTGACCACCACTGGCGAAGCCACTGGTTTGGATTTCCCCACCTGGAACCTCGTGGGTAACCCCTTCGCCAAGACTGCCTACATCGATCGCGATTACTACGTGATGAATACTGATGGAAATGAAATCATCACTCCCAATCGTCCTGAAGATGGCATTCAGGCCATGGAAGGCTGCTTTGTCGTCGCCACACAAGAAGAGGAAACGCTGACCTTCAGCATTACAGCGCCTACCACCGGCGGTGGATCAAAGGTTGTCCTCAACCTCAGCCAAGATCATAAAGTCATCGACCGCGCCGTCGTCCGCTTCGGTCAAGGCCGTAAGCTGCCCAAGCTCCAGCTCAACCCGAGCCACACCAAGGTCTATATGACCGTGGACGGCAACGACTATGCCGTGGTCAGCGCCGAAGAGCAAGGCGAAATGCCCGTCAGATTCAAGGCTGAAAAGAACGGCAGATACACCTTGGACCTCAACAGCGAAAACGTCAGCTTCGCCTACCTGCACCTCATCGACAACCTGACCGGTGCCGACGTCGACCTGCTCGAGACCCCGAGCTACAGCTTCGAGGCCAAGACAACCGACTATTCCAACCGCTTCAAGCTCGTGTTTGCCACGGGTAACAACGAAAGCGACACGTTCGCCTTCTTCAGCAACGGCAGCTTCGTGATCAACAACGATGGCGCTGCCACCCTGCAGGTGATCGACGTCACAGGTCGCATCGTGAAGAGCGAGAGCATCAACGGCTGCGCCAACGTCAGCGTGAACGGTGCCGCTGGTGTCTACATGCTGCGCCTCATCAACGGCGACAACGTGAAGATCCAGAAAGTGGTCGTGAAGTAACAATGGCTTATGGCTTATGGCTCGTCCCTACGTAAGGGCAAGCCATGAGCCAGAAGGCAACAGGCCAGAAGCCAGCATCGGCGGCAAAGGGAACTTACGCAAGTAAGCGCCTTTTGCCGCCGATGTTGTTTTCTTTGAACCCACATTCCACATTAGCTTCGCTGAATCTGCGATTTGCGAGTGAAGTGACGCAGCCACAGATTCCCTTCGGGAAATCGAAGATTCAACGGAGTTAATGGAGTATGTCGTTTTGTTACCAGCGGCGGCTTGTGGCGTTTACGGATTGTAAGCTCTTCCTGCCGCCGCTTGAAAACACGACCACCTTTCCATTCCCGAAGGGAATCTCGACCCTTGTACACAAACGCACTAACATGACGCAAAGCTACATCCTCATTCCTCATTCAGCATTCCACATTCAGCATTCCAAACGGAACAACTGAACAACTGAACAACTGAATAACTGAACAAAACCTTTAAACTATTTCAACACTTAATTCTAATTAATCATCTTCATATAAATTAATTCACTATCTTTGCAGCCCCTAAGAATACAATTAATTCAATAAAATAACAAACAAACAATTAAAAATCAACAAGTTAAGAAATGAAAAAAGTTTTTACCCTCTTGATGCTGACGGCTCTCTTCGTGCCGTTGGCATTGAATGCCCAATGGGACATAGTCCAAAAGAAGGACATCGATTATTCATCGATGCCAAGAATCTCGCTAAACGAGATTGACTCCAAGGATGGCGACAGATCCACAACGACGCTGATGACTCAGAATTTTGACGGGATGAATAGCATCGCCACCAGCTATTCCCCCACGGGTTGGTTTGCCTACAATGCCGGCAGCGGCAACAACTGGACGCTTAATACCTATTCCACCTATGCGCACAGCGGGTCTAAGAGCGCGCAGTATTCGTATCACAGTAGCAATGCCGCAGACTGTTATTTAGTGTCTGCCCCGTTTGATGTAAGTGATGATATGAGCACACTTAGTGTAAGCCTGTATGAGCGCACCTATCAAAGGTATTCACTTTATTATGAAAGGTTTGAGGTGTTTTTTGTCAAGGCAAGTGAAGTAACCGACAATGCAAGTGTAGTTTCAGCAACACGTTACAGTGCTATTAATTCTGATAGCTATACCAATACAACTTTTGCCAAGCAGGCTGGATACACTCGGAATCTCGCTCTTGCCGGCGAGAGCGTTAGGGTTGTCGTTCACTGCACTTCATACGCTGATCAGTATTATCTCTGGATAGATGATATTGAAGTTGCCGAAACCGTTTCCGATTCCAATTGCCCCGTGGCCACTCTGCCTCACTTCAATGGCTTCGAGACTGAGGAAGAGTATGGATGCTGGACTTTGATCGGTATGAATTGTTATAGGTCTACCAGTCTGCCACGCACGGGCAATACCTGCTATAGGTTTGATGGCCTCGACCACCAAAAGTGGAATTTGCTTGTCTCTCCCGAATTCGATGGAACATCGGCTATGGAATTGTCGTTCTACTATAGGTCCTATAGCACCGCACATGACCAGTTTTATGAAATAGGTTATACTACTGAAAGCGACCTTACTAATATTATATGGTGTGGTACAGAAATTTCCCATACCACAACTTATACAGAATGTACAGAGGTTTTCCCCAAAGGCACCAAATATGTGATTATATCTGTCTTTGGTCGTGTTGGAGAGGATTCTTATTTCTTGGTGGATGACATCAATATCACTGGAGGTTGTATCAGACCCAAGGGTCTCGAAGCCTCTAACGTCACCCCCAAGACAGCCGGTTTGAATTGGGGTGACTATTCCGACAACGGCTATAATGTGCGCTATAGGACAGTGACCAGAACTCCTGATGGTAATCCACAGACTCGTTTCTCTGATGATTTTACTTCAAGTTCTCTCAGCACCACATTGTGGCATATCGAAAACCAATCCTACAGTAACAGCAGCACTAACTGGGCTGTTCGTAGTATTGAAGGTGTCACGCCTTACGGCGGCTCTGGCTATTATGCTTCATCAAGAAGTTTTGACGGAACCACCGACCATAGCGTCAAAAACTGGCTCGTTACGAATCAATCAATGACTTTGGGTAACGTCGTGAAATTCTATATGAAAGAAAATTACCCTTCTTGGTTGGATCATATCGAGGTGCTTGTTTCCACTGATAATTTGACCTTTGTATCGGCTGGAGCACCTACCGTGTCTTCGGCTGATTGGGAGGAAATCACGATCGATCTGAGCAAATATGAAGGGCGAACAGGTTATGTAGCCATTCTCCACGAGGATGAGGCTAACGATTATGTTGCCATTGACAATTTCGGCGTTTACAAATATAATTATACATACACTCACGGCCCATGGCAATACGCGGATTCCAGAAGCAATAGTTTCACGCTCACTGGCTTGACTGCCGAAACCACGTATGAAGTGCAGGTGCAATCAAGCTGTGGAAGCGACTGGTCGCCAGCCATTGAATTCACTACACCTGATGATTGCACATCTCCTGTCGACTTGGCTGCCGAAAATGTCACGCCTATTTCTGCATCCCTCAGCTGGTCGGATTATCAGGAAAGCTACGAAGTCAGATATAGAGGCAGGATGTTCTACGAAAGCTTTGACAGAGGCATTCCTTCCACTTGGACCAATATCGACGCCGATGGAGACAACCACAAATGGGAACAGAGTAGGTATGGCATGAACGGTACCACTTGTGCCGCTTCGGCATCTTACCTCACGGGCGTTGATGGGGGTCCCCTTACTCCTGATAACTGGCTCATTACGCCTCAAGTCGACCTTGGAGGTTACTTGGAAATGTGGGTGAAGGGTCAGGATGATGAGGATTTTGAAGAGTATTACACCATCTATGTGTCGACCGCAACAACTGCGACTACAGACTTTAGCGAATTGACACACGGTACAACTACCCAGGACTACCAGAAAGTCACTGTCGACCTGAGCAGCTATGCTGGACGACAAGGCTACATTGCCATCCGCCACCATAATTGCACCGACATGCATTTGCTCTGCGTGGAAGACTTCGGCATCTACAAGACCAATGATTGGTTAACAGCGACCCCCGACGTGGCAAACCTCTTCGTCCGTAATCTTTTGCCTGAGACCGAATACGTATGGCAAGTGGCAGGCGACGATTGCAACAATTGGAGCGCACCGGCCACCTTCAACACACCTGAAGGCTATATCAAGCATATCGATGGCCACAACGGTAACGCCGGCTACTACTACCTCATCGCTTCGCCCATTGGCCAGGTTGAACCTGAAGATGTCATCGCCATGCCTGTCGGCGAGATTACTCCTGAGGATGTGACCGACATGGTCTCCGGTAACTTCGACCTCTACTATTTCGACCAGGCTAAAGAATTGGAATGGATTACTTACAAGGAAGGTGGTGCTGTCAATGAAGATCCTGGCTTCAACCTCGTTACGGGCAAGGGTTACCTCTACGCCAACAGCGAGACCGTCGACTTGGTCTTTGCAGGCCATGCCTACACTGGAAGCGGCGATGTCGCGTTGACCACCACCGGCGAAGCCACTGGTTTGGATTTCCCCACCTGGAACCTCGTGGGTAACCCCTTCGCCAAGACTGCCTACATCGATCGCGATTTCTACGTGATGAATACTGATGGAAATGAAATCATCACTCCCAATCGTCCTGAAGATGGCATCCAAGCCATGGAAGGCTGCTTCGTCATCGCCACACAAGAAGAGGAAACGCTGACCTTCAGCACCACTGCGCCTACCACCGGCGGTGGATCAAAGGTTGTCCTCAACCTCAGCCAAGATCATAAAGTCATCGACCGCGCCATTGTCCGCTTTGGTCAAGACCGTAAGCTGCCCAAGATCCAGCTCAACCCGAACCACACCAAAGTCAGTATGACCGTGGACGGCAACGACTATGCTGTGGTCAGCACTGAAGAGCAAGGCGAAATGCCTGTCAGATTCAGGGCTGAAAAGAACGGCAACTACACCCTGAGCGTCAACAGCGAGGATGTCAGCTTCGCCTACCTGCACCTCATCGACAACCTGACCGGTGCCGACGTCGACCTGCTCGAGACCCCGAGCTACAGCTTCGAGGCCCGCACGACCGACTATTCCAGCCGCTTCAAGCTCGTGTTTGCCACGGGTAACAACGAAAGCGACACGTTCGCCTTCTTCAGCAACGGCAGCTTCGTCATCAACAACGATGGTGAGGCCACCCTGCAGGTGATCGACGTCACGGGTCGCATCCTCAGCAGCGAAAGCTTCAACGGCTGCACCAATGTGAACGTGAACGCCGCTCCTGGTGTCTACATGCTGCGCCTCATCAACGGCGACAACGTGAAGGTCCAGAAGGTGGTCGTGAAGTAACAATGGCTTATGGCCTATGGCTTATGGCTCGCCCCTACGTGAGGGCAAGCCATGAGCCAGAAGGCAACAGGCCAGAAGCCAGCATCGGCGGCAAAGGGAACTTACGCAAGTAAGCGCCTTTTGCCGCCGATGTTGTTTTCTTTGAAGCGGCATCCCTGGATCGCTTCGTGCCTCGCGATGACGCAAAGCGACAACTGAACAACTGAATAACTGAACAACTGAACAACTTTTCCACATTTTTTCTTAACCCTATCAAAAAAAAATTACTATCTTTGCAGGCTCAAAAACTACAAAAAAACTAACAAAACTAACACAAACACATAAAAATCAATATATTACAAAATCCAACAAAAAGAAAAACAACGCTTTTCTGAGTGCCAACTGCGCACTTCGCGCTGAGAAAGCGAGTGATTGAGATATCGAACAATTCATCAATTCCAAGATGCAAGCAACACAAACCATAGAAAATGTAACCCTCTCCCTGCCAAACTCTGACTTGGCCGTTTTGCTGACTTTGTCGAAAAGGATGGGCTGGAAAATGAAGACAAGGCGCAAGAGCGGCTTGGAGAAAGCTTTGGAAGACGAAGCCGCAGGGCGTATCTATGAGGCCAAAAGCTTTGAGGACTTAATCGAACAACTTGAAAAATGAAATCATTCTGATTATAGAATCTTTGAATCTTGAATCTTTAAATCTTTGAATCATAAATATCGAATCATTAAATAACAAACAAATTAAAATTAAAACGAAAATGAAAAGAAAATCTTTACTCTTCCTCTTGCTGATGGCCCTGTTCGCGCCGTTGGCAATGAATGGACAAACACAAAACACAGTGCTGTCGCAGAACTTCGACGGCAATGGTTTTACGCCTTCCGATGGCAGCTATTCAGCCTCTAGGTGGTACATGTACAATGCTGGCAGCGGCAACAACTGGCAGCTTTATCAGGGTGCTACCTATGCGCATAGTGGGTCATATAGCATGGCTTATAGTTTTAGTTCTAGCTATGCTGCAAACTGCTATTTGGTTTCTGAACCATTCAACGTAAGTGCCAATATGACCGAACTCACCGTAAGCTTGTGGGAAAGTGTCATGAGTTCATCTTGGGCCGAAACTTTTGAGGTGTTCTTTATCAAGGCAAGCGATGTGAACTCTTCTACACTGATTCCTGCCACATCAAATCAATACGGAGCTATTCCCTCTGCTTCGTATACAAACACTTATGAAAACTATGCTCAAGTGTCTGGCTCATCCACAAACCCCGCACTTGCTGGCCAAAGCGTAAGAGTTGTTGTTCATTGCACATCTGAGAAAGATAAGTATCGTCTCTATATCGATGACATTACTGTTACCGAGACATTAACAGAAGCTTGCCCAAAACCAACTGGTTTGACCGCCAGCAACGTCACCAACAACTCAGCCACCTTGAACTGGAATGGCGAAGCTGAGAGTTACAATGTGCGATACAAAATAATAACGACAGACGCTCCCATCTTCTCCGACGACTTCGAAAACGGTCTTAGCAACTGGACTACTGTAGATGCTGATGGAGATGGATTCAATTGGGCATCTCATATCAACACGGGAACAGGAAACTTGACTACTCATTCCGGCGACGGTGTGGCCTACTCTGAGAGTTATCACAACAATGAAAGTGGTTCTGGAGGTACAGCACTTAATCCTGACAACTGGCTGATTACTCCACAAGTACAGTTGGGAGGCTCTGTCTCTTTCTGGGCTATAGGGCAAGACGATGGGTACTTTGAAGAACATTTTGCCATCTATGTTTCCACCAATGGGAACAACCCCACCAATTTCACCCAAGTTTCTGAAGAATATATTGCTACAAGTGAGTATGTGAAGTATAGTGCTGATTTGAGCGAATATAGTGGCATGGGGTATGTCGCCATCCGCCACTTCAATGTTTCCGACCAGTTCATTCTTAACATTGATGACTTCGAAATCTATGGTCCCAGCCAATGGGTCACTGTTAACAATGTGAGCGGCAACAACCTCGACATTACTGGCCTTACCGCCGATACCGACTACGAATTCCAAGTGCTAGCCGACTGTGGCACAGACGGCGAAAGCAGTTGGTCAGCCAGTGCCACCTTCCATACGCTCGATAATTGCGCTGTTCCTTACGAGCTGGAGGTCGCCAACCCCATTGCCCCTATATCAACACTGAACTGGACAGGGGTACAGGAAGCCTACAATGTGCGCTATCGCAGCTACACACTGGGCGAACCTCAAGAATACGTGTTTGAAGAAGGCTTCGAAGGCGGTTCTATGCCTGAAGGTTGGGACAATTCGATTTACACGGGCAGTTCTTGGAATGTGGGTGCAGGAACAGGTCATACAAGTAGCAGCATCACTGCTACCACTACATCTGCGACAGGAAGCTACAATGCATATTATTATAATAGTACTTATTCTAACTCTGCATACCTTATTTTACCTGCTTTGGATTTGTCAAATGCTTCTGTAGCAACGCTGAACTTTAATTATGTTAACCCGGCTTGGGTTGGAGGTCATTACGCTTTGACAGTTTATTACCGTATAAACGGAGGCTCCTGGAATCAACTGTCTCAATACACTAATTCACAAGACACTTGGACTGGAGAAACTGTTACCCTCACAGGGTTGGCTGATAATTACCAAGTTGCTTTCTATGTTACAGGTTATAACAGTGATTATGGTCATGGTGTCGGCATTGACGATGTCAAAATCACGTATACAGCTCCAAACATTAACTATAGCGAATGGATCAACAAGCCCGATGTCACCAGCCCGCTGGCCATCACAGGTCTTACTCCTTCGACCAACTACGAATGGCAAGTGCGAGGCGTCAACTGCGACGGCAACGGCGGCACCACCGATTGGAGCGCCCCGGCTACTTTCACCACACTTGAGGGTTACGCCCTGGAGATTAAGGGCTACGGTAACGAACAAAACCGTGGCGGCTACTACCTCATCGCTTCGCCTGTCGGTGAAGTGCCTCCCGCGAATGTGGCCAACATGATTCCCACCGACTCGCAACAAGGCTACGACCTCTACTACTTCGACCACACACAGGATAATGAATGGGTCAACTACAAATCTGGAAGCAATCCTGGCTTCGGCCTCGTTCCTGGCAAGGGCTACCTCTATGCCAACCAGAATGACGTCATTTTGTTCTTCTCTGGCCAAGCCTTCACAAATACAAATGGCGAGTATACTGTCGACTTGACGCCCTACAGTGCCACCTCAGTGCAGGGACATAATGCTGATTTCCCGGGCTGGAACCTCGTAGGCAACCCATTCGCCGTTACCGCCTGGCTCAAGGGCAACCGTGGTTTCTACACCATGTCTGCGGACTGCAGATTCTTTGCTTCCGTCGAAAGCCAGCACATCGAGGCCATGCAAGGCATCTTTGTCGTGGCTGGAGAGACTGAACAGAATCCAACAGTGACCTTCACCACCGACGATCCTGAGAGCAAGAGCTCCATGTTCGCCCTCAACCTCAGCCACGACCGCAACCTCATCGACCGCGCCATCGTGCGCCTCGATGGAGGTCGCCAGTTGCCCAAGCTCCAGTTCAGACAGGGTAGCACCAAGGTCTACATCCCGGTCGACGGCCAAGACTACGCCATCGTCAGCTGCGAAGAGATGGGTGAGATGCCCGTCAGCTTCAAGGCCGAGGAGAACGGCAACTACACCCTGAGCCTCAGCAGCGAGGAAGTGAGCTTCGCCTATCTGCACCTTATCGACAACCTGACCGGCAAGGACGTCGACCTGCTCGAGACCCCGAGCTACAGCTTCGAGGCCAAGACGACCGACTATGCCAACCGTTTCAAGCTCGTGTTCGCCACTGGCGACAACAGCAATGACGACAACTTCGCCTTCTTCAGCAATGGCAGCTTCGTCATCAACAACGATGGCGCCGCCACCCTGCAAGTGATCGACGTCACGGGCCGCATCGTGAAGAGCGAGAGCATCAACGGCTGCACCAATGTGAACGTGAACGCCGCTCCTGGTGTCTACATGCTGCGCCTCATCAACGGCAACAACGTGAAGGTCCAGAAAGTGGTTGTGAGATAATTGAGATTCCCTTCGGGAATGGAGCGAAGTGTAATTGTATACAAGCGGCGGCTTGAGATTGTTGCAAGCCAAATGCAGTCTGAGGCCGCCGCTTATAAAACTACAACAACACTCCATTCCCGCGTAGCGGGAACCTCAAACTAAACATAACTAGTTGCAGAAATAGGCAAAATTTAAAAAAAATACCCAAAAAAGTTCATCGTATTAAATAAATTACTAATTTTGCAGCCTGATTTGAATAAAGAAACAACTTATCAATACTGAAATATCTGAAAAATGAAAAAGTTAGCATTGACAATAGCAGTCGTTCTTACGATGGGATTGAGTTCTTTTGCACAGGACGGTGGTTTATTGAACAGAGGTGTCTCGTTCGATAAGCATGGCCGTGAAGGTGGACAAATTGGTCCTTTGCTCCCTGGCCATAATGAAACTGGCGACCATAATGCTCCCCTCGGAAGTGGCGTTGCCGTGTTGCTCGGCCTTGGCGCTGCCTACCTCATCGGTAAGAAACACGAAGAAAAATAATTGTCCCCACTCTTAGGGACAAAAAAAGGAGTTCGCTCCTTGCCCAACGATAGCTTGTAGTGTTTGCGTAACGTAAGCGCTACATGCTATCGTTTTTTATATCGTACCTAAAGCAAGTTGCTCCATTTGCGCAGTGAAATCAGCAAAAAAAACGCCGTTGGCTTAGAATAACGGCATTTTTTTTGCCATAATATTGTCATGTAAAGATTTATCCCTATATTTGCGCGCCATTTTTTATAAAACAACTGAACAACTGTTATTTAAATTTATACATTATGAAGATAAAGCATCTACTTCTATGGCTATTGCTGGCACTTTGTATGCCCTGGTCGGCAAAAGCTCAAGACACGATTCCTTCTACTTTGACGGTAAACGATGGAAGTACTTATACAAATTCCATGGTACCTATCGCGAGTGCGTATGCCCAATTCGGCACTGAAAGTCAGTTTATCCTACTCCAAGAGGATATGGCGGCTATGATAGGAGGTACGGTGAACAAGTTGACATTTTACTGCAATAAGGAGAGTGGAGACTGGGGTGATGCACGGTTTTCGATCTATGTGGCCGAAGTGTTGGATAATGGATTTACAAATACTGCTTCTTCCAGTTGGGATTGGGATTCGATGACTGAAGTCTATACTGGGTCCCTTTTTATTAATAACTACATGGTGGAAATTGTACTTGATAATCCTTTCACTTATTACGGAGGCAACCTCAAGATTGGTTTTAGGGAAGTCCAATTGGGTTCCAAAATCTCATCGATGGCTTGGAGAGGCGTTAGAGACTCAAATTATTATTCGGCTATGTATTCCTACAAAGATGCTTGGGGGAGGTATTATAGCCTAACCAGTATCCGTCCCAGAGTGACTTTCGATTACTATGTTCTCGATCTTCCGGTAGTGGAAGTTACAGTTGGAGACATTGCCGCCAACACCGCTTCGTTTTCGTGGGAGACACCGAGTCCCGATGTCACGGGATATAAATACCAGTGCATTAGAGCTTCCGAAACTTTTGTCGAAAACTGGATGGAACTCCCCTCAACGGCAACTTCATTGACCCTCGAGAACTTGACTTCTGCTACCGACTATATCTTCCGCATAAAGGCCTGCTACGGAGTGCATGAAAGCGCAATGACAACCTTAGCCTTTAAAACCGCTTGCCCTGACTACGCATCAATTCCGTACGTCGAAAACTTCGACTCCTATGAGGTCGAAGACCGATGGATACCTCTTGTACAAACGTTACCCGATTGTTGGGATTATGTCAACACATCCACGAACCCCGACGATAACCTATTCCCGACCATGCATCACCATAGTGCTCATACTCAATATACGGCTTCTTTGCCAAACAGTTTGCAATTCTACATTAGGCGTATGGATTACTACACACCAAAGCCGCAATACGCCATATTGCCTGCGATGCACAACATTAATGGATTGCGCGTGAAACTCAATGCAAGATCGTATATTAATGGCTATTCTTACACGGGTACATTCAAAGTTGGCGTGATGGAAGGAACCGAAGCAGAACCGGAATTCATTGAAATCGAAACCATCACCCCATCCGAAAACTATCAACTCTATACGATTGATTTGAGTGGTTATGAAGGTGATGGCGAACATATCGCCATTTGGATGGAAGTGCCCAATTCTTCATATGGAAGGGTTTTTATTGACGACATTGTGGTGGAAGAGGCGCCCCATTTCACCAAGCCGATTGCCTCTTACGGCGGAAATGCGGGCGGCTGGTACCTGATTTCCTCTCCTTTGGCTGATGGAACCCAACTGGAGGATATCGTTCAACTGGGTGATTTGAATAGCAGTGAGCCCAACTTTGACCTCTATCGCTTCAACCCGAGTCCGCAAAGGCCGGGCTATTATTGGGAAAACTGGAAACAAGAAGGCGAGCACTATCATTTCGACCTTGAACCTGGTCGTGGCTACCTCTATGCCAACATCGATGACGTCTCCCTCGATTTCACGGGTGCACCATACGAGGGTAACGGCGAAGTCACGATGCAATATAATGAGAATGTACATTGGGGAAACTGGAACCTCGTGGGTAATCCCTTCCCCGTTTCGGCCTATATCGGCGATAGGTATTATCTTAGGATGAATGAAGAAGGTACGGGCTTTATGCCAGCAACCGTCGGCTCGGCTATCGAAGCCATGGAAGGCATCTTTGTGTATTCCGAATATGATGGTGAAATCTTGACGTTCAGCACCACACAACCCACCAGAAACAACGAACAGTTGTCGCTCAACGTCAGCAAGATGAAACGAGACGGCCTCACCACCATCGATCGTGCCATCCTCAATTTCAATGAAGGCAGTGGGCTGCCCAAGTTCCAACTCGACGAGAACGGTGCCAAGGTCTATATCCCGCAAAACGGATTAGATTACGCCGTGGTTGCCACCGAAGGCCAAGGCGAGCTGCCCGTCAATTTCCGCGCCGATGAAAACGGCCTCTATACCCTAAGCTTCAGCTGCGAGAACGTAGAGTTCAGCTACCTGCACCTCTTCGACAACAAGACGGGCACCGATGTTGACTTGCTCAATACGCCAAGCTACACCTTCAACGCCACGACAACGGACTATGAGAGCCGCTTCAAGTTGGTGTATGCCACAGGCAGCAGCCTCACTGATGACAACTTCAGCTTCATCAATAGCAACGGCAACTTCAGCATCTTCGGCATCGAAGGCGAAGCCACCCTGCAGGTGCTCGACGTGATGGGCCGCATGCTCAGCACCGAGACTTTCAGCTGCAGCATCGAGAAGCGCCTTGATGTCGTGCCCGGCGTTTACTTCATCCGCCTTGTCAATGGAGATGACGTGAAGACACAGAAGGTTGTGGTGAGATAAAGAGGTCACCTTATAATAATAACGAAAAAATAAGCCGCGAAGACTTTCGCGGCTTATTTTTTGCCTATCTTTGCACCCGCTAAGAGGCCCCTGAGCTGGTACCTGAGCTTGTCGAAGGACGCGAAGGGCCGACTTGTTTAAACAGCTTTTAACTACGTTGAATGCGTAGCATTTCGACAGGCTCAACGACCTGCCTCAACTGAATAACAGATCAACTAATAACTGATTAATCATGGAATCAACGAACAACCCCTCAATCCGTGAAAACGGATTCAAGCGTTACACGGTAACCACGGCCTTGCCTTATGCCAATGGCCCCGTCCACATCGGTCACCTTGCCGGCGTCTACATCCCCGCCGACACCTATGTCCGCTATCTGCGAATGCGTGGTGAGGACGTCCTGTTTGTCGGTGGTTCCGACGAGCACGGCGTGCCGATTACCATCAAAGCCGAAAAGGAAGGCTGCACGCCGCAAGACATCGTGGACCGTTACCACGAGATCATTAAGAAGTCGTTCGAGGAGTTGGGCATCAGCTACGACATCTACTCGCGCACCTCTTCGAAGATGCACCGTGCCACGGCCCAAGAGTTCTTCAAGAAGCTCTACGATGAAGGGAAGTTCATCGAGAAGGAGACGGAGCAATACTTCGACCCCGAACGCCAGAAATTCCTTTCCGATAGATATATCGTGGGCACTTGCCCGAAATGCGGCGCAGAAGGCGCCTACGGCGACCAATGCGAAAAATGTGGCTCTTCTTTGAGCCCCGATGAGCTCATCAACCCGCACTCGCAACTCAGCGGCGCAGCCTTGGTGAAGAAACCGACCAAACACTGGTATCTGCCTCTCGACCAATACGAGCCTTGGCTCCGCGAATGGATCCTCGAAGGTCATAAGGAGTGGAAGAGCAACGTTTATGGCCAAGTGAAGAGCTGGCTCGACGGCGGCTTGCAACCTCGTGCCGTCACCCGCGACTTGGACTGGGGCGTGCCCGTCCCGATTGAGGGTGCCGACGGCAAGGTGCTGTATGTGTGGTTTGACGCGCCCATCGGCTACATCTCCAACACCAAGGAGATCTGCGAACAACGCGGCGAAGATTGGGAGAAATGGTGGAAAGACCCCGAGACCAAGCTGGTGCATTTCATCGGCAAGGACAACATCGTGTTCCACTGCATTATCTTCCCCTGCATGATGAAGGCCTATGGCGACTATATCATGCCCGACAACGTGCCCGCCAACGAGTTCCTTAACCTCGAGAACGACAAGATCTCGACCTCGCGCAACTGGGCCGTGTGGCTGCACGAATACCTGCAGGAGTTCCCTGGCAAGCAAGATGTGTTGCGTTATGTCTTGACCGCCAACGCTCCCGAGACCAAGGACAACAACTTCACTTGGAAGGACTATCAGGACCGCAACAACAACGAGTTGTTGGCCATCTTCGGCAACTTCGTCAACCGCACCTTGGTCTTGACACATAAATACTATGAAGGTGCCGTGCCTGCCTTAGGCAACCTCAACGACACCGACAAGGCAGTCATCGAAGAGATGAACGCCTATCCCGCCAAAATCGGTCATCTGATTGACACATATAAGTTCCGCGAGGCCCTCTCCGAACTGATGAACTTGGCCCGTTTGGGCAACAAATACCTCACTGACAACGAGCCTTGGAAGCAAATCAAGACCGACCCCGAGCGCGTGAAGACCGTGATGGCATTGTCGTTGCAGATTGTGGCGCACTTGGCTATCCTCAGCGAGCCTTTCCTGCCGTTCAGCGCAAAGAAGCTCCAGCAGATGATTGGTCTGGAAGTGAAGGGTTGGAATGACGCCGAGAACACCGTTCTGCTGCCTGAAGGTCATGTCATCAACCAGCCCGAACTGTTGTTCGAAAAAGTGGAAGACAGTGTGGTGGCCGCTCAGTTACAGAAACTGGAAGACACCAAGAAGGCCAACCAGCTGAATGCTTGGAAGCCTGCCGAGGTGAAGCCCGTGGTCAGCTTCGACGACTACATGAAGGTGGATGTACGCGTGGGCACCATCCTCGAGTGCCAAAAGGTGCCGAAGGCCGACAAGTTGCTGCAGTTCCTCATCGATGATGGCATGCAGAAGCGCACCATCGTGAGCGGTATTGCGAAATATTACACCGAACCCGAGAAGTTGGTGGGCAAGCAGGTGTGCTTCGTCGCCAACTTCGAGCCGCGCAAGCTGAAGGGTGTAGTCAGCGAGGGCATGATCCTTTCCGCCGAGGACAAGGACGGCCGTCTCGTGCTGCTGACGCCTAGCGACTTTGTCGCGCCAGGATGCTCGGTGGGATGATATCCTGTCACCCCTTCGGGGTTTAATGAAAACGGTATCGGTTTTTATAGGCAGGGGTTGAAACCACCTGCCTATTGTGCTGCCGTCCCTACGGGACTAGTCGGCCAAACCCCGTAGGGGTGATAGCACAATAAGCAGGTGGTGGAATGCAATGGAACCCCTGCCGAAAAAACCGATAATACCGCTGAACCCCGTAGGGGTGAAAGGATACATCAATGCGCCTCTAGCCAGTTATCCCCAGTGTTCATTTCAACGATGACCGGCACCGACAACGGCAAGGCATTCACCATCTTATCCTGAACGATAGCCATCAGCGTGTCGAGTTCATCGAGATGCGCGTCGAAGACCAATTCATCGTGCACCTGAAGGATCATCTTCGACTGCATCTTCAAGCGTTCCAGCTCCTGATGGATGCCGATCATGGCAATCTTGATCATGTCGGCCGAGCTGCCTTGGATGGGCGCGTTGATGGCGTTGCGCTCGGCGAAGCCGCGCACCACGCTATTGGCGCCATTGATGTCGCGCAGGTAACGGCGGCGGCCTAAGATGGTCTCAGCATAGCCGCGTTCACGCGCCAAAGCAATGCTGCGATTCATGTATTCTTTGATGCCCGCATACTCCTCGAAGTATTTCTTGATGATGTCGGCCGCCTCGCTGCGCGAGAGCTCCATACGCTCGGCCAGACCGAAGGCCGACATGCCGTAGATGATGCCGAAGTTGACCGCCTTGGCGCGGCTGCGCTGTTCTTTGGTGACTTGTTCCATGGGCACATGGAACACCTTGGCCGCCGTGGCGGCATGGATGTCGTGACCGAGGTTGAAGTCGGCGACCATGGCGGGATCTTGACTCAAATGGGCGATGATGCGCAGCTCGATTTGGCTGTAATCAGCGGCCAAAAGGGTGTATTCAGAGCTGCGAGGCACAAAGGCGCGACGGATCTCGCGGCCTTTCTCGGTGCGCACAGGGATATTCTGCAAATTGGGGTTGTTGGAACTCAAGCGCCCCGTGGCCGTCACAGCTTGGTTGTATGAGGTGTGAATCAGTCCATCCTTCGGGTTGACCAAAGCCGGCAGGGCATCCAGATAGGTCGACTTCAGTTTGGTGAACGAGCGGTAGTCCAAAATCATCTGGATGATAGGGTGCTTGTGCGACAGTTTCTGCAAGACATCCTCACCCGTGGCATACTGTCCCGTCTTGGTTTTCTTGGCTTTCTCGTCGATGCGCAAGCGATCAAAGAGGACTTCGCCCAGTTGCTTCGGCGAAGCGATATTGAAAGGCATGCCAGCGGCTTTGTAGATTTCTTCCTCAATCTTATGAATCTCGATGCCAAACGCCTCGCTGATCTGATGTAGGTTCTCCGTGTCGATGCGCACGCCGTTGGCCTCCATGCGGCTCAGCACGGGCACGAGTGGCATTTCAATCTCATAAAACAGTTTTTCGACACCGTTTTCCTTCAGTAGGGGCATCAACTTCTCATAGAGTTGCAGCGTGATGTCGGCATCTTCGGCGGCATATTCCTTCACCAGTTCCACAGGTACCTCGCGCATGGTCTTTTGCTGACGGCCTTTACCGATTAGGTCCTCGATGGGGATGGTGAGGTAGTTGAGGTAGACCTCGGCGAGGTAGTCCATGTTGTGGCGTTGCTCGGGCTCAAGGAGGTAATGCGCCAGCATCGTATCAAACAGTTTGCCCTTTACGCTGATGCCGTATTGGGTCAGCATGGAGATGTCGTATTTCAGGTTTTGCCCGATTTTGAGGATGCTTTCGTTCTCAAATAAGGGGTGTAACAGCTCAAGCTTCTTCTGACACTCTTGTTGGTCTGCGGGCATGGACAGATACCAAGCCTCGTGCGCCTTGATGGCGAAGGAAAGTCCCACCAATTCGGCGGAATACACATCGATGTTGGTGGTTTCGGTGTCGAAGACAAATTGCTTTTGTTTGGACAGCAAATCCACCAAAGCTTTGATGTCGGCATCGCTTTCCACAAGTTGATAGTCATGCGGCACCGTCTTGGCCGAATCCTTGTCGGAAAACTCTAATAATCCGCTGTTGTCGCCCTGGTTGAAGAGGTCTAAGGTCTCGTTGGATGAGAACAAGTCTGGTTGTTGACTTCCCCCTGAAGCCCCTGTGGGTTGGCCCGTCCCCCTCTGAGAGGGGGCGTTTGTATTCCCCCTCTGAGAGGGGGGCAGGGGGGAGTCAACACCCTGTTTTCCCTTATAATCCTCCAAAAACCGTTTGGCGAAAGTCTTGAACTCCAGTTCCTCGAACAAAGCCATCAGTGCTGGCACATCGGGATCCTTGGCTTTCAGTTCTTCCTCGTCGAAGTCGACGGGAACCTCTAAATTAATGGTCGCCAACGCTTTTGACATCAGTCCTTGCTCGGCAAAATTGATGACGTTTTCCTTTTGTTTGCCTTTCAACTCGTCGGCGTGGGCGATGAGGTTTTCCACGCTGCCGTATTTTCCGACCAGAATCGCAGCCGTTTTCTCACCGATGCCTGGAATGCCCGGTATGTTGTCGGCAGCATCGCCCCAAAGACCCAGGATGTCGATGAGTTGCTTGGGTTCCTGGATGCCGTAGCGTTCGCAGACTTCTTTCGGCCCCCATACCTGTGCTGGCTCGCCGAATTTGGCGGGTTTGTAGAGCAGAATTTTGTCGGTGACGAGTTGCCCGAAGTCTTTGTCTGGGGTCATCATATAGGTGGTGAATCCTTGTTTCTCAGCTTTTTTCGACAGGGTGCCAATGACATCATCGGCCTCGTAGCCTTCCACGCCGTAGACGGGGATGTTGAAGGCCTCAATAAGTCTGATGATATAAGGTATCGAGTCGCGGAGGTCGTCGGGCATCTTCTCGCGGTTGGCTTTGTATTCGCTATATTCGGCCTGCCGTTGTGCGGTGCCAGACACATCGAAGGCCACGCCGATATGGGTGGGCTTTTCTTTCTGAAGGATTTCGTAGAGTGAGTTCAAAAAGCCCATCACCGCCGAGGTGTTGACCCCTTTCGAATTCATTCGCGGGTTCTTGCTCATGGCGAAGAAAGCCCTGTATATCAATGCGTAGGCATCCAAGAGGAAGAGTTTTTTCTCAGTTGTTTCCATAGTGTTCCGTTTGAAAATGTAAAAATACAAAGTTTCGGAATAATATGGATGAGATTTTTGCTATTTTTGCAGGTAAATAAATCAATTATGGAGAACAATATCCCACGATGGGAACAGAAGTTGCAAAGTTATCATAAGGCCCTGAATCGTGTTGCGGAGGTTGTTAATGTGATGGACAAGCGGCAATTGAATGATTTTGAAGCCGATGGACTGATTCAAAGGTTTGAGTTCACTTTTGAGTTGGCTTGGAAGTTGATGAAAAGTTATGCAGAGTTTCAAGGTACAGACAAAGAAATTATGGGATCAAGAGATGCCATTCGTTGGGCGTTTGAAAACAAGATTATAAATGATAGCGGTATATGGATTGAGATGGTGAAAAGGAGAAATGACACTTCACATACTTATGATGAGGAGACTGCTGCTGAGGTGGTAATACGTATTAAAGACTCATATTACCAGGCTTTTATGGCATTGTATGATAGAATGAAGAGTCTTGCTTCTAAAGGCCAGCAAGATTTGTTTTCCCAAACCTAAACATGATGACTTTTGGACTTGCAGACATAGAATTACAAGCTTTGCGTGATGCTTTGGCATCGGTACCGGAGGTCGAAGAAGCCATTATTTATGGATCTAGGGCAAGAGGTACAAACCGTATAGCATCCGACATCGATTTGACATTGAAAGGCAATAGTCTTACTTATTTGCAATTGGCTCTTCTTGATGAGAGGATAGATGAATTGTATTTGCCGTATTTTGTGGATTTGAGCTTGTATTCCATGTTGAAAAACCCTGATTTACTTGACAGTATTCATCGTGAAGGGAAAGTGTTTTACAATCGAGATGAAATGGAATAATAGATATTGAATTGCCAAAAAACCGAAAAAAAACATCATTTTCAAAAAAAGTTGTACCTTTGCAATCGAAAACGAGTAATTATTGGTCACAAGGTAGACCGACATTCTTTTATAAACAACTGATTATCAATTTATTGATAAG
>JAEEGG010007964.1_pt1 | contig 24219 bp, 19 predicted proteins | sample 9134161 | NCBI WGS metagenome assembly JAEEGG01 (sample SAMN16246543, study PRJNA631951) | gut metagenome | biome: gut microbiome; feature: rumen; material: CR-attached | host: Bos | place: Iran: Karaj | collected 2018-10
CCTCATTGAAACGCACGACCTGCTTCATCAGTTCCGTGGTATGGGCATGTACGCCCGGTGTCGGTGTGAAGCGGCTGTCCTCTTTCGCCTTGTCACCACGCAGCAGCAACAGGTCGTGGATGCCGAGAAACTGCAGGTCCAACAACTCGTATTCAATATCCTCGATGGTGGCGCCGCTGCAGATGACGTGCGGCTGCACGGGAATATGGTAGCGCTGCTGGATGGCCGCTGCTATGGCGATGGTACCGGGGCGCCGTCTGACGCGTCTTCGTTCAAACTGTCCGCCCGGCAGTTCCCGGTAGACATACTCCGAGTGGTGTGTCGTGATGTTGATGAAGGCGGGCTCCAGAGCTGCCAGCTTGTCGATGTCGGCAAACAGCCGGTCTGTTCCCGTTCCTTTCAGCGGCGGCAGCACCTCGAACGAGAACTGCCTGTCGCGTGTATGTTTGTTGATGATTTCTGTTACGCTCATATTCGCTGCAAAGGTACTACTTTTTTGGGGAAGTTAACGAAGTTAGAGAAGATAAAGAAGTTAAAGAAGTTAAAGAAGGAGCGTTTTCTGCGGAAAAATAGTATTTTTGCAACCGTTATGGAACGCAAACAGATTACATTCGACACCTTTATTCGCGGTGTTCTGGCAGCAGCTATTGTTGTAGGTATTGTCATGTTGCTCAACCGGCTGAGCAGTGTGCTTGTGCCGTTTTTCCTGGCGTGGCTGGTTGCCTACCTGCTGTTTCCGCTGGTCAGGTTCTTCCAATATCGCTGCCGCATGAAATACCGCATACTTGCCATCCTCAGTGCCTTCTTGGTGACTGGAGCTGTGCTGGCAGGTGTCTTTTGGCTGATGATTCCGCCGATGATAGAAGAGGGTGGGCGCGTGGCCAGTCTCATCATCAACTATGTGCAGACGGACGAGACCATGAGCAACATTCCGCGGTTGCTGCAGCAGTATATCCATGACAACATCGACATCGAACATGTGAAGAAACTGGTGACACAGGACGGCTTCATCGACACTGTGAAGGAGACAATACCAAGGGTATGGGCAGTCATCGCGCAGAGCCTGAGCATCGTTTCGAGTGTCTTTACGCTCACGATGGTGTTGCTCTATACACTCTTCATTCTCCTTGACTACGAGGAACTTACTGGCGGATGGGCGCAGTTGCTGCCGCTCCGCTATCGTTCGTTTGCACAGCGCCTGGTGGCCGATGTCGAAGAAGGTATGAATAAGTACTTCCGCGGTCAGGCTGTCGTGGCTCTCTGTGTAGGTATCCTCTTTTCCATAGGCTTCCTCATCATCGGCTTCCCTATGGCCATCGGACTGGGACTGTTCATCGGTTTGCTGAACATGGTTCCCTATCTACAGCTCGTGGGCTTCATTCCGACTATTATTTTGGCCATCGTTAAGGCGGCGGACACGGGCCAGAGCTTTTGGATTATTATGCTTATGGCGCTGATAGTCTTTGCCGTGGTACAAATCATTCAGGACACGATTCTGACGCCGAAGATTATGGGACATGTGACGGGGCTGAATTCTGCCATCATCCTGCTGTCGCTTAGCATCTGGGGATCGCTGCTTGGCATCCTTGGCATGATTATCGCCCTGCCGATGACAACGCTACTCATCAACTACTACCAGAAGTACGTCATTAAGCAGAAATAGAGGATAGCGCCAATAGGAAACAGGAATGCTCCCTGTTGTGAAATTCCTTTACAACGGAATTCCAAAAAAATGCTACAGAAATTTTGCTCCGGGTAAACAGAAAGTTTACCCCGGGTAAACTGTGACTTTACCCGGACTAAACTCGGAGTTTACCCGGAGTAAACTCAAAACGTGGTTTTTGGGCAGTTTTAGGGGAATTTTACCTGATGCTCAATATCCCGAAAAGTATTGACAAAACGAAAGAGCGGAACCTGCCGTTTGATGCAGATTCCGCCCTTTTTGATGGTATGGGGTGTTACTTCTTTACCTTATAAATACGGAAGGTCATGGCGGGCACCTCGTCGATGATGGTGGTGAACTTCTTGTAAACGTCGCACTTCATGCCGCTCATTACGGGAACAATCTTCTCGGGTTGGTCAAGGGTGTTCTCATCGTCCATTGAGCCGTTGTGGTTCAGGGTGATAATGTCGATGGGACGGGAACCCTTGAGCCCCTGCAGCTGGATAGTGACAGACTGTGCCTGTTTCGAGGTGTTGACCACCTTGACAATGACTTCGCCTGTTTGGCTGTCGAAGACGGAGGAGGCGAAGAGGCCGTCCTGCCCCTCCTGTCCGGCAACGGGCTTGCCCTGCATGGTAAGCGGCAGCACGTTGGTGCCCTTATTCATGGCGAAGAGCTGCTGCACGTAGTAGCTCACGGATTTGAAGCTTCGGAGGTTGTCGTACCAAATGGCATCGGGACGCCATTGCCAGCCTTCGACGTGGGCGAAGAGGGGGGCGTAGGTAGCCATGTGGACGAGGTCGGCATTGCGCTCGATACCCGTCATGTGGGCAGCCTCGTAGAGTGAGGTCTCGAAGTGGTTCCACTTCTTGCCCTTGCCGTGGCAGGCATATTCGCCAGCAAAGACGCGGGGACCCTTGCGGTCGTATGAGTCGTAGCGCAGGCCGTGGCTGAGGAACCACTCCTCGTTGCGGTAGTAGTGCTCGTCGTAGAGGTCGACCTTCAGTTCCTTCATGCGAGGTTGCAGCAGGTCGAAGTCCCAGCCCTCGCTGTTGGGGCCGGTAGTGCCGATAAGCTTCAGCGTGGGGTATTTTTTGCGCAAGGCATCAGAGAACTTCTTCAGGCGCTCGGTGAAGACGGGACCGAAGCCGCCGTGCTTCTCGTCGTAGTCCCATTGTTCGTTGCCCACACCGAGGAACTTCAGGTTGAAAGGCTCGGGGTGACCCATGTCAGCGCGCACCTTACCCCATTTCGTCGTGACGTCGCCGTTGGCAAACTCTACCAAGTCGAGGGCGTCCTGGATATAGTCGTCCAGCTGGTCAACGGGCACGTGAACGCCAGGCTTCGTGGGGTCGGGGTTCTGGAACTGGCAGGAGAGACCGCAGCTGATGACGGGCAGGGGCTCGCAGCCGAAGTCCTCGCACAGCTGGAAGAACTCGAAGAAGCCGAGGCCGTAGCTCTGGTAATAGTTGGGGAAGTAGCGCTGGGTGAAAGTATAGTGCCAGCGGTTCTCATTGAGAGGACGATTCTCGACGGGGCCTACCGAGTTTTTCCATTGGTAGCGGCTCTCGAGGTCGGTGCCTTCGACGATACAGCCTCCAGGGAAGCGGAATACGCCGGGCTTCATGTCATAGAGTGCCTGTGCCAGGTCCTGACGCATACCGTTCTCGCGGCCTTTCCACGTCTTCACGGGGAAGAGCGAGATGTGTTCCACATCGGTAGTCACCTTGCTGTCGCCCCACACACGAAGGTGGGCTTTGTCGAAGGTCTTTTTCGGTTTGATGATGGCGGTGTACTTCTTCCATTCCTTGCCGCTGATGTCAACGCCTGCGTTGCCCAGCTTCTGGTCGTCGCCCATGGTGGCATTGTCGACGAGGTCTATCCACAGCTTGGCCGAGCCGCCATCGGGCACGCGTGCCCATAGAGAGAAGCGGTACTCCTCGCCGCCCTTGACGCCAATGCCGAAGAATCCGCTGTTCTCAATCATCGTGTGCTTGTCGCGGTGGTCGGCAGGAGCAAGGCGCACATAGTGGGGATTGCGCTCGAAGGGACCATCGTTCATCAGCGTCACCTTGCCCGAGACATCCCACCCGGCAAAGGCGTTGGGGAACTCGAACGAGCGGTTCATTACTAACTCGGCATAGAGGCCGCCGTCAGCGGCGTAGTTGATGTCTTCGAAGAAGATACCGTACATGGTTGACTGTACGGGAGCACCCGGCTTGGAGGCCTTGACGTCGAACACGTGGCTTTGAGCCGTAGCGGTAAGCGCTGCCGAAAGGAGGGCGGCGCTGGTGAGCAGTTTAAGTGTCATTTTCATTATAGTTTTGTTTCGTTAATAGTATCTGAGGTGCAAAATTAGTTAAAAAGTTGGGGAAAAGCAAGCGTTTTCAGATTTTTCTTGTACTTTTGCAAAAATTCATACAGATAATAAGTCAGAAAAACGAAAGAGCAATGAAAACAGTATTAGTAGCAGAAGACAACGACAGTAACTATATCCTGATGACCTATATCCTTAAGCGCAATTACTTGGTGGTGCGTGCCAAAAACGGGCAGGAGGCTGTAACTATGGTTGATAACGGGGGCATTGACATCGTGCTGATGGACATCAAGATGCCTATCATGGACGGCCTTGAGGCTACTCGTAAGATTAAGGAAAACCATCCCGAGGTGCCCATCGTGGCATTGACGGCCAACGCCTTTGACAGCGACCGCCAGATGGCTATGGAGGCTGGCTGCGATGAATTCCTGCCAAAGCCCGTCAGCAGCGACAAGTGCCTTGAAATCATGGCGGAACTGTTGAAGAACTGAAAGGTGAAAGGGTAGAAAGACTAACCAAGACATAACTGATGATGAGGAAATACCTGTTTTTTGCGGCGCTTGTCTTCTTGATGACGTCAACCACATCGTGTGCAAAGCGAAAGTCGACTGTCTACGGAGTGGGGTTCTACAATCTGGAGAATCTCTTTGACACCACTCACGACCCTGGCAAGAGCGACTATGAGTTCTTGCCCGACGGTACCAACAAGTGGACGGAGCACAAGTACAATAGTAAGTTGAAGAACATGGCGCGGGTGCTCTCGGAGATGGGTACCGACGTCCTGCCCGAGGAGGGGTGTGCCGTTATCGGTGTGAGCGAGGTGGAGAATGCCCACTGCCTGCGCGACCTCTGCAGTCAGCCCGCCCTGAAGAAGCGTAACTTCCGCTATGTGCATATCGAGGGCCCCGACCGTCGCGGCATTGACTGTGCGCTGCTTTACAACCCTAAATTATATAAGGTACGCAATGTGAAGCTCGTGCCCTACGTCTATGAACTGGAGGCCGACAAGGAAAAAGCCACTCGCGGGTTCCTGACTGTCAGCGGCACGCTCGCTGGTGAACACGTTACCGTGGTTGTGTGCCATTGGCCCAGCCGTGGCTCAGATTCGTCATACCGTGAGGCAGCCGGAAGGCAGGTGAGGGCCGTCAAGGATTCGCTACTGCGCGACGATCCCAATGTGAAGGTAATCATCATGGGCGACCTGAACGATGACCCAACGAACAAGAGCATGACCGTGGGGCTGGGCTGCAAGGCTGAAATCGAGGATGTGGGGCCCCAGGATATGTACAACCCCTGGTATAACGTGCTGGTGAAACAGCGCACGGGTACCTTGTTGTATGAAGGCAAGTGGAACCTCTTCGACCAGATCGTGATGACACCTAACCTCCTGTCGAAGGGAGGACAGGCTGACCAGGCTACGCTGAAGTTCAGCAAGAACGAGGTGTTCCGCCGCGACTACCTCTTCCAGCAGGAAGGGAAATACAAGGGCAACCTCCTGAGAACTCATGCTGGCGGCTCATGGCTCAACGGCTACAGCGACCACCTGCCCACCATCATCTACCTGGTGAAAGGAAAGCGTTGACGGCTATAGGTTGGCGAGTAGCCACCCCATATAGCCTAAGAAGCATAGACAAAGCACGGCGCCCTCCCAACGGGCGACCGTGTATTTTGTATAGGAGAAAGCCCATACCATGAGAATGCTCACCATCATGACCGACAGATCGACAAGGGTAATGCCCTCCAGTTGCATGGGCGTGATAGTAGCCGTCAATCCGAGGATGAGCAGCACGTTGAACACGTTGGAACCGATGACGTTGCCAATGGCGATGGCCGACTGTCCCTTGCGGGCGGCAACGACGCTGGTGGCCAGCTCGGGAAGTGAAGTACCGCCAGCGACGATGGTTAGGCCGATGACACCCTCGCTGATGTTCAGCTCCCGGGCTACCGAGGTGGCAGAATCGACAAACAGGTTGCTGCCGAAAATGAGACAGCCCAGGCCGACAACCAGCAGCAACAGGCTCTTCCAAACGTTGACAGCCTCAGTATCAGCCACTTGGGAGGCATCGTTTTTTGCCATAGCTACGCGGAAGGTGTAGACCATGAACACCACAAAGCCCACCAGCAGCATGATGCCGTCGACACGGCTGATGACATTGCCGCTGATGCTGTTGACGAGGTTGCCGCCAGGATGGAAGGATGGCCAGCTGTCGAGACAGGCTATCAGCAACAGGGCGGCAGCCAGCACGGCAAACGGCATGTCTTTCTTAACGGTGGACTTCGAGATGACAATGGGCGTCACCATGGCCGCACACCCAACGATGAGCATCGTGTTGAAGATGTTGGAACCCACTACATTGCCGACCGCCATGTCGGGAGTGCCCTTCAGGGCAGATACCAGGCTGACAAACAGCTCAGGGGCCGATGTGCCTGCCGCAACGATGGTCAGGCCGATGACAATCTCGGGCACTTTCATGCGTCGAGCCAGTGCCGAGGCTCCTTCCGTCAGACGGTCGGCACCCCACAGAACGAGTGCCACGCCAACGATAATCCATAGGAAATCGAGTAACATATCGTGTTGTTTCTTTTGTTAATACGTTCGTTTGCTGTTGCAAAATTACTCAAAAGTTTTTAATCTTGGCTCAAATGGGCGTAAAAAAGCAGAATAGCCCCATAAAACTTACCCGCTTTGGCAGCTTAATCGAAAAAATATACCTATCTTTGCAGGCAGATTACGGCAAAGGAGAACAACTAAATAATTGACTATGCGTTACACAGAATTAGGAAAAACGGGAATGAAGATTTCCCACATCAGCTTCGGTGCATCGTCGTTGGGCAGCGTCTTCCGTGAAACCAACGAGAAAGAGAGCTTCGAAGCCGTTGAGGCTGCTATCGACGGAGGCATTAACTTTATTGACGTAAGTCCCTACTACGGCCATTACAAGGCAGAGACCGTGTTGGGCAAGGCACTCCGCAACATACCCAGGGAGAAGTACTACCTGAGCACCAAGGTAGGACGCTACGGCAAGGACGGCATCAACACCTGGGACTACTCTGCCAAGCGTGTCACCGACAGTGTCTATGAGAGTATGGAACGACTGGGTATCGACTTTATTGACCTGATTAACGTCCACGACATAGAGTTCCAGGCAGCCCTGCCTGGCGGACTGCAGAAGGTGGTAGACGAAACGCTGCCTGCCCTTTTCGAGCTTAAGGCAAAAGGCGTGGTAGGCCATGTCGGTATTACCGACCTGCAGCTGCAGAACCTGAAGTGGGTCATCGACCAGATTGCTGCTCAAGGCGCATCCGCTCATCAAGTGGAGAGTATCCTCAATTTCTGTCACTATACGCTCAACGACAGTGCCTTGGAAGACTATCTGGGATTCTTCGAGCAGCAGGGCGTCGGCGTTGTTAATGCCTCGCCACTTAGCATGGGATTGCTCTCGCAGCGTGGTGTGCCTGCTTGGCATCCCGCCCCGAATCCGCTGGTAAAGGCTTGTCAGAAGGCTGCTGATTATTGCCGTGAGAAGGGATATCCCATTGAGAAACTGGCCGTGCAATATAGCGTTAGCAATCCCCGCATTGCGTCGACCCTGTTCTCGTCGGCTAACCCCGCCAATGTGAAGCGCAACATCGAATGGGCCAACGAGGAGCCTGACTGGCAACTGGTGCAGGAGGTAAAGGAAATCATCGGTGACCAACAGCGAGTAACATGGGCAAACTCATAATCGATGCACATAGCCACCTGTGGCTGAAGCAGGACACGACGGTTGACGGCAAGCGGATACTGTCGCTGAAGAACGGGCGCAGCATCTTCATGGACGAAGAGGTGCAGATGCTGCCGCCGTTTATGATTGACGGAAAGAATACCGCAGAGGTGTTCCTCTCGAACATGAATTATGCACAGGTGGGTGCCGCCGTAGTAGTACAAGAGGTCATCGACGGTTGCCAAAACGAGTATCTGGCCGAGGTACAGCAGCAATATCCTGACCGTTTCCTGTGTATGGGAATGGCTTGGAACGTGGAGGAAGCGCAGGCCGTGGCCGATGCCGGACTAAAGGGCATTGCCTTCCCCGGTCACCGCATGCATGAACCGCTGCAGACGCTGATGCCCGTGTTCAAGCTGATGGAGGAGAAGGGAATGATTCTTTCCATGTGTCTGGCTGACGACGAGCGTCAGGTGGCGCAGATGGCTGAGGTCATTCAGGAGTGTCCGCAGCTGAAGGTGGCCATCGGTCATTTCGGCATGCCGACTACTGACTCCTTCCGCAGTCAGGTCATGCTGGCACGACAGGGCAACAACGTGATGATTGAGTCGGGTGGCATTACCTGGCTTTACAATCCGGAGTTCTATCCCTTCCCGACGGCTGTGCGTCGCATACGCGAGGCTGCTGAGTGGGTAGGCATTGACAGGCTGATGTGGGGTTCGGACTATCCGCGCACCATTACTGCCATCACCTACCGTATGTCGTACGACTTCGTGGAGAAGAGCAAGGAACTGACGGATACGGAGAAAGCGCTGTTCCTTGGCGAGAATGCCCAGCGCTTCTACGGTTTTGGCAACTTGCCTGATTTACCTTACATTAAAAACATGTCTGAATAACCAATAGCGATGAAGCCAAAATTGATTGAGAAGAAATATCTCGTGACGTTCATTTTGGTCACGACATTGTTTGCCCTCTGGGGCTTTGCCAACGACATAACGAATCCGATGGTGGCAGCTTTCCAGACTGTGATGGAACTGACGGCAGCCAAGGCCTCGATGGTACAGTTTGCTTTCTATGGCGGCTATGCCACGATGGCCATTCCCGCAGCGTTGTTTATCCGTAAGTATAGCTACAAGTGGGGCATTCTGCTCGGCCTGGCGCTCTATGCCACGGGCGCCTTCCTCTTTATTCCTGCCGCCGCTCAGGAGAGCTTCACGTTCTTTTGCCTGTCGCTTTACATCCTGACGTTCGGATTAGCATTCCTCGAGACAACAGCCAACCCCTTTATCCTGTCGTTGGGTGCCAAGGAAACCAGTACCCGCCGCCTGAATATGGCGCAGGCCTTCAATCCCATGGGTTCGCTCTGCGGCATGAGCGTGGCTTCGCTCATCGTGCTGCCCCAGCTCATCAGCGACCGCCGCGATGCTGCCGGACAGATTATCTTCGGCTCGTTGTCGGAGGCAGAGAAGGCCACTATCCGTGTGCATGACCTGGCGGTCATCCGCGACCCCTACGTGGCCATTGGTCTCGTGGTGCTGGCAATATTCATCATCATTGCCCTCACCAAGATGCCAAAGACCCAGAGTGAGGAGCAGAAAGCGCAGGGCCTGACCCATACCACGAGCCAGACGCTGCACAACCTGTGGCACAACACCATCTATCGCGAGGGTGTGGTGGCACAGATGTTCTACGTGGCTGCACAGATCATGACCTGGACCTTTATCATCCAGTATGCCGACAACCTCGGTATCAACAAGGCTACTGCCCAGACATATAATATTGTGGCGATGTCGCTCTTCCTCACCAGCCGCTTCATCTCCACCATGCTGATGAAATATGTCAACAGTCGTCGTCTGCTGGCTATCTTTGGTTGTGGGGCTGCCCTTTGTTCTCTTGGTGCTATCTGCATTGTAGGTATGCTGGGACTCTATTGTCTGATAGGCATCAGTTTCTTCATGTCGCTCATGTTCCCCACCATCTACGGTATTGCCTTAGAGGATGTCGACAGTCAGGACTCCACGCTGGGAGCAGCTTTCCTGGTGATGGCCATTGTGGGAGGAGCGCTCATGCCGCCGTTGCAGGGCTTGATTATCGACCAGCAGACGGTCTTCGGCCATCCTGCCGTGAACGCCTCGTTCATCCTGCCCTTCATCTGCTTCCTCTTAATCATTGGCTACGGCTATCGTTCGTACGTAAAGATGACGAAATAAAACAACTATAAGAAAAAAATGAAAGCAATTCAAATTACACATTCACAGGAACTGAATGTCATTGAGATGGAAAAGCCCCAGGCACCCGGTCAGGGCGAAATACTGCTGAAACTGCATTACGTGGGTTTCTGCGGTTCGGACATCAACACCTTCATGGGTCGCAATACTATGGCCTTGAATCCCGTTATCCCCGGACATGAGGTAGGCGCCGTTATCGAAGCCATTGGCCCGGAGGTGCCCGAAGGTCTGAAGCCAGGAATGGTGGTGACCTGCAATCCCTATACCAACTGTGGCAAGTGTGCCTCCTGTCGTAACCAGCGGGTAAATGCCTGCCAGCACAACGAGACGCTGGGTGTTCAGCGCAACGGTGCCATGAAGGAATATATCGTTCTGCCCTGGGAAAAGGTCATTCCTGCCGGCCTGCTCACACCTAAGACTTGTGCCTTGGTAGAGCCCATGTCTGTTGGCTTCCACGCCGTGAGCCGTGCCCAGGTCACCGATGTCGATGTGGTGATGGTCATTGGCTGTGGCATGGTGGGCATGGGTGCCGTTGTGCGTTCTGCCATGCGCGGAGCTACCGTCGTGGCTGCCGATATCGACGACGAGAAACTGGCATTGGCCAAGAAGATGGGCGCCTCCTATGCCATTAACACGAAGACGGAGGATGTCCACCAGCGACTGCTGGAGATTACCAGCGGCTTCGGCCCCGACGTAGTTATCGAGGCAGTAGGCAGTATTCCTACCTATCAGATGGCCGTCGACGAGGTAGCCTTTACCGGACGTGTGGTATGCATCGGCTATGCCAAGAGTGAGGTATCGTTCCAGACGAAGTATTTTGTGCAGAAGGAGCTCGACATACGTGGCTCGCGCAATGCCCAGCCTTCCGACTTCCGTGCCGTTATCCACTATCTGGAGAAACAGGGTGCTACTTCAGGCACCTCTCCTGTCGTTGATAGCTTGATTACAAGAGTCATCAAACCTGAAGAGGCACTCGACACCATGCGCTGGTGGAGTGAGAATCCCGGCAAGGTGTTCCGCATCCTGGTTGATTTCACAGAATAAGACAATAGAAAATCGGCAAGCAATTCTCCTGAATTCTTGCCGATTATTTTTACTTCGATATGAGGAGATTATAAAAATCGATTATCTAAGGCGAAAGTGTCATTTTCTTTGCCTGCTCTTGCGCCTCGATGACTTTGTCGCACCATTGGTCGAACTCGGGGTCGTCCACTTGTAGCTCGGGGTGGGCGAGGATGTAGCTGACGCAACGGCGGACACCCTCGTCGAATCGTGTGGTAGCCTGGAATCCCGGGACGGCGCGCTTCAGCTTCGTGCAGTCGAAGATGACCGTTGCCGCCTTGTCACCGATCAGATTGCCCTCTAGGTCATAGTCCTTCGGACAGACGGCAGCCAGGAAGTCGGAGGCAATGTGATAGAGCTGCGGCGTGACGTTCAATGCTTGGCCGACGCACTCATAGATCTGATTCCACGTCAGCTGCTCATCGCTCATAATCTGGAAGGCCTCGCCAATGGCCTTCGGATTGCCTAACAGTCCGATGAAGCCGCGCGCAAAGTCCTCGTTCCACGTCAGCGTCCACAGCGAAGCGCCGTCGCCATGCACCAGCACGGGCTTGCCCTCCAGCATACGCTTCAGCACCGGCCAGCTGCCTTTCGGCCCATGGATGCTCACGGGTACGCCACGCTCGCAATAGGTGTGCGAGGGGCGCACGATGGTCACGGGGAATCCGTTCTCTCTGTACTCCCGCATCAGCAGCTCCTCGCAGGCAATCTTGTTGCGCGAGTACTGCCAGTGGGGGTTCGCCAGCGCGGTACCCTCGGTGATGTACGGACTGCGCACTGGCTTCGCATACGCCGAGGCCGACGAGATATAGACGTACTGGCGCGTGCGTCCGCGGAACAGCCGGATGTCGCGCTCAACCTGCTCCGGCACGAAGCCAATGAACTCGCAGACGGCGTCGAACTGCGCGTCGCCCAAACCAGCGAGCACGGCTGCTGTGTCGTCGATGTCGGCAATCACCTGTTTCACACCTGTGGGCACCTCCTGTTTGCGTGTGCCTCGGTTCAACAGCCACAGCTCGTGTCCGCTCTCTGCCAATTGTCGGGTGATGGCACTGCTGATTGTGCCCGTACCACCAATCATAAGAATCTTCATCATGCGTCAATGTTTATCTGTTTTAGAAGAATTGCAACTAGTCAATGCCATCAGAGCCATAGTGGCACAAAACAAAATCTTTTTTGTCATAGTTTTAAAAATTTAGTTTCATTGTTGGTAACATTTATAATAAATCACAAAACTTGGGACAAAAATAGTAAATTATCCCCGATTATTCGTATATTTGCACTAAGATTTAAGAAGAATTTAAATATGCAATAACTAAACGTATGGACCGAAGAGATTTTATCAAGAAAGCAACGATGGTAGCAGCAGGAGCGGCGGTCGTTTCGCCCGTGTCGGCGATGTTCGACAGCGTGTCGGGAGAAAAGAAGGTCAAAGTATTACTGATTAACGGAAGTCCACGAACAGACGGCAACACATTCTGCTGCCTGAAGGAGATTGAGACGATGCTGCAGAAGCACGGCGTGGAGTCGGAGATTGTGCAGATTGGCCGCAAGCCCGTCCGCATGTGCATCAACTGTGGCGGTTGCCATCAGAGCGGTGCCAAGGGTTGCGTGTTCGACGACGACATGTGTGCCGTTATCACCGAGAAGATGGCAACAGCCGACGCATTGATTGTGGGCACTCCTGTCTATTATGGTCAGCCCAATGGCGGCATCCTCTCGCTGATGCAGCGGCTGTTCTTCTCGGCAGGCCATCTTGTGCAGAACAAGCCCGCGGCGGCGCTGGCCGTCTGTCGTCGCGGCGGTGCTACGGCCACGCTCCAGACCATGAATATGATGTTCGAGATGATGAACATGCCAGTGGTGACCTCGCAGTACTGGAATATCGCCTACGGAGCCGGCAAGGGCGAGGTGAAGCTCGACACCGAGGGCATGCAGACCATGCGGACGCTGGCCAACAACATGGCCTTCCTGCTTCAGAAGATTCATGCCGACGGCCATCCCGCTCCCCAACGCGACGAGCGTCCAGCATTTATGAATTTTATCAGGTAACCTCACTAAAATTATACGATTATGAAGAATTTGATTAAGCGAGAGCAAAGCAAACCAGTTTGCTTTGCCGAGAGTGAAAATTCTCGAAGGTTTAGCTCGACGGCCCGAAGGGGAAAGTCAACGAAGTTCAAAAAAGTGTTATTCTGCCTCATGGCAATGATGGGTGTGCTGACAATGACAGCACAAAGTAGTGTGTATGATTTCACGGTGAAGGACGATGCTGGTAAAGATGTGTCGCTCGCTGACTACAAGGGTAAGGTGCTGCTGATTGTAAACACCGCTACCAGATGCGGATTCACGCCACAGTACAAAGACTTGGAGCCACTCTACCAGAAGTATCACGCACAGGGCTTCGAGATTCTCGACTTCCCTTGCAACCAGTTTGGTCAGCAGGCACCTGGCACGATTCAGGAGATTCACTCGTTCTGTACGGCCAACTTCGACATCCATTTCCCGCAGTTCGACAAGATTGACGTGAACGGTGAGAACGCCCATCCGCTCTACACGTGGCTGAAGTCACAAGCCGGCGGCGGTGACATCAAGTGGAACTTCACCAAATTCCTCGTCGGGCGCGACGGCAAGGTCATCAAACGCTACGAGTCTCGTGATCAGATTGCCGCCATCGAGGCAGACATGCAGATGGAGGTCCGCTCGGCCCTTAAGTGAGGCTTTGTCGTGGTGGATTGGTGGTGCAAATGTGGTGCAATTAGGATAAAAGAAATTCGGGAATCCCGATAAACAAAGGGATTCCCGAATTTTGGTAGTGATCCGCTTGGGGTTCGAACCCAAGACCCCAACATTAAAAGTGTTGTGCTCTACCGACTGAGCTAGCGGATCTACCTTGGATTTGCGTAAAAGCGGGTGCAAAGTTACTAAAAAGAAGTGAGAATGGAAGAGTGAAGAGCGAAGAATTTGCTTTTGCTCTTGTTTTTTTAACATCTTTTTGCCCTTTGGGCTTTCTGTTACCTTTCTAGATGTTACCTTTTTGCCTTTTCGCTCTCAATGGCTTTCTGGTAACATTCCCTGCACAGCGGCTCATATTCGTGGGTTTCGCCAAGAAGCACGCGGCGGTCGTCGGCCACGGTGCGGTGGCTGACATAAGCCAGCGAGCCGCATTTGACGCAGATGGCGTGAACTTTGGTCACATCGTCGGCAATGGCACAGAGCGACGGCATAGGTCCGAAGGGCACACCGCGGAAATCCATGTCGAGGCCTGCTATGATGACACGTATGCCACGGTTGGCCAGCTCGTTGCAGACATCGGGCAGTCCCATGTCGAAGAACTGTGCCTCGTCGATGCCAACGACATCGATGTCGCTTGACAACAGCAGGATGCTGGCCGAGGAGTCGATGGGGGTGGAGAGGATGTGGTTTTGGTCGTGGCTGACGACATCCTCCTCAGAATAGCGCACGTCGATAGCGGGCTTGAAAATCTCGACCTTCTGTTTGGCAAACTTGGCACGGCGCAGCCGGCGTATCAGCTCTTCGGTTTTACCCGAGAACATTGAACCGCAGATGACTTCTATGCGGCCGGGACGGTGTGGTTCTCCGTTGATGTTATTGTTCATAGTGGGGGCAAAGATAGTGTTTTTTGAGGAGTTAAAGGAATTAAAGGAGTTAAAGGGAGTTAAAGGATGTTTGTTTTTTTGTGGAAAAGTGTGGATTCACGCAGAAAGTTGTATCTTTGCCCTCTGTATGGGAATGCTTTACATTGTTCCTACGCCTGTAGGCAACATGGAAGATATGACACTTCGCGCCATCCGCATATTAAAAGAGGTGGATTTGGTGCTGGCTGAGGATACCCGGACATCGGGCATTCTGTTAAAGCATTTTGAAATCAAGAACCAGTTACTTTCTCATCATAAGTTTAACGAGCACGGTACCTCTGCGGGCATCGTCAACCGCTTGTTGGCTGGCGAGAACGTAGCCCTCATCAGCGATGCGGGCACTCCTGGCATTAGCGACCCGGGATTCTTCCTGGTGCGTGAAGCCGTCAGGGCTGGGGTAGAGGTGCAGACATTGCCTGGTGCCACTGCCTTTGTTCCGGCTTTGGTAAGTAGCGGGCTGCCTTGCGACCGATTCTGCTTCGAGGGTTTCCTGCCTCAGAAGAAAGGGCGTCAGACAAAGATCCAGAGTCTGGCTGAGGAGGAGCGCACCATGATCTTCTATGAGTCGCCCTACCGGTTGGTGAAGACGCTGGAGCAGTTTGCCGAGGCTTATGGCGATGACCGTCAGGTAAGTGTGTGCCGCGAGATTTCCAAGGTTCATGAGGAGAGCGTGCGTGGCACTTTGGCCGAGGTGATAGCCCATTTCAAGGAGCGTGAGCCCAAGGGGGAGATTGTCATTGTCCTGGCAGGAAAGGATGAGAAAGAGGAAAAAGTGGAGAAAGGAAAAAAGGTAAACAACTAAAATATTAACGATTATGAAGAAATTAGCATTTTTCGCAGTATGTATGCTGGCTCTTGCCAGTTGTAACCAGGGCCCGTCGAAAGCAGAGCTGGCGGCTAACCAGAGTGTGGACTCTCTGAAGCAGATTGTTGCCCAGAAAGACAATGAGATCAACGATATGCTGGGAACGTTTGGTGAGATTGAGGAAGGCTTCCGTCAGATTTCCGAGGCCGAGAACCGCGTGGCTGTTGCCCAGCAGGGCGAGGGTGCCAACTCAAAGGCTCGTATCCGTGAGAACCTGCAGTTCATCCAGAACACGATGAAGCAGAACAAGGAACTCATCAACAAGCTGAAGCAGCAGTTGCGTGAGAGCAGCGTGAAGAGCGATGCCCTGAAGAAGCTCATTGAGACCATGACACAGCAGATGGAGGAAAAGGAGCAGCAGATGCAGCAGATGCGTGCACAGCTGGACGAGAAGGACATCCAGATTATGGATTTGGACGAGCAGGTGGCCAACCTGAACACCGATGTGAAGGAGCTTACTGCCGAAACCAACCAGCGTGCCGAGACCATTTCTGCCCAGGACAAGCAGATTCACTCTGCCTGGTTCGTGTTCGGAACGAAGAACGAACTGAAGGAGCAGCAGATCCTTGTTGACGGCAAGGTGCTGCAGTCGAACTTCAACAAGGAATACTTCACGAAGATCGATATCCGCGTAGACAAGGAAATCAAGCTCTACAGCAGCTCTGCCAAGATGCTGACCTCACACCCCTCCAGTTCCTATACCCTGCAGCGTGATGCCAACAAGCAGTATGTACTGCGTATCACCGACCCGCAGCTGTTCTGGTCGGCCAGCAAGTATCTGGTAATACTTGTCAAGTAATACCGATGCGCAGCAGACTTGCAGTTGCTTGCCTGGTTGCCGCCATCGTCTTAGGGTGTACGGAGGGAAGCGATGACAGTTCGGCTGTCAGCATCACCTCCAGTACCATAGTAGAGATATTCTCCGTTGAAGGTCAAAGCGCAACGGTAGATTTCAATGCGTCAGCCAGCTGGACAGTTTCCTGTTCAGCTGACTGGCTTTCTTGTTCTCCCGCTAAGGGGGAGGCTGGTCATCACACGCTGAAGCTGATGACCACCCAAACCAACCGTACCAAGAACACCCGCAAGGCCCAGTTGACGATTACCTCTGGTCATTCCTACAAGACGGTGACCGTTATCCAGGGTGCCGAGTATGCCGTCTTCGACCAGAAAAACTATACCATTAGTCCTGAGGGCGGCTCCCTGGTGCTGAACTTCAAGAGCAACCTTGGTTCTTCGGCTCCCTTGTCCATAGCCTATAGCATGGGCAACTGGTTCCGCTTCAGCAATGGCTCTCCCTTTACCCGGGCTACTGAATGGGAGGGTAGCACCTATGAGATCATCTTCCAGCCCAACACCTCGGCAGAGGGTCGCACGGCGGCTTTCTGCCTGCTGACCACCGACGACAATAACACGCGCTTAGGGTTGGACACGGCCTATGTCTATCAGCCGGGAAAAGAAGGCGACTATGCATCTACCGACTACTCGGCCGACGGCAAGGTCAGCGTGATACAGCGAGCAACAGCCGGCAAGGGTATCCCTGTCGTACTCATGGGCGACGGCTTTGCTGACAAGGACATTGCCGACAGCACCTACTACCGGGTGCTGGCGAAGACCGTGGAGAACCTGTTCAGCGAGGAGCCCGTCAAGTCGTTGCGCCACTATTTTGACGTCTACTCCGTCACTGCCGTTTCCAAGAACCGTTCCGTGGGCAGCAACTTCTCCACCGTGTTCAGTTGTATCCCCGACTACAACTCCACCAATATTGAATTCGACGAAGACAAAGTCAATGAATATACTAAAAAGGTGTCGGGTGTCAGCATGGAGAAGGTATTGGTAATCGTTATCGTCAACTCCGACTCCTGGCACGGCGTTACCTCCATGTATACCGACCCTGTCAGCGGCACTCCCCTCCAGCATAGCATTTGCCTGTTTGCCATTTCCAACCAGATAGACAGCGAGGCGTTCCGTCAGGTCATTGTACACGAGGCCATAGGTCATGGCTTGGGCAAGCTTGCCGATGAATACGGGTATGAGGAAAACGGTGCCATTACCGACAATGCCGCCCGCCAGCTCAAGTGGGTACAACGCTATGGTTGGATGCTGAATGTAGACACCTCTGCCGATTCCTCCAAGGTACAATGGGCTTCGTTTATCGGCAACAGCCATTTTGAAAATGAGCGTATCGGAGTCTACGAAGGAGGCTACACCTATGACAAAGGTGTCTATCGCCCGTCTGAGGAGAGTATGATGCGTAGCAACGAAAGTCCCTTCAATGCCCCCAGCCGTAAGATTATCTACGATAAGGTGATGTCGCTGGGCGAGGGGCGCAGCGCATCAACGATCGACGAGTTTGTTGCCTTCGACGAAGAGCACAAGCCCGAACGCTGGAATTATTCTACGGGAACAACCCGCACCTTGGCTCCTTGGCAGCGCCGATCCTTGCGCCTGGCACCCCCGATTATGAAATATTTACCATAACATAGTTGTTCCAAAAGTAGAGAAAAATCCCCTTTTTGCTTGCTTTTTGTTATCAAAACAGGCAGAAATGTGATTTTTTAATAATTTTATTCGTTTTTTAGAGAATTATGTATTACCTTTGCCCGCTGGAAATGTCAAAAAAGTGGCAACTCCATCCGTAGAAGGCATGCAACTAACTATATTATAAGTAATGTACGCGCGAGAGAAAATGGGAAAGAAAGCAAAATAAATCATTTATATTTAATAAAAAACGAGAGAGATTATGAAAAAAAGACTAACAATGTTTTTGGCTGGTTTGCTGATTTGTATGTCGGCAGCAGCCCAGACACAGGTCAATGGTACCGTACTCTCAGAGGAAGACGGTCAGCCCATGATTGGCGCTGCCGTCCGTATCGAGGGTGTTAAGGTAGGTATGTTGACCGATGTAAACGGACGTTTCTCGCTGACGATGCCCAAGGGCAAGACGAAGCTGAACATCTCGTACGTAGGTTATCTGCCTCAGACTGTTGTGGCAAAGGATGGTATGCGTGTTTTCCTGAAGCAGGATGCTGCTGCCCTGGACGAAGTCGTTGTTACGGCTATGGGTATCTCGCGTGAGAAGAAAGCCCTGGGTTATGCCGTTTCCGAGCTCAAGGGCGAGGAGCTGCTGAAGAGCCGTGGCGGTTTGTCTAATCCCGTGAACGCCCTTCAGGGTAAGGTTGCTGGTTTGCAAATCAGTTCAGGTGCCGGTTCTATGGGTGGTTCTTCCAAGGTGCTCATCCGTGGTAACAACTCGCTGAGTGGTAGCAACCAGCCGCTGTTCGTGGTGGACGGTGTGCCCATCGAGGGTAAGGACTTCAACTCTAATGAAGCTGCTCGTGGTGGCGGTGGTTACGACTACGGTAACCTGATTCAGGATATCAACCCCGACGATATTGAAAACGTTTCTGTGCTGAAGGGTGCTTCTGCATCGGCACTGTATGGTAGCCGTGCTTCCAACGGTGTGGTGATGATTACCACCAAGAAGGCAAAGAAAGGTCAGGGCATGGGCATTGAGTTCAGCTCTACCTTAGGTATTGAGCGTGTTTCGAAGCTGCCTAAGCTGCAGTCTGAGTATGGTGGCGGCTACGGCTACGAAGCCCTCGACGGTGAGGACGACTTCTTCGAGACGACCATCAATGGCAAGACCTATATCTCTCCTGACTATGGAATGGATGAGAGCTGGGGACCGAAACTGGATGGACGTCAGGTACTGTCATGGTACGATTTGGCCAAGTGGGAAGCTGGCGGTAAGGTTGGCGACCCCACTACATCTGCATGGAGTGCTCCAAGCAATGACTATGAGGAATTCTTCGAGACCGGTATTTCGTTTACCAACAACATTGCCATCTCGCAGGTTTACGACAATGCTGCTTTCCGTATTTCTTATACCAACACCAGCCTCTCGGGTTACCTTCCCAACAGCTCGATGTACAAGAACATCTTCAATGTGAATGGTAACATCATGAGCCCTGACAAGAAGCTGAACGTGTTCACAAGCGTCAACTTCTTCAACAATCGTGCAAAGGGTCGTCAGGACACTGGTTACGGCGACAACAACATCATGGTGAAGTTCACCCAGTGGGGACAGCGCCAGCTCGATATGAAGGAATTGGAGGATATGTATCAGTATCCCGATGGATCTCAGGCAACTTGGAACCGTAACGCTGCTGATGACCCCAGCCCTGCCTATCATAACAACCAGTACTGGAGCCGCTACAAGAACTATGAGAACGACTCTCGTAACCGTATCTATGGTAACGTAGGTGTTTCTTATCAGATTCTTCCCATGCTGAAGGCTCAGTACAAGGCCAACCTCGACTTCTTCGTCGACAAGCAGTACGAGCGTAATGCCGTAGGTTCGCAGGAGGAGTCTCGCTATGAGGAGATTTCCCGTCAGCAGTATGAAATCAACCACGAGTTCATGGTGATGTACAACCAGACCTTTGGCGACTATTCTGTTGCTGCCAACCTGGGTGCCAACATCATGAAGAGCCACTACGAGTATGTCTATGGTGAGACAGTGGGAGGACTGGGACTGCCTAATTTCTACAATCTGGCAAACTCTAATGAGCCTGCACTGGCTTACAACTACCGCCGCGAAAAGGGTATCAACTCCCTGTTTGGCGATGTTACCTTAGGCTGGAAGAACATGCTGTTCCTCGAAGGTACTATCCGTGGTGACAAGTCTTCTACCCTGCCTTCCGACAACAATACCTATGTATATCCCTCAGTAACCGCCAGCTGGCTGTTCTCTGAGCTGCTGAAGGAGAAGGCTCCTTGGATGAGCTATGGTAAGGTTCGCTTAGGTTTTGCTAAAGTGGGTAACGACACTGACCCGTTCTATGTTAACCCGACCTACAGCCACTATACCAATATCGACCCGGCTGCTGCAGGTTACCGTATGCCTAACACCCAGAACAACCCTGACTTGAAGCCTGAGTCAACGACTTCATTCGAGGTTGGTCTTGAGATGAGCTTCTTCCACAACCGTTTGGGCTTCGACTTCACCTATTATAAGACGAACACGAAAGATGAGATCCTGCCGCTGTCTGTTTCAGGTACCACAGGTTATTCTTACAAGGTTATCAACTCTGGTGAGATCGAGAACAAGGGTATTGAGCTCGGCTTGCATGCTACTCCCGTCCAGACGAAGGACTTTGAGTGGACTACCAACATCACGTTGGCTTCCAACAAGAACAAGGTGATCTCACTGGCCGACGGTGTTGACTACTATCGCATACAGAGCGCTCCCTTCTTGGCTGAGGTTGGCGCTAAGGTAGGTGAAGAGTATGGTGTCATTATGGGTACCAATTATGTTTATGACGCAAACGGAAATAAGGTAGTAGATGAAAATGGTCTCTATGTAGCTACTGACGGCAACGAGGTCATCGGACATATCTATCCCGACTTCACCGGAGGCTGGGTGAACTCGTTCCGTTACAAGAACTTCGATGCCAGCTTCCAGCTCGACTTCTCTAAGGGCGGTCAGTTCTTCTCTACCACCTACCTGTGGGGTATGTACTGCGGTATGTTTGAGGAGACTGCTGAAAACAATGTCCGCGTAACTGGTCTCGTATCTGAAGGCGTTACTCCCGACGGAGCCCCCAATACGGTGAACGTTTCTGCACGCGACTACTATGAGAACTTCTATGCTGGTCCCGCTGCTCAGAGTGTGCTGAAGAGCGACTACGTGAAACTGCGTGAGGTAACGCTGGGTTATACCTTCAACCTCCGTCCCGAGTGGTTCATCAAGTCTCTGCGCCTGTCTGCCTTCGGTCGCAACCTGGCTGTCTGGGGTCCCGACTGCAAGCACTTCGATCCTGAAATGATCGTCACCAGCTCTGGTAATGTTCAGGGTGTCGAGGGCGGTGCTACGCCGATGGTGTCAACTTATGGCTTTACAGTAAACCTGAAATTCTAAACTAAAGGAGGAAACAAGACATGAAGAAAATTCTGAACTATACATTGACAGGGGCAGCATGCCTGCTTATGGGAGCCTGCTCTGACTTGGAGGAGATGAACGTTAACCCGAACGCTGCTTCTTCCGTACAGTCGAACATGGTAATGAGTGGAGCCGAGAAGTGGATAATGGACAATATCTACGACAACTGGTTCAGTGCCCGTCAGTGCCTGGTCTATTCACAGCAGTGGAGCCAGGTAAACTATACTGAAGAGGACAGATACCGTATACGTGAATCGGTGAACAACAATTATTTCAACTATCTTTACCAGGGTATGGCCAGCCTTCAGGAGGTTATTCGCCTGAATACCGAGGCAGCTGCTGCCAATGCCGTATTCGGTGCTAACAAGAATCAGATCGCTGCTGCTAAGATTCTGCAAGTGTGGACAATGGACGTTATTACCGATACATGGGGTAGCGTACCTTATTCTGAGGCTATCAAGGGTAGCGAGGGCGTGCTCTACGCTAAATACGACGACCAGAAAGATGTCTACAAGCGTATGATTGAGACGCTGACCGAGGCAGTGGCAATGATTGACGAGTCGGAACCCGCCTTTGTCGCTGGTGACATGATCTTCGATGGTGATGCCACGAAGTGGAAGAAGTTCGGTAACTCACTGAAGTGCCGTCTGGCCATCCACCTCTCAAAGGTCGATGCCAACTGGAAGCAGTACATTCAGGAAGCTGTTGCCAGCGGTGTGATGGAGAGCAACGACGATGCAGCCAACTTCAGCTATTCGTCATCAGGTACTGATTACTGCACGTTCTATAACGACTTCTTTGTTGAGAAGCGTAATGACTTTAGTATCAATAAGGTGCTTGTCGACCTGCTGAAGGGACAACCTGACACATTGAACGCCAAGACTCACCCCTGGACGGGCGTTCAGGATCCGCGTCTGATGGTTTATACAACGAGCAACAACGGTGTATACAACGGTATGTGCGTAGCTACCTCTACTGGTGTTCAGGCTAAGTTGTATGTTCAAGACAAATGCCCCAACTGGTATACCAATCCTCCCGTCTGCCTGAGCAAGACCTATAAGGTGCCTCTGATGACCTATGCCGAGCTGAAGTTCATCCTCTCTGAGTACAACAACTACAGTGTCAGCGACTACAAGGAAGGTGTACGTGCCAGCCTGGAGTATTGGTACGACATTGCTGATATGAGTATCAGCGATGCCGAGATTGATGAGTATGTTGAGGCTGTCAGCAAGAATGTAAATGCTGAGGCTGTTGCCGTTCAGAAGTACATCGACCTCTTCACCAACGGTACTGAGGCCTGGACAGAGATTCGCCGTACGGGCTATCCCGAGCAGATTATTCGTCCGGGTGAGGTCTGCGCTGTTCTTGGTGATACACCACAGAAGTTCACGCCGATGAGTGAGGTCAAGGGTGACATCGTTGCCCGCGTGAAGTACCCCACCAACGAGAGTACCCTGAACGGTGCCAACTGGAAGGAAGCTGTCAGCAAGCTCCAGGACGGTACAAACAACTACTATTCCAAGATGTACTGGGACGTTCGTAAGAGCTCCTACGACCATCCTGCCAACAAGTAATCCTGCAAACCGGTTACTTCTATCCCGGCAATCAGCGGGATAGGCATAAAAAGAAGGGGTTGTGGCAAATGAGCCACAACCCTTTCTTCTTCGATTATCCACCAAATGATCAGATGTCCGTTTTCTTTACCACGTTCATTTTCGTCGCAAACGCCCTGAAAAGTGCCTGAAAACGGGGCTTTGAGTTTAGACCGAGTAAACTATCGATTTACTCCGACTAAACTCTGAGTTTACCCGGACTAAACTTTTAGTTTAGTCGGAGCGCAGTTTTGCTTATCCTCCCTTCCGCTCCTCCTGTAAAGAAATTTCGGTTGACATCGAAAGAAAATGGCAGAAGAAATGAAAGAAATTCAGTTCCCATTTCTGTCAATCGTACAAGTCGAGCGCAGCAAAATATTCGTTATTTTTGTGTTTTTCGATGTTCTAAAAATCGATTACCTTCAATTTAACACTTTCGATTTTCGCTTAATCTAACTTTTAACTTTTAACTTTCTGGGGGTAAGACAACTTTTTCCCCTCTCTTTTCTTTGGAGTTTACGGATAATCTTGTATCTTTGCCTTCGCATTTGAAAACAATTGAACCGATGGAAGTGCACAGGGAGTCAAGAACGATGTGTAATACAGAAACTTCAAAAGTGATCAGTAGCGCTCGCTTTGCCACGCAAAGAACCGACCCCATGATTCCGCAACGGATTTTACGACGTTTTCAGATAGATAATTAATTAACTAATAAACGATAGTATATGACAACAAAGAAAAGAGAGTACGAGAAGCCATCCTTGGAGGTGGTAGTGATGAAACAGCAGCAGTCGATGCTCCAGGCAAGCGCCGAAGTGACTGCAACAATGAATGACACGTGGACAGAACATGATATCTGATGCCTCGCAGCGATTCGAGTAATAACAATTAAAAAAGAAGAAGAACAATGCAGAAAAAGAATATCTTCAAGGCGCTGGCCGCAGCCATGCTGATGCCCGCCATGCTGCTGACCTCTGCTTGCAGCAACCAGGACGATGTTGCCAACATCAACAACGAGCCGACCGTCAAGAAAGGCTACGCCCTTCCCGTAACCGTCAACGTTACCCGCCAGGGCGACGCCACCACCCGCGCTACGTTTGACGGCAGTAAGCTTAACTTCAGCGAATACGACAAGCTGTTTGTGAACGGTAATGACAACAGCGTCAACGGCGCAGGTCAGTTTGCCGG
>JAEEGG010007965.1_pt1 | contig 24219 bp, 18 predicted proteins | sample 9134161 | NCBI WGS metagenome assembly JAEEGG01 (sample SAMN16246543, study PRJNA631951) | gut metagenome | biome: gut microbiome; feature: rumen; material: CR-attached | host: Bos | place: Iran: Karaj | collected 2018-10
GGAAAGGGAGAGAATGGGCGCGACTGGCTTTATGTCGAAGACCACGCCCGTGCGATCGACCTCATCTTCCATGAGGGCCGGGACGGGGACACCTATAATATCGGCGGTTTCAACGAATGGAAGAACATCGACCTGATCAAGGTGCTGATCGCGACTGTGGACCGTCTGCTGGACCGTCCGGAGGGGGCGGACCTGGACCTGATTACCTTCGTTACGGACCGGGCCGGCCACGACCTGCGTTACGCGATCGACTCGACCAAACTCCAGAAGGAACTCGGTTGGGAGCCGTCCCTGCAGTTTGAAGAGGGGATCGAAAAGACCGTACGCTGGTATCTGGACCACCAGGACTGGCTGGACAACGTCACTTCCGGCGACTACCAGAAATACTACGAGACGATGTACGCCGGCCGATAAAGGCGCTGGCCTCCGGACTTCACTAATCTTCAACAATCAACTTTACCGGGCCGATCAGACCGGCGTGCGGCGTGCCCTGGTAAGGGGAAGGGATGGTCTGGTAATGGTTGGAAAGCGAACTGTAAACCAGCACTTCGATGCGGTTCCTGCCCCGGCGCACATAGCGGCTGATATCCAGCCGGTAGGGTGAAGCCAGCAGCACGTCGACTCTTTTCCCATTCACGCTCACCTCGCAAGTCGCGTCCACTTCGCCCAGATCCAGCAAAACCCTCCGGCCCTTGTCCCGGATGCGGATATCTTTGCCGTAGCGGATCCCGCCCGAGAAAAAACGCAATGCTCCAGCTCCCGTCCAGTCTCCGGCTGCGAGCCGGCCGCCCCGGCAACCCAGTTTCACCGGCTCGGTGAAGAATGCGGCACCCGGATGGTCCGGTACCGCTTCATGGGTGACGGTAACGGTCGCGACTCCGGTTTTCTCCGGCAGGCGGTCTGCAAGGTAGCGGAGTACCGGATGACCGTCGGTCGCCACTCCTTCTCCGGTCTGGCGGAAGGGGACGGAGGTTCCGTCCACGAGGATTTCATGGATCGGTCCGGCAGTCTCGAAAGCCATGGAGACGGTACCGGGGGCCGTTTCGAAACGGGCCATTCCGGCGCCTTTCCTGCATACAAAGGGGACGAAAGGGGTGCCGTACCAGCGGGAAGCCACGATGGGATCGTACATGCCATGCTCTTCCGGGAGCGGCGTGCCTTCGGGGTAGAGCATCACCATGCTGCGGTCACGCGGGTCTACGGTCCTGGAAACCATTCCTTTCAGGCTGTATGCCGTCTTCCGGGTGTCCTTATAAGCAAGGACCAGGCTGTGCGGGCCTTTCGTGAGACTGACACTGTCCCCGGAGACGGCCTGTCCGTCGATCAGGATGCGCCAGGGCGTGATGCCTCGTTTGAACAGGGTGTAGCGTCCATCGGCCGGGACATCCAGGTCTGCGGCGAAAAGCTGGTGGCCGCCCTGGTCCAGGATCAGGAAGCGGTCGTCTACTTTGGATTTCAGGCCGTGCCAGCCCTGGCTGCCGGGGCTGTTGAAAACGCCGTACTGCCAGGAGAAATAATAAGGAGTCGTCCAGTTCGGGGCGTCTGGGCCGATGTGCTCCAGCATCTCGTCCAGATCCGTTTCGGGCGGCAAGATGACCGTACGCATGTACGGGGCATAGCCATAGACCGCTTCGACGGAAGAGCTTCCCATCCCGGTGGGATAACAGTGGAACGCGCGTGCCTCGACGCCGATACACCCCTCACTCGCGGGCAGGCGGAAGTCACCCCAGCGGTTGTCCATGGTCGGGATGACCTCGATATCCCATTCCCCTTGAAGGTTGACTTCCCGGCGCTGGGCAAAGACGGACATGTCCGTGATTTTTTCGCTGGTCTGTGGGATTCCGCGGGAAAAGACCAACAGCATCGAGTTGCCGGTCGGACCGTCATATTTCACCGTGGTGCAACCTTCCCGGCTGTTTACGATGTCGATAGGGGTGATGGTGCCATGCATGGCGTCCCAGCGCTCGACCTTTCCCTTGGCGCGGAAGGTCATATCCTCGCCGGACACGACATCCATCACCATGTATACATCCTGTTTCCCGACCCGGCGGTGGAGGACCTTGCCGCGTCCGGAGCTTGTGACGAAATCAGGCGTGATCCGGGAGCGGATGTCGCGTACGAGGGCGTCCGTCTGATCCGCCTGGAAACGGGCGCTTGTTTCGATGCCGGGCATGTCGCTGTCTACGGTCAGGACGATGCCTCCGGCGCGGATGAATTCCCGGACCTTTGCGAGCGTCTCCTGATGCATCGCGCGTGTGCCGGCAAGGATCAGGACCTGATAACGCTCGTCGGCGACTTCCAGCGCCTTCTTGTTCACGACGGCTTTCTGAAGCGACTGGAAGTCGATGAAATCATAGTCCAAACCGTGTTCGCTGAGTGCCATCGCGACATTGAACGTCAGGTCCGCCTTGGCTTCCGGATAGGCCTGCATCGTCTCGGTGGGGTACAGGACCGCGATGTCGCAGACATGGACGCCCTGGCTCAGAACGAAACTCATGCGCTCCGCGTATTTCAGCCAGTACTTCATGTGCGGCCAGTAAGGCATGCGGAAATGGAAGCAGGGCGGCGCCCATTCCCACCAGCCACCATGGGTGGAATAGTACAGGCCATGCATGCAAAGCAAGTTGCCTCCGGCAATCAGATGATGGTCCAGCTGACGCGTGAGCACGCCGCCGTTGGCGTCCCAGCCCATGCTGTGGAAGGCTTCCAACCAAGTCCGCGGGCGCTCGTAAAGGTGCGCGATGCTGCTGGACACCTTGGTCTGGCGGAAACTGCTGCCCCTCGAGGGAGCGTCGTTGCCCGGAGCCGTGAACCAACTGATGGCGCGGAAATAGTCCAGGTATTGCAGCGGACGCAGGCCGCGGCCCTCGGGGTCGCATCCGTAAATCAGGCCCCGCTCTGCATTCCAGTCGAAGACCGGCTTGAAATAGCGCTCTTCGGCAAGTTGCGTCAAGACTTCTGCATAGTCCAGCCGGAAACGGGCCGCCTCTTCGTTGACCTCACTGTCCTTCGTAGCGAAGAGAGCATCCAGATGGGGCAGGGGATCATATCCTTTGCGCGCGAAGAAGATGCTGTCCATCCTTTCACACCAGGATCGGATGTCCAGGTAGTACATCAGTTCATCCTGGAAGAAGTAATTCATGCCTTCCCGGGCCTCGGCATCCATGTTGTCCTCAAAGGGCTGGAAGTAATCTTCGACCATCCGGCGTCCGAAGTCGGGATGGAGTTCCGGCGCCGGGGTGGTGTAGATGGCTTCAAATCCGAGATTGTCGGGTGTCTCGCGCAGGCTCACGATACGGAGCGATCCCAGGTCTTCCATCTCGGAGGCACTGAGCCGGTCCGTCTTGAGGATGATTTTCTTTTCCAGATGTCCCGGATAATCGATGAAGCCGGGACCGAAGCGGATGCTGTCGACGATCTCACCGTTTTTAGGCCATCCGATCACATAATCATCCATACCGAGGCCGATGCCCCGGGCGGCACAGCGTTTCGAAAACTCATTCCATATCTTCCGCCATTCCGGGGACAGGACCCGCGGCTCACCGCCGCTGACGCGACCGCAAGGACCGTGCCCCTGGGCATTGATCGCCGTATCCACCGCTGCGTGCGTATGGTTGTAACTTACGTTGAGGCCGTCTGTCGAGGCGTCTGCCAGGATGTCCAACTGTTCCGTCAGACGGTCCAGGTCCAGCGGATCGCCCGTCCACCAATAAAAGGGGACATTGCCGTAGCCCTTGGGCGGATCGGCGAATCCTTTGCGGATATCGATCTCACCGGTGCGGGAGGGCCAGCCTTTGTGGTACTGGGACGTAATCTGCTGGGCATAGGCGCTCCCGGGGCAGGTAATGGCAAAGAAAGCGGAGAAGAGGAGTAAAAACAGTCGGACTTGTCTCATGATTCCGTTTAATCTTTTCTTGGACCAGGTTGGTATCATTGTTGCATCACAACATACGAAAATAGTATTTTTTGTGCGTTATTTCGTCAAAAAAGCTATATTTGTACAAACCAAATCATTTAATGATGAAGAAAATTCTTTGTTCTATCTTTGCGGCATCCTTGATGCTGCTGGGTACGAGCGCCTATGCGCAGCTTGCTGTCGGCGCCGGTTATGTCAATTCGAAGCAGACGCTGAAGACGAGCCAGACTACTTTCTCTGCTCCGACCAACGGTTTCTATGCCGGTCTCGAGTACAATGTCCCCGTGGGTGACTTCTTCGGTCTCTCCGCTGGTGTAAACTTCGAGTACCTGATGTCCAAGAACTATTCTCTCTCTGTGGTCAGCGGTGATTTCAAAGAGCAGTACATCAATGCTCCCGTGCATATCAACGTCGGCTTCCCCTTGGCTGACGGTATCCGTTTGTTCGCGTTTGCCGGTCCGACCTTCAGCTATGCCCTGTCCGGCAAAGTGTCTGTCGGCAGCATGAGCTATGATGTCTACAAGACGGAGAGCTACAACCGTTTCGACGTCCTTGTCGGCGGTGGTGCCGGTCTGGACCTGATGAACAAGATCCGCCTGCAGGTCGGCTATGACCTCGGCATGTTCAACAAGTTCCCGAAGAATCATGACGGCAGTGAGGCTTCGACCAAGCTGAACCGCAACCAGCTTTATGCCGGTATCGCGTTCCTCTTCTAATTGATTTTTCGTATCTTTATGGGGTCGGTCCTGAGGACTGGCCCCTTTTTTTTTGTTATGAGAAGACTCCTTCCGCTCCTGTTGGCAGCTCTGTGCGCCTGCTTTCCGCTTTCCGCCCGCTCTTTGACGGTCGGGAATGCGGGTTTCCGTTCCGAGATCCGTTTTCAGGGACACCGTTTCACCGGCGCATGTTTCACTTATCTTCGGTCGGGGCGGGTGCTGACGGCAGATGCGCAGGTGCCGCTTTTCGAGCTCAGTATCGACGGATGCATGGTTACCTCCAACGATCCGGTCTGGAACTATGAAGGTCGGACGAGCCGGACCCTGAAGAACAGAGGGACCGTGGTTACGTATGCTTTCCGGGGCCGAGGAGCCTTGAAAGGGCTTCGGCTGGCTTGGGACCGGGAGTATTTCCCGGAAGATGCTTTCATCCGGGAGCGTCTGCGGCTGCAAAGCGATGGAAGGAGCATACATCATCTGACGAATCTTGACGGGGCCAACCATCTGGTTTTCCCGCGATACACCTTTTCTTCAGAAGGCCCGGTCCGGGCCAAGGAGCAACGCATCGGCACTTTCCGCAAGAAGCGGGCGTTCCCGGAGCATCACATGTTCCACACGGACAGCACCTTGTTTGATCTGGATGCCGGGGGCAGGGAGGTCAAGGGACCGTTCCTGATCCTGTCCACGCCCGGGTACAAGTTGGTCACTTCCTATGAACACGCTTCCCAGGACAACAGCTTTGCCGGCAAGGGGAAGCCGGCGGCGACGGTTGAGGGTAACGACGGAAGCCAGGGTGTAGAAGGGGACGTCCTGGCTTTGACGGACGATGATTTCTGGTTTATCGGTACCTTCGCGTCACTCTCGGCTGCCGGTCAGCTGACGCTGGGGAACCGGATCCGGCACGGCGGTTATCTGGACGGGGAAGAGATCCCTTCCGAGGGCTGGTACGAGACGGTCTGGTCTACGCTCAGCATCCTGCCGCCCGACGGGGATGCCGATACCGCGATCGCCGGGTATCTTCTGGACAAGATTACGGACAACGCGGAGTCTCGCGTGGCGGATTTCTATTACAATACCTGGGGCATGCAGCGTCAGGGCAAGGATCTGTATGGGGTGATGACCGAAGAACGCCTGCGTGAGGAGATCCGCTATGCGCACGAGTGCGGGGCGCAGACCTTTGTCATCGACGACGGCTGGCACGAGACCTTCGGTAACTGGGTATGTAACCCTACGCGTATTCCCTCGGGCCTGCGGGCCCTGACGGCCTACATGGATTCCCTGGGCATCCGTCCGGGCATCTGGCTCTCACTGCCGGGTGCCGGCGCGCAGACGGAAAGGGCGCTCGCTCATCCGGAGTGGATCATCAAGGATGCCTCCGGCCAGCCGGTCCTGGGGCAGTGGAAGAATCCGGTGTACGATCTCGTCGGCTCGTATTACGATTGCCTGCTCGCAGATCTGAAGGCGCTTTGCGACGAAGGCATCCGCTTCTTCAAATGGGATGCGATGAATACGATGAGCAGCACGCTGCCCGGCCTGGATCACGGGGATGCGTCATACTCACCGAGGGAGCGGGCGGACCGGTACAATTACTTGTTGCCCTTCTATGTCACCCGGCTGATGCGCGAACTGCGTGAGTATTGTCCGGACGTGGTGGTGGAAATCGACCTGACGGAGCCGGAACGATGCCTGATCGGCCTCCAGGTGCTACAGGAAGGCAAGTATTATTTCATCAACAACGGATCCTCCAAGTATAACGACTATTCCCGGTACCGGACACGGAGCGTGCGTACGGTGATCAACAAATACGCGGAACTCATGCCCCAGGAGGTCTTCACTTACGCCGTATATCCCCATGACATGGATCCGGACCATGCCTTGGACTATAATATTACGACTTCGCTGACGGCCGGTCACGGCATCTGGGGCAACCTGGCGCTGATGACGCCGGGACAGCGCGCCCGGGTCAAGTATTATTTTGACCGGGCTTCGCAGGTATTGCCCCATGTGCGCGGGGCCATGGTGGAACGGACCGGGGCGGTGGACGATACGCCGGAGGTGTATATGCAGCGCAGTTTCGAGACCGGATATGCGCTTGTGACGGCTTTCAGCGGGAATGCGTATGCCGCGGACTGGCCGGTGGCGGTCAATCCCGCCGCGGTGCTGGGAGTGCTGAATCACCCGTTTTCCCTTTGTGGGGACGGGGTGCTGCTGCCTCTAAAACTGACGGGACCGGAGGACTGCGCCTCAGCCTTTGTCCTGGGTGATCGGGGCGATGGTCCGGCCGTCCTTTCTTCGACTGGTCGGCTATCCGATATCATTCGGGATGAGGATGGGCACCTGCGGATCAAAGCCTTGACAGACACGGACATACAGGTTCGGCTCCGGGACGGTCGTACTGTCGGCGTCCATCTTCCGGCTGGAGGCGAGACCGTTCTTTAACGCTGATTCCTTTCCTCTCTTAAGATGGCAGGGGTGTAACGGAGGATCTGCCCGACGCGTCGCAACTGCTTGCGCGGTTCGCTGAAGAGGCGATACAGGAACTCCAGGTGCATTTTCACCATCCAGTCCGGGGCACGCTTGATGCCCAGGCCTGCGCGGAAGTTGAATACGGCTCCGACGGGAATGACCACGCCGCGGTGAAGAAGGGGAGTGAGCCGGGCGGCGAAGAACTCCTGTTTCGGCGCGCCGAGGGCCACCCAGACGATGTCGGGTCCGGCAGCGTTGACCGTCGCGGCAATGCCTTCATAATCAAAGTCTTCCGCTTTTGCGAAGGGGAGTTCGAGGAAGAGCATGTCCAAGATGCGCGGATCCACCTTGGACAATTCCGCCCTGAGTGCGTCCAGCACCTCCCGGGAGGCGCCGAGGAAGGCCATCGTGTACTTCCGGGCTCCGGTCAGGTCGCGGAAGATGTCGCTGCCGCAATACTGCTCCGGCTTGAAGCCGTACAGGCGCTTGAGGTAGACCGGCACCCACGAACTGTCGCAGATGGAGAACAGCGCCCCTTGCACGACGGTGCGGTAGGCCGGGTCCTTGTGGACCTGGACCAGCACATTGCCATCGGCTACGCAGACGTAGGCAGCGCCGGACTCCGGCCCGGCGGGCAAGCTCCGACCCTGGCTACGTCCATCCTCGCTTCGCTGCGGCTGAGTAACGCCAGGGTCGGACTTGCCCCGCCGGGCGCAGCGGGCGTCGATCCGCTCCAGCGCTTGCTTGCGCGAGAATTCGTAGGGGATATGGAAGTATTCAGGCATTTCTTTACGCAAAGATATTAAAAGATATTATTTGTTATCTTTGTAGAAGGATGGTTTCTCCGAAAATGCTGAAGGTCCTTATCAATGCATATGCCATTTCTCCCGACCGGGGCAGTGAACCGGGGATGGGCTGGAATTGGTGTGTGCGACTAGCTAAAGAGTGTGAACTGTTCATCATCACGGAAGGGGAGTTCCGGGATGAGATCGAGCGTGTGCTTCCGGCTCTGCCCCAGGCCGCCAACATGCATTTCCATTATCTTCCGGTCAGCGACCGTGTCCGGCGGATGTGCTGGAACCAGGGCGACTGGCGCTTTTATTTCCATTATCGTCTTTGGCAGAAACGGGCGCTGGCTCTCGCACGGGAGATTTGCCAGGCCGAGCGCATAGACATCATCCATCAGCTGAATATGGTAGGCTTCCGGGAGCCGGGGTTGCTGTGGAAGATATCGGGTATTCCTTATCTCTGGGGTCCCATCGGAGGTATGGCTCTTACTCCTGTCCGTTACTTTAGGGAGGCCCCACTCTCAGAGAGAATTCAGATTCACTTCAAGAATCTATTTAATCGGATTCAGAGGAAGTATTCTCCTGGTGTTATACAGGCGATACGACATTCGAAGGTAGTAATATGCGCCACGAGAGATGATTATGATCTCGTCTCTCGTTATCATCGTGCAAAGGCAGAGCTGATCAACGAAACAGGCACTTCCGTGGTTTCTACCCCGATTCAGCGCAATCATTCTCCACTTCACATAATCTGGGTTGGGAAATTCATGCATCGTAAGCAGTTGGGTCTGGCGCTGAAAGCTTTTTCCGCCTTGTCCAGGCAGGATGTCGTATTGGATATCGTCGGATCCGGTACAGATGATGAGGTAAAACAATACCATGCTTTAGCGGAAAAGTTGAATGTTTCTAGTCAGATTAATTGGCATGGTCAAGTGAACCACGATGAAGTGGGCGTGTTGATGGATTCCGCTGATATTTTCTTTTTTACCAGTGTCAGCGAGGCCACTTCCACCGTTGCCATGGAGGCGATTTCGCATGGCCTTCCGGTTGTGTGTTTCGATACTTGTGGTTTTGGCCCGCTCGTCGAACACGAAATGGGGATTAAAATACCTCTTGGAGTTCCGGAAGAGAGTGCCGGATTGTTCGCTTCTGCCATCCGGAAACTTGTGGATGATCCGGCATTGAGAACAAGGATGTCACATGCTTGTTACCGGAAGTCACCCGAACTATCCTGGGATTTTAAGATCAGGAAAGTTTTGTCGTTGTACCGGGAAATCACAAAAGCTTGATTATGCTTATCTCCATGAAATCCTTATTTTTCCATTAGAAGGATCCACAAATGATTCGGGCTTCAAGGGAAAGATGCAATCGATTTCCGGTTGTTCGTAGGTAGTATGGAACTGGTTTCCCGTGAAAACAAAATTCCCCTTTAAGTCCTTGATGCTGAATAAGCAGGAAAAGCCCTTCAGATTGCTTTCGGGCATATAGTTGATGATATTGTCCGTGACCGTGAAACGCTCAACCAGCCAAGGCTGCAACAATTCGATGAAAGGGAATGGTTTAGATTTAATGTTGTAGGTGTTGTCGGAGAGGATGATCTGCCGCCCTCCCATACTGAGGGCGCGGCTCTTTTTAGGGTTGCTAATCCGCTGTAGTTCGAATGTGTTCCCATTGCACTCATATGTCAGAGGCGGACGGTCTCCGTCAAAAAAAGAAAGATTCGTGCATTGATTGTCATTGAACAGCGCATGGTCCACGCCACTCAATTCTATATTCCCTGCATTGGACTCAAAGAAGGTGGACCGGGTTATACATACCGAATCAGCGCCATGGTCCCGTCCTACGATGGAAACCGGGCCGCAAAGGATGGCGTTGGGATACCTGTAAACCGAGCAGTTGTCCATTCTGAACAGATCCAGATGCCCGCTTTCCTTGTCTCTTGCGACATTTGATATTTCGATGGCAAACTGTGACGTCCGGACATGGCAATCGTTCAATACGATTTTGCTGATATCCTGTCTGTAGTTGTAAACACACAACAAGGAGCCCTGCCCGTCGGAGTTGACACGATTCAAAACGATTTCGGCCTGGGTGGGGGCGAGGTAGTAATAAAGCACAGGCTTCTCCGCGCCGGTGTCACTGCCGTAGCCGTTGATGAAGTCCTCGTTATCAATAAAGGTCAGGTCGTTGATTTCAATGCGGTGCCCAGTAGTCTGAGAACTGAGTATGCATTCCGTGTTATAGCGCCGCCCCCAGATTGTCGCCCGGGAATCCCCTTTGTCGGAAGGAAGGATGAGTCTTACCCCATTGCCGTTGATAACGACATCTCCACCGTTCATTCGGATGTCCTTCCATCGATTGATGAAATAAATACTGCGGTATATGTTTACTTCATTGAATTTCATGATGTTGGACAGAATCTGCCAGTCATCCTCCGGGATGGATTCCCTGGCAAACAGCCGGTCGTCTATGGACCCTGCCCATGTCCCTTTCAGGTCAACGTGACTGAAAACAGCATGTAGGGAGTCGGTGTTTGCTTCAATGGATGTCCGGTCGCCGATAATGGTACCATTCCGTATCATGCCATTCCCGGCGAATGACAAAACCGTGTTATTTGACAAGGTAATGGTCTCTCCGGCCAAATCTATCTCGCGGTCAATGACTTTCCGAGAGGATTGACCGTTGGCCGGAATCCACGCCAGTGCCAGCAAGAAGATGAGGCGGGTGTACATTGTCTGCGAAAATGTGATCTCAATGAAGGGTTGACAGACTGGAAATGGTATGGGGGCTCGAATTCCCGATCAAATGCTTTTTTTTCAGCCGGTCTCCCAGATAAGAGAAATAAATCAGATTGCCTTTCCTGAATCTAAGCATACGGAGAATGTTGAGCAGGGTGCGGTTCCCGTTCGGGATCACGCGCCATATTAGACCGGGATAATGCGGCTTCCCGGAGTGGATCTTCCGGACTTCGTCCAGATAACCTTTGAGCTGGATCGTCGACAGGCAATCCTTTCTTCTCCTGTATGCTGAGAGGGGGGTGTTGACGTAAAAGATATCAGTCGCTTCGGCGAAGCGCATCCACAGGTCATAGTCTCCGGCGTATTTGTAGGCTAGATTCAGCGGGCCTACACGATCCAGCAGTCTTTTCCTCCAGAACATACCCTCCTGCATGGCGAAGCCCAGCAATTCGTCTCTACACCATCCATTGATGAAATCCCGTCTGGTACGGATCGCGTTCTTCGGTAGTATATGCGTAATCATACCGTCAGAAGAGAGATAGGCGTTCCGGCCGTTAATCCACTCGACATCTTCGAAGGTCGAAAAAATCTTGTTGACAGTATGTAATGCTCCCGGGAGATACATATCGTCCGCATTCAACCATGCCAGCACATCCCCTGTGGCATGCGCAAACCCTTTGTTGATGGCGTCATACATTCCATTGTCCGGCTCGCTGATATAAAAGGCAAGCGAATCGCGATACTTCTCAATGATGTCCTGCGTCCCGTCTGTCGACCCTCCGTCGATGATAATGTATTCCAAATTCTCATAATCCTGGGAGAGGACGGAGCGTATGGTTTGTTCGATGTATTTCGCCATATTATAGCAGGCGGTAACGATGGATATCTTAAGCATGGTCGAGGTCATTTGATGATTGTTTTCAGCGCATTCGCCAGTCTTTCTTTGCCGCGATCGAACGCCAGTTCATTCTCATATAATCGGATGGTATCTTCCCTGTCGAGATCAAGGTTTTTAAGCTTTTGTAAAGCCAGCCGGAAGGATGCCAGGTCGTTGTATTCCAATACGGCCCCGGATTTGACAAAAGAGCCGTATCCGCGCGCTGATACGCTATGGCAGATGACGGGGAGACCATGGCTTAACCCATCGAGGATACGCATTTTCTTGCCACTGCCAAGAAAAGTCGGGCAGATGTAATACTTTGCCGCAGCCAGGATGGGCTCCATACTTTCAGGCGAGGGTATGACGCGGATGCCGTGCCGTGCCGCCAGGTCCAAAAGTTTATTGGAAGGGCTCCTCCCCGCAATCGTCAGCGATGCTGCCGGAAACTGTTCCTTGAGAATGGGGAAATAGTGCTCAATCCAGAAAAGGAGGGATTTCTCTGTTTGCATATCATTCAATCCGCCCGTAATCAAGAATCTGGGCTCATCTACAGACGGATAGACTGGGTGGGACTGGCGGGTATCTTCAAAGGATCCGACCGCTTCGAATCTTTCTGTCCCGGTCCCATAGTATTTCTTAAGAGATTGAAGGTCTTCCTCCGTCAGCGTGATGTTCAAGTCGGACATCCTGACGGCCTCGCGTTCAAACCTGCGTACCCAGAAAAGCGTAGGAAGTCGGAGCAACGCCTTAGAGTTGTCGCGGAAGAATTCGTATTGATAGTTGTGGTGTACGGTAATGATGCGGATGCCTTGTCTCTTGAAATGACCGATCAGTCCGTGAGACACCATACAGGTATCAAAGACCACGGTGTCAAATCTTTGTTTGTCTGCATAGTTCGTAAGTAGGCGGAAGGGATTCGAGCGTCCTGTGAGCAGGTCTAAGCCCTTTTTAAAACGGCTTCTGTCATTGCGCAGGGGAGTCGCTTTGACTTTGGGATTCAAACCCTCGACGACCGAGTTTCCTTTAACCGGATAGAGGAGGGTTATTTCATCAGAAAGTTCTGCAAATGCGTTGATGTAAGCTTTTGTGCCGATAACGCCGCCTCCGTAACCGTCTATGTAATGATATGTGATATATAACAGCTTCATTCTGTATGTAATCTTAAAGGTTTATCTGCCGTAGCGGATGTGGGCTGAAATCTCCCGCATTTTGCTGATAATCATTGCAGACAGGCACGGAGAGTAAGGCTTCGACCAGATCTCCTTATACTCGGGATATTGCTCCAGGACACTTTTCTTTTCCTGCAAACCAATGTCTCGATATCTGTCCGTCGCCCCTCCGCTTCTGAAAAAACAGACATCGACATCGATCTCTTTGAAGGTATGGCATCCTTCCAGGAAGCGTTCCAAGATGAATTTCCAATCGGAAACAAGACGCAAGGACTCATCATAAGGGTGTTCCAGCAACAAATCCCGCCGGATGAAAGTGGCTTGATGGCTGGTGGATGAAGTCAGCAGATGATTCAGTGTATAAGCATGGCGAGAGGCCGTAAACCCTCTGATTGTATCGTCCTCATTGACGACGATTTCGTTCCCGAGGATGATATCAGCATTGTCTAGGTGTTTTTGGACTCGAGAAAGGACACGGGGTGAAACAAAGAGGTCCCCCGCATTCATGAAGATGCAGTAATCACCGGTAGACAGTCTGACGCCTTTATTCATTGCTTCGTAAATGCCGCTGTCCGGCTCGGAAACCCAAGCGGTGATTCCGGACTGATGCTCCTTCAGGTAGGTGGCGGTTCCGTCCTGGCTGGCCCCGTCCACGATGATGTACTCAAAACCGGAATAGTCCTGCCCGACAACGGAAGGCAGGGTCCTGCACAATCCAGGCAAGTTGTTGTATGTGACGGTTATGACGGAAATCTTCATCGTTCATTTGTCATTTGAGCCATATGCCAGCTGCCCGGCCGGACATCAGTTTCGTAAGCTGTATCTTGCCGAGAACCGCCTGGACGATATACACAAGTGAGGGGAAAAGGACGACACCATACACGCCCAGCAGACGGCATGACCATACCAGACATGGCCATGCGAAGAGGGCGAACAGGACGTAGGTGATTAATTGGACCCGTATGGTCCCGATCCCGTTGATCATATACATATAAAGGTCTCCGAGAGAATGCGTCAGTACGAAAACCGCCATTGCCGCGGATAGGATGAACGGGATTGTCACGCTGTCCCTTATCCAGACCTTATAGAAGAGAGATGCCCCGGCCAGCATCAGCAGCGCGACCCCGACCGAGACAAGCCAGACCCTCTCCATCCGCGAAACCGTTTGCCTCATCCACTGCGTGTCCTTCTTCGTGTATGCGTCCGTGAACGCGGACCAGAATGGCGTGATAATGATGATCATCACCATGTACAAGATGTTGAAATACTTGTTGGCAATGTTGTACTGTGTAACACTCAGAGGACCGATTTCCCGGGAAAGAACGATATTGCTGACCTGGAAGATCAGGATCATACTGAGACAAATGATGAAAAACTGGATTCCCTTCCCGAGGATTCCCCGGATGAGCGACACTTTGACAAGGCGGAAACGAGGGGAGAAGGTCCGATAGGCCGTACTTTGGAAAGCAATAATAGAGCAAACCAGGAGGACGATGCAGGGGATGCCGGCGAAATAAAGGGACAGATTCAACAGGCTGCCTGTTGTCGTTCGGGTGAGGATGAAGATGGCTATAAGGGAGAGAACCTGGCCAAGGCAGTTGATCAAGGATGCATATCCCGGTTGTTGGTTGGCCGTCAAAAGAACAGAGAAGGTATTAGCGACAAGATTGATGCAGAAAAACGCGCTGAGGATGGCAAATACTAATCTTAATTCTTCTTTAAGCCCGGAATCTACTTTCAAGATAGAAGACCAATCCAAAAAGTGGTTGGCTATCATGATGGCTGGAAGAAGGATGCAGGCGATGATTCCGAGTGTGAAATAGGTGGTCGATACATATTCCCGGGCGAGTTGGTCATCTTGCCTGGCTCTTGCCTCGGCAAACTTATTCCGGAATCCGTTAGCCAGTCCCAAGTCAAAGAACGCTATCCATCCGACGATAGACGAGACGGCCATCCAAATCCCATATTGTGACGGATTGACATACTCGATTGTCATCGGTACAACGAGCAAGGAGCAGAGAATCCCGATCCCCTTTGCCACGAGGGAAATGACGATATGCTTAGTCGCCTGGGCGGATCGTCCGCTCATGGTAGAGAACAGTTGCCGTATAGTCTGCATTCTCTTCATGGAAGACTAATATAACCTGCACGCACGTCCATCGAATTCATAACGGATATCGTGTGGGCGTTCATTGACCTTATGGGCGGGTATTCCGGCGACGACGGAGAAAGGCTCGACGTCTTTTGTTACAACGCAGCCTGCGCAGCATACTGCGCCTTCCCCAATCGTTACGCCGGGCAATATCGTCACATGGCTCCCAACCCATACGCGGTCTTCAATGGTGACTTGCCCTCCGGATGGGGCGCAAGAAAAGTCCGGAGATCGATGGTCATGCTGCAAAGTCCAGATTGTTACGTCGGAAGAAAGGCAGACATTATTCCCCAGGACTAATCCACGCCGTCCATCCAGGATCGCCCGGTCTCCGATGATATTGCCATTTCCCATCTTAATGTTTGTGATGTCACGTATTTCAGTGCCGAAATGAAAGACATTGCGGGCCCCCATCTTCATTCCGAGCATCTTATAAATCATTCTTCTGAGGTGATGTGACGGGATAAAGGCAACTTGATAAAACATATACCTTTGCCATCCTCCCCTGAATAATCTCTCCCACAACACATAAGGCGCTGCAAGGATCCGGTTAACCAGCGTCTTGTTACGCCGATATCGTCCTTCCAAGACCTGAAAGGGGAAGACCAGAAGAATTAGAAACCATTTTCCGCAGACCGCAAGAAACAGGAAGACAAGGATGATTTTGAATAAAATGCCCATGATTAATGCTGCTCTTTGGAAACACTTTTCCCGGTACGGATCGGTGAATAAACGGAAACCAAGTAGATGAATGTGCAAAGCCAGAGGATCTTGTCCGGTGTATTGAAGCAGGCAATCGTCGCCCCGCCGATCAAGATGAAAAGGGCGTTGAACTTCAGGTATAGGGGAGAACCTTTTTTCAGACCCTTAACTGCGACAATCACAGTCGCAATGACGGGTAAAATGCCATAATGGTTCCAAAGCCCGACAAATCCAACGTCAGAATTGTGGATACCGGCGTACATCAGGTCCTTCATGATAGAGGATGCGTGCGCAGAAATCATCCCAGTCCCGGTAAAATAGTATATGGCGCTTGGACAGGCCTGGAAAAGGAAGTAATTATAGGCCAGTATCCGGTTATACTGATCGTCGCCAAGTTGACTGCTTGTCTCTTGAAACAGTTTGAGCCACTGGGGGATGGTTGTCCCGATAATGAGTGCGATGATCAGGAGGGTCCCGTAACGGATAACCGCTGTCTGTTTGGGTGTCTTTCCCTTGACGGTAAAAAACGTGTAAACGAAGAAAACCGCGCAGGTGAACAACATCGTCCGGTTCTGCAGCAGGAATACAGCCGCGAAGAAGAACAATGAGCTAAGAAGGTTGCGGGTACTGAAAACCTTCTTCAACCGATCCAGGCAAAAGCAGAGTGATATGCCAACCCATTGAAAACCTGGCAGGAGCATAACGAACTCGTCGTCTGCGATCAGCTTTCGCGGACGATCTTCATCAATAAAGAAACTGCGGTCAATGATGGGAATGCCCATGGCATCAAGAATGGAAAAAACCAGCAGGATGACGGAGAACCATTTGGCCGCTTTCTCAATATCCTGTCTTGAGGGCTTGATGACAAATAGGAAAGGCAGGGCGAGCAGGGTCAGCATATTCCGGGAAACGACGAAAGATGCCCGAAATGACTGCCCAAATAAAGTCCGGGCCGGAAAAAAAGAGATGACAACCCCCAACCAGAAGAGGTACATCGGCCAATAGTCTCTGTGAAGCGAAATGCTGAGCCATTTCCCCAAAGGCTTATATAGAAAGTGGCCGAGAATCAGCCATAAAAAGAATGCGATCAAGCAGATGTCAAAGTCCGTGTATTTGGCAATAGCCTTGAAGTGGAAAAAACAGACCGATATCAGCATCAAGATTAGCAAATAAGCTGATTTGCTAAGTTGAAGCTGAATGGGGAACTCCTTCTTGTCAAGACCCTGCCCCATATCCTATGAAACACCTTTATCTATCACTTCCTGAATCCTCCTCCAGACTCCCTTCCTTTCCGGATGGTCCGAAACAATTAGTTTCCCTTCCAGCCTTCCCAGCAGCCAGGCGCCGCCGCCGTCCAGGAGGGCGGTCACGGCGATGACGGTATAAAGCTGCCATTCTGCGGAGGCACCCAGGGCCCAGACCAGCAGGAAGGCGCCGATGATGACCAGGGCCATCGCGAGCATCACCAGGGTGGTCCTGAGATGCGAAAAACCGCAGCGGAGGAAGTGGTGGTGGAGATGTTTGTTGTCCGCTTTGAAGGGAGAGCTTCCCTCAAAGATACGGACGGTCATGACCCTCAGCGTGTCGGCGACCGGAATGGCGACGACCGCGAGGGTGAAGGCAAGCAGGTTGAAGTCCACGCGCCCGCCCAGGTATTCCCGGATGTGAAAGTGCCCGCCCAGGATGGAGATGACCAGCCACGAGACCAGGATGCCCAGCAGCATCGAGCCGCCGTCCCCGAGGAACATCTTGCTCTTGACGCCGAAGACGTTGTGCAGGAAGAAGGTCACCAGGGCGCCGATGGTCACGGTGGCGAGGGCGGCGTTGCTGTAGTCGTGCGCCAGGAAGCAGAGCAGGCCGTAGAAGCCGCAGATCAGGATGCCGAATCCGGACAGCAGGCCGTCGACGCCGTCGATCATGTTGATGGCATTGATCAGGCCTACGATGGTCAGCACCGTCAGGGGAATGGACCAGCCGAGGGCCAGCCTGCGTATGCCCCAAAGCCCCTGGAAGTTGAGGATGGTGCTCCGGCTGCCGTAGATCAGCAGCAGGGCGACGGCGATCTCGATCAGCAGGCGCCGGCCCGGCGGAATCCCGATTATGTCGTCCATCGTGCCGACATAGAGCATGATGACCATCGCGGCGAGCACGGGCAGCAGCGCCGTCTGGTAAAACATCGTCTTGAAGAACATCAGGCCCACGGCGATGCCGAAGAACACCACGACGCCGCCCAGCGTGGGGACGGGCCGCTTCTGGAGTTTGCGGGCCTCGGGGTTGTCCACGATGTCTTTCATCAGTGCGATCCGGAGCGTCGGACCATAGATGGCCCAGGTCGACGCGAGCGCGACGGCAACCAGGATCAGCAGTCTCCATTTGGGCATTAAATCCACCATAGCAAACAAATATAATCAATTATCCCCATAAAAGGGGATTATGAATATAACTTTTTTATCGCTATCTTTGCACTGATGACTCCGAAGAACCACAGACCCAGTCTTTTCCACGCGCTGCCGGCCCTCCTGCTGGCAGCCTGGTATCTGCTTTCGGTCGCCGGGATCGACGTCCACCGCGACGCCGAGCACGGGGAGACCTACGTGGTCTGGGGTTTGAACGGCTGCGACTGCGAACGCATCCATCCCGAGCATCATTGCCACGACCACGGACACGCGGAAGGCGCGTGCCTGGACGGCGAGGATTGCTGTTCGGACAGTTTCGAAGCGGTCCTGTCCGTCGGTAGCGGGCCGGATGCCCCGGTGGTGCCGGAGGCGGCCCTTACCGGCGTTGCGCTGCTTCCCTCGGCGACGGTTTGCCCGGCCGCCTTTGCCCCTTGCACCACCCTGAGGGGGCACGGTCCGCCACCCGGCGGGGGAGTCCTCCTGACCCGTATCTGCGTATTGAGAGTCTGACGCCGACGGCCCCGTACTCCGGGGCTCCGTCCGGACAGTCATACCCTTAATACGTTGAATATGAGAAAAATCCTTTTATTGTCAATCCTTCCTCTTTTGTGTCTGCTGCGCCCTTGCGGCATGCAGGCGCAGACTCCTGCCCCGTCGACGCAGATGCCCGACACGACCAACCTCTACGGCGAGCGCAAGGATACGCTCCAGCAGACGGTCTTCACCTCCCGCGGCAATGGCAACTTCCTGTCCAAGGGCAAGGACATCCGCACCGAGGTCATCACCGCGGCGGGCCTGTGCAAGATGGCCTGCTGCAACCTGGCGGAGAGTTTCGAGAACTCGGCGAGCGTGACGGTCGGATACGCCGACGCGGTCACCGGCGCCCGCCAGATCCGTCTCCTCGGCCAGAACGGCATTTACACGCAGATGCTGGACGAGAACCGTCCCACCATGCGCGGCCTGGCGGCCCCATTCGGGCTCAACTATGTCCCCGGCCAATGGCTGGAGAGCATCCAGGTCGCCAAGGGCGTGACCTCGGTCATCAACGGCGTGGAGTCGATGACGGGCCAGATCAACCTGGAGCACCGCAAGCCCACGGATGAAAAGCCGCTCTACGTCCAGGCGTCCGTGATGGACGACACCAAGTCCGACATCAACCTCGTCAGTTCCCTCCAGCTGGACGACGAGGGCAAGTGGAGTACCGTGCTCCTGTGCCATGCGGACGGCAATTTCAAGCCCATGGACCACAACGGCGACGGTTTTATGGACGACCCCAGGCAGCTGCAGCTGAACCTGGCCAACCGCTGGCTCTATTTCGATCCTTCCGGGATGCAGATCCGTTTCGGCGCCCGTATCATCCGGGACCATCGCCGCGGCGGCCAGCTGGACCCCAAAGAAACCGCCGGCTTTGTCGGATGGTCGTCCGCCTTCCCCAGGAACTGGACGTCCGAGATCCTGAACAACGAATTCGGCGGCTACCTGAAGGCGGGTTTCCCGCTCAATGAAGCAAACACTTCCAACGTCGCCCTGGTGGCCGATTACGGCTTCCACCGGATGACGAGCGACTTCTCCACGCGCCGCTACGACGCTTCCCAGCATTCGGCGTTCCTCAATCTCCTGTACCAGAACCAGGATGTCGATCAGCATCACTTCACGCTGGGACTCAGCGCTATGGCAGACCTGTATGCCGAGGACTTCGGCTATTCCACCCAGTTCCGCACGGAAGCGGACGGGAATGCGGTCTGGGCCTGCTATTCCGGCCTGGCCCCGGTCGCGGCACATATCAATCCAAAGAACCGTTTTGCCGATATCGGGGCGTTCGGGGAGTATACCTTCCACTCCGAGGATGAAACGACCTTCAGCTCCATCCTGGGCCTGCGGGCGGACTGGTTCAGCGGCGCTGGAGTGCGCATCTCGCCCCGCCTGACGCTCAAGTGGGCGCCTTCCGAGAGCCTGGTGCTGCGTGCCAACGGGGGAAGGGGACTGCGCCGCAGCCTCCCGGTCACGGATAATTTCGGCGTGCTGTCCACGGGCAAGGCCCTGTACGGTGCGTTCATGGACCACATCCTCGAAGACGCCTGGACCTTCGGCGGCAACGCCACCTGGTATATCGGCGGCTCCACCTCCACCTATCTGAGCGTGGATTATTTCCGGACGCAGTTCCGGGAGCAGATGATCCTCGATTACGACGATGCCGGCCCCCAGCCGGGACCCTGCATCCATTTCGCCCCGCTGAGCACGCTGGCCGGTGCGCATTCCTACACGGACAACTTCCAGGCTGATTTCAGCGCCGAGCCCGTGGAGGGCCTCACGCTCACCCTGACCGGCCGCTGGACCGACGCGCGCCAGACGCGGATCTGCACGACGGCCGCGGACGACATCAAGCCCATGACCAGCCGCTACAAGGGCGTCCTGAACGTCCAGTATGCCACGCATCTCAACAAGTGGATCTTCGACTTCACGGCCTCGGTCAACGGGCCCTGCAAGGTCTGGGACTTCATGAAGGGATACGACGGAATGTACGCCGACGGTTATACGCCGGCCTTCCCGCTGCTCTATGCCCAAGTCACCAAGCGTTTCAAGGGCGTGGACTTCTACGTAGGCGGGGAGAACCTGACGAACTACCGCCAGCCCTCTCCCATCCTCCACGCCGACACTCCCTTCAGCGACGGTTTCGACGCCAGCTGCGTCTGGGGCCCCCTGATGGGCATCAAGGTTTACGCGGGCATCCGCGTCACGATATGGAAAACTGAATAAAAAACACGATAATCATGAAAAAGTTAGCTATTTTTGCCTCAGTGCTGCTTCTGGTGGCCTTTGCCACTTCTTCCAAGCCCAAGACGGCCAAGCGGACCGTGGTGTACGGCTCCACCGTCGAGTGCAAGAACTGCGAGAAGAAAGTGATGGAGAACATCGCTTTCGAGCGCGGCGTGAAGGATGTGTCCGTGGACCTCTCCGAGCAATCGGTGAAGGTCGTCTTCGACGAGGCCAAGACGGACACGGCAACCCTGGCGAAAGCCATCCGGAAGCTCGGCTACAAAGCGCAAGTGATCAAGTTTGAATAAAAGATGACGGCGAAGACCAAGGACATCGTCAAATATTCCCTTTCGGCGGCGCTGGCGGTGCTGCTGGTGTGGATCGCATTCCGCAACGTGGATTGGAAGTCTTTCCTGGGAGGTCTGAAGGTCACGCGCTGGGGGTATGTCATTCCGTTCCTGCTCGCTTCCGTCGCCGCCCTGGTCCTCAGGACGACCCGCTGGCGGGACCTGCTGCGCTCTTCCGGTCACGCCGTCCCCTGGCTCCGGGTCTGGGATTCCCACAATGTCGGCAATCTCGCCAACGTGGCGCTGCCGGGATCCGGGGAATTCATCCGTTGCGGCTACGTGGTGGGGAAGGACGGTTTCGGCGACGCCTTCGGCACGGCCATGATGGAGCGGGCGTGGGACCTGGCCGCCGTCGTCGTCATGATCGTGCTGGCGCTGGTCCTGGACGGGAGCAAATTCGGGCCTTTCTTCGTCGAGCAGGTCTGGACGCCGCTCTCCGGCCGGCTGAATTTCTCCCTGTGGTGGCTGATCGCCCTGGTCGCCGTGCTGCTGGTCCTGTTCTTCTGGACGGTCTTCCATTTCCGTGGGCGCAATACCTTCTGCCGCAAGGTCGCCGATGCCCTGAGTTCCGTCGGGCGCGGCTTCGCCAGTTTCTTCCGCCTGCCCCGGAAGGGCTTGTTCCTCCTTTATACGCTCGGGATCTGGCTGATGTACCTGCTGATGTGTTTCTGTATCCTCAAGGCGGTCCCGGAACTGTCGGGCCTGGGGATGGAGGACGCCTTGTTCTTCACGGCGGTCGGCAACATCGCCTCGGTCATCCCGGTGCCGGGCGGCATCGGGGCGTACCATTATCTGGTGGCGCTATCCGTTTCCTCCCTTTACGGAGGCAGTTGGGAGACGGGACTGCTGTTCGCCACGCTCCAGCACGAGCTGCACGCGCTGCTGGTTATCCTGCTGGGCGTAGTTTCATACGCGAACCTAACCCTCCGTTCCCGGAAATCGTAGCAGGGCCATGATCCCTGCAGGAGAGCGCTTCTGTTCCAACAGGGAGCGCATGATGCCCATGTATCGGTCCACGTGGGAGTAGAACATCTTGTAGCCCTCGCACAGGGCGTTCAGCCCCGTATCTCCACTCTCCGTGCGGTTGAAACGGTGCTTGGGGCATTCGCCGTTGCAGGCGAAGAGGTACTTGCAGCGGATGCAGCGGGTCGGCAGCGCGCCCCGCTTGTCCGTCCCGAAGCGGATCTGCCTGTCGGACTGCATCATTTCCCGGATTCCTTTTTCCGTGATGTTGCCGAGGAGATACTCGGGATAGACGAAATGGTCACAGGGATAGAGGTCACCGTTATGCTCGATCACCGAATTGCCGCCGCAGGCTTGCGCGTACACGCAGGTCCCGGGCATCACGCCGCACCAGTTGGCCAGGGTAGCGTCGAACAGGTTCACGAAACAGGTGCCGACGTCGTGCCGCACCCACCAGTCGAAGATGTCGCACATGAAACGGCCGTAGCCGATGTCGCTGACGGACCAGGGTGCGAGGACGGAGCCCTCCGCAGAAGGATTGACGATGAAGGGCCTCCCGTGCCTGAGGCGCTTCCCGTTGCGGTCCATGGGGTATTTGACATGCTCGACAACCGGCATGAACTGCATGTAGCGGCTGCCGAGGCTCTTGAGGAACTGGTAGACCTCCAGCCCCCGGCCTTCGCTGAAATGGTTGACCGTGGACAGCGTGTTGAACTCGACGCCGCCCTCCCGGAGCAGTCCCAGCCCGGCGATCACCCGCTCGAAGGAAGGGCGTCCGGTCTTGTCCTTGCGGTACCGGTCATGGATGTCCTGCGGGCCGTCGATGGAAATGCCGACCAGGAACCGGTTGTCCCGGAAGAAATCCGCCCATTCCCGGGTGATGAGCGTACCGTTCGTCTGGAGGGTGTTGTGGATGACCTTCCCGTCCGCATAGCGCCGCTCAAACTCCAGGGCCTTCTTGTAGAAGTCCAGCCCCAGGATCAGCGGCTCGCCTCCGTGCCAGTTGAAGGTCACTTCGGGCACGTCGTTGGCTTGGATATATTCGCGGACGACATGCTCCAGCATTTCCTCGCTCATCCGGGGCTCCCGGCCGCCGTAAATCTCGGACTTGTCCAGGTAATAGCAATACTGGCAATCGAGGTTGCAGAGCGATCCGGCCGGCTTCAACATGATGTTGAAAGCCATCGGCCCGTTGATGCGCAGGGCGTCGTCCAGGGTCAGCGTGTCTTGGAGGGGTTTTCCCATCAGGGTCGGGCAATCAGGGTTCGTGAGGAAATCAGGGCGTTGTAGCGGTCCAGCACTTCGCCGACGACGTCTTCCCAGCTGCGCACGATGCTCCTGGAGGCCTGGACGCCCACGCGGTGCACCCGCTGCGGGTCGGCGATCAGTTCGCGGAGTTTCTTTTCAAAACTCTTCAGGTCGTTGTCGATCAGGAACCCGTTCTCGCCGTCCGTCAGGATCGTGGCTGCCGTGGCACCCTTGATCATGACCGCAGGCGTGTGCAGGGCCGCCGCCTCGCGTACGACGAGCGGCGCGTTGTCATACAGGGAGGGGAAGAGGAACAGGTCGGCGGCCGCATAGAACTTCTTGATCCGCTCCCGGTCCGTGAGGTTGCCGATGAAGGTGACCTGCCGGTCCAGACCCTTTTCTGCGACCAGTTCCTTCATCGCATCGGCGGCATATCCGGTCCCGACGAAGAACATCCGGAACCGCTGGTCCTTGATGGTCTCCAGGGCTTCGATGATGAACTTGACATTCTTTTCCCAGATGTGCTGGCCGACGAAGAGAAGGACGAACTCGTCCTTGCCGATGCCCATCGATTCGCGGGCCTCGACGAAGTATTTCTCCGGATAATCGGCGACCAGGTCGCTGCCGTTGTCCACGACCTCGACCTTGCCCTTGTATCCGTATTCGCGGATGACTTCCTCGACGGAGGCCTGGGGCACCCAGACCTGGTCCGCTTTCTCATAGAAGGAGATGATGCGCTTGATGATCAGGTCCACGACGTGCTTTTCGGGGATGACGCGGGAGAAGTCATCGCGGTATTTGGAGTGGAAGGTGGCGATGCAGGGGATGTTCTGAACCTTGGCGATCCGCTGGGCGGCCTGACCCGTCCCGAAGGGGCAGTGGGCGTGTACGATCTTGAACCGGCTCTTCGAGATGGCCCGCAGGAAGGTCGGGTCCATTTCGGCGACGCCGGTCACATATGGCTTGCGGAAGGGGACAGGG
>JAEEGG010007966.1_pt1 | contig 24215 bp, 19 predicted proteins | sample 9134161 | NCBI WGS metagenome assembly JAEEGG01 (sample SAMN16246543, study PRJNA631951) | gut metagenome | biome: gut microbiome; feature: rumen; material: CR-attached | host: Bos | place: Iran: Karaj | collected 2018-10
CGCTCGTGTTGAACCCTTGGAACAAAGCCAAGAATTTGGTGAACTGCATCTGCAACATCAACATCTATTTCACCATCCATAATGCTACCATGCAGAACTACCACTTGGTGCTGAATCGTCGTACTGTCACTGTCGTAGATCCAGATGGCTTAAAACACCAAGAGACATGGACTGACTACGATGGCTACATCTCCTTCATGGATCAGAATGTGATTACAATCGACTTATCTTCAACAGGAGAAAATTACAGGTCTTTGAATAAAGATGATATCAACACACTCCTAATCAACAATAGTTATAATGATGATACAGAAAAATACTCTGTTACAAACAACCATTTTTATATCAACAAGATGCCCATCTTAGACAATAATTGTCCTGGATTTATTTTTCATTGTGGTATAGAGAAGTCACTTGATTTACGAGAACTGATAATCCGAATAATAGGTGTCAAGCAAGACATAGATGCATTTCAAGTGGGAGAAACATTCCAGTTGAACCAGTTTAATGCCAGTTTGATGCCAATTGAAGAGTGTGGTACCACACCTACACAATTTGGAGCCACGAAAGGAAGTATTAAACTTGTGGATAAGAAAAAGGCTGGCGACAAAGACGTATTAACCTTCCAAATCAACGATCTGGCTTTTGAAAAGGGTTACACCATCAACGGCATTGTAGATTTCGAGTATGAGGGAACCGTGTATTGAATAACATATAGCAAAAAGATAAGTAAGTTATTAGGATTAGCAGCTCCACAATTATTCCCACCTTGGGAATAAAATGTTCCCAGCCTGGAAATAAAACGTTCCCACGCTGGGAATAAGAATAAGGGTAGAATCAGGCTTCTGCGAAGGCTGCAGCTTCAGCTTCAGCGATGATGTCTTCGCGCGATTTCTCCTTGTGAGTGATATCGGAGAGATCTAATTCGTCATCAGAAAGAATCTCTGAAATTTCAAGCATTGCTGGTGTTTTCTTGGGTTGAGAAATCTCCTCTAAATTCTCCTGACTACTCTCTACTGTCTCCTGACTCCTTATCAAGAAGTCCTCTTGCTCCTTCTCCGGATCGGGCACAAGCATTGTGGGCTCTTCCTCCATCTTTGTGCGATCAGACTTTGCCTTGAAGACGACATCCACAAACTGAGGTTCACGCTTCAGCTTCTGCAAGGTCTCCTTTGAGGCCAGCTGTTGTGCCTCTTTTTTGGAATAGCCAGAGCCGCGTTCGCCCTCAATGCCCTCGATAACTACCTGGAAACTGAAGATAGGACTGCCATTATCATCTGTCTTCTGTTTCAGCATACGATACTCCATACGCACCTTGTTCTTCTGGCTCCACTCCAACAGCTTTGACTTGAAATTGACCTCCTTGAAGGCCACCTTGTCGATGTTGATGAATCTGCCCAACACACGATTCTGCCAGAACCACATACAGGCATCATAGCCTCGATCCAGATAGATGGCACCCACAAGAGCCTCGAAGGCATTACCATTGACATAACTGTTGTGAGAGTTGCTGCGCCCTGCTGAGAGAAGGAGCTGCGAGAGACCCATCTCATTGGCAAGTTTGCCTAACGTCTCACGACTGACGAGCTTACTTCTGGTATTGGTCAGAAAGCCCTCGCGCTTACCCTCATACTGGGAATAGACAACATGTCCCACCACCGCATCGAGGATGGCATCGCCCAAGAACTCCAGTCGCTCATTGTTCAGCGGCTTGCCTTTGTCATTGCGCTTGCCAATGCTTTTGTGCATCAGTGCCTGACGGTAATACTCGATGTTGTGCGGATAGAATCCGAGTATCTCGTAAAGAGAAGAAAAAAGCTCCTTCTCCTTGCGGAAAGGGAGCTTGATATGATCAATGATATTATTAATCCACATACTTCTTGAAGACAACACAAGCATTGTGACCACCAAAACCGAAAGTGTTGCTGAGACCAGCACGTACCTCACGCTTCTGGGCCTTATTGAATGTGAAGTTCAGATTATAGTCAATCTCTGGATCCTCATCGCCCTCCTCATGGTTGATGGTGGGAGGAATGATGTCGTTCTTCACTGCAAGGACAGTAGCCATAGCCTCAACGGCACCAGCAGCACCCAGCAAGTGACCAGTCATTGATTTGGTAGAAGAGATGTTGAGTTTAAAGGCAGCATCGCCAAAAACCTCCTTGATGGCCTTGGCCTCAGAGATATCACCAACGTGGGTAGAAGTACCATGAACGTTGATATAGTCGATATCTTCAGGCTTCATGCCAGCATCCTCAAGGGCGTTCTGCATCACGAGCTTGGCACCAAGACCCTCAGGATGAGAAGCAGTGATATGATGCGCATCAGCACTCATACCAGCACCCACCATCTCTGCATAGATCTTCGCACCACGAGCCTTTGCGTGCTCGAGTTCCTCGAGAATCAAGCAACCAGAACCCTCAGCCATAATGAATCCGTCGCGGCTGGCGCTAAACGGACGGCTAGCCTTTTCAGGCTCATCGTTACGGGTAGAAAGAGCATGCATGGCATTGAAACCACCTACGCCAGTAGCGCAGATAGCAGCCTCAGCACCACCTGCTACGATGGCGTTGGCCTTACCCAGACGAATAAGATTGAAAGCATCGGCCAATGCATTTGAAGAAGATGCACAAGCAGAAGCTGTGATATAGTTGGGGCCGTGGAAGCCATACATAATCGAAATCTGACCTGCTGCGATGTCAGCAATCATCTTCGGAATGAAGAACGGATTGAACTTAGGACCATCGGCCTCGTGTACACCATAGTACTTCACTTCTTCTTCGAAGGTCTTAATTCCACCAATACCTACGCCAAAGACCACACCAATGCGGTTCTTGTCTTCAGTATCGAGATCCATCTTACTGTCTTCAACAGCCTGCTTGGCGGCAATCATGGCCAGCTGGGTATAGCGGTCCATTTTACGAGCCTCCTTGCGGTCGATAAAATCGTTGATATTGAGGTTCTTCACCTCACAAGCGAACTGTGTTTTGAATTTACTTGCATCAAAAAGTGTAATAGGTGCTGCACCGCTCACTCCGTTGATGAGGTTGTTCCACATCTCTTCAGGAGTGTTGCCGACTGGTGTCACTGCGCCCAGACCTGTTACAACTACTCTTTTTAATTCCATAAGCTAAAAATAAAGCATAATGGTTGCTTCGTGATACGAAACAACCATTATGTTGTGAACTTATTTATTTTGTGTTCTCCTCGATATAAGCGATAGCATCACCTACAGTACCGATTTTCTCAGCCTTATCGTCGGGGATAGAAATACCGAACTCCTTCTCGAATTCCATGATGAGCTCAACGGTATCCAGAGAGTCAGCACCAAGATCATTTGTGAAACTTGCCTCGGGCTTAACCTCAGCCTCATCAACACCCAGTTTGTCTACGATAATAGCCTTTACTTTGCTTTCAATTTCTGACATAATTTTCTTTCTTTAAAATGTTAATAATGTATTTGCTATCTTGAAAAAATTGCGATTTTTTCGCTTTCGGGGTGCAAAGTAACACATTTTCTTTGAGTTACGCAAATTTTTTTAAGGAAAACTCACTCACTTTTGCACAAATGGGGTATATTTGTGCATATTTTCGGTCTTTTGTGTGCGTTACCAACACTAAAAATGCAAAAAATGGATGAAAATATCACTAATTCGTTGGTTAATTCAAAAACTTATTGTAGCTTTGCAATTCAAACTAATCATTTTTTTGACAATGTCATTTACAAAGCATGCTAATGAAATCTTCAATCAGGTGATTAAAGACTATCATCTGACTGATAATGTCGATACCCCTATCCAAAATCCATACGATAGAGAGAGCATCGAATATAGTCTTTATCTGAAATGCTGGATTGACACCGTTCAGTGGCATTACGAAGATATCATCCGTGATCCTCATATTGATCCCATTGAAGCATTGGCTTTGAAACGGCGAATCGACAGAAGCAATCAGGACCGTACAGATCTCGTAGAGGAAATCGACTCCTACTTCCGTCAGTATTACAGTCATGTGAAACCTTTGAATGATGCACGACTCAACACAGAGAGTCCTGCGTGGGCTGTTGACCGTCTGAGCATTCTGGCCCTGAAGATTTACCACATGCAAGAGCAGGTGGATCGTCAGGATGCCTCAGCAGACCATATCGCCAAGTGTCAGGCTAAGTTGCAGGTGCTTTTGGAGCAACAGAAAGATCTTTCATTGGCTATCGATCAGTTACTGGAGGATATTGAAGCCGGACGAAAGTATATGAAAGTATACCGTCAGATGAAGATGTATAACGACCCTGCTACGAATCCTATACTTTATAAGAAGTGAAGAAAGAGCATATCCTTGTTATCCGTTTCTCGTCGTTGGGCGATATAGCTATGATCGTACCAGTGGTCTGGTCATTGGCTAATCAGTATCCTGATATTCGTATCACAGTGCTGAGTCGTGGATATGCCCGTACTTTATTTGATGATCTGGCGCCCAATGTGAATTTCATGGAGGCAGACCTCAAGATAGAGTATCATGGCATCAAGGGTCTGAATGCGCTCTATCGCCGTTTGGTGGCCAAGCAATTCACCAAGGTTGCCGATCTTCATAATGTGCTTCGCTCAGAGTATCTGCGGATGCGCTTCAACTTAGGTCGCTATCGTGTGGAGCATATCAATAAGCATCGCAAGGATCGTCGCCATCTGGTTTCACATAAGAAAAAAATCAGAAAACAGCTACCCACATCTTTTGAGAACTATCTGGAAGTATTCAGACAATTAGGCTATCCTGTCGACATCCAGCAATTCCATTCCATCTTTCCTGAAGAAGGTGGCAATCTGAATCTTCTTCCCAAGGAGATTGGTCCGAAGAAGAACTTCGAACAATGGATTGGCATTGCACCCTTTGCTGCCCACGAAGGTAAGATATATCCACCACGACTGATGGAACAAGTGATTCACCAGTTACTGGAGAAATACCCCAAGTGTCGCATCTTCTTCTTTGGTAAAGGACATAATGAAGACAAATATTTGAGCATGTGGTGTGCTCAATACCGTCAGTGTATCAATGCCACTCAGTATTGCGAGAATATGTATCAGGAACTCATTATTATGAGTCATTTGGATGTGATGTTGTCGATGGACTCAGCCAATATGCATCTGGCATCTCTGACGGCTGTACCTGTGGTAAGCGTCTGGGGCGCCACTCATCCTTATGCTGGTTTCATGGGATTCGGACAACCCAAGGAGAATATCATCCAGCTTGACCTCGATTGCAGACCTTGTAGTATCTATGGTCAGAAGCCTTGTCAGCGTGGTGATTATGCTTGTATGAAGAACATTCCGCCAGAACGGATTGTTGAGAGAATAGAATCTATCATTAATAACTAAAACAAGTACGATTATGAAAAAGTATGTTTGCGACGTTTGCGGTTATGTTTATGACCCAGCAGAAGGTGACGCTGATGGCGGTATCGCTCCAGGCACTGCCTTTGAAGACATCCCTGAGGATTGGGTATGCCCCGTCTGTGGCGTAGGAAAAAGTGATTTCTCGCCCGTTGATGAGTAAAGAAAAATAATCCCCGCCAATATTCGGTGGGGATTTTTTATAACATTGTCTGAGCGAAATGCCAAATGATAATACCTGCTGTTACTGAGACGTTCATGGAATGTTTCGTTCCAAATTGTGGAATCTCCAAACATCCGTCAGAAGCATCGATTACTTCCTGATGCACACCTTTCACCTCATTGCCTAAGACAACAGCATATCTCTTTCCCTTTTCAGGCTTGAAGTCCTGAAGCATTGTAGAGCCATGTGCCTGCTCTACTGAATAAACTTCAATACCAGCCTCTTTAAGCGTAATAAGTGCCTCTTGAGCAGAATTAAAAGCCTTCCATTCCACGCTATCTTCAGCTCCTAAGGCTGTCTTATGAATTTCAGTACTCGGAGGAGTCGAGGTAATACCACACAGATAGACAGCTTCGATACGGAAAGCATCACCTGTACGAAACACACTGCCCACATTATGCATTGAGCGCACATCGTCGAGCACCACAATCAATGGCAATTTTTCTGCCTGTTTAAATTCATCTACAGACAGACGTTGCATTTCTATCGTCCTTAACTTTTTCATTGTGGTTGCAAAATTATATAAAAATGTATAAACTACAAAATTAGGAAGGCATTTTGTCGTATTCGCTTTGTTTGAATCGTTTTTTTTTGTATCTTTGGCGCCAGAATCAGTCAACTATACATTATTTAATAATTAAGAAAGATGAAAAAGCTACTATTTATGTCGTTTATCATGCTTTGTGGCACCAGTGTTGGATATGCCCAAAAGCAGAAAGGTAATGTACCTCTTGTTTATACTGTAGAGAACACAGGTAGTCAGTTTGCAGCACCAAAGATGCCTACGATTGACAAACTGCCAGTCATTCGCGAATTGCCTGATCCCCTGAAATGGAGTAACGGAAAGGGTAAGGTCCAAAACTTTAAGGATTGGTCCAAGCGTCGCAGTGAAATCTCTAATCAGATTCAGCACTATGGTATAGGTACCAAACCAACTGTTCCTGAAGGTGCTGTGAAAGCAAAGATGTCTGGCGATACGTTGATTGTAGATGTTACTGTTAATGGCCAAACGCTCACACTCAGTTCCACCATCAGCTATCCAAAAGTTGGAAATCCACCTTATGCTTTGATGATTGGTACCAGTATGCTGGCACTGCCAAGACAACTCTTTGCTGATCGTCCTATAGCCATTATGAACTATCGCGAGAAACAAGTTAATGATTATGGACAAATGGGAAGGCATCATGAAAGAGGTGAACATAATTTTGACCGTCTTTACCCAGAACTGAAAGATAATGGTGCTTATAGTGAATGGGCCTGGGGTCTGAGTCGTTTAATTGATGGTTTGCAGCAACTTGGTCCTGAAGTCACGAAGATTGATACCAAGCACATTGGTGTATCTGGTTGCTCTTACGCTGGTAAGATGGCACTCTATTGTGGTGCTTTTGATGAGCGTATTGCGTTGACAATTGCTCAAGAGCCTGGTGGTGGTGGCGCTGCTGCCTGGCGTGCTTCCCATGAGTTGACTCTGAAAGGAAAGAATTTAGAGGATCTTGATAAGACAGACTATCATTGGTTTATGGAAAGTCAGAAAGAAAATTTCCACGGCGATTCTGTCTATCGTCTGCCCTACGATCAGCATGAACTTTGCACCATGGTTTGTCCTCGCGCCTTATTGTTGTTAGGTAATCCTGACTACGAATGGCTGGCTGATGGTTCAATGGTTGTCTCTGCAAAGGCTGCTAAGGAAGTCTGGAAATTCTTTGGAATCGATGATCGTTTCGGTTATTCGATTGTTGAAGGTCATGGACATTGCCAATTACCTGAAAGACAATTTCCAGAAGTGCAGGCTTTCATTGATAAGTTCCTGTTAGGCAAGGAAACTAATACAAAGGATATTCAAGTAGTGTCAGGCATCAAATAAGGTGTGGATAACTATGTGAATAACTTGTGTAAAACTATGGATTTTTCTACCCGCTGTCTTGGCAGCGGGTATATTTTTAGGTTTATTCTTGCTTAATACGCACATTTTCCACTGATTTTTGCTGAAAAAAGATATAAACTTATTAATTTTGCACCAAAATAGAGAAATGTGCATAACTATGCTTAGTTATTCATTATCAGAGAGAAAGAATCAACAATAGTTGTGAATAATGATAATTTCAGAGTGAATAAACAAACTGGCAAGTAAATAGATAAAAAGTTTCCAACTTATTCACGTCATATCATTCTATTCATTCTATTATAAAAAAGAAAAGAAAAATAAAAAGATAATATAATAATGTTGAAAAAGGAGTGGATCAAACAAGGTTTTATTGATGAACCTGTGGCAGAAGGTACAGACCTGAAGGCTGAAATCAGAGAGATGTGTAAGGAAAAGGATGCTATTATTCTTGCACACTATTATACCATCGGTGATATACAAGAGATAGCAGACTTTGTAGGCGACTCTTTGGCTTTGGCTCGCAAGGCTGCAGAGACAGATGCAAAGGTGATGGTGATGTGTGGTGTACATTTTATGGCTGAGACATGTAAGCTATTGTCGCCAGACAAGATTGTACTTTGTCCTGATCTGAATGCAGGTTGTTCTTTGGCTGATTCATGTAAGGCAGAAGATCTTGAGAAATATAAAAAAGAGCATCCTGGCTATCAGGTTATCTCTTATGTCAATACGACTGCTGCTGTAAAGGCATTGACAGATGTCGTTGTTACTAGTGGTAATGCCAAGAAGGTAGTTGATCAATTACCAAAAGATGCCAAGCTTATTTTTGGTCCTGACTATAATCTTGGTAACTATATCAATGAGGTAACAGGTCGTCAGATGTTGCTTTGGAATGGTGGTTGTCATGTGCATGAGCGATTCTCTGTTTCAAAGATTATAGAACTGAAGAAACAGTATCCTGATGCTATTGTGATGGCTCATCTGGAGTGTAAGGGTCCTGTTTTAGCATTAGCTGATGTAAAAGGTAGTACGGCTACAATGCTTAACTACGCCCAGCAGAGTGATCAGAATCAGTTTATTGTGGCCACAGAGGCTGGTATTTTGCATGAGATGCAGCGAACTTGTCCTAATAAGGAATTTATCCCTGTACCTCCAGAGATCAGCGAGAGCGGCTTAGAATGCAGCTGTAATGAATGTCAGTATATGAAGATGAACTCTCTGCTGAAAATTTATAATGCCTTGAAATATGGCTGGCCTTCTGTAGAGGTTGATCCAAAGATAGCCAAGAAAGCTGTGAAACCTATCAATAGGATGCTGGAATTAAGTTAGGCAGTATGGATGCGCTGACTTCTCGTGTTATTTCTTTTTTAAGATTCCCACTAATAGTTGCTGTGATATTCATTCACTGTAACTTATTGGTAAAGAATCCAGAATTAGAATCGATGCCTGTGTTCTATTTTCTGGTTTACATCACGATGAAGTTGGTATGTATTGCTGTGCCTTTATTCTTTTTTATTTCCGGACTATTATTCTTTAAAGAAGGTTTTTTTGATTGGACTTTATACAAGAATAAACTTAATAGTCGCGTCCATACAGTTCTGATACCATATTTATTATGGAATATTATCTATTTTGTGATATTGGGCACGATGCAAGTGATAAAGCCTGATACCTTAGTTATTCTGCATAAGCATATTGCTGATTTCAGATGGCAGGACTTTCTTTGGATATTCTGGGATATTAGTCGGATTACGGGTTTGGCAGATGATCAGAGGGCTTGTCTTGTAGGTGCTTTTTGGTTTCTTCAATGTCTGTTTGTGCTTTTCCTGCTGAGTCCTGTCATCTATTACCTTATTAAATATATACGTCACTTTATATTAATAATAATAGGTATACTCTATTTCACAGATTATATTCCAGAGATGCCAGGTATTCAGTGTAATGCTATCGTATATTATATGTTTGGAGCTTATCTGTCAATTATTGGTGTCGATTTTATCTCTATCTTAAAGCGGATACCTGTTCAAGCATATATCGTGGTATTGATAGGTGCCATACTAGTTTCCTATTTTTTGAATGAAAATAATATATTCTATAATATCACTGACTTATTTATTCAGGCAGCAGTCTTTGCTATCACAGTCTATATGATAGAAAATAATCGTTGTAAAGAGAGTCAATACCTTGTATCAAGTGTATTCTTTGTATTTGCTGTTCATCGCCTATTCTCTGCTGCTTTAATGACAATATCCTGCTATCTAATTAAATCGATAGGTAATGAGGTTTTCTTATACCTATATTATTTATTAATGGTATTACTGACAATAATAGCTAGTCTTGGTGTTTATCAAACATCAAAAAGATATTTACCAAGAATCACCAACATACTTAATGGTGGTCGATAAATTCTTATAAATATATATTCCCTTAGGTAATTTTTGATTCTTTGGCATTTTTTGCCCTTGAAGATTATAGATGGCACCTTCACTATTTTTTTGTTCTATATATGTGTTTATTAGAGAATTATGATAATAAAACTTTTGCTCATCTAAATATTTAATTCTATGAGTAATCCAATTCTTGATATACGCTATTTCTGAGTCATAATCTATGATAGCCCCATCTATATCACTATCCATTGACCATTTTTCTTTTTCTCTCTCTGCTGCACCAGTTGCTTTAAGCAGATTGTAATAATATTGATATCTTTTCTGCAAACTGTCTTCAGAAAAAACCGTTTTCCTTAACTCATCGTATCGACTGAATACTTTATCATTAAAGTGATCGACATTCAGCTGCTTAAGTCTTGTAATAAGATATATTACATCTCCTGTATCATATTCAGGCGAACTATAATCTTTATTGTATTTTTCTGCTGATCTGGCTCCCATACTGATATCGAGATCCCAGACAGCAGGTGTTATCATTTTATTTTTTGTCTGATCATAAACAGCCCAATACATATTTTTTCCTTCGTTGTCGATAGCATTTAACAGTACGACAAAAAGGTAGTAATCAATAACAACAGGAATATCGAAATAGTCATGGATATGGTTTTCAAATTCAATATCACTACTATTAACTACGAAATTAATGGCATTCCAAAGTGTATGATAATCTGTAGAATCGAGGTCCTCCAAATCAGGATATTTGGCTTCAAACACATCCATCATCGGTTCTTTGTTATTATAGGTTTCAGGAACAATATTCATCAGAGAACTATTATATCCTTTCGACTTCCATAAAATACCCCGAATAGTTCCATCTTTATCATATTTCTTCAGTTTCATTTGCTTACGGTCCATATTCTCTGTAAAGCTGTATATACCTCTGTATTCGTCATTCAGGTATACCTCCACTACTTTACCCCTTATACCCGACAATGCCTCTGGCTCTTTGTCGATATAATATGGTTTTGAGGCAAAATCATTCCATAATTCTGTTGCTATCAGATTACGGAGTCTATATACATCAGCCTGACCAGCGTCGAGTATCCAACTATCATCATTTCGTAGTCCAAAAAAACGATGATCATCCGTAAATTTTATCTTGTAGTTACGTTTGTGTTTGTCATCTGCATTTGTAGTGCCTCCACGCCATTTAATACGGGCAGTAAGACTATCTTGTGAACTTCCGTCAGGATAGATGATACTAACAATACCATCTTGATATTCATACCCAAAATCACCACTCAGTTTGATAATTGGTAGTTTCTCTTGGGCATTGATAGCCATACAAATCAATAAGAAGACTAAAAGAAAGCATTTCTTCATATAATAGCAATCTTGCAGACTGTGCCTTTTTCTCCTTTGCTTGTGGCAGTAATAACCATATATACGCCAGATGCGACACGATTGCCTTTATGGTCCTTGCCATCCCAAGTAAATGAACCTCCATTGCTACGACCCTCAGCCACCAATACACCATTAGATGTTGTAATCTTCACATCTGCGTCATAACTCAATCCTACAATCGTAATCAGACCATTGTAGTCAGGTGTCACAGGATTAGGATAGGCATAGACATTGTCCTTTGTCATTTCCTGGGTCGATTCTGTGGCATCGCTCTGATAGGAACACAGACCATTCTCAGTAAGGAAATAAACCAAGCCGGTCTGATGGTTGATAGCTACAGAATAAATCTGATCAGAGAGCAAGGGCGAGTTCTCTGTAGAGAGATGACAGATTTGTGTCATATTATCGGCACTGATGAGGAATGCACCAATGCCATTGGTAGCAAACCATTTGCGATTACCTCCGTCGATAGCTATATGGCTGACACTGACGCCTGAAAGCAGATAGTCAGCATAGTTGGTACCATCGTTACGAGGCACTTTCACTTGTTGGAAGGTAACACTCCCCTGCCCTACTTCATTTTTGTCAATATAGAAAGGTCCTAAATCTGTTCCTACCCAGATATTACCTTCTTTATCTTCTGTCACACAGTAGACGAAATTAGGACTGTATCGTGTGCCATCTTGATTGACAAATGAATTGTAGGACATCGTTTGGTTCGTTTCAGTATTATAGCAGAACACCGTCTGTCCTACCCATGAAGTATTGACAAACCAAAGTAGACCTCTGCTATCGAATATCATGTTTCTCAAGCCTCCCCAAGTAACACCATTTCCATCTTCGAGCAGTTTCTGATGATAGTCTTCCCATTCGCCATTTTTGAGCAATAGCAGATTGACACCCTTTGCCTGGCTGTTGATTACCCAGAGACGTCCTTGCTGATCGTATTTGATGCCATTAATAAGCACATGTTTATTGCTTAATTCTTTGCCGCCATCGTAGGCACCTTTTAATGGACTGTTATCTTTATTATAGTAATTTATCAACTTGCCATTTTTGAACTCATAGAGTCCGCATCTTCCACCTACAGCTACATGACTCTCATCAGTAGGATCAATGCTGATACAATTGATATCCTTGTAGTCATAGCCTGTCTTGAGATTGAGTTCATCTTCATAAATAATCCAGTTATTCCCATCAAAAACCTGCACAGTACCAGGGTAGTTCTGTTCTGCAATACCAGATAGGAAATGCCCGCCTGTGGTATAGAGTTTTCCGTTGAGGAATTCCGACTCGTAGAAGTAGTTATATTTTGGTCCGCCAGGCAAGAGACTCGATACCAGTGTTATGTTAGCCTGCATATCCTTGTATTCATCATATTCAGGCAGGCTGGTGGGATATTCCGGATGGCCATTGTAATAGGTCTCTGCAATTTCAGCTTTCTGGACATTCACCTTAACGAGTCCGAAAGGACAGTGTAACCAGGCATAGACACCATCAATGGTAATCTTCGAAACGGTCTTGTCTTCTGTCATTGTCTTGCTATAGAGGGCAGAGATGTTGGTGATATTACCATTGGTATCTAAGAGGTCTATGTTTGAGTTCTGATAGACCGCGATGAGCCGTTTGGCCTGAGGACACCAGGCGATATGAGTGACATAGGTATCCGAAAGACCATTGACTTTATCGTAGGTGGTGATACTCTGGTCGTTTTTGTTGTACTGATAGATATCGTTAGAGGCCAATACGAACAACTGTTGACCAGCCTCGCAGATATTCTGAACATCGTGATAGGCAAGATGGTTCTGCCAAGTACCGACTTGAGAAAAAGTGAGTAAAGAGTAGTGAATAGTGAATAGTAGCAGCAAGATTCTCTGCCACCATGATATACTTATTCTATTCACACATTTCTTTTTATTCATTCATCACTTCTTCAACAGATAGTCAGCCAGTTTCTGAGCAGCTCGTGCTCTATGGCTGATACTGTTTTTGATATTCACGCCCAACTCAGCGAAAGTCTTGTTATAGCCATCAGGCTGGAAGATGGGATCGTAGCCGAAGCCCTCTCCTCCCCTACGCTCTTTTATGATTTCACCATTGACGATGCCTTCGAAAAAGACTTCCTTTCCATTAATTATTAACGCAATAACGGTACGGAATCTTGCCTTGCGATTGTTATTATTCTCTAATTCGCCCAACAATTTCTTCATATTGGCATTAGAGTCGTGCCCTTCTCCGCCTGCATAACGGGCACTGTAGACACCAGGAGCACCTCCCAGAGCATCTACTTCCAGACCTGTATCATCAGCAAAGCAGTCAATATGGTATTTATCATATACGTAGCGGGCTTTGATAAGGGCATTATCCTTCAGCGTCTGTCCCTTTTCAGGAATATCATCGTGACAGCCGATGTCTGACAAGGAGACGACTTCAAACTTATTGCCCAGGATTTTCCTGATCTCAGTCAGTTTATTCAGATTGTTGGTGGCAAATACTATTTTCATCTTTTTCTTTTCTTCTTTGATTTTAACATTCATCTCGTCAAATCCTTCACCATATACACCAATCACAGAACTCTGTGAAACGAAAGCCTGAGGGTCGATCATCTTGATCAGACGGAACATATTGACACTCTCGTTCTTTCTCGCAAGGATACATAGCACTTTCATTTGGTGTCCTGTGTACCAACCGTGTCCATCAAGAATAGTTACACCATGATTCATCTCTGTACCAATGGCATTAGCAATCTCCTGCCATTTCTTTGAGAAGATAAAGAACTGCACAGACTGACGACGGGCATTCATCACATAGTCGAGGGTGTAGTTCTCCATCGCCATCACACAGAAACCGAACATCACCTTATGGGCACGCTCCAGATAAGTACCAAACTGAGGGAAGAACATACAGGAGCCGATAATACAGAAATCAGCAGCCAACAACACATTGCCCAATGATACATTAGGATGATACTTATTGACTGAGGCCGCAATGATATCCGTACCTCCCGTTGAACCATTATGGGTAAACACGGTAGCGAGAGCGATACCTGTCAGCACGCAGCCGATAATCATCGACATAAAATCCTGCCCCTCGCCCATCAGTTTGAAAGGCAGACCATTTTCCTGTTTGGGCAGTATCTCCTGTGCAAACATCAGCATGAAATAGAGGGTGAAGATGGCGAAGATGGTCTTCATCATAAACTTGACACCAAGTATCTTCAGCGCCACTAAGAGCAGGATGCCGTTGATGATGATATAAGTGTTTTCCAGGTGGAAGCCTGTGGCATAGTAGATAATAGCCGACAGACCTGTCACGCCTCCTGCCACAATCTGATAGGGCATCAGGAAGACAGTGAAGGCAACGGTATAGATAGCGAGGCCGAGGGCTATAAACATATAGTCCTTAGCCTCGTTCAATATCATTTTGTGTTGTATTGTCATTTATTTCTTCAATACAATGTTCACCATACGCTTAGGGACGATGATAACCTTTGCTATCTGGAAGCCTTCGAGATACTTCTTTGAGCGCTCGTCAGCGAGAACAGCATCCTCAATGGTCTTGTTGTCAGCATCAGCAGCAAACTGCATCTCGAAGCGGGCCTTACCATTGAAGGCGATACCCAATTTCACCTGACTCTCCACAAGATACTGCTCATCCCACTTTGGCCACTGAGAGTCGCAGACGCTACCCTGCTCACCTAGCATCTCCCAGAGTTCCTCAGCGATATGAGGCGCAAATGGAGCAATGAGGATCACCAGTGTCTTCAGCATCTCCTTATTCTTGCACTTCTGCTGTGAGAGCTCATTCACGCAGATCATAAAGGCAGAGATAGAGGTGTTATAAGAGAAGGTCTCAATATCCTGAGATACCTTCTTGATGAGCTTATGCACGCTCTTCAGATTATCTGCTGTTGCCTCACCCTCAAAGCCGTTCTGATAGAGATTCCAGAACTTACGCAAGAAGCGGTGACAGCCATCGATACCATTCGTATCCCAAGGCTTGCTCTGCTCCACAGGACCTAAGAACATCTCATACAGACGCAAGGTATCAGCACCATACTTCTCGACAATCATATCCGGATTGACCACATTGAACATCGACTTCGACATCTTTTCTATGGCCCATCCGCACTTGTACTGACCATTTTCGAGTATAAACTCTGCGTTTTCATACTCAGGACGCCAAGCCTTGAAGGCATCAATGTCAAGCACATCAGCAGAAACGATGTTAACATCCACATGGATTGGTGTTGTTGTGTATTTATCCTTTAGGCCGAAGCTCACGAACTTACCCTTGTCAGCTCCCTCATCCTCGATACGATACACGAAGTTAGAGCGGCCCTGAATCATACCCTGATTGACAAGTTTCTTGAAGGGCTCATCCTCGCAGGAGTAACCAGAGTCATAGAGGAACTTGTTCCAGAAACGGGAATAGATCAAGTGACCAGTTGCGTGCTCCGTACCTCCTACGTAGAGGTCTACATTACGCCAGTACTCATCAGCTTCACGACTCACAAGTGCCTTTTCGTTCTTGGGGTCCATATAGCGGAGGTAGTAGGCAGATGAGCCAGCGAAACCAGGCATCGTGTTCAGTTCGAGTGGGAAGACTGTCTTATTGTCAATCAGATCCTTCGATACCACCTTGTCTGTCTTCGTATCCCAAGCCCAGATCTTAGCACGTCCCAATGGGGGCTCGCCAGTTTCTGTGGGCTTATACTCATCAATCTCAGGCAATTCCAGAGGCAGACACTCCTTGGGAATCATATAGGGCATATCGTCCTTATAGTAGACGGGGAACGGCTCTCCCCAGTAACGCTGACGGGAGAAGATGGCATCACGCAGACGATAATTCACCTTCACACGACCTAAGCCCTGCTCAGTCACAAACTTCTTCGTAGCAGCGATGGCCTCTTTAACAGTCAGACCATTGAGAGAGAACTTACTGCTTGCTGAGTTACACATGATACCTTCCTTGGCATCATAGCTCTCCTCAGAGACATCGGCACCCTCAATCAGCGGAATGATGGGCAGATTGAAGTGCTTGGCGAAGGCATAGTCACGAGAATCATGAGCAGGCACAGCCATAATGGCTCCAGTACCATAACCAGCCAACACGTATTCTGCAATCCAGATGGGAATCTTCTCATCAGTGAAAGGATTGATGGCGTAGCTACCAGAGAACACACCAGTCACCTTATGGTCCATCTGACGATCACGCTCTGTACGCTTCTTCACATAGTCGAGGTACTTCTCAACCTCTTCCTTCTGCTCAGGTGTTGTCAGCTCAGCTACAAGGTCTGATTCTGGTGCCAAGACCATAAAGGTCACACCAAACATCGTATCAGCACGGGTAGTGAAGATGGTGAAGTGCTTATCTGAGTCAGCCACGTTGAATTCTACTTCAGTACCCTCAGAACGACCAATCCAGTTACGCTGGGTTTCTTTCAGCGAGTCTGTCCAGTCGATGACATCCAAACCGTCAAGCAGTCTCTGGGCATAGGCAGAGACACGCAGACACCACTGGCGCATCTTCTTCTGTACCACAGGATAGCCGCCACGAACGGAGACACCATCCACCACCTCATCATTGGCGAGCACAGTACCCAGTTTCGGACACCAGTTCACCATCGTGTCAGCCAGATAGGCAATACGATAATTCATCAGCACCTCCTGCTTCTTCTTCTCTGAGAAGCCTGCCCAGTCAGAGGCTGTGAAGTGCAGTTCTTCAGTACCAAGGGCATTGCAGTTCTCTGTTCCCATCAGTTCGAAGTGCTCAATCAGCTTGATGGTTGGCTGAGCCTTGTGCGACGAAGTTGAGAAATAGCTCTTGAACATACGCTGGAAAGCCCACTGCGTCCACTTATAATAGATGGGATCGCAAGTGCGGACCTCTCTGTCCCAATCGAAACAGAAGCCGATCTTATCCAACTGCGAGCGATAACGGTCGATATTCTCAAAAGTGGTCTTCTCTGGGTGCTGACCAGTTTGGATAGCATACTGCTCAGCAGGCAGTCCGTAGGCATCGTAGCCCATAGGGTTCAGCACGTTGAAGCCCTGCTGACGCTTGTATCTTGCATAGATATCCGATGCGATATATCCAAGGGGATGACCTACATGCAAGCCTGCTCCACTGGGGTAAGGAAACATGTTGAGCACGTAGAATTTCTTCTTGTTCTGGTCCTCTACCACGCGATAAGTGCCATTCTCCACCCATCGCTTCTGCCATTTCTGTTCGATTTCTCTGAAATTGTAATCCATTGTTGTATTTTATTTTAATCGTTTCCGTACATTAATATTTTAGGCTGCAAAGGTAAGCATAAAAAACGAAAATCCTAACTTTTAATTGAAAAACTTGTAAAAATCAGTCTATCTTGAGGCAAAGAATGGTCAGGTCATCGCTCTGATCAGCACTGCCCACATGGGTAGCAACATCGCCAAGAATCATATTCACAGTAGATTCTGCGTTGACAAACTCATCCTCTCTCATCAGTTCCAGCAGGCGCTCTTCGCCATGTTGCTCCTGTTCTTCATTTTCCGCCTCCGTCAGACCATCGGAATAAACAAGCAGCGTATAGCCTTTGATATTGTCGATACACTCACCCACATACTCCAACTCAGGCCAGAGACCAACGGGGGCATTTGACTCCATATCGATGTATTTAGCACGATTGGGATTTCCTGGCTTCAGCTGGTTATTGACGATGACAGGTGAATTATGGCCGGCATTACAAAAATCCATCCGACCTGTTTCAAGGTCTATCTCGGCTATGAACATCGTGACAAAGATGCTGTTCTCATTATCAACAGAGAGCGTTTTATTGATCTGCATGGCAATCTGGGCAGGCGTAAACCCTTCCTTGGCTACACTACGGAAGAGATTCACTGCGACGGCCATTGTCATCGAAGCAGGCACACCTTTGCCAGAAACATCACCCACACAGATGTATAGCTTTTTGTCCTTCAGGAAGAAGTCGTAGAGGTCGCCACCAACCTCTTTGGCAGGTGTCATCGAGGCATAGAGGTCGATGCCCAGTTCCTTAGGGAAGGCGTCGAACACATGAGGCACCATACCCATCTGTATCTCGCGGGCAATACGCAGTTCACTCTCAATACGCTCCTTGGCAGTCGTCGTTTCTTCCAGTTTGTTGTAGGCTTCCCCCAGTTTATCGTAGGCATCCTCCAGTTTATCGTAGGCTGTTTCGATTTCCTTAGAGTGCTTGTTGCGACGATACAGGATAAAGGCCAGTGAGGCAATCACAAGAGCAGCGATGATGCCCAGCATGGTCATAAACACACGATTCGCATGCTCTGTTTGTTTCTGAACTTCCATCTTCGACTGATACTCGCTCAGTTGCAGGTCTTTGTTGTAACGGTCCAGACTATCGTTTTTCATCTTGACAGCAGTATGCTGCAGTTCGATGTCACGGTTGCGGAGTTCGATGCTCTGGTTCTCCAGCGAGAGATTCAGCGCTTCTTCTTTCAAACGTCGTTGTTCAAGTTCATCGCTGATATGTTCCAATTCCAATTGTTGGTTCTTCAGCTTCAGGTCTTTTGCTTCATTCTCAGCGCGAGCTGCATCAAGAGCCAGCGAGTGGTTGAGCGATAGATTACGCAGTTTTTCCGAATTGACTGAGTCATTATACCGCTTGAATTGTAACTGTAAATCATAGGCCTCTTCCCATCGCCCAAGTTTTTTGTAAGCCCGTGCTGTCATCGACATTCGATCTAACGGCGAGGGAATGTTCTTCACAAGTGCCAGCATCTTCTCGTAGTCGCCCATTTTTTCGGCATAATAGATATCCGCTTTCCGGCATACACTCGTACTTATCCCAGTTTCCTTTCTTGCTTTTTCAAGTTCTGCATAATAGGGTTTGTATGTTTCCTTATCATTCTCATCTAATGTAACTGCCATAAACTTATAAGCCAGTGCTTGCACACGTTGTTCTGGAAGAAGATTTGGCTCGCGGAGTGCTTTTTCCACAACTTCAAGAACTTTATCTTTCAATAATCTATTATAATAGATTTTTGCCAATCCGAGGTAAACGAAAGAGATATTCTGATTCGGCAGATATTGTTCTTTATATTTAATACATTCAAGGAGTAACTCTTCAGCCTGTTTCTCCATCATAAGAGCGCTTGATATCTGAGCATTGGTGTATGTTGAGACAAAAAGGCCGTATTTGCTGTTGTTCTTATGGGCATATTCAGACATCTCTTTGACAATTTCCAGAGCTTGTTCACGCTTGCCATGTGTAGGAAGTACGATGGCCTGGTTTGACCATGTCTTATAGAGCAATTCTTCGTTGTTAGATTGCTTTGAGAGTTCTATCAGCTGGTTGGTGACCTGTATGTATTGCTGTAATGAATCAGGCTTATTAAACAAACGATACATGTCTTTTTTCAGCTGCTCAATATCAGCAGTCTTCACTTGGGCAGCCGTTGTTAGCGACAATCCAAGGAGGCAAAAGCCTACCATCCACTTGCGATATCTGAGCCATACGTTCATAACAGTAGTTTCTGTTTGCAAAGATAAGAAGAAAATTCGAAATAATCTAAATTTATTTGATTTTTCGCTCACTTAATCGTACCTTTGCCCGCAAATGAAGAAAATAGCGACTACGACAGGCTTCTGTCTGATAGCACTGAAGATGGCAAAATCCTTGCCTTTTTCTTTGTCGTTTCAAAAATAATCATTACCTTTGCCTTCGGAAAGAACGGAAAGAAACGAATCGTTAATTAAATAACAATTATGAAAAAACTGTATTCAGTAATGATGATGCTTGCAATGATGGTTGCAGCATTGAGTTTAACCGCTTGTGGTGGTGATGATGACGGGGGTAATAGTGATGACAATGTTTCCCTTGTTGGTGTTTGGGAGTGTGTAAATGTTAATTGGGGAAGATTGGATCAATACATGTCAGATTCAAATCCTATTGGCCAAAAACTATATCTCAATTCTGATTACACATACACATTTAGTGAAGGTCTCAACAAAAAAAGCGGGAATTGGAGTCAAAGTGGCACTAAACTCACAATTAAACAAAAGGGTAGTTCTATTGAAATTGTCTACACAATAATAAATCAGACTTCAACTAACCTGACAATAGTTGAATCGGAGTTTGGAGTAACTTATTCATTTAAAAAAGTAAAGTGAACTCAGAAGTTCCGAATGAGTCATAGCTCACTCAGAACCGTCCTTAGTGAGTTTACAATGTACATATATTTGTGCCGTTATTTCCCTCGCCAATCCACCATCGTAGCCCACCCGTAGGTGTATGGTGGGACGCTGTGGGTTCTTGGTGGTGATGATGATAGCATATTCGTCGACAGTATAAGGTGTAGCCATATTTTTCGGCATGACGCTAATGATGTCGCTTATCTTTAATTCTTCGCCAGCCACCACCACTATGTCTTGGGCTGTATAGAACAGAATGAGTGCAGACATCTCGTTGGCCCTTGAGGCATCCAGCACCACCACATCGTCTGGCTCTCCGTATTTCAGTTTTACTTCCTCTGTGTTAGCAAATGTCACCCTTGGAGGTTCTCTTTTTTCCATATACTTAATGTAAAAGTAACCTATAGGTATGACTACCAACAAAAGAAGAAGGTAAATGTTGTAATAAAATGCCAACAGAAGAATGGCAATGACAGCAAATATTATGTTCCGTTTCATTTTAAATGCATAATTAATCAAAGATAGGTTCTACGGCACAAAGATAGAGATTATTTCTGAAACGGCAAAGAAAATGGAAAGAAATCTTGGGAGTTCAGGAAAAAGTTGTAACTTTGCGGCAAAGAATGAAGATATGAGACAGATTTGGATGATTTTGGTTCTGGCACCTCTGATGTTGATGGCGCAGGAGGCAACGGTACTGAAGCAACATAAATTTCCCAAGACGGTGCCTGCAGGAAACTATAGTGGCATCGCGTGGTTGGGAGGTTCGAAATATGCTGTAGCAAACGACAAATCACCCACAACAGGTTTTTATCTGATGACGATAGATATCGACAGTATTTCAGGTGAACTATTGTCTGTGCGTTTGGATACTTTTCTGACATGTGGCCAGCCAACTCGCGACGAAGAGGGTATCTGCTATATGCCTCAGAACCAGACAGTTTTCGTGAGTGGGGAGAGAGACCAGGAGATTCTGGAATTTAACCTCCAAGGTCAGTTGACGGGCAGAAAGCTGAATATCCCGGAAGTGTTCAAGACAGCTTATTCAAATCGTGGTTTCGAGGCCCTCACATATCAGCAAAAGACGCATCGTTTCTGGACCACTTCTGAAAGTACTTTGCAGGCTGATGGAGACAAGCCTACGATCGACAAGAAAATCAAGAACCGTCTGCGCTTTCAGTCTTTTGGTGATGACCTGCAGCCCAAAGAGCAATATTGGTATGAGACTGATTCAGCCATTGTCAAAAAGCGCAAAGGCACCAGTATTATGGGAGTCGGAGGTTTGGCAGCACTCGATGATGGTAGGATTGTGGTGCTCGAACGAGAGTTGTATTTCCCCAAAAAGCAGATTGGCTCGTATTGCCTCGTTAAACTATACGTTGTTAATCCCACTCAGCAACAGCCTGGCGAATTGTTGAATAAATCTTTGCTGACAACATTCCGCACGAGATTCAATATCACGCGCCATAATTTTGCTAACTACGAAGGCATCTGTGTAGGGCCTAAATTGGCTGATGGCCGCCAACTCCTTCTCCTCATCTGCGACTCACAGAACCAGTATAAAGGCGTCATGAGAGATTGGTTCAAGACCATCATTCTTCCATCTTCCAGCGCTAACTGATTTTCAGGCAGAGCATCGTCAGGTCATCGCTGGGTTCAGCATCGCCAACAAAATAACTGACAGTGGCATTCATCTGTTTAATGATCTGCTGACAGTCTTCGTTCGAGCGGTTTTGGAAGAAGCGGAGCAGACGTTTGTCACCAAACTGTTCTTGGAAGCTGTTTTCTGCTTCGTTGAGGCCATCGGTATAGAGGAATAAGGTGCGCCCGTGGAGATTGTCGATGCTTTCCCCGATAAATTCCAGATCAGACCACAAGCCTATGGGGGCATTCGATTCCACTTGAGCGAAATAAGGACGACAAGGTTCATCAGGTGTCAGAGCAGGATTGATGATGACAGGCGGATTATGGCCTGCATTGCAATATTTCATTTGTCCAGTCGTAAGGTTGATTTCAGCGATAAACATCGTGACGAACATACCACTCTCATTATCTTCAGCCAAAGTATCATTCAGTCTTGTTGCGGTATATTCTGGTGGGAATCCCTCCTTAGCGTAGTTGTGGAACAAGTTCACTGCTACGGCCATTGTCATGGAGGCAGGCACACCCTTACCGCTGACATCACCAATGCAAAGGTAGAGTTTGTTGCCTTGTATAAAGAAATCATAGAGATCGCCGCCCACCTCCTTTGCCGGCTTCATCGAGGCGTAGAGGTCGATGCCAGAATCCTGCGGGAAAATATTGAAGTTTCTGGGCACCATACTCATCTGGATATCCCGAGCAATGCGCAGTTCACTCTCGATACGTTCCTTAGCCTTCGTTGTCTCCTCCAGTTTGCCATAGGCATTCTCCAGTTTACTGTAGGCAGTCTCTATCGCTTTTTCATGTTTCTTGTGGCGGTGAAGTATAAAGCCAAGTGCTGAGATGATGATGGCAGCCACCAGGCCAAGCATATACATAAACACGTGATGGCTGTGCTCTTTCTGCTTCTGTGCCTCCATCTTCGACTCCCATTCACTTAGCTTCAAGTCCTTGTTATATTTGTCAAGACTGTCGTTTTTCAGTTTCACAGCCACATTCTGCAGTTCGATGTCGCGGTTGCGGAGTTCGATGCTCTGGTTCTCCAGCGAGAGATTCAGCGCTTCTTCTTTCAAACGTCGTTGTTCAAGTTCATCGCTGATATGTTCCAATTTGAGTGCCTGATTGGCCAGATTGAGATCTTTTTTTTCATTTTCTGAACGTGCTAAATCCAGCTGTAAGGAGTGTTCTGCTGCCATTTGTCGCACTTCAAGGGCCGACACCGAATCGGAAACACGCTTGTAAAGTATGTATGTGTTGTATGCTGTCTTATAGTCACCGAGTAAGCGATAGGCGGTAGCCATGAAATTCAGTCTGATTTGTGGGCTTACAATGGTTTTGGCAAATTCCAGTGCCTGTTCATAGTCCTTTTTGATTCTGGCATGATGGAACTCCACGACTCTGTAGATGTCATAATTGTCCACCTTATTGTCCTGTACTTGTTTCCACGCCTGATAGGCCTTTTCAAACTCTTCCTCGTTGCCGGTATCATCCAATAAACTCAAGGCGATACAGATGTATGAATTCAAGGTATGTCTGTGTATTTGCTCCAAGTTGGGCTCCTGAAGCCCCCTTCGTGCCAGTTCCAGCGTTTTCTGGTAGTCGCGTTTATTATAGTAGATTTGACACAAGCCAATATAGTTGATAGCGGCACTCTCGTTGGGGAAGAAACGGTGCAGGTAGTCGATACACTCATAGTAACCCTTTTCTGCCAGCTGTGGCTGTTTCATGCTGGTCAGCATCTTTACGTTGAGACTCGTCGCAGAATAAAGCCCGTACTTGCTGTCTTCCTGTTCTGCAAAGGCTTTAATCTCTTTCGCTAAGTCAAGACCTTTGCTGCGGTTGATCTTCCGGAAGGTGAAGAAGGCCTGGTTGCACCATGCCTTGTAGAATGTCTGCTCATCGCCTGTTTTTCTGCATAATGCTTTCAGATGGTCTGTGGCAGCCATGAATTTCTCAATACTGTCCGTATTATACAGACGGTACATCGAGGCTTTCAGTTCCTCGATGTCCTTCTTCTCCTGCTGTGCTGCCGCTGACAACGACAATAGGAGAAACAGCAGATATGTCATCCGTCTTTTCATGTGCCAACCTTTGCGGTTTGGGCCATAAACTGCGCTACA